>Ga0299913_10002943_pt1 | contig 13689 bp, 7 predicted proteins | sample RVTome_9_FD_201360 | JGI IMG/M metagenome (GOLD analysis project Ga0299913, IMG submission 201360) | Soil microbial communities from uranium-contaminated site in the Upper Colorado River Basin, Wyoming, United States - RVT155D38 (version 2) ... | reverse complement strand
CGTCTCCCCGGAGGACGAGATGATCACCAAGCTCACCGCCAACAAGATCGAGTCAGAGCTGCACGATGGCCGGACGAGGAGTGAGTTCGAGACGATCCTCGGACGGCGCTTCGACCCGGTCGAGACCGAGACGCTGGGCACCGGGACCAGGGTGCTCTACAACCTCCGCCCCCGCTAACGGCCCAGGGTCGCCGGATCGGCCACGGCAACGTCTCCAAACTCGGCGACCACCAGGAGTCGATCGGCCTCGGCAGGCACGGCATTGCCCTCCACCTCGAAGCGGAAACCGGATCGCAGCAGGTCCTCGCTGGCGAACCACCGCACCACGTTGCGGTTATCGGCGTTGGGAGGGCCCGATGCCAGTAGCCGATCACCGACGAAGACGTAGAAGGTGTCCGGTGTCAGTTTCTGGCTGACATCCGCGGCCCAACCACTCAGCTCCCATCCGTTGTCGGTGGGGACCACCGAGTCGACCTGGATCCTCATGCTGCCCTCCACGCCGAGCTCGATGACATGACCATCCTCGGCGACGAGCTCGAGGGAGACGTCATCGTTGACCCCTGCCAGCCAGGCGCCGTTCCCGTCAGGGATGAGGATGTCGACGTCGTTGGCGCCGTCACGCACCAGCTCCTCGGCGACGAGGCCGGTGATCGTCCCTCCGGTGGCGGTGTCGCGGGCGAGATAGGCGACCCCCGCAACGACATCGTTGATGACGATGAGGATCTCGTCGGAATCGGAGATCGACGATGCCTCGAGCCGTCCGGTCAGCAAGGTCTGGACCATCCCGGATTCGCGGTCGACCTGGTCGAGATCGGCCCCGAGATGGAGTGACCATCTGAACTCCTCGTCCGGGACGATATCGAGCTCAGTCGTCGCGGTGCCCACGAGCGAGCCACGGGGCCCGATTCCGGCCACACCCACCCACGAGCCCTGATCGGGGACCCACTGATGATTCCGCTCGACCTGGGCAAGCAAGCCGTCGAGATCGGTGCTCACTCCCGTGCCGTTGCAGCACCACCGACGCGGCTCGTGGGGACGCTCCTCGTCGAGGCCCAGAAGTGACACTCCGTCGAACGACCAGGCGGTCTCGACCCCGAGCACATCGACGATGGTCGGCAACAGGTCGATCCCGAATGCGGGCAGGTCCACGGTCTCACCCTCGACCTGTTCCGGGTACTTCACGAACAACGGCACCCGGTAGAGATCATCCCGGTTGTCCTCATATGGCCAGCGACGGTGCTCGCCCGGAACGAAGGAGGCTCCGTGGTCCGCCACCACGATGAACATCGACTCGTCCCAGGTCCCGGTGTCGACCAGGTGGTCGAGCATCCGACCCAGCAGCCTGTCGAGGAACCCCACCTGATAGAGGTGACGTTGAAAGCCGACCAGGGCGGGCTCGGGTCTCGGGCCCCAGCGTCCGTCCCCCTCCACCCCATCGACCTCGGTGTACTCCTCGGGGCGCTCGTAGTGGGTGCCGGAGGGATTGGTCACCCAGGGGACGTGTGGCGCTTTCAGGTGGGCGTAGCTCAGCGTCGGGGCGGTGTCATCGTCGATCCCGTTGATCAGCCGCTGCACCCAGTCGATCCAGTCCTCACGCTCTCCGTCCCCGGGCACCGGCAGCCCCTCGATCTCCACGGCGGTGCCCGCCGGGGCGTCCTCCTGGCCCAGGAACCCCTTCCAGGCGTTGTCGATGCTCGGCAGTCTCTCTCTCACCGTGCCCGGCAGGGTGAGATGCCCGTAAACGACGCCGAGGTCCTTGACCAAGTTGCTGAATCGCGCCGGTGCCCGGCCCGCGTAATCGGGACAGGTCTCCTCGGGGCACAACTCCGCCACCCATTCGATGACATGCATCTCATAGGTGTCGGCGAGCAGAGTGAACAGATTGTCGGGGTGATCCACGAAAGAGGGGCCTTGCCCCTCCTCCCCCCTCAGGCCGGTGAGGATTGCCGGCACGCTCTGAGTCGTGGCGATCGAATCGGATAGGGCGTTGCGGTACCAGGTCCCTTCGGCGGCGAGACGGGCGAAATTGGGGAACAGCGATTCGTTGATCGACCCGTCGGTGTTCATGATCGACGCGAGTGGCATCTCATCGAGCTGGAGCATCACGATGTGGTGGGGTGCTTCGACCGTGACGCCACCTTCGACGACTTCGGGCTCTTCCCATATCAGCCGGGCGCTCGCCGAGCTGGCGAGGAACATCACCAACAAGACCGGCACGGCAATGGCGGCAAAGACGAACACCAGATCGATGGCCCGCATCAGCCAGAACACCAGCGCCCCGATGACCACTGCGGCGACCAGCGCCCCCATGGTGTTGTCGGGCAGGGACTGACGGCTCACCACGAAGCCGCTCGCCAGGGCGAGAAAGCCCACCAGGACGGTGTAGACGAGGTCGGGGGCCCGGCCCCCGACTGCCCCGGCGATGGCGAGCGCGCCCCATGACAGTGCCGGGACCGACAGCGCCACGACCAAGGCAAATGCCGCGATCTCGACCTCGCTTGCCCGGTTGGCCACGAACACCTCGGGGTTCTTCCCGTAGATATCGAGCAGGGGCGCGACGAACGCCACGGCGCTCAAGCCGCCGATGACGGCGAGTCGTCTCGGCAAGCCGGTCGGAGAAACGGGTCCCACGAGACCAAAAGGTACCGTTCATCGTCCCCAATCAGACACATCCCGGGTCGTGCTTAACTTGGCCCGGGGCGAGTCGCCGGGAACCGATCGCTCAGTGCTGAGCGTCTTACCTCCCGAGGAGATGTCACTTTGACCAAGGAACGATCAGGTTTCCTCAGACGCATACGCGGGAGGATGCGTCTCGCCTGGCTCGTGGCCACCGCGCAGCGATATGCGCCTCATCTCGGGTTGGCCATGGCACTCGCAGTGGGTGCCGACTGGTTGACTCCCTTCGATCAGGGCTGGGCCCTCGCTGGCGCGCTGGCGGCGGTGTTCGTGTTGGGGTCGGCGGTCCGGGCATCGACATTTCGCATCACCGAGTGGGACGCGTCTCGCGCTGCAGAGCGGGGTCTGGGCGCCCGGGACGTCTTCACCACGGCACTGGAGTTCGCCGACCCGGACGAAGGGGTGCACCGGCTCATCCAGCATCGAGCGGACAGCATCGCCGCCGCCTCGGATGCAGCCCATGCCATTCCCATCGCCCCCGACCGTCGAAGGCTCCGCCAGTTCGGGATGGCGGGGGCGCTTGCCCTGTTGATCGGCCTGCTCCCCCCACTCGGATCCTCCCCGGCGCTCTCCTCGGACCTCGAGTCCGCCCTCGAGGCCGAGGCCGAACAGATCGAGAAGATCGCCGAGGCCGTGGAAGAGGCCGATGTGGAGACGTCTGAGGAGATAGTCGCCGAGCTCGAACGTCTCGCCGAGGAGCTGCGGCAGGCCGAGGCCCTCGAAGAGGCGCTGCAGTCTCTCGAAGACTCCGAGAAGCGGCTGGGAAGCCGGATCGACCCGGGTTTTCTGTCCCAGAAGGCCGCGGTGCAGGGGCTGGCGCGCGATCTCAGCCTGCGTCCCCTCGTCGATGGCGCCCCGCTCGACGCCGCCTCCCAGTTCGATGAGCTCGCCGAGAGCCTCGAGTCTCTGTCCGAGCCCGAGCTCGCCGCCCTCGAAGACCGGCTGACCGACCTGGCCGGGTCCCAGGCATCCGGCAACCCCGCTCTCGCCAGCCAGCTCTCCGACGCGGCCCGGTCACTGGCGTCGGGTGACCTGCGCTCCGCGGCCCAGTCGCTGGCCGAGGCCGGGGTGGGTCAGCAGTCGGGCCTCGACGACGCCCGGGGCCAACAGGCCCTCGGCGAGACACAGCGGGCCGTCGAAGGGGCGCGGGCCCGCCTGAGCGGCGCCGCCCAGGGACAGGGCCAGGGTGAGGGCGACGGTCAGGGTCAGGGGGACGGTGAAGGGCAGGGACAAGGACAAGGACAAGGACAAGGACAAGGACAAGGGCAAGGGCAAGGGCAGGGTCAGGGACAAGGGACCGGGGGCCAACCGCAGAGCGGTGGCGCCAGCGGCCAGATCGGCGGTGTCGCCCCCGGTGACGGCAATGCCGCAGGACGGGGCGGTCAGGGCAGCGTCTCTGGCAACCGCGGTGAAGACCATGGCACCGAGGTGCAGACCGCCAACGTCTACGACCCGATCGACGAGGGAAGCGTCTCAGACCTGGTCCAGGTAGGGATCGATGGCGGTTCCGGAGACGGGGACATCCTGGGCCGGGCCGAGGCACCCACCGCGCGCGGCGAGTCGGTGGTGCCCTACGCACAGGTCCTTCCCGAGTATTTCAACCAGGCGGCCGACGCCCTGGGCCAGCTCCAGCTTCCGCCGTCGATGCGTGACATCGTCCAGTCCTACTTCGACCTGCTCGCGGCCGAGGCCCGATAGGAGGAAGTGGTGAGCGGACTGCAAGCGACCGACCTCGACGGGTATGCCAGGGTCGCCGAGGAGATCGAGTCGGCGGTGGGGAGGAGAATCGCCGGTCAGCCGGGCCTGATCCGCCAGACCCTGGTGGGGCTGCTCGCCGAGGGGCACGTGCTTCTCGAAGGGGTGCCGGGACTGGGCAAGACGGAGTTGGTCAAGGCATTCTCCGAGGCCATCGGTGTGGGGTTCTCCCGGGTCCAGTTCACCCCGGACCTCATGCCCGCCGACATCGTCGGCACCCAGGTGCTCGAAGAGGACGAGAGCGGACACCGACGATTCGAATATCGGGCCGGCCCGGTGTTCACCAACCTGTTGCTCGCCGACGAGATCAACCGTGCCACTCCCAAGACCCAGGCGGCTCTTCTCGAGGCAATGCAGGAGCGGCAAGTCACCGTCGCCGGTGAGACCCGGCCCCTGCCCAGGCCGTTTCTGGTGCTGGCCACCCAGAACCCGATCGAGCTCGAGGGGACCTACCCGCTGCCCGAGGCCCAGCTCGACCGTTTCATGTTCAAAGCGACGGTCAACCCCCCGACCGCCGAGGTGCTCGAGGAGATCCTGCGACGGACCACGGCGGGGTCGATACCTGAGGTGCCCCTTGCAGCCGACATCGAGACCATCGGCTCCATGATCTCGATGACACCGCTGCTACCGGTGGCATCGCATCTCCTCCGATACGTATCGCTGATCATCGAGGCGACCCACCCTGAAGGCGACAATGCCACTCCCCCGGTCAAGAGATACGTCCGCTGGGGGGCTTCTCCTCGTGGCGCCCAGGCCATCATCCTGGCCTCCAAGGCGGCGGCCATGATCGAAGGCAGACCCCACGTGACCGCCGACGACATCAGGTGGGCGGCGCCTGCGGCACTGCGTCATCGTCTCGTGCTCGGGTACGAGGCAACCGCTGAAGGTGTCGGCACCGACGCCATCGTGGACGAGGTGCTGCACTCGGTCCCCGAGCCAAGACCGGAGATCCGGGGAGCCCCTTGACCCTCCTCAGCCCGGCGTTGATGGCCAGGCTCGAGAGCCTCCAGCTCGCCAGCCGCCATCGTCTGGTGGGACGCTTCGGGGGTGAGCACAAGTCGAAGCGCTACGGAAACACCATCGATTTCTCCGACTTCCGCGAATACCACCCCGGCGATGACTTCCGGCGCATCGACTATCACGTGATGGCCCGTCTCGATCAGGTGCTCATCAAGCTGTTCGAGGCCGACGACGAGATCACCATCCGGCTGCTCATCGACACCTCGGCATCGATGACGGTGGGAGGCAAGATCGAGCAGGCAAAACGGCTGGCGGCCGCCCTCGGCTTCGTGGCCCTGACCGCACACGACTCGGTGTCGGTGCACACCTTCCCGGCGCGGGGCCCTGCCCCCCGTTTCGCCGGGCGGGCCGCGGTCCCCGCCTTTCTCGACTATGTGGAAGGTCTGCAGGCCACCGGTCTGACCCCATTCGCCGAGGCGGCGGGACATCTGCTCAGCCAGAGCGGTCTGCCCGGGCTCACCGTCGTCCTCTCAGACCTGCTGACCCCCGAGTGGCGCTCCCTGATCCAGCTTCGGGCCTCGGGCTCCGACGTCACCGTCCTTCACGTCCTGTGTGAGGAGGACCTCGACCCCGACTTCTCCGGAGACCTCGAGTTGGTCGATCGCGAGCTCGGGGACCGTCTCACCGTGAGCGTCACCGATGACGTGTCCCGGTCATACCGCGCCCGGGTCCGGCTGTGGCGGGAGCAGGTGGCCACCGCGGCCCGTGGCAGCGGGGCCAGCTACGCCGCGGTCGATGCCACCGAGGACATCGAGACACTTCTCCTCCAGACCTGGCGTGAGGCTGGGGTCCTCCGATGAGCCTGCTGCTGCCTGCCGGGCTCGCCGCCCTGCTGCTGGCCGCACCCATCGTCATCCTCCACATGCTGACCCCGCGCCGACCGGCGACTTCGGTCTCGTCGCTGCTCCATTGGGACGGGCTCAAGCACGCCATCACCGCCGCGGAGCCGTGGCAGAAGCTGCGATGGAGCCTCCTCCTAATCCTGCAGCTGGCGGCGGTGTCCTTGTTCGCCTTCGCCCTCTCCAGACCGGCCGTGTTGGAGGAGGCCGAGCTCGCCGAGCACACCGTCTTCATCGTCGACGCGTCCGGGTCGATGGCGGCCGTCGACGGTGACCCGGATCGTCTCGGGACCGCGGTCGAGCAGGCCAAGGAGCTGCGCGCCGAGCTACCCGACGAGGGAGTCGCCAGTCTCATCGTGGCCTCGACCCAGCCCACCGTCCTGGTGACCCAGAGCGCGGACGAGGACGAGTTCTCACGGGCCATCGACAGCATCAGGACCAACGCGGGCTCGGCGGACTTCGAGACGACCTTCGCCCTAGCCGAGTCGCTGGTGCTCCCCGACCGCGACACCGGCTTCGTTCTCCTCTCCGATGGTCGCCTCGACGACATCGACCAGAGGCTGGCTCCACTGGGCACCCGGTTCGTCCCCGTGGGACAGACCGACACCAACAGGGCGATCACCAATCTCTCGGTCAATGCGGGGCCGGGAGGGCTTCAGGCCCGGGTGACCGTCGAATCCACAGGTGGCCCCGACGCGGTTCAGGTGCTTCGTCTCGACGTCGACGGCATCACGGTCCTCAGCGAGGAGATCGAGATACCGGGTGGTGGCGTGGTCGAGGAGACCTTCGAGCTTCCCTCCGGGTCTCGGGTCGCCGCCTTCCTCGACGGGGAGGACCTGCTCGCCTACGACAACCAGCGGTTCGTGGGCGCCCCCGTCCTGGGCTCACTCAAGGCCCGGGTCCACGGAGAGGGCCGTTTCTTCATCGACCAGCTCATGTCGGCCATCCCCGGGGTCGACGCCGATGTTGCTCTCGGGGAGGAGGTAGATTTCGAGATCTATGCGGGTGTTCCGGTTCCCGCAGAGCCGAGCACCCCGTTCATCGCGATCGACGCCCCCGGAGGAGCCCCCGGGATCATCGCGGTGGGGCGGGTGGAGAACCCGATACCGACCCTGGTCACCGATCACCCCCTGTTGGACGACATCGATGTCAGCCGGATCGCCATAGCCGAGGCGCAACGGCTCGAGGTCTCATCGGGCGAGGTCGTGTTAGGGGCCCCTGGTGCTCCGTTGATCGTGGAGAGCGAGACCAATGGTGTGCCCTTCTATTACGTGGCATTCACCCTGGAACAGTCGAATCTCCCCATCGACATCGCCTACCCGATAATCGGGGCCCGCATGGTGGGAGGTCTCGCCACCTCCGACGGCGTGGCCGAGGCAATCACCGTGGGGAGCCGGGTCCCGGTGGGCGGCACCGGGGGGAGCGTCACCGACCCCCGGGGCAACACCGCGGTGGTCTCGGTGGGCGACTCGGAGCCGGTGGCCGATCAGGCCGGGTTCTGGACGGTCGCTCGAACCGGGGCCGAGCCGTTTGAGATCGCGGTCAACAGCGACAGTGTCGAATCCGAGCTGGCGCCGCGCGATGCCCTGCCGGAGATTAGACCCGCACCCGATTCCGACGAGCTGGTGGACGCCACCACGACCATCGCCCGGACCCTCCTCCCCTGGGTCCTGGCGGCTTTGCTCGTGGTGCTCGCCCTCGAGCTCTATCTGAGCTTTCGCATCCGCGGCGTCCCCCTCCGGCAATGGAGGATCGGGCTCGGGGTCCGGGCGGCGATCGTCGGCCTGATCGTGCTCGCCCTGGTCAACCCGGCGATCGCCACCAGTTCGGACGAAGTGACCACCGTGTTCGTGGTCGACGTCTCGGACTCGATGGGCGACTCCGCCCGGCAGGCCGCCCGGGCGTGGGTGGAGTCCGCGATCACCGACGCCGGGGACGGCCGGTGGGCCGTCGTCGAGTTCGGCTCGGACGCACGAGTCGGCACCCCGGTGGGGACCGATCCCTATCGTCGCGCCCGGGGCGTCGAGGCGGACGCCACCAATCTGGCCCGGGGCCTCCGTCTCGGTGAGTCGGTGCTCACCGGCGACACCCGCCAGCGATTGGTCCTGGTCTCCGACGGACGGGGGAACACCGGCGATCTCCAGGCCGAGATCGACCGGCTGAAGACCCTCGGTGTGGTCGTCGACGTCCACACCGTGACCGGGGCGGCGGTGTCGGATGCGGCGATATCGGCGATGGACATGCCCTCTTCGGTCAGCGTCGGTGAGACCTTCGACGTCACCGTCGAAATCCTGTCCACCGTGTCCGCCGATGCCAACGTCGAATTGGCAGATGGAGCCGAGGTGGTGGACATCCAGGAGGTCTCGCTCGACCCAGGACCGAACTACCTGACCTTCTCGGTCGATGCGGGCGAGTCAGGACTGCAACAGTTCACCGCAACGGTGCGCCTCACCGGGGATGCCGTCGGGGAGAACGACACCCACCGGGCCGGCGTCGAGGTGCGCGGTCCCGCCAGCGTGATGATCATCGAGGGCGAGCAGGACGGAGGGCGGATCCTCGAGGACGCGCTGACTTCTCGCGGCCTGGTGGTGGAACGGGTGACGATCGAGGAGATGCCCGGGATCCAGGAGTTGTCAATCCACCGCTCGGCAGTGCTGGTCGACGTCAGCGCCCGCGATCTGAGCGACGAGAAGATCGAGGTACTCGACACGTTTGTGCGCGATCTGGGGAGGGGGATGGTGGTCGTCGGAGGCACACATGCCTACGGTCTCGGCGGCTATCGGGACACTCCGCTGGAGGCCTTGCTGCCGGTCGACTCCGAGGCACCCGACCCCGAGCGCGAGGCGGAGGTGGCCGAGGTGCTGCTCATCGACACCAGCGAGTCGATGGGAGCCTGTCACTGCAGCGATAGCGGCATGGATACCACCGAGGGCGGTGTGAACAAGACCGACATCTCCAAGGCGGCCGCGGTGCGAGCCATCGAAGCCCTCGGCAGCGGCGACGAGGTGGGGCTGCTGGCTTTCAGCGGGACGAGGGAATGGGTGATCCCGCTCCAGGAGTTCCCTGATCGCCAGACGATCGATCAGGGGATCTCGTCACTGCAACCGTTCGGCGAGACCCGAATCGTGCCCGCCCTCGAAGAGGCGGTGGAGCATCTTCTTGCCTCCGAGAAGGAGATAAGGCACATCATCTTGTTCACCGACGGTTTCACCGCCGAGCTGGAGATCGGGGCGGAGTTCGTCGGCGCTCCCTTCGCCAGGGATCTCCTCGAAGCCGTCGAGGAGGCCGCCGCACAGGGAATCACGGTGTCGGTGGTGGGTACCGGCGAGGGGGCGATCCCAGCCCTGGAGGAGGTCGCCGAGGCGGGCAACGGAAGGTTCTACCCGGGAAGGGACCTCAACGAGATCCCGGAGATCTTCGTCAAGGAGGCGAGACTCGCCTCCCGGTCCTTCATCAACGAGGGTGAGTTCTTCCCGGTGGTGACCTCCACCGCGGAAGCGGTACGCGACATCGCCTCCTCCCCCGCAATCCTCGGGTATGTGGCGACAACGCCGAAGCCGACCGCGGACGTCCAGCTCCAGGTGGGCGAGCTGAGCGACCCGCTGCTCGCTGCCTGGCGTGTCGGTCTCGGCAAGGTCACGGCCTGGACCAGTGACGGTGGGGACAGGTGGGCCGCCGGCTGGGCGGGATGGGACGGATACGGCGACTTCTGGTCGACCCTGGTCCGGGACACCTTCCCGTTGAGTGGCGCGGAGGGTCAGCGCATCGAGGCTTCGATCGCCAACGAGTTGATGACGTTGTCACTCGAGGGCGCCGAGGAGTGGCCGGCGGGGACCCAACCGCTGGCCAGGGTCAGCTTTCCCGACGGGACTTCGGAAGAAGTGCGTCTCGACCGTGTCTCGGACTTCGAATTCGGGGCTGTCGTCCCCGCCCGTCAGGGAGGCACCTATGCAGTGGGGGTGAGTGTCGCGGCCAATGACGGTGACACCGCGGTCCTCTCCACCCTCGCCACCCGGTCCTTCGCTGCCGAGTACCTCCCCGGCGAGCCGGACTCCGAGCTGATGACCAGCATCTCCTCGAGCACTGGCGGACGGGGCGACATCACCGCCGAACGGGCCTTCGACCCCGAAGGCCTGGCTCAGGGAGTCACCGAGAAGCAGTTTCGCTGGTGGTTTCTTCTCGCTGCGGCCCTGCTGTGGCCGATCGACGTGGCGCTGCGCCGGCTCCGCCTCTCGAGAAGAGACCAACCAGACCGGCCAGACCGATCACGATCGCCCCGACCCACACCAACCACACCAACGGCCGCACGAACACGCTGACCCCCACCGTGTCCCCGTCCGGGAACAAGAGCGAGATCGCCACGATCACATCGCCGCCGGGCGTGGAGCGAAGTGCTGGCTCGGCCACCGGCAGCGTCTGGTCCTCGTACGCCCTTATCTCGGGGGCCAGGGCTTCCCCGTCGACGGAGAAGTCGGCCCGCACGAACAGATAGCGGTCCCCTTCACCGGTGTCCACCCCGACCATGGTGATCTCCCGACCGGCCACCTCCACCGTCTCGCCCGGGATCATGGATCCGGTGAAATCACCTCCGAAGGCGCTCCCGGCCACACCGACCAGGAACAATGCCATGCCGAGGTGGGCGAGATGGGCGGTCAACAGCCTCCCCCTGGGCCGCTGGCCCCAGATCCCGAAGGCGACGAAGACGAGGGTGGCCATGGCGGGAGCCATGAGCAGGACTCCCACCTCGAGACCCACCATGACCACCGACAACGCGGCGAGAAACACCGTCACCAAGACGTAGGCCATCGCCGCCCCGCGCAGAGCGAGGCTGAGCCCGACGGCGACGGCGACGGCGACGGGGAGCACGGTGATCACGAAGAAACGGGTGTCCACCGCCACCGCCTCGCCGAGAAACACCGAGGCAAAAGCCGGATATCCCGAACCGGCGGTGACGAAGACCAGTGCCGTGGTCAACAACAAGGCGTTGACCGCCAGCCACCCACCACGATCCAGATGCAACGGCCCCCACGGCTCCCCCGGCTGGGACCGTGTCGACGCCACGGCAACGATGACGCCGATCACGACGGCGGCAGCAAGCAGGATCCGCCCCACCATGGGATCCTCGGCGAAAGAATGGATCGACCCGGTGACCCCGGACCTGGTCAGATAGATCCCCATCACCGTCAACGCGAAGGGAAGCGAGGCGAACGCCACGTTCCATCGCCGCCATCTCCCGGTGGTCTCCTCGATTCGCGAGGTGTGGAGGAAGACCGTGGTGGCCATCCAGGGCATCAACGCGGTGTTCTCCACCGGGTCCCACGCCCAGTAGCCGCCCCATCCCAGCTCGACATAAGCCCAGTTGGCCCCGGCCGCCATCCCGAAGGTGAGCAGCACCCAGGAGACAAAGAGCCAGCGCCGCACCTCGGCCATCCAGACCCGGCGATCGGTCCGCCGCCAGACTGCTCCCAGCGTGACTGCGAAGGGCAGCACCAGGACCGTCAGCCCCAGATAGAGGATCGGCGGGTGATACACCATCGCCGGGTGCTGGAGGATGGCCAGCAACCCCTGTCCATCCACCGCCGGGATGTCGAGGACGGTGAACGGGTTGGCGAAGAGCATGGTGATGAGAAGGAGCCCTAGCCCGACCGCGGCGCCCACACGGATCGGAGCCGTCTCCCGGAGCCAGATGGCACCGATGACGAGGAGCATCGCCGAGTAGAACAGCATCGACCCGTCCATCCCGCCCCAGAGCCCGGCCAGCCGGTAGGGCCAGGGCGTGGCGAGACTGGTGGTCTCGGCGACGTAGGCGAGGGAGAAGTCGCCACTCAGCAACGCCACGACCAGGACCGATGCCGATGCGGCAGCGGCTCCTGCCGATATGAGGTTCGCCCAGCGTCGTCCGGTAGCCACTGCGATCAGCGCAAAAGCTATGGCTGCCCAGACAGCGACGGGGCCGAAGGCTCCGGCGGTCACCATCGAATCGTACGATGGCCCCCCGGCTAGCCGTTACCGTCAGCGTCATGTCCGACCTGTTCGCCGCCCGGGCCGATGATCTCGCCGCACGCTCGGCACCCCTGGCCACGCGGATGCGTCCCCGCACCCTCGATGAGGTCCGAGGTCAGCCGGCGTTGCTTGCGCCCGGGTCCGCCTTCCGCCACACAGTCGAGTCCGGCGAGCCGATCTCGATGTTGCTCTGGGGCCCACCCGGGACCGGCAAGACGACATTGGCCCGTCTCGTGGCGTCACATGCCGATGCTGCCTTCCGCACCTTGTCGGCGACCTCCGCCGGTGTCAAGGACATCAGGGAGGTGCTCGCCGAGGCCCGCCAGCTTCTCGCCACCGAGGAGCGGCGGACCGTGCTCTTCCTCGACGAGATCCACCGCTTCGCCAAGAACCAACAGGACGCCCTGCTCCCCGGTGTCGAGGACGGGACGTTGATCCTGATCGGTGCGACCACCGAGAACCCCTACTTCGAGGTGAACAGCCCACTGATGAGCCGAATGACCCTGTTCCGGCTGGAGGCGTTGTCCCCCGACAGCATCGAGGACCTGCTCCAGACCGCGGTCGCCGACCAGGTGCGGGGCCTCGGTTCGCTCGGGGTCGAGTTGGCGCCTGATGCCGCCCTCGAGTTGGCCACCCGCACTGGTGGCGATGCCAGACAGTCGCTCAATGCACTCGAGGTGGCGGCCCGGATGACCAAGGCCGCGTCCCGAACCACCATCGAGCACGACGACATCGCCGAGGCGTTGCAGCGACGTCTGGTCCGTTACGACAAGACCGGTGACTCCCACTACGACGTGATCTCGGCGTTCATCAAGTCGGTGCGGGGCTCGGACCCCGACGCCGCCATGTATTGGCTCATGCTGATGATCGAAGGGGGTGAGGACCCCGAGTTCATCGCGAGACGTCTCGTGATACTGGCCTCCGAGGACGTCGGGCTCGCCGATTCCGGGGGGCTCCGCGTGGCAGTGGCCGCTGCCGACGCCCTGGCCTATGTCGGTCTCCCCGAGGCCGGCTATCACCTCGCCCACGCCACGCTCTATCTGGCCACGGCCCCCAAGTCCAACTCGGTGGCTCGGGCCATCGGCGCAGCAACCGAGTTGGTGCAGAACGGTCCGACACCCAGTGTGCCCCTCCACCTCCGCTCGGCCGGCTACCGGGGCGCCGCCGACCTGGGTCATGGCGAGGGTTACGCCTACTCCCACGACCATCCGGGCGGAGTCGTGGACCAGCAATACTTCCCCGATGGCGTCCCCCCGCAGGCGGTCTACCGGCCCGGGGACCTCGGCGACGAGGCGGAGATCGGAGAGCGTCTCGGCGAGATCGACCGGGTCCTGGGACGGGACCGGTGAACGGCTGAGGCAGCGGGCGGCTCCCCCCGCCGCCCATCCGGGCTCGA
>Ga0299913_10002941_pt1 | contig 13694 bp, 14 predicted proteins | sample RVTome_9_FD_201360 | JGI IMG/M metagenome (GOLD analysis project Ga0299913, IMG submission 201360) | Soil microbial communities from uranium-contaminated site in the Upper Colorado River Basin, Wyoming, United States - RVT155D38 (version 2) ... | reverse complement strand
GCGACCGCCCAGGTGGAAACCCCGCGCATCATCACGCCCTCGAGCACGGCCTGGCCGCCGATCGGGGCGTCCTTGGCCGACATCACCCGGCCGTCGGCCAGCCGCACCTCTGACTCGGTGCCGGCGGCGGATGTCGTCGGGTCAGCGCTCATGAGCGGTGCCGGGCTCCTCCCCGGGCTCCACCCATGGTAGTCGGCACGTGGCGGATCAGTGCTGAGCGCGGCGCTTGGCGGCCCGGCGCTGGAAGCGCTCCACCCGGCCGCCGGTGTCGACCAGCTTCTGCTTGCCGGTGTAGAACGGGTGGCACTCCGAGCAGATCTCGACGTGCAGCTCCGGCTTCGTGGAGCGGGTCGTGAACTCGTTGCCGCACGTGCAGCGGACGTGCGCCTCGACGTATTCGGGGTGGATGCCCTGCTTCATAGATCGATCAGTGTAGCGACGGGGTCTAGCCCGTCAGGAGGCGGGCGGCCAGCACCAGGATCGCGAGCGTCGCGACCAGGTTCACGGCGGAGACGATCCCGGCCCGGGCGGCCTTGCGGCGGATCAGTCGTCGCAGGTCCTCGTCCTCCGGGTGCTCCAGCGCCCGGGCGCGTAGCCCCGTCAGCGCCGGGCCCTGGACCAGACTGTGGAACAGGGTCAGCGCGATCACGCCCGTGACCACCACCAGCTTCGCCAGCAGCCGCTCGCCGTAGTCCGTGTCGGTCAGGTCGCTCCAGGCGCCGAGGCGGTCGGCGGCCATGTCGGTGCCGGTCGCGATCAGCACCGCCATCGCGATCCCGCCCGCGACCAGGAACCGGCGGCCGAGCGCACGGAAGAGCGCCACGCGCTCCGACTCGGCAACGGTGCGGCGGGCCGCGCCCACGGCCAGCCCCAGCATCACCATCCCGCCCACCCACACGGCGGCGCCGATCAGGTGGAGCGAGCGGACGAGGGTGTCGGCGGTGGCCAGCGTTGCCGAGCTACACCTGCGTGTAGAGCGGACCGTCGCCGCCCTCGGGCGGCGTCAGGCGCCCGCCCTTGGCAGTGATCGCCCCGCACTGCACGCAGTTGGACGGCACCACCTGCACGTCGACCGTGCCGTCGCTCTCGCCGTTGCGGGCGGCCTCGAGCTGGTCCTCGGGGATTTCGTACACCTGCGCGGGGCACATCGACACCCACGTCTGGGCCACCTCGAGCGGCACCTTGGTCTGGATCCGGATGTGGTTGGGCGCGTCGTCGCGGGTCGCGTTGCCCGACGCGAACACCGACGACAGCTTGTCGAACGTGTACTTGCCATCGGGCGCCGGGTAGCTCTTCGATGCACCGTCGAGCACCATCTCGTTCTCGGAGTCGTGCTCCTGGTCCCAGTGGCCGCCGGGGAAGGCGCCGCGCGTGATCGTCATCGCGCTCGCCATCGCGCCGCCCACGAAGAAGCCGCGCGAGAACGGCTGGCGCATGTTGCGCGAGCGGTAGATGTCCTCGCCGATCACCGACTTGCGCACGCGCTGGTCGTAGGCGTCGAAGTTCATCGAGTCCTGCTTCAGCGCATCCACGATCGCCTCGGCGGCGTAGATGCCGGCGTGCATCGCGTAGTGGATGCCCTTCAGCTCGGGGATGTTCACCATCCCGGCGGCGTCGCCGGCGATGCACATGCCCGGCACCGCGAACTTGCGCGGCATCGCGTAGTACCCGCCGGACGGGATCGTCTTCGCGCCCCAGGCGACCCGCTTGCCGCCCGCGAGGATCTCCTTCACGAACGGGTGCAGCTTGAACTCCTGCAGCACGTCGTGGACGGAGAAGGTCGCGTCGGTGTAGTCGAGCCCGGCCACGAAGCCGATGCAGACCTTGTCGTCCCCCATCGGGTAGATGAAGCTGCCGCCGAACTCGTTCCAGCGCGCGCCCTTGCGCAGCGGCCAGCCCATCGTGTGGATCACGCGGTCGAGCGGCTTGGGGACCTCCCACACCTCCTTCACCCCCAGCTCCCAGCGCTGGGGGTCGGAGCCGTGCAGGTCGAAGTAGTCCTGCGCCGCGAAGGTGAGGTGGCCGAGCGTGCCCTCGGCCAGCACGGTGGCCTTGGCGATCACGTCGGAGCCGGGCTCGAAGTTCCCGAGCGGCTCGCCGTCCTTGCCGCGGCCCTTGTCGCCGGTGCGCACGCCCTTCACGATCCGGTCCTCGACCAGCAGCTTGTCCGCGGCGGTCTCGGAGAGGATGTACACGCCGGCCTCCTCGGCGCGCTCGGAGAGCCAGCGGCCCAGCTGCGCGACCGAGACCACGTAGTTGCCGTGGTTGCGGAAGTTCGGCGGCATCGGCTTCAGCGGCAGTGCCTGCTTCTTCGTGAGCAGGTAGACCGCGTCCTTCTCGACCTTCCACAGCACCGGCCACTCCGACTCGGGCAGGTCCGGGAACAGCTCCTTCATCGCCGAGGGGCGCATGTTCGCCCCCGACAGCAGGTGGGCGCCGGGCGTCTTGCCCTTCTCGATCACCGCCACCGGCACCTCGCCGAGCTTGTCCGTCAGCTCGGGCTCGTGCTCGAGCAGCTGCGTGAGGCGGATCGCGCAGGCAAGGCCCGCCGGGCCGCCGCCCACGATCGCCACGCCGACCTCGATCCGCTCCTCTTCGGGATCGGTGGGCGGGCCGATGAACTCCTGGGCCGGATCGACCGGTGGCGGGAACTGGGCCGGGGCGACGCCGCGGGGCACGCTAGCCGCCCTTCTTCGCCTTCACGGCCTCGGTCAGCTTGGGCATGATCTTGTGCAGGTCGCCCACGATGCCGAGGTCGCAGAACTCGAAGATCGGCGCGTTCGGGTCTTTGTTGATCGCGACGATGTTCTCCGAGGCCTGCATGCCGACCTTGTGCTGGATCGCGCCGGAGATGCCCGCGGCGAGGTACAGCTTCGGCGCGACGGTCTTGCCGGTCTGCCCGATCTGCCCCGCGTAGGGGAACCAGCCCGCGTCCACGACTGCGCGCGTCGCCGCCACCGCTCCGCCGAGCGCCTTCGCGAGCTCGTCGCAGAGCTCGAAGTTCTCGGCCTTGCCGAGCCCGCGGCCGCCGGCCACCAGGAAGTCGGCATCCTCGATGTTCACGTCGGCGCCGCGCTGCTCGCCGCGCGTCACCATCGTCGCCTTCGTGGACCACGGGGACAGCTCGACGTCGACATCGACCACCTCGGCCGCGCCGCCGTCGCGCTCGGTGGCGTCGAAGGCGTTCAGACGGCTGATGATGATGCCGGGCTTGCCGACGTAGCCGACGTCGGCCACCTGCGAGTCCTGCAGGATCGGCCGCACGGCAACGAGGCCGCCGTCGGCGACCCGCACCTCGGTGACCTCCATCGTCACACCCGCGCCGAGCCGCGCCGTCAGGCCGGCGCCGATCTCGAAGCCGAGCAGGCCGCCGCCGAACAGCACGTAGTCGTAGTCCTCGTCGGCGATCACCTTCGCCATCGCGTCGACGATCGGCTGGGCCAGGCCCTCCGGCACGCTCTTCGCGCGGTAGACCTTCTGCGCGCCGTAGGCGCCGAGGCTCTGCGCGCCCTCGTCGGACACGTCGCCGACGACCAGCGCCGCCGCGTGCGTGCCGAGCTCGCCCGCCAGGCGCGCCGCCTCGGAGATCGCGCCCTGGGAATTCTTGTTGAAGTTGCCCTCGTCGTCGTGGAGGGCGTAGACCAGGATGCCACTCATCTAGATCAGCTTCCTTTCCTCGAGCCAGGCCACGACCTTCTCGACCGTCTCGTTGGTGTCCTCGTCCTCGATGATCTCGCCCTTCTCCTTCTGCGGCGGGGGATTCAGCGCGACGACCTTCGTGCGCGAGCCGTCCTCGCCGACGCGGCCGGCCTCGATGCCGACGTCGCCTGTCGCGACCTTGTCGAGCGGCTTCTTCTTCGCGCCCATGATCGCCTTCAGGGAGGGGTAGCGGGGCTCGTTGATGGCGTCGCCGACGCTGATCACGGCCGGCAGCTCGACCTCGACGGTGTCGTAGCCGTACTCGGCCTGGCGCTCGCAGCGGAGCTTGCCCTCCTGCGTGTCGATCTTGATCACCTGCGTGAGCGACGGCATCTGCAAATGGTCGGCCACCACGGCGCCCATCGTGTAGCACTCGCCGTCGTCCGACTGCTGGCCGAGCAGCACCAGGTCCGGGCTCTCGCGCTTCAGCACCTGGCCGAGCGCGTAGCCGGAGGCGCACACGTCCGAGCCGGCGAGGGTGTCGTCGGTGAGCTGGACCGAGCGGTCCGCGCCCAGCGACACGGCCTTGTGCAGCGCCCGCTGGGCCGACTCGGGGCCCATCGTGACCGCCACGATCTCGTCGACCTGGACGGCGCCGCCCTCCTTGATCTGCATCGCCGCCTCGATCGCGTGCGTGTCGAAGGGGTTCAGGTTCTTCTCGCCGCCACGGTCGAGCCGCATGGTGTTCTGGTCCATGCGCTTCTCGACGGCGGCGTCGGGCACTTCCTTTACGAGCACACAGATCTTCAAGAATCGCCTCCGATCTCGATCTGGCTGGCGGAAGCCGGGGGACGTCGGATGATACTTGACTGACTAATCAATCGCGTGGGACGGCGCCGCGCACGAACTCGACGATCTCCTGCGTGGAGGCGCCCGGGGTGAAGATCTCCGACACTCCCAGGGACTTCAGCTCGGGGATGTCGTCGGCGGGGATCGTCCCGCCCAGGATCACCACCACGTCCTCGGCCTGCTTGTCCTTCAGCAGCTCCAGTACGCGGGGCACGAGCGTCATGTGGGCCCCGGAGAGGATCGACAGCCCGACCACGTCGGCGTCCTCCTGGATCACCGTCTCCGCGATCTGCTCGGGGGTCTGGTGCAGGCCGGTGTAGATGACCTCCATGCCCGCGTCGCGCAGGGTGCGGGCGATGATCTTGGCCCCCCGGTCGTGGCCGTCGAGGCCGGGCTTGGCGACGACCACCCGGATCTTGCGTGATCCCGGCTTTTCGGCAGCCGTGTCTTGCGTTGCGTGCATGGAGTCGGAAGGTCGCCCCGGCCCGGAATGCCCAGGGGCCGACACGAAGCCGCGGGATTGTATTAGGGCCTAGCCGCCTCTGCAGGTGCCGTCTCGAGCTGCCCCTCGGCCAGCTGCGACCGCAGCACCTTCTTGTCGAACTTGCCCACGCTCGTCTTCGGGACGGCCTCGATGAATGCGAACTCGTCCGGGAGCCACCATTTGGCGACCAGCGGCTCGAGGTGCGCGCGCAGCGCCTCCGGCGTCGGCCGGGCGCCCTCCCGGCACACGACGCAGGCCAGCGGCCGCTCGCTCCAGCGCTCGTCGGGCTTCGCGATCACCGCCGCCTCCATCACATCCGGGTGCGACATGAGCGCGTTCTCGAGCTCGACCGAGGAGATCCACTCCCCGCCCGACTTGATCAGGTCCTTCGCCCGGTCGGTGATCCGCAGAAAGCCCTTCGGGTCGATCGAGGCCACGTCGCCGGTCCGCAGCCAGCCGTCGTGGAACTTGTCGGCGCCGGAGGGGTCCTCGTAGTACTCGCGCGCGATCCAGGGGCCACGGACCTCGACCTCGCCGGTCGACTCCCCGTCCCACGGGACCTCGCCGTCGTCGCCCCAGAGGCGGACGTCGACCAGGGGCACGATGCGGCCGGTCGCGGTGCGGTAGCGCCAGTGCTCCTCGCCTTCCGCCTCCGCGGGCGGGTTCGCGACGGACCCGATCGGGCTGGTCTCCGTCATACCCCAGGCCTGGATGATCCGCACGCCGTGGCGCTCCTCGAAGGCCCGCATCAGCGACTCGGGCACCGCCGCACCGCCGCAGACGACCGTCCGCAGGCTGGAGAGGTCCGGCTTGTGCTCATCCGCCCACTGGAGCAGGCCCATCCAGATCGTGGGGACGGCGCCGGCGACCGTGACGCGCTCGGACTCGATCAGCTTCGCCATCGGCTCGGGCTGCAGGAACTTGCCGGGCATGATCAGGTCGGCGCCGACCATCGCGCACGCGTACGGGAACCCCCAGGCGTTCACGTGGAACATGGGGACCACCGGCAGGACGCGGTCCGAGGCGGTGACCCCGATCGTGTCCGCCAGCGCGCTCGCCATGCAGTGCAGGACGTTCGAGCGGTGGGAGTACAGGACCCCCTTCGGGTTCCCCGTGGTGCCGCTCGTGTAGCAGAGGCCGGCGGCCGTGCGCTCGTCGAGCGCCGGGTAGTCGTAGGACCCGGCGTTGTCCGCGAGCAGCTCCTCGTAGCGGATCGCGTCCGGCAGCGCGCCCGCGTCCCCGTCGCCCACGACCACGAAGTGCTCGACGGTCTCGAACGCCGGCGCCACCTTGGCCAGCAGCGGCACCAGCGAGTCGTCGACGAAGATGACCTTGTCCTGGGCGTGGTTGACGATGTAGGTGAGCTGCTCCTCGAACAGGCGGATGTTCAGCATGTGCAGGACGGCGCCCATGCACGGCGCCGCCATGTACAGCTCGAGGTGGGGTTGGGAGTTCCACATGAACGTGGCGACCCGGTCGCCCTGCTTCACCCCCAATGACTCCAGCGCGCGGGCCAGCGCGTCCACGCGCTCGGCCACCTGACCGTAGGGCGCACGGGTGGTGCCGGCGTCGGTGAGCGTCACCACCTCCGCGTCCGCGCACGGCCCCCGCATGCGGTCGAGCACGTGCTTCAGCGTGAGCTGGTAGTCGTTCTGCATCAGGCCTTCGAGCATCTCTCCCCCTATGCGCTCGGGTCGAGCACGACCTTGAGCGCCTCTTTCCGATCGAACATCTCGTACCCCTTCGCGGCCTCGGACAGCGGCATGCGGTGCGAGATGATCACCTTCGGGTCGATCCGGCCATGGCGGATCAGCTCGATCAGCTCATCCATGTGCGCCTGCACGTTGGCCACGCCGGAGATCAGCGTGATGTTCTTCAGCCACATGTCCCCGATCGGGACCGGGGCCGAATCCTCGACGTACATGCCCGGCATCGAGATCGTCCCCCCCATCCGCACGAGCGGGAAGGCCGCCGCGAGCGCCGACTCGTGGCCGACCGCGTCGATGACCAGGTCCGCCCCGCGCCACTCGGTCGCGTCGAGCACGACGTCGGCCGGGTCGGTCTCCTGCGGGTTGACGGCGATCGCGCCGAGGCTCTCGGCCAGCTTCAGGCGGTCGGGCACCATGTCGACCGCCACCACGGTGCCGGCGCCGAGCGCGTGGGCGGCCATGATCGTGCAGAGCCCCACCGGGCCGCACCCGATCACCGCCACGAAGTCCCCCGGCCGCATGTCGGTCTTGCGGATCGCGTCGTAGCCCGTGGCGAGGATGTCGCCCACGAACAGGATGTCCTCGTCGCCGATGGCGGCGACGCCGTTCTGGGGGATCTTGCGCAGGGTCAGGTCGGCCTCCGGCACCCGCACGTACTGCGCCTGCGCGCCCGGCAGGTCGCCCATCACCATCCCCATGCCGAAGACGCGGATCATGATGCACTTCATGAACGCGCCCCGGCGGCAGAACCAGCAGTTGCCGCACGCGACGAAGAAGGAGCCGACCGCGCGCTCGCCCTCCTCGAACTGGGTCACGCCGTCGCCCTTCGCCTCGATGGTCCCGAGGTACTCGTGGCCGAGGACGAAGCCCTCCTCCATCTCGAGCCGGCCGTGGTAGGGGTGCAGGTCGGTGCCGCAGATCGCCGCGCGGTCGACCCGCAGCACGACGTCGTCCGGCTCCTCGATCTCCGGTCGCGGGATCTCCTCCACGCGCACGTCCTCGGGCCCGTGGAACACGACCGCCTGCATCTGCTCCGCCATCGGGCGCGACGATACTTCATCGAACGTCCCGCAGTGACTGCCCTGGCAGCCAGTCCGGGACGTTCGGCGGCTCGCGCATAATCTCGCGCGTGGCGCCGGTGTTCGAGCTCCGCGACGTGACGCTCTCGCGCGACGGGAAGGTGATCCTCGACGACGTCAGCGCCGACATCCCGGAGGGCGCCGCGTGCATCGCCGGCCCCTCGGGCTCGGGCAAGTCCAGCCTGCTGCGGCTGCTCGACCGGCTGCGTGACCCCGACCGGGGCGAGGTGCGCTACCGCGGCCGCGACGTGCGGACCTACGAGCCGCTCGAGCTGCGGCACCGGGTCGCGCTCGTGCCGCAGCTACCGGCTCTGATCGAGGGCACCGTGTCCGACAACGTCCGGTTCGCGGCCCGCCTCGCCGGACGGACGCCCGACATTGGCGCGATCCTCACCCACGCCGGGCTCGACCCCTCGTTCGCCGACCGTGACGCCTCGCGCCTGTCGGTCGGCGAGCAGCAGCGAGTGATGCTGGCCCGCGCGCTGGCCCAGGAGCCGGAGGTGCTGCTGCTCGACGAGCCGACGTCCGCCCTCGACGAGCAGGCCCGCGACTCCGTCGAGGCCACCCTCGCCCGCCTGCGGCAGGAGCTCGGGCTCTCCTACGTGCTGGTCACGCACGACCCCGACCAGGCCGAGCGCATGTCCGACTGGTGCCTGCGGCTCGCGCTGGGCGGCACGGTGGTCGACCGGTGACCGCGCCGATCGACGTCTCGCTCGGGCAACTGGCGGCGACACTGGCGCTGGTCGCGATCGCGATCGTCGTGTCGGTCTGGCAGAAGGTCGACCTCGAGCGCGACATCGGGGTCGCCGTGATCCGGTCGTTCATCCAGCTCAGCGCCATCGGCCTCGTGATCAACGCGATCTTCGAGGAGGACCGGCTCGTGTTCGTGATCGCCCTGATCTCGGTGATGGTGCTGTTCGGGGCGCTCACCGCACGCAACCGCGCCCGCCGCGTGCCGGGCGCCTTCGTGCCACTCCTGATCGCGCTCGCGACCGCCGGCGGGGCGACCCTCGTCCTCGTCGTCGTGCTCGACGTGTTCGAGCCCGAACCCCGGTTCCTCGTCCCGGTCGGCGGGATGGTGGTCGGCAACGCGATGACGTCCGCGGCCGTCGCGCTCAACCGGCTCGGCGACGACATGCGCAGCGCGGCGCCGCGCATCGAGGCCACGCTGGCGCTGGGCGCGACCGCCTCGCAGGCCGCCCTGCCCGTCGTGCGGTCGAGCCTGCGGTCGGGGATGATCTCGCTCGTGGACTCGACGAAGACCACCGGGATCATCTTCTTCCCCGGCACGATGGTCGGGATGCTGCTGGCCGGGGCCGACCCGGTCGATGCCGTGCGGCTGCAGCTCGTGCTGCTGTGGACGCTGCTCGGCAGCGTCGCCATCGCCGCCCTGATCTCGACGTCGCTCGCCTACCGCAATTTCTTCACGCCCGCTCATCAGCTCAGAGACTTGCCTGCATAGGAGGAATCAATGGCAACCGCCCCCCACACCGCAGTCCCCGCCCTGCCGATCGTCCCCACGCACGAGGAGCAGATGCTGCGCGAGACCGTGCGCCGGATCTGCGCCGGCTTCGGCCCGGACTACACGCGCCGGAAGGTGGCCGAGGATCAGCCGCCCACCGAGCTGTGGGACGCGCTCGCGAGCAAGGGGTTCCTGGGCGTGAACCTCCCCGAGGAGTACGGCGGCGGCGGGCTCGGGATGTCCGCGCTGGCCGCGGTGGGGGAGGAGATCTCCGCCACCGGGTGCTCGCTGCTCCTGATCGTGGTCTCGCCGGCGATCGTCGGCAGCATCCTCGTGCGCCACGGCAACGAGGAGCAGAAGGACCGCTGGCTGCGCGGCATCGCGGCCGGCACGACCAAGATCGCGTTCGCGATCACCGAGCCGGGCGCCGGGTCGAACTCGCACAACCTCTCGACCTCGGCGCGGCGCTCGAACGGCGGCTACGTGCTGCGCGGCGAGAAGACCTACATCTCGGGCGTCGAGGACTCCGACGCGATCCTGGTCGTCACCCGGGCCCGCGAAGACGACGGCAACCTCGGCCTGCCGCTGCTCTTCATCGTGGACTCCGACGCGCCGGGCCTCGAGCGCCGGCACATCCCGACGGCCCTGCGCGCGCCCGACAAGCAGTGGACCCTGTTCTTCGACGACGTCGAGGTCTCCGCGGACCGCCTGATCGGCTCCGAGACCGGCGGGCTGAAGGCTGCTTTCGACGGCCTGAACCCCGAGCGCATCATGGGCGCCGCCGTGGCCCTCGGCGCGGGGCGGCGGGCGCTCGAGCTGGCCGCCGAGTACGCCCGCGAGCGCGTCGTGTGGCAGGGACCCATCGGCGCCCACCAGGGCATCTCGCATCCGCTCGCGCAGGCCAAGATCGAGCTCGAGCTGGCGCGGCTCATGATGCAGAAGGCGGCCGCGCTCTACGACGCCGGCGCGCCCGCGGGCGAGGCCAGCAACATGGCCAAGTACGCGGCCGCGGAGGCGGCGATCAGGTGCGTCGACCAGGCGATCCAGACCCACGGCGGGAACGGCTTCGCGCTCGAGTACGGCCTCACCGACATGTACTGGGGCGTGCGGCTCGTGAGGACCGCCCCGGTGTCACGGGAGATGATCCTGAACTACGTCGCCGAGCACTCGCTCGGGCTGCCGCGGAGCTATTAGGTCTCGGGCACCGCGCGCATGACGGTCACCGTCCCGCGCATGCCCGCCCAGTGCTTGCAGACGTAGCGGTAGGTGCCCCGCTTGCGGAACGTGCGCTTCCAGTAGCCCGATGTGCGGGTCTTGGCGCCCTTGCGGGACGTGCCGCGCGGCACCTTCGTGAAGCGGATGTTGTGGCGGTTCTCCCCCCTCCACTTCCAGCCCACGCGCGTCCCCTCGGCCACGACGACCGAGCGCGGCTCGAAGTAGTTGTCCTTCACCAGGACCTTCACCTTCTTCGGAGAGGGCGTCTGGCTCGCCTTTACGTCACCGCCGGCGATCGGAGCGCCGAAGGCGATGCCCAGCGCGCCGAGCGCCGCAACCAGCGCTGCTGCAGTCCGCTTCCTCATCGCGACCTAGATAAGCAGAAGCCTGCGACGCAGGGTGCAGTTCGCCGCCGGGCGGGACCGTTAGAAAACTGGACTCTCTGTATAGCTTCCGAAGACGGCCTGGAGGGCGTCCACCATCTCACCCTCGCTCACCCGGGCCCGGGCGCAGTCGATGATCGGGTCCATCAGGTTGCGGTTCGGATCGGCGGCCGCCTCCTTCAGCGCGGTGAGGGTGGACTCGACCGCGGCGGCGTCGCGTCGCGCCCGCGTGGCCTGCAGGCGACCCATCTGCTTGCGCTCGAGCGTCGGGTCGATGCGCAGGATCTCGAGCGGCTGCTCGTCGGCCTGCTGGTAGCGGTTCACCCCCACGACCAGCCGGCGGCCCTCGTCGACCTCCTCCTGGTAGCGCCACGAGGCGTCGGCGATCTCGCGCTGCGGGAAGTTGCGCTTCACGGCCGCCACCATCCCGCCCAGCTCGTCGATGCGGCGGAAGTACTCGTAGGCCGCCTCCTCCATCCGGTCGGTGAGCGCCTCGACGTAGTAGCTGCCGCCCAGCGGGTCGATCGTGCTGATGACGCCCGTCTCGTGGGCGATGATCTGCTGCGTGCGGAGCGCCAGGCGGACCGCGTCCTCGGTCGGCAGCGCGAGCGCCTCGTCGAAGGAGTTCGTGTGGAGGCTCTGCGTGCCGCCCAGGACCGCGGACAGTGCCTCCAGCGCCGTGCGCACGACGTTGTTCAGGGGCTGCTGCGCGGTCAGCGACACACCCGCGGTCTGGCTGTGGAAGCGCATCCGCCACGACGCCGGGTCGCGCGCGCCGAACGTCTCGCGCATCTCCCGCGCCCAGATCCGCCGGGCCGCGCGGTACTTGGCGATCTCCTCGAAGAAGTCGATGTGCGCATTGAAGAAGAACGACAGCCGCGGCGCGAAGTCGTCCACCGCCAGCCCGCGCTCGATCGCCGCCTGCACGTAGGCGAAGCCGTCCGCGAGCGTGAAGGCGAGCTCCTGCTGGGCGGTCGAGCCGGCCTCGCGGATGTGGTAGCCGGAGATCGAGATCGGATGCCAGCGCGGCATGTCGCGGGCGCAGAACTCGACCATGTCGGTCACGATCCGCATCGCTGGGTCGATCGGGAAGCACCACTCCTTCTGGGCGATGTACTCCTTCAGGATGTCGGTCTGGATCGTGCCGCCGAGCTGCTCCCGCGGCACGCCCTGCTCCTCCGCCACGCAGACGTAGAACCCGAGCAGGATCGCCGCCGGCGCGTTGATGGTCATGGACGTCGTGACCTCGGCCAGCGGGATGCCGGCGAACAGGGTCTGCATGTCGTCGAGAGTGTCGATCGCGACGCCCTCGCGCCCCACCTCGCCCTCCGAGCGCGGGTTGTCGGAGTCGTGGCCCATCAGCGTCGGCATGTCGAAGGCCGTCGAGAGGCCGGTCTGCCCGTGGTCGAGCAGGTAGCGGAAGCGCTCGTTCGTCTCCTCGGCGGTGCCGAAGCCGGCGAACTGCCGCATCGTCCACAGCCGCCCGCGGTACATAGACGGATACACGCCGCGCGTGAACGGATACTCGCCCGGCAGCCCGATGTCGCGCTCGGGATCGCGTGCGGCCGCGTCCTCCTCGGTGTAGAGCGGCTTTACCGGCTCGCCCGAGATCGTGGTGAAGAGCGCGTCGCGCTCGGGCTGGCGCGCGTAGACCTCCTTCAGCCACTCGTGCGCGCGCCGCATTGACTCGGGCTCTACGGCCATGGGGACATTATGGCCGCGGCGGGCGATCTAAGCGCGACGGCGCCGCGCCAGCCAGCTGCCGCTGCCGCCCACCGCGGCCGCCACGGCGACCGCGGCGGCGACCCGGAGCCGCTCGCCCAGCTTCTCGAAGCGCAGGATCTCCCAACCCTCGCGCTTGGCAACCTCCTCCAGGCCGGCGTCGGGATTGACCGCCACGGGATGCCCCACCGTTTCGAGCATCGGCAGGTCCGAGACCGCGTCGGAATAGGCCCACGACTGCGCCAGGTCGATGCTCCGCTCGGACGCGAACTCGAGCAGCCGCTGCGCCTTCCCCTCGCCGTAGGCGAACGGCCCGTCGAGGCGGCCGGTGTAGACGCCGTCCTCGACCTCCCAGCACGTCCCCATCGCACCGTCCATCATCAGCGCGGCCGCGAGCACCTCCGCCGCCGGCTGTGACGCCGCGGTGGCGATGTAGCAGGGGCGCCCGGCGTCCTGGTGCGAGCGCACGACGTCGAGCATCTGCGGATAAACCCGCGGCAGCACGCCCGCCAGCATGTCCGGGACCATCCGCTGGAGGTCGCGTACGCGCTGGCCCTTGATGCCCGCCAGCACCCGGTCGAGCAGCACGTTCACGGCCGCGTCGCTCGCACCCTTCAGGCGGAAGCGGACCTGGTCGATCGCGTCGCGCGCGATCTGGCGCCGGGACATCTGACCGGCCTTGTACATCGCGCGGCCGAAGTGGTACGCGCTCGACCCCGCCATCAGCGTGCGGTCGAGGTCGAAGAAGGCGGCGCCGGCGCTCACAGGCGCACCGTCCCCTCGACGACCACGACGACGTCTCCGCTGACGCGCACGCGCTCCCCGTCGATCTCCGCGCGCAGCACGCTCGGGCGCCCGATCTCGACGCCCTGGGTGATCTCGACGCGCGACGCCCGGCCGTGGCGGTGCAGGTAGGCGCAGGCCGGGCCGGCGGCCGAACCGGTGGCCGGGTCCTCGCCCTCCACCACGAGCGGGCTGAACATCCGCGCCCGCACGGCGCCGTCCTCGTGACAGATCAGGTACAGCGATTCGGCCGCGGCGGCCGCCAGGAGCGAGCGCACGAGGTCGAGGTCGGGACGGGCGCGGGCGATCGCGTCGGGCGATCGCACCGGCGCCACGAGGGTCATCAGACCGGTCGTGATCGCCTGCGGC
>Ga0299913_10002940_pt1 | contig 13695 bp, 12 predicted proteins | sample RVTome_9_FD_201360 | JGI IMG/M metagenome (GOLD analysis project Ga0299913, IMG submission 201360) | Soil microbial communities from uranium-contaminated site in the Upper Colorado River Basin, Wyoming, United States - RVT155D38 (version 2) ... | reverse complement strand
CATCCCTGTTTGCGACGATCCTGAAAAGCCCTCCCTCCCAGCCGATGCTCCGCCGGTACGTTGTGCCGGGCATGAATAACGCAGCCGAACGTCCCGGCTCTTCGTTTACGTTCGCTGGGCTCTTTGTGCCATGTGCCCTCGAGTCACACGCGTTCGATGATGGTTGCGGTGCCCATACCGCCGCCGACGCACAGGTTCACCAGCGCGGTGTTGAGGTCGCGGCGCTCCAATTCGTCGAGTACGGTGCCGAGAATCATCGCGCCGGTTGCGCCCAGCGGGTGGCCGAGGGCAATCGCGCCGCCGTTGACGTTGATCCTGTCGTGCTCGATGCCGAGTTTCTGCATGTAGAGCATGACGACCGAAGCGAAGGCCTCGTTGAGCTCGAAAAGGTCGATGTCCTGTACGGTCATGCCGCAGCGTTTCAGTACTTTCTCAGCGGAAGGCGCGGGTCCCGTCAGCATGATCGTGGGATCGGTGCCGATCGAGGAGAATCCGCGGATGCGCGCACGCGGCTTGAGGCCGACGGCGTCGCCGGCATCCTTGCTGCCGAGTAATACCGCGGCCGCACCGTCGACGATACCGCTGGAATTGCCGCCCGTGTGGACGTGGTTGATGAATTCGACTTCCGGATACTTCTGCAGTGCAACGGCATCGAAACCGGCCTGTTCGCCGATGGCGGCGAAGGCGGGCTTCAGGCCCGCGAGATCTTCCAGACTCGTGCCGGGTCGCAGGTGCTCATCCCTGTCCAGCAGTACCGACCCGATCAGGTCGCGGATGGGCGTGACAGACCTGGAGAAGTATCCCTGCTCCCAGGCGTTAGCCGCTCGTTTCTGGCTTTCGACGGCATACCTGTCTACCTGTTCGCGCGTAAATCCCTGCTTGCTGGCGATCAGGTCCGCGCCGATTCCCTGCGGCACGAAGTAAAGTTTGTAGGCAATCGCCGGGTCCGCATACATCGCACCGGAATCAGAACCCATAGCAACGCGCGACATGCATTCGACGCCGCCGCCGATGGTGAGGTCCGACTGACCGGCCATGATCTGCGCCGCGGCGGTATTCACTGCCTCGAGGCCCGAGGCACAGAAGCGATTCAGTTGTTTGCCGGGCACGCTCTGGTCGAAATCGGCATGCAGCACGGCAGTGCGGGCAATGCAGCTCCCCTGTTCGCCGACAGGCGACACACAGCCGAACACCACGTCATCGACCCGGCTGGTATCGAGCTGGTTACGGTCGCGCAGGCTCACGAGCACCTGTGCGGCGAGACTGACCGGCGTGACTTCGTGCAGCGCACCGTCGGCTTTGCCTCGCCCGCGCGGGCTTCGAACGTGGTCGTAAATGTAGGCGTCTGTCATGGTTTGGTCAATCAGCCGGATCTCTGGATGATTCGCGTGCCTTGAGGGGAGCCCGTGCCTGGCGCTTGTAAGTTCCGGTCGCGGTTGCACACAGCCGCTTGTTCTCAGGGTCCAGCAACCTGGCCTGGCAGAAGAACATCGATTTCGTAATCCGGACGAGTTCACCTTCGGCCACCGCGGTCGTCGCTGTATGCGGCGACATGAAATTGCAATTGAGGTTGATCGTCACCGAAACGAAATCGTTGGATATCCCGTAGCTTCCGGCGACAGCTCCCGCGATATCCAGGAGTGACGCGATTACTCCGCCGTGAAGGTAGCCGACGGTGTTGCGATGGTCGGTTCGAACCGGCATCTCGAGGCGGGCAAAGCCCTGTTTCCACGCAGTCAGCCTGAATCCCAGAAACTCAAGGTAGGTGCCCTCGTAGAGCGTCGGACTATCGAGAAAGCTTTTCCGCGAATCCTCGTTCACCGGGTAACGGCTCCTGCGCGTCTGAGAATGGAAATGTAGATGTCGGGTTCCGGCCGCACGCGATAGTTGTCGGTCTGGTCGGTAAACAAAATTGTACCTGAAGCGTTGGTAACGATTGTCGTGGGCATCGCTCCCACGCGGGCGTAGCCCGCCGCGGTTCCAGGCGGGATAGCATGCCGCTCCGCGATGTCGAGAGCCTCGGCGACCTTCGCATCTCGATCGACCAGAAAGCGAACCGGGGCGGAAATTTCGCGGGCTAGCTGACGTGCCCTGTCTTCGGGCTGCGAACTGACCAGGTTCAGTTGCACGCCCAGTTTCTCGAGGTCCGCGGAGCGGCCGGCAATCTCGTGCACCTGGGCGACACAGAACGGGTCCCAGTTGCCGCGATAGAACAGCCACACGGCAGGGGCTCCCAGAAACTGGGAGGATCGCACGCGGCCGCCGTCCAAATCGAGGAGTTCGAATTCGGGCAGCTTGTTGCGAATTTCCAGCCTCGCGTTCGGCATCCGCCCGAGTCTCGAATACCAGAAGACGTAAAGCAGCAGCAGCATGGTTCCGACAATGGCGATTGCCGCCGGCTGCCACGCCGCGGAACGTGCCATATAGGCATCCCACAGGGCAACAATGGCGCCCGCAGCCGACACGAAAATCAGCAACGGCAGGTCGGCACTGGTTCTCGCAACCCTGGAAAATCTGAGGCGCAGCCAGAACAACGGCAGCGGCAGGTTTGCGACGGCCGCGGCAACCCAGGCGAGATGCTCATAGTCCGCGATTGCGGCACCGGCGATTGCGGTGAGCATCAGCACGACACTGATGGCGACTGCCGAAACGAAAAAAAACGACTTCATTCTGGAGCTTGGTCTCCGTTCGAGGTTGCCGACGCGCCTTGCCTCCCGACATCTGGGGTCGCAACGCGGCCACGGGGAATATTGAGACAGGTTCTACATATTGCGCCGATACTCGCCGCCTACTTCGTACAGGGCCGCCGATATTTGTCCGAGCGAGTTGGACTTGACTGTGTCCATCAGTTCCGCAAACACATTGCCCCGCACTCTTGCTACCTTGCGCAGGCGTGCGGCGGCATCGGCGCTTTCCCCGGCATGCTGCGCCTGAAACCGGGCAACGTTCCTGATCTGTGCGTCCTTCTCGGCAGCGGACGAGCGAATCAGTTCCTGGTGCTGCACTTCATCTTCCTGGCCCTTGCTCGGCAGGAAGGTGTTCACGCCGATGAGCGGGTAGGAACCGTCATGCTTCCGGCTTTCGTAGTAGAGGCTCTCCTCCTGGATCTTGCTACGTTGATACATGGTATCCATTGCCCCGAGAACCCCGCCCCGCTCCGATATGCGATCGAACTCCTTGTAGACCGCCTCTTCGACGAGGTCGGTCAGTTCGTCAATGATAAATGAGCCCTGCCACGGATTTTCACAGTAGTTGAGCCCCAGCTCCTTCGAAATGATGAGCTGGATGGCGACGGCCCGACGTACCGATTGTTCGGTCGGGGTGGTGATGGCTTCGTCAAAGGCGTTTGTGTGCAGGCTGTTGCAATTGTCGAACAGCGCATAGAGCGCCTGCAACGTGGTGCGGATGTCATTGAAGCTGATTTCCTGAGCGTGCAGGCTGCGGCCGGATGTCTGGATATGATACTTGAGCATCTGGCTGCGGGGACTCGCGCCGTAGCGTTCGCGCATCGCTCTCGCCCAGATGCGGCGCGCGACCCTGCCGATCACGGAATACTCCGGGTCCATCCCGTTGGAAAAGAAAAAACTCAGGTTTGGCGCGAACTGGTCGATCTCCATGCCGCGCGCCAGGTAGTACTCGACGATCGTAAAACCGTTGGACAAGGTGAATGCCAGCTGGCTGACCGGGTTCGCCCCGGCTTCCGCGATATGGTAGCCGCTGATCGAAACACTGTAGTAGTTGCGTACATTGTTGTCGATGAAGAACTGCTGCACGTCGCCCATCATCTTCATTGCGAACTCCGTCGAAAAAATGCAGGTGTTCTGCGCCTGGTCCTCCTTCAGGATGTCCGCCTGCACCGTGCCGCGGACGGAAGCAAGCGTTCGCGCGCGGATCTTTTCATACATGTCGGGCGAGACCAGCCTGTCACCGGACACGCCGAGCAGTCCGAGTCCCAGGCCGTCGCTCCCGGGAGGCAGATCTCCCTCATACGTCGGTCTTTCCCGCCCGGCGAACCATGCGTCGATCTTCTTCTGCGCAGCCTCCCATTCGCCGGTTTCCTTGAGGTGTCTTTCCACCTGCTGGTCTATTGCGGTGTTCATGAAAAACGCGAGGATCATCGGTGCCGGGCCGTTGATTGTCATTGACACCGAAGTCGTCGGCGCGCAAAGATCGAAACCCGAATACAGTTTCTTCATGTCGTCGACCGTCGCTATGGACACGCCCGAGTTCCCGACCTTGCCGTAGATGTCCGGCCGCTCGTGCGGATCCTCGCCGTACAACGTAACCGAGTCGAAAGCGGTGGAAAGCCGTGCCGCTTCCTGCCCCCGGGAAAGGTAATGGAAGCGCCGGTTGGTCCGCTCCGGCGTTCCTTCACCGGCAAACATGCGAGTCGGGTCTTCGTTGAGCCGGCGGTACGGATAGACGCCGCCGGTATAGGGAAAAAACCCTGGCAGGTTCTCCTTCATGAGGAAGGTGAGCAATTCACCCCAATTCTTGAAGTTCGGCACCGCGATCTTCGGAATCTTCTGCTGGCTCAGGCTTTGCCGGTAGTTGGAACCCTTCACGTCCAGTCCGCGGACACTGTAACTGTAGTTATCCTCGCGAACCGCCGCCCTGCGCGCCGGCCAGCCTTTCAGCAGTTCGACGGCTTCCCGGGACAGCTGCGTAAAGGCTTCCTGGTACTTCCGGCGGAGCAGCAGTATCGAGTCGTCAACGTCTCCGCCAATCAGGGCATCGTCGGGGAAGGCCTCCAGTGCAGCGGGAAGTCGCGGATCTTCCACCGCCTTCAGCGCTTCGAAGTAATGCTGCAAACGGCTGACCCAGCCGGCCTGCGTCACGATGCGTTCGTTCAGGGACCTGCCCTGGTGGCTGATTTCCGCCAGGTAGCGGATGCGCGGCCCCGGAATCACGGCCATCGCACGCGGTTCGCGTTCCGACACGTCGACATCCGGCGTCCAGAATTCGACATCGAGATTCAGTCTCTCCGCGAGGCGCCGGCACAGCTGACAGAACATCCAGGTGATGCCAGGATCGTTGAACTGGCTGGCAATCGTCGGATAAACCGGCACCTCGCCGTCCGTTGCCTTGAACTGCAGGTGGTTGCGCTTCCACTGTTTGCGGATGTCGCGGAGGGCATCTTCCGCGCCGCGCTTGTCGTACTTGTTGAGAACAATGAGATCCGCAAAATCGACCATGTCGATCTTTTCCAGCTGACTGGCCGCACCATAGTCGCTGGTCATGACGTAAACGGAAAAGTCGACCATGTCGACGATCTCGCTGTCGCTCTGGCCTATGCCGGCGGTTTCCACGATGACGAGGTCGAAGCCCAGCGATTTGAGATACAGGATATGATCCGCAAGCATCTCGCTGGTTGCCAGGTGCTGCCGCCTGGTGGCGAATGACCGCATGAATATCCGCTCCGAACGCAGCGAGTTCATACGGATCCGGTCGCCCAGTAGCGCGCCCCCGGTGCGCCTTCGCGTCGGGTCCACGGCGAGGACGGCAATGCGCATCTCCGGATAACATCCGAGGAAGCGGTTCAGGAGCTCGTCCGTCACGCTGCTTTTGCCGGCGCCACCGGTGCCGGTGATGCCGATTACCGGTACGTTGCCCGCTTTCACCTGCCACTCTTTGCGAAGCTTGCGAAGTGCGGTTTCGTCAAACGCGCCCTCCTCGATCACCGAAATCATCGCGGCGATATCGACGGTGTTGTCAGGGGATACGTCATGTGGAATCGCCGCAGGTCGACGACCGTCCTCGGTGCGCGCAACGAGGTCGTTGATCATCTCGTCGAGTCCCATCTTCATGCCGTCGTGCGGGTGATAGATTCGCTCGACTCCGTAGGCCATGAGCTCAGAGATCTCTTTCGGCGTGATCGTTCCGCCGCCCCCGCCGAATACCTTGATATGCGACGCGTCCAATTCGCGCAGCCTGTCGATCATGTAACGAAAGAATTCGAGATGACCACCCTGATAAGAACTCACAGCAATGCCATCGGCATCCTCCTGGACCGCGGCACGCACGATATCGTCGACGCTTCGGTTGTGCCCGAGGTGGATGACTTCCGCGCCCTTCGACTGGATCAGTCGGCGCATGATATTGATCGCCGCGTCGTGCCCGTCGAACAGGGATGCCGCGGTCACGAAACGAAGGGGTGCTTTGGACGACTTTCCGGGCGCCTCCGGCAGGTCGCTTGCCGCGGTGCTCATCGACCGTTCTCCTGCGAGGGTTTTACGCAAAAACAGTTCGCGATATGCAATAAATATATCGAGAATTCAGCAGTTTGTGGTATTGAATAAATTCTAATATTGATTAAAATAATGCAGCCGGCCCCAGAACACAAGGGCCTCTCCTTCTGCGCAGGGTCTCTGGCCGCCTCCGCGGGCCCTCGCAGCCGTGACGCACGAAGGCAGGAGCCGAATGGTAAAGATCACCGAAGAGACGCGCTTCGAACTGCAGCGGCATCGCCTCCTGAAGGCCGCGGCGACCTGCTTCAATCAGAAAGGCTATAGCGGTACTTCCCTGAAGGATGTCGCCAACCACCTGGGGCTGACCGATGCCGCGCTGTATTATTATGTCAAGAACAAGGAAGAGCTTGTTTATCAGTGCTACCTTCGCGGCGCCGAGCTGGGCCGGGAGGCCATGGACCGGGCGCGCGTGGAGGGAACGAATGGCTTCCAGCAGGCGCTTCTGTACATCCGTTATCACGTTGAAGTGATGGTGGGGGACCGCGGCCCGGTTGCCATAATGAGCGAAATCCCATCCCTCAAGAAACCTCACCGCGACGAAATTCTGCAGATCTCGAGGCGCCACAGCAGCGAGTTCGAAAAGATACTGACACTCGGAATCGTCGACGGTAGCATCGGCCAATGCAGCGTCCGCATGACCGGCAATGCAATCATGGGAGCCATCAACTGGATTCCGAAATGGTTTCACGGGGACGCCGAAACCGCGGAGAAGGTGCTTCTCGAGTTTCCGCCGTTGCTGACGCGATGTCTGTTGCCGGTGTCGGCTCCGCCGCAACCGACGGGTGATCAGACGGACGGCCGACCTCAAAGCAGATCCAGCGCCTCGAGTTCCCGTCGTACTTCCGACTCCAGCTTTTCTATGAGCTGAGCGTTCTCGATGCCGGCTCCGACGGCGTCTTTCGTCGAAGAGAGATAGCGCAATCGCTCCACAAGCCTCGCGCGCACCCGGCGGTAATAGCCGTCTCCGGTTTCGCTGCCCGCGTAACCCGCGGCGATCGACTGGCTCCTGCCCGAGCCGTCCAACCGGGCGCCATTCGCCGGCTCGCCTCCGCGGCGCAGTATCCGGAGGTCGCTTTCGATCAGGTCGAGCATCAGCTTGCGGTCGCCATAGCGTTGCCAGAGTTCGGCAAAGCGCGCGTCTGACCGTTCGAGGTCGGCAGGCTCGAGCGACGCACGCAGGGCATCGCGCGCCTTGACGAAAGGAACCTCCCCGCGCTCCGCGGCCAGCCGGTACCAGGCGAGCGCTTCGGACGGGTTCTCCGCGACGCCTTTGCCGGCCAGGTGCATGAAACCGACCATGTACTGAGCGTACTTGTCGCCGAGCGGCGTCAGTTCCTTTTCGTAGATCAGCAGAGCACGCCCGTAGTCGCCGGACAGAAAGATGCCTTCGACCCGTTCCTGTATCTTGAGCGTGCGGCTATCCATGGGGGCGCCGGGGAACTGCCGGTATTCATCGGCAATCGAGGCCGGCACCGCGAATGCCACCACCGCGGTTGCGGCAAGCAGGCGGACGACGGTGTGACGGGATATCTCCAACTCGACCTCACGAATACGGACGCCGCGCCGGTTCGGCACGGATTCGAACGTACTTGATGAGACTGTCTCGAAGTGTCCGGAGTTCCTCGTCATTCCTTTCGAGTCTTGCCTTCTGCAGCTTCGTACCGGGCGTCGGTGAAGCGGGGCTCGCGCTTCTGCCGATTAGCCATGACAGCTTCTCGCTGATTGGCCGATCCGAACAGCGAAAGCTGGAGGACGGCCTCGCGGCGCAACGCCTTGTCAAAAGGTTCATCCAGCGAATTGTTGAGAAGCGTCTTTATGGCCCGGACCGCCTCTGGCGAGCGCTGCGAGATCTCGCCGGCCAGGTGGCGGGCCGCCGCGAGAGGATCGTCGCGCGTATCCGTCACCAGCCCGAGCCGCAATGCCTCCGTGCCGTCAATCACGTTACCGGTAAACGCCAGAAGCTTGATCCGGTCCACGGGCATCACGTGTCGCAACGTAGTCGTGATTCCCATGTCCGGAACGATTCCCCAGCGAATCTCCATGATGGAGAATCGTGCAGCGGGCGACGCTATACGAATGTCCGCTGCCAGCGCGATTTGCAGTCCGGCGCCATACGCCACGCCGTGCACAGCGGCGATCACCGGAACCGGCAATGCACGCCACACCATCGCCGCGCTCTGGAAAAAGTTCGAGGCTGCGTCGCCGCGGGGCCGCATCAGCTCATCGTTCGCGCCGCCGTCGACGCCTTCGATAATGCACCGGTCAATGCCTGCGCAAAAACTTTGTCCGGAGCCGGCAAGAACAACGGCACGTACGGACGCGTTTCTCGCGAGTGTCTCGCCCGCCTCGATCAGTGCTTCAAAGGATTCCATATCGAGCGCGTTGTGCTTTTCCGGCCGGTTCATTCGCACCAGCGCGACGTTGTCTTCAATGAATATCTCGACCCGCTCGCTCATTCGTTAGGTTGGCTCCGTTTCAGATGGCGGGCACATCACCCGCAATCGCTCGCGGGACCAGCAAAGCGTATCATCGCCACGGTCATCCTCACGGCCGTGACCTGCATGCCCGCGAATCCGAGGTCGAAATTTGCGCACCTGCTCTGCGCCCTTCCGCTCCTTTCTTGCCCGGACGGGGTCAGAGCGGAACGGTACCGGGTCACCCCCGGCGACAGCGATCTGCGGGTGCTGGTCTTTCGCTCGGGTTCGCTCGCAACGCTCGCGCACAATCATGTCATATCCAGCAGCGCTATCACGGGTACCGTCGAATCGGGAGACACCGCGTCCGAAAGCGCTTTTGACCTGCGCCTGGCCGTCGACAGCCTCGAGGTCGACGAGCCCGACAGGCGCGCCGAAGAAGGCCACGCCTTTTCCGCGGCCGTGGGCGAGAAGGATATTGCCGGCACCCGCCGCAACATGATGGGCAGAAAACTGCTGCAAGCCGATCGGTTCGATAACATTCGCATCATGTCACGGCGGATTTCCGGCGACTATCCGGACGTTATGATCGAAGCCGCAATCACGATCCGGGGCCAACAGCACGTCGTCGAGCTTCCTGCCCTCATCGAGAAATATGACGACAGGATCGTGGTCACCGGAAGCACCGACATTGCCCATTCAGAGCTCGGCCTGACACCGTTCACGGCGGCATTCGGCGCCATGCGCGTAGGCGAACAGATGACCTTTAGGTACCGCATCGTGGCGGTCCGGAGCGACGACGGCAGCGAGTAGCCGCCAAAGCGCCGGCCGCGGCGGTTCAGGCTGCCAGCGTGCATTTTCCGTTGCTCAGAACGATGCTGTTTCGAGCCTTGACGGAACAGCGAAACGAGACGATGTTCCGGTCCTGCCACATGTCGGTCGTCAACGTATCGCCCGGGTAAACCGGTGCCGAGAATCGCGCGTCGAATCCGGTAATGAGCGTGTGGTCGTAATCGCAGATGGTATTGAGGATCGCGCGGCATGCGATTCCATAGGTGCAGCGCCCGTGCAACAGGGGCCGCGTGAAGCCCGCCTCGCGCGCAGTTTCCGGATCGGCGTGCAGCGGATTCCGGTCGCCCGAGAGGCGAAACAACAGCGCCTGGTCCGGCCGCGTTGCGCTGATGCAGCTCAGATCGGGATCGCGCGCCGGCAGCTTGTGACGTTCCGGCGATACGCCGCGCGGACCGCCCAGGCCTCCGTCGCCCCGTGCGATCAGGGTGCTGCCCAGTGTACAGAGCGCCGTATCGTCTTTCGCCAGCCGCACGTCGGACTGCACGGCGATCATCGCACCGTGCTCCACACCCTTGTCGTGGACGCCGACCACCCGCCTGTTCACGAGGAGGTCCGCCGCAGGAGGTAATGGACGGTAAAGTTCGAGGCGCAATCCGGCGAGCAATACCCGGGCGACGTTCCAGCCGCTGTCGGCAAGAAAGTCGCCCGGCGGCAGCATGCTCGCGAACGTCGGGACGGTTCTGAGAGCGGGCGATTCGAAGGCGTAAGGCAGTTCCTTCATATCACCCGGAGTACTGCAGAAGCCCACACCAAGCGCGTAGAGCATCGCGTCCCTGTCCGTATAGCTGACAGGCTGGTCTTCAAGGGCGGTCGCAAGCAGTGAGTCGTATTCCAAGGTCATGTTCGGCAGTGACCGGCGCCAGCAGCTCTGCGGCGCCTCGCAGTGTTCGGGTTCCTGGCTCGTATTATTCTTGAAATCGCGGAACGACCAACCTCAGGTATTCATGAATACTACGGGCCAGGCCGCTCTGCTTTCGTTGGGGCCGGATTCTATTGGGGTGGTCCGGGCCCGGCAAGTTATCTTACGATAAGGTCATCGACCGCAATGCCCTGGTCAGCTCATGAAAGCATACAGCGCACTACGCCTGCGCGCAGCACATCGTTCAGAGGCCGCCGCGATTGCGTCGATCTCCCGCCTGCATGTGGAACACGGTCTTCGCTGGCGCTGGACCCCGCCGCGAGTCCGCAAGCAGATTGACGACCCCGACACGATGACCCTGGTTGCCTCGGTAGATGGAAAAATCGCCGGCTTCGGCATCATGCATTTCGGTGATCTGCGTGCGCACCTCGTGCTGCTCGCGGTCGAGCCGCGCTACCGGAAGTCAGGCGTCGGGGGTGCGCTGCTGCAATGGCTGGAGGCAACCTGCATCACGGCAGGCATCCAGGACATCCACCTGGAGGTTCGCGCCGGCAACCACCTGGCGCAGCGCTTCTATCGGAACCGGGGCTTCACGAACGTCGGCCGAATTCCCGGCTATTACGACCGCAGGGAAGCGGCGGTGATCATGGAACGCAAGCTGGCAGAGAGGTCTCTGTAGGAACTCGCCGTGGCGGTCGCAGATAACCGCTCCGGCGTGATCTGCACTCCCGCCATCCATGGCGGTCGGCAGATAACCGCTCCTGCGTGATCTGCACTCCCGCCATCCATGGCGGTCGGCAGATAACTGCTCCTGCGTAATCTGCACTCCCGCCATCCATGGCGGTCGGGTTCCTACAGCGCTCCGTTCGTCCTCGCTGACTTTTCCGCAAACGTCCATCCCAGTACGGCCAGGGGCCGTACCGCGCTCGCTGCCTTTTTCGCATGCACACTCGCGGCCGTACCGTCTCTCACCCGGCCTGCGACGCCCTGCAGGATCGCGGCAATGCGAAAGAAGTTGTAAGCCGAGTAGAAGTCCCGGTTTGCAATGCCGTCACGGCCGGTGCGCTCGCAATAAAGGCGCACGTACTCCTCTTCCGCCGGAATACCGAGGCTTTCCAGGTCCTTGTCCCTGAGCCCGGTCGAACCGACGCCGATCTCCGGCATCTGCCACGCCATCAGGTGGTAGGTGAAGTCGCCGATCGGATGCCCGATCGTCGACAGTTCCCAGTCGAGTACCGCAATAACGCGTGGTTCCGTCGGGTGCAGGATCATGTTGTCGAGGCGGTAATCGCCGTGCACGACCGACGACGATTCGTCCTTCGGTATGTTGCCGGGCAACCACTCGATCAGCCTGTCCATGGCGTCGATCGTTACGGTCTCCGATGCGCGGTATTGTCCGGACCAGCGTGTAATCTGACGTGAAAAATAGTTGCCTGGCCTGCCGAAGTCCGCGAGGCCTAAGGCTTGCCAGTCGAAACTGTGCAGCTCCGCAATGGTGCGGTTCACGTGATCATAAACGGCGCTGCGTTCGTAGTTTTCGAGGTCCGGCAGGTCGAGGTTCCAGAAGATGCGCCCCTCCACGTACGCCATGACGAAGAAAACCGTACCGACGATTTCTTCGTCATCGCACATGAGTAATGGCGCAGGCACTGGAAAACCCGCGCCATGCAAGACGGAAATAACCCTGTATTCGCGGTCGACCGCATGCGCAGAGGGCAGGAGCCGGCCCGGAGGTTTTCGTCGCATGACGTACTTGCTGCCAGGCGTCTCCAGCAGGTAGGTCGGGTTCGACTGTCCGCCTTTGAACTGGCGAACGGAGAGCGGTCCCTTGAAATCCGGCATATGCGCCTGTAAATACGATTGCAGCCGGCGCGTATCGAAGCGGTGCGCCTCGCGCACGTCACGCGTCCCGGAAAACTGCTCCTGACGTGAGGTCACGCCAGTCTGTCAGGAAATGTCTGTCATTGGCGAGGCTCTACGAAGAAATCCGGAACGAGCTTCGCTGACGGATCGACTGCGTAGCGCCCAAGGTCCGTCAGACCTGCGCTTTCGAGGATTTCATCGTCGATGCAGAAGTTACCCGTAAACTCACGGCTTGGTTTCGTCAGAATAACGTGCGCCGCGTCCGCGAGGATTTCGGGCTTCCGCGATCGTCGCACGATCTGGTCGCCCCCCAGCAGGTTCTGCACTGCCGCCGTCGCGATTGTAGTTCTCGGCCAGAGGGCGTTGACGGCAATTCCCTTTTCCCTGAATTCCCCCGCCATGCCCAGCACGCAGAGGCTCATTCCGTACTTGGCAATCGAGTAGGCGACGTGCGGCGCAAACCATTTCTCCTCCATGTTGAGCGGCGGCGACATGTTCAGAATGTGGGGATTCGCGGACTGCTCGAGATGCGGAACGCAGGTTTTCGAAACCAGGAACGTGCCTCGGGTATTGACCTGCTGCATCAGGTCGAAACGGCGCATTGTGGTCCGCGTCGTCGGCTCCAGCGAGATGGCACTCGCATTGTTGACGCAAATGTCGATGCCTCCGAACCTTTCGACGCCCAATCGCACGGCGTCCTCGACCTGTTCTTCGGAGCGGATATCGCAGACCACGGCAAGCGCTTCTCCTCCGGCGGCGCGGATTTCGTCCGCAGCGGTATAGATCGTGCCGGGAAGCTTTGGATGGGGTTCGGCGGTCTTCGCGGCGATGATGATATTCGCGCCGTCTTTGGCTGCTCGTATCGCGATGGCTAACCCGATGCCGCGGCTGCCGCCGCTGATAAACATCGTCTTGCCCTTGAGATTACCCGGCTGCTCGCCCATCTCTCCTGTCCGCCTCTGCGTGTATGTCGCGATCGATCTTACCTTAAACGTGGAACTGCGCAGGCAGGCGTGCCCGCCAGTCGCACTACATGCGGAAGATCCCGTACGGCGTTTCATCGTCCCGCAATCGGTTGACGGCGGCAGAAATAGCCTGTCCAAGCACACGCCGCGTGTCGACCGGATCGATGACCCCGTCGTCCCACAGCCTTGCGCTTGCATAGTACGGATGTCCCTGCGAGTCGTACTGTTTGCGAATCTCGTCTTCGAACGTCTTCTGGTCCCTCTGAGTCCATTCTTCACCGCGCGCCTCAAGGCCCTCGCGGCGCACCGTTGAAAGAACGAGGGCGGCCTGATCGCCGCCCATTACGGAAATTCTGGCATTCGGCCACATCCACAGGAAGCGCGGGCCGTAGGCGCGGCCACACATCGCGTAATTGCCCGCACCGAACGATCCGCCGATGATGACCGTAAATTTTGCGACGGAAGACGTCGCGACAGCGTTGACCATTTTGGCC
>Ga0299913_10002939_pt1 | contig 13695 bp, 23 predicted proteins | sample RVTome_9_FD_201360 | JGI IMG/M metagenome (GOLD analysis project Ga0299913, IMG submission 201360) | Soil microbial communities from uranium-contaminated site in the Upper Colorado River Basin, Wyoming, United States - RVT155D38 (version 2) ... | reverse complement strand
GGAATCCCGAGGACAACCCCCTCGAGCGCGGCGGCGACGGTGCCCGAGTAGGTGATGTCGTCGCCCAGGTTCGCCCCGTGGTTGATGCCGGAGATGATCAGCTCGGGCTGGAATTCGACGAGCCCGAGCGCCGCGAAGCGAACGCAGTCCACGGGCGTGCCGTCGGTCGCGAACCCGGTGGTGCCGTCGCCGAACTCGATCTCCTCGACCCACAGCGGCCGACGGGTCGTGATGCTGCGCGCCGTCGCACTGCGGTTCGAGTCCGGTGCGATCACCGCGAGCTCGATGTCGGGAAGCTGCAGCAGCGCGCGGCGCATGTGGTTGAGGCCGGTGGCCTGGATGCCGTCGTCGTTTGTGAGCAGGACTTTCATGGACGCTCGGAGCTATAACGCACCCCTACAAGGTAGAGACCATGCGGCGGGGCGGTCTCCCCCGCCTCGCTACGCGGCCGGCCCGACAGGAGCCGCTCGAAGTCGGCGAGCGAACGGCGCCGTGCGCCCACCTCGAGCATCGTCCCAACGAGGATCCGCACCTGGTTGCGCATGAAGCTCGGTGCCTCGATCCGGAACTCCACTGCGCGCTCTCCGGCCTCGACCCACTCGGCGGAGCTGATGTTGCGCTCGAACAGGACGTGCCCGGTCTGAGCCGGCGTGAAGGCGGTTAGGTGGTGCTTCCCGGGGAGAAGCGCGGCGCACGCGTCGAGCGCCCCACGGTCGAGCGCGTGCGGCCAGTGCAGCGCCCGGCCACGCTCGAACGGCGACAGCGGCTCGCGCGTGTAGAGGCGGTAGGCGTACGCGCGCGCCATGGCGTCGCGGCGCGCGTCGAAGCCGTCCGGCGCGGGCTCGCTCGCGAGCACGCGCACGTCGCCGGGCAGGTTGCCGTTCCAGGCCCCGAGCGGGAGCGGCTCACCGGCGTGGCTCGCCACCTGGCCCAGCGCGTGCACGCCGGCGTCCGTCCGGCCCGCCACCGTCAGCTGCAGCGGCTCCGCCCGAACCGTGGCGAGCACCGCCTCCATCTCGCCCTGCACGGTGCGCTGCCCGTCCTGGCGCGCCCAGCCCGCGAAGCGCGAGCCGTCGTACTCGATGAGGAGCCTGGCCGTCAGCCGCGCCTGCGGGCCACGACGAGCAGGTACTCGCTCTGGATCGAGACGCTGCCGCCCTCGCCCTGGTTGAACTCGTCCACGATCTCCCTGAAGCGGCGGCGCGTCTCGTCGTAGATCTCCGGCCCGAGCGCCTGCTTGGCGGCCACCTGGGGACCGGCGTTCTCGAAGAACGCGAGCAGCGCGTCGGCCGAGTCGAACTCGAGCGGCGCGTATCGGCGCTCGAGCTCGAGCGTTCCTGCGAGGCCGTCGAAGCGCTCCCGGACGGCATCCTCAGAGCCCCACTCGACCGGCGCGGGCACGCCTTCTGGGCGCGGCACGAACTCGGACATCATCTCGAAGATGCGGCCATTGAAGCCTTCGCGCGTCCAGCTGGCCATCCCGATCGTGTTGCCGGGCCGCGTGACGCGGAAGAGCTCCTCCGCGACCAGCCGCGGCCGCGGGGCGAACATCGCGCCGAAGACCGACGCCGTGCAGTCGAACCGCTCGTCGTCGAAAGGCAGCTCCTCGGCATCGGCCTCGACCCACTCGATCTCGACTGCCGCATCTGCCGTTCGCTGCCTGCCGCGCTCGATCAGGTGCGCGGTCAGATCCGACGCCACGACGCTCGCGCCCTCCGCAGCGGCCAGCAGGGCGAAGTTGCCCGTTCCTGCCGCGACGTCGAGCACCTCCTGCCCCGCGGACACCGCGCACGCCTCGAGGAGAGCCTGGCTTGCCGGGAGCGTGAACGTCTCGATCTGCGAGTAGTCGCCCAGGCTCCAGAGCGCCTTCGTGCCCTCCCTGAGCGCTGCGTAGTCCGGCTCGGTCAGGTCAGCTCCAGAAAGACCATCTCGGTGGCGTCGGAGCGGCGCGGGCCGAGCTTCAGGATGCGCGTGTAGCCGCCCTGGCGGTCCGCGTAGCGGGGACCGATCTCCTCGAACAGCTTGTAGACGACGAACTTGTCCTGGCCCAGCTTCGCCATCGCCTGGCGGCGGGCGTGCTGGTCGCCTCGCTTCGCGAGCGTGATCAGCTTGTCGATCTCCGGCTTGACGGCCTTCGCCTTCGCCTCGGTCGTCTTGATGCGCTCGTGGTCGATCACCTCGCGGGCGAGGTTCATGAACAGCGCCTTTCGGTGCGAGGCGCTGCGCGAGAGCTTCCTACGGTCCTGCCGGTGGCGCATCGGCCCGCAGACTACCCGGGACGCAGGGACATGCCCCGCGCCTCGAGGGTCTCGATCACCTCTTCGATCGACTTGCGGCCGAAGTTCGGAATCGCGTTCAGCTCCGACTCGGACTTCTGGAGCAGGTCACCGACCGTCTGAATGCCCGCGCGCTTCAGGCAGTTGTACGAGCGCACGCCCAGCTCGAGCTCCTCGATCAGGATCTCGTCCATGCCGTCGGGCGCCCGTCCGCCGGCCGCGCCCGGGGCAGCCGCGGCTCCGTCACCGATCGCGGCGGCAGCCCCGTCGCCGCGGAGCGCTTCGACCCGATCCGGGTCGCTGAAGATCGCAAGCGACTTGATCAGGATCTCCGCCGCCTCGCGGAGCGCCGCGTGCGGATCGACCGAGCCGTCCGTCTCGATGTCGAGCGTGAGCTTGTCGTAGTCCGTGCGCTGGCCGACGCGAGCCGCCTCGACGTTGTACGCCACGCGCTTCACGGGCGAAAAGATCGAGTCGATCGGGATGACGCCGATCGGCTGGTCATCGCTCTTGTTGTCCTCGGCCGGCGAGTAACCGCGGCCGTGGCCGATCGTCAGGTACATCTCGAGCTTCGTCTTCTTCTCGAGGGTCGCGATGTGCGTTTCGGGGTTCAGGATCTCGACGCCCGACGGCAGGTCGATGTCCTTTGCCGTGATCTCGCCAGCGCCGCTCGCGACGAGCGGGGCCTCGACCTCCGCGGCGTCCGAGTGCATCCGGCAGACGATCTCCTTGAGGTTGAGGACGATGTCCGTGACGTCCTCAGTCACTCCGGCGATGGTCGAGAACTCGTGGGCCACCCCCTCGATCCGGACGCTCGTCACGGCGGCGCCGGCGAGCGAGGAGAGGAGCACGCGGCGCAGCGAGGCGCCGAACGTGTAGCCGAAGCCGCGATCGAGTGGCTCGATCGTGAAGGTGCCGCGGTTATCCGTGACTTCCTCGGCTGTGATCTGGGGTGTCTGGAACTCGAGCATGGTGGTGATTTCCTTCGCGTCGCTTACCGCCGCGCCGGACTTCGAGGCGCGGGGTGGTGATTACTTCGAGTAGAGCTCGACGATCAGCTGCTCCTGCACCGGAGCGGCGATCTCCTCGCGCTCCGGAAGGCGCAGCACCTTCGCAGTAAGACCATCGTGATCGGCCTGAAGCCAGGCCGGGACTGCGGATGTGAGGTCAGTCGCCTCACGGATTACGTTGTCGGCGCCGGACCCGGCCTTGACGGCGATCACGTCGTCCGGCCGGACCTGGTACGAGGGGATGTTCACGCGCCGGCCGTTGACCGTCCAATGGCCATGGAGAACGAGCTGGCGCGCCTGGCGCCGCGAGGCGGCGAAGCCGAGCCTGACGAGCACGTTGTCGAGGCGCGTCTCGAGCAGCCGAAGCAGGTTCTCGCCGGTTACGCCCGGCTGCCGCGACGCCTTCGAGTAATAGCCGCGGAACTGCTTCTCGAGGATGCCGTAGTAGCGGCGCGCCTTCTGCTTCTCGCGCAGCTGCACGCGGTACTCGGACTGCTTCTGCCGTCCGCGGCCGTGATCACCCGGCGGATAGTTGCGCCGCTCGACGGCGCACTTGTCGGTCAGGCAGCGCTCGCCCTTGAGGAACAGCTTCTGCCCCTCGCGGCGGCACTGCTTGCACTGCGGGCCTGAGTCGCGCGCCATGCCTAGACCCTCCGCCGTTTGCGCGGCCGGCAGCCGTTGTGAGCCTGCGGGGTGACGTCGCGGATCGAGGTGATCTCGAGCCCGGCGGCCTGCAGCGACCGGATTGCGGTCTCGCGGCCCGAACCCGGGCCCTTCACGAACACCTCCACCTTCTGAAGCCCCTGCTCCATGCCCTTGCGGGCGGCGGCGTCCGCGGTGACCTGGGCGGCGAACGGGGTCGACTTGCGCGAGCCCTTGAAGCCAGCGCCGCCGGCGGACTCCCACGCGAGCACGTTCCCCTCCCGATCGGTCAGCGAGACGATCGTGTTGTTGAAGCTTGTCTTGATGTGCGCCTGGCCGATTGGGACGTTCTTGCGGACCTTCCGCCGTCCCCCGCGCCTGGCTGGTTTCTGAGCCGCCATTACTTCTTGGTGACCTTCTTCCTGCCGGCGATCGACATGCGCTTGGGACCCTTGCGCGAGCGGGCATTCGTCTTCGTGCGCTGGCCGTTGACGGGCAGCCCGCGGCGGTGCCGTACGCCGCGGTAGGCGCCGATCTCCATCAGGCGCTTGACGTCCTGCGAGCGCTCACGGCGCAGGTCACCCTCGACTGTCAGGTCGTTGTCGATCGCCTCGCGGAGCTTCACGACCTCGTCGTCGGTGAGGTCCTTGACGTAGGTGTTCGGGTCGACGCCGGCCTTCTTGAGGATGCCGAGCGACTGGGAGCGTCCGATTCCGTAGATGTAGGTGAGCCCGATCTCCACCCGCTTGTTGAGCGGAATGTTGATCCCTGCAATACGCGCCATTTAGCCCTGCGTCACCCCTGCTTCTGCTTGTGCCGCGGGTTCTGGCAGATCACGAGGACCGCGCCGTGGCGGCGGATGATCTTGCACTTCTCGCACATCGGCTTGACTGAGGCTCGGACCTTCATCGCTCCGCGGTTCTGGACATCAATGAGATTGCAGCGCAAAGCCCAGGAACCGGCTCCGCGCGCGAATAGGAAAAGATAGCAGCCTTCACGCGGCCCGCCGGGCCTCCTCGAGGTGCCACGGAGTCAGGATCCTGGGGCCCTCGGCCGTGACCGCGACCGTGTGCTCGAAATGGGCCGCCAGCGAGCCGTCCTGGGAGTAGACGGACCAGTTGTCGGACGCCATCCGGATGGGGTGGCTCCCCGCGTTGACCATCGGCTCGACGGCGAAAACCATCCCCTCCTCGAGCTCCGGGCCGGTGCCGGGCTTCCCGAAGTTGGGGATCTGAGGGTCCTCGTGCATCTCGCGCCCGATCCCGTGCCCCACGAGCGACCGGATCACCGAGAAGCCGTTGGCCTCGACGTGGTTCTGGACCGCGAAGGAAACGTCACCCAGGCGGTTCCCCACCCGGCACGCCTCCACCGCCTCGAAGAGGGCCTCGCGGGTCACCTTCAACAGCCGCGAAGCGATCGGCGTCACGGAGCCGATCGGCAGCGTCACCGCGGCGTCCGCAACCCAGCCCTCGTAGACGACGCCGACGTCGATCGACAGGATGTCGCCGCGCTCGAGCGCGTACGTGCCAGGGATGCCGTGCACGACCATCGAGTTCGGGCTGGCGCAGATCGAGCCCGGGAAGCCGCGATAGCCCTTGAACGCCGGCTCCGCGCCCTGCGAGCGGATGAACTTCTCCGCCGCCTCGTCGAGGTCGGCGGTGGTTACCCCCACCCGCGCCTTCGCCTTCAGGAGCGTGAGACAGCGCGCGAGGATCGAACCGGCCGCCGCGATGCGGTCGATCTCCTCGGGTGTCTTTTTGATTATCAGAGCGTTTCCTCGAGCTTCAGTGTGGCGAGCGTCGCGCGGATGTGCCCGTTCACCTCTTCGGGGGCGCGCGTCCCGTCGAATCTTCGCAGCAGCCCGCGGCTCTCATACCAGTCGATCAGTGGTGTGGTCTGCTCGTGGTAGACGGCCAGCCGGTGCTTCACGGTCTCGGGCTTGTCGTCGTCCCGGTGCATGAGCGGCGATCCGTCCTGGTCGCAGAACCCCTCGTGCTTGGGCGGGTCGAAGTCGACGTGGTAGAGGTGCCCCTTCTTGGTGCAGATCCGGCGGCCCGACAGCCGGCGGATGACCTCCTCGTCGGGCGCCTCGATCAGGAGTGTGGCGGTCAGTTCGCGTCCGCGCCGCTCGAGCGCTCCCTCGAGCACCTCGGCCTGGGGGATGGTGCGCGGAAACCCGTCGAGCAGAAAACCGTCCCGCGCCTCCTCGCTGTCCACCCGCTCCATGATCACGCGGCAGATCAGGTCGTCCGGGACGAGGTCCCCCTTCTCCATGTACTCCTTGGCCTCCCTGCCGACCTCGGTCTCCTCCTTCACCGCGAGCCGGAGGATGTCGCCGGTCGCGTAGTAGGGCAGGCCGAAATCGTCCACGAGCCGCTCGGCCTGGGTGCCCTTGCCCGCGCCGGGCGGTCCAAGGAGGATGAGGTTCTGCTCACTCACGAGAAGGGTGCGCAGGCTACCGCCTTGTGAAGAGCGGGCGAAGCCCGCGGTACGAAGGCCGGAGGCCGCGATTCCATCAGGACGCGGGCAGGGATGCCCGCGGAGGTCTACTTAAGGAACCCCTCGTAATTGCGCATCATCATCTGCGCCTCGAGCTGCTTCATCGTGTCGAGCGCCACGCCCACGACGATGAGGATCGACGTGCCGCCGAAGTAGAAGTTGGCCGCTGTCTGGTTGATCAGGATGGTCGGCAGGGCGGCCACGGCCGCGAGGTAGAGCGCCCCGGGGAACGTGAGCCGCGCCAGGATCCGGTCCAGGTATTCGGCCGTGGGTCTGCCTGGCCTCACCCCCGGTATGAAGCCGCCGTACTTCTTCAGGTTGTCGGCCTGCTCCACCGGGTTGAAGGTGACGGCGGTGTAGAAGTAGGTGAAGAGGATGATGAAGATCGACTCGCCGACCAGGTAGGCGGCTCCGTTCGGTGAGAAGAAGGCCGAGAAGTCCCGCGCCCAGCCGGCCTGCGAAAGCTCGCCGATCGTGGGCGGGAACGCCATCAGCGAAGCCGCGAAGATGACCGGGATCACGCCGGCCATGTTCACCCGCAGCGGCAGGTAGGTGGACCCGCCGCCGGCCATGCGGCGGCCGACCACGCGCTTCGCGTATTGCACCGGTATTCGCCGCTGGCCCTCCTGCATGAAGACGATCGCCGCGATGCAGGCCAGCGCGATGAAGGGCATCATCACCTTGAAGATCTGATCCGGGTTCGTCCACCACGCGGAGATCCCGTTCGGCAGCCCGGCGACGATCGACGCGAAGATCATCAGCGAGATCCCGTTGCCGATTCCGCGCTGTGTGATCAGCTCGCCGAACCACATGATCATCACGCAGCCCGCCGTGAGGCAGGTGACGATCAGGAAGACGCGCCCGAACGTGAAGTTCTCCACCACCTCGTCCGTCCCGGTCGAGAAGGAGCGGAAGAGGAAGACGTAGCCGACCGACTGGCCGAACGCGAGGGCGACGGTCAGGTAGCGCGTGTACTGGGTGATCTTCTGCTGCCCGACCTCGCCTTCCTTGCGCAGCTTCTCGAGCGACGGCATCACGACCGTCATCAGCTGCAGGATGATCGAGGAGGTGATGTAGGGCATGATCCCCAGCGCGAATATCGCGAAGCGCTGGAGCGACCCGCCCGAGAAGAGGTTCAGGAAGCCGAGGACGTTCGAGCCGCTGAAGTTCTCCGAGATCGCATCGACGGCATCGACGTTGATGCCCGGCGCCGGGATGTAGGCACCGACCCGGTACAGCAGGAGCATCGCGGCCGTGAAGGCCAGCTTCTTGCGAATCTCGGGAACGCGGAACGAGTTCGCGAGAATCGCGAGCACGCGCTATTCCTCCTCGGAGGCCGGCTCCGGCTCGGGAGCCTCCTCCGGCTCGGGAGCCTCCTCCGGCTCGGGCGGCGGCTCCGCCTCGGCGGCGGGCGCGGACTTCTCCTTCTGCGGCTTCGGCTTCGGCTTCTCCTTCTGCTGCGGCTTCGGCTTCGGCTTCGACTTCGGCTTCGGCGGCTCGACGAGCAGCTCGACGGTGCCGCCCGCGCCCTCGATCTTCTCGCGCGCAGCCTTGGAGGCGTAGTGGACGCGCACGGTCAACTTCTTGCCCAGGTCGCCCTGCGCGAGGATCTTCACAGGGACGTCCTTGCGGGTCGCGAGCCCCTTCTCGCGCAGCGAGTCGGGCGTAACGTCGGCGCCTGAGTCGAAGCGTGCCTCGAGGTCCTTCAGGTTCACGGGCTGCGTCTGCGTCCGCCCGAACTGCTCGAACGGCATCGACTTCTTCATGTGCGGGCCGCGCAACTTCCGCATCCGCATGTGGATCGGCATCTGGCCGCCCTCGAAGTTGACCTTCCGCTTCGCGCCCGAGCGCGCGCCCGCGCCGTTCTCGCCGCGACCTGACGTCTTGCCGAGGCCGGATCCCTCGCCGCGGCCGACTCGCTTCTTGCGGTGGCGCGAGCCGTCTTTCGGCTTCAGGTTGTGCAGCCCGATCTCCTGCGCCATCAGTCTTCGACCTTCACCAGGTGGCGTACGGAATGAACCGCGCCCTTCACCGTGGGGTCGTCAGGGCGTTCGACTGTCTTGCCGATCTTTCCGAGCCCCAGCGTGCGAAGAGTGCCGCGCTGCTTCGGATTTGCTCCGATCGAGGATTTCACCTGGGTGATCTTCATGAAGCAGGGGCTTCCTCCGGCTCAGGCTCAGGCGGCGCCTGCTCGGCCGGGGCCATGCCGAGCACCTCGCGGACCGTCAGTCCGCGGAGCTCAGCCACCTCGTCCGGCGCCCGCAGCTGCTGGAGCGCGGTGACCGTCGCCTTGACGAGGTTGATCGGGTTCTGCGAGCCGAGCGACTTGGACAGCACGTCACGGATGCCGGCCAGCTCGAGGACGGCGCGAACACCGCCGCCGGCGATGACGCCCGTACCCTCGGAGGCGGGCTTCAGGAAGACGCGCGCCGCCCCGAACACGCCCGTGGACTGGTGCGTGATCGTGTTGCCGTGCATCGGGACCTCGAACAGGTTCTTGCGCGCGCGTTCGACGCCCTTCTGGATCGCGAGCGGCACCTCGTTGGCCTTGCCGTAGCCGACCCCCACGCGCGAGCGCTCGTCGCCGACCACGACCAGCGCGGTGAACGAGAAACGGCGGCCGCCCTTGACGACCTTTGCCACGCGGTTGATCTCGACGACCCGCTCCTGCAGGTCCTGGCCGGGCTGGCCCCCTCTGTCTCTGCGGTCGCGACCCATGAAGCTCAGAACCTTAGACCGCCCTCGCGAGCGCCCTCCGCGAGCGCCTTCACGCGCCCGTGATAGCGGTAGCCGCCGCGGTCGAACACAACAGTCTCGACCCCCGCCGCCTTTGCTCGTTCGGCGATCAGGGCGCCGACGCGCTTTGCCTGCTCCATCGACTGAAGCCCCTTGATGTCGGGCTCGGTCCAGTTGACCGCAGCGAGCGTGTGCCCGGCGGAGTCGTCGATCAACTGCGCGTTCACGCCGCGGTTCGAGCGGAACACCGAAAGTCGCGGGCACTCGGCGGTGCCGCGCACCTTCGCGCGCACGCGCCGACGGCGGCGCAGCCGCTGCTTGGGCTTCGTCGCGACGGTCATGCGCGCTTGCCGACCTTCCGCTGTACGTGCTCGCCGACGTAGCGGATTCCCTTGCCCTTGTAGGGCTCGGGCGGCCGCACCTTGCGGATCTGCGCGGCGATCTCGCCCACCGCCTGCTTCGAGCTGCCCTTGACGGTGATCTGCGTGGGCTGCGGCACCTCGAACTCGACGCCGTCGGGCGCCTCGATCTGCACCGGGTGCGAGTAGCCCACCGACAGCTCGATGTTCTTGCCCTTGAGCGCCGCGCGATAGCCGACGCCCTGGATCTCGAGCCGCTTCTCGAACCCGGACGTGACGCCCTCGACCATGTTCGCGATGAGCGAGCGCGTCAGCCCATGCAGGGCGCGGTGCTCCTTGCGGTCGGTCGGGCGCGTGACGACGATGTCGCCGTCCTGCTGCTCGACGACGATGTCGCGGCTCTTTCGCTCGGAGAGCTCGCCGCGCGGGCCGTTGACCCGCACGATCTCGGGCTCGATCTGCACCTGCACCCCCTCGGGCACGGCGATCGGCTGCTTCCCGATCCGGCTCACCTGGCGCTCACCACACGTAGGCCACGACTTCGCCACCGACGCCCTCCTGGCGCGCCTGGTGGCCCGTCATGACCCCCTTGGACGTGGACATGATCACCGTGCCCATGCCGCCGAGCACCTTCGGCACCTCGCCCGTGTGGGTGTAGTTGCGGCGGCCCGGCCGCGAAACCCGCTTGAGCCCGGAGATGACCGAGCGGCGGTCCTCCGTGTACTTCAGCTTCACGCGCAGGACCTCGCCGACGCGCGCAGGCTCGACGCTGTAGCCCTCGATGTAGCCCTGCTCGTCGAGGATGCGCGCGATCTCGGTCTTGAACTTCGAGGCCGGGATCTCGGCGTACTCGTGGTCGGCCGCGATCGCGTTTCGGATCCGGGTGAGCAGGTCGGCTATCGGGTCGGTCATCGACACGGTTCTGTTCCTACCAGCTCGACTTCGTCAGTCCGGGGACGTAGCCCTCGTGGGCGACCTCGCGCAGGCAGATCCGGCACAGCCCGAACTTGCGGAAGTACGCGCGCGGACGGCCGCAGCGCTTGCAGCGGTTGTAGTTGCGCGTCTTGTACTTCGACTCGCGCCTCTGGCGCACGACCTGTGACGTTTTCGCCACCTAGCCCTCCTCGTCTGCCTTCTTCTCGGCGCCTTCGCCCTCCGTGGGCGCTGCGCCCTCCTCGCCCTCTTCGCCCTCTTCGGGGCGCTCGGGCTTCGCGTAGGCCTCGGGGTTCTCTTCCTTCAGCGCCTCGAGCGCGGCCTGCTCGGCCGACGCCTTCATGCGCGCCTCCTCCTTGCGCCGCTCCTCCTCGGCGTCGGCCTCCGCCTCGGCGTCGCCCGAGCCAGGGCGACCCTCCGCCTGGAACGGCATGCCGAACGCCAGCAGCAGGGCAAAAGCCTCCTCGTCGGTCTTCGCGGTCGTCGTGAACGTGATGTCGAGGCCGCGGACCTGGTCGATCGAGTCGTAGTCGATCTCGGGAAAGATGATCTGCTCACGGACGCCCAGCGAGTAGTTGCCCCGCCCGTCGAACGAGCGCGGGTTGAGCCCGCGGAAGTCGCGTACGCGCGGGAGCGCGATCGACGTCAGCCGATCGAGGAACTCGTACATGCGCGCGTCGCGCAGCGTGACCGACACGCCGACCGGCATCTGCTCGCGCAGCTTGAATGCCGCGATCGACTTGCGCGCGCGGCGGACGTTCGGCTGCTGCCCGGCGAGCGTCGCGAGCTGCTCCTGGGCCGCTTCCATCATCTTCGTGTCCTGCTTGGCCTCGCCGACGCCCATGTTGAGCGTGATCTTGGTGAGGCGCGGAGCCTCCATCGCGCTCGAGTACTTGAACTGCTTGATGAGCGCAGGCTGGATCTCCTCGTAGTAGAGGGTCTTCAGGCGCGGGACGACGGCGGCCTCGGCGACGGGGGACACGGCTAGTCGACCTCCTGCCCGGAGCGCTTGGCGATGCGGACCCGGCGTCCGCCCTCGCGCTTGATGCCGACGCGCGTCGGATCCCCGGTCTTCGGATCGAGCAGCATGACGTTGGAGATGTGGATTGGACCCTCGCGCTCGATCACGCCGCCCTCGGTCGCCTGGGTGCGCTGGGTGTCACGCAGCATCATCGGGCGCTGGTGGCGCTTCTGGATGTTGAGGCCCTCGACGAACACCTTCTGCTTCCTCATGTCGACTCGCAGGACCTTGCCGGTCTTGCCCTTGTCCTTGCCGGCTATGACCTTGACGAGGTCGTCGCGGCGGATCTTTGCCCTGTGCGCCACTAGAGGACCTCCGGGGCGAGCGAGACGATCTTCATGAAGTTGCGCTCGCGCAGCTCGCGCGCGACAGGGCCGAAGATGCGCGTGCCGCGCGGGTTGTTCTGCGGGTCGATCAGGACGGCCGCGTTCTCGTCGAAGGCGATGTAGGTGCCGTCGTCGCGCCCGAACTGCTTGCGCGTGCGAACGACGACGGCCGTCACGACCTCGCCCTTCTTGACCGCGCCCTGCGGCGTAGCCACCTTGACCGTGCCGACGATGATGTCGCCGACCCCGGCGTAGCGGCGCTTCGACCCGCCGCGCACACGGATGCAGAGCAGCTCGCGGGCGCCGGTGTTGTCGGCGACGCGAAGGCGTGTCTCGGCCTGGATCACGGTGCGGCTACCGGGCCCTCTCGAGGATCTCGACGAGCCGCCAGCGCTTGGTGCGGCTGAGTGGACGGCTCTCGACGATGCGGACGGTGTCGCCGGCGTGGGCCTCGTTGCGCTCGTCGTGCGCGTTCAGCGTGGACGACTCGCGGACGATTTTCTTGTACATGCGGTGGCGGCGCGTTACGTCGATCCGGACCGTGATCGTCTTGTCGGCCTTGTCCGAGACGACGATGCCCTGACGCATGCGGGCGCGGCCGGGCCCGTGCTCGCCCTTGGTGATCGGCTCGGTCTTGGGCCGCGACCGGCGCCGCTCGCGCGAGCGCTGGCGCCAGCGCCGGCGCTCGGCCGCCTTGCGGCTGCGCGCCTCGGCGCGCTCGGCCGCGCGCTCCTCAGGCGAGCGCGACGGGCGCGACTCGCCTTCGTGGCGGGAGCGCTCGCGCCGGCGGCGCTCCTTGGGGCCGAGCGCCTCCTCGGGCTCGTCCGCAGGCGCATCCGGGGCAGGGGCCTCCTCCGCCGCGTCAGCGGCAGGAGCTTCCTCCTCGGAGGGAGCTTCCTCCTCGGCCGGAGGGGCGTCCTCAGGCGCGGACGCCTCCTCGGGGGCGGGCGCCTCCTCAGGCGCGGGCGCCTCCTCGGCCGGCGGCGTCTCCTCTGTCGCGTCGTTCTTCTCTTCCTCGATCACTCTGTCTCGTCTCTCTGGCGCTCGATCTCCACGTCGGGGTCAACTCCGCGCTCGCGCGCGACGGTCAGCCCGCGAGCCAGCTCCTGCTTCGCCGCTCTCAGCCGAGCCGTGTTCTCGAGCTGGCCGGTGGCGTGTTGGAAACGCAGGTTGAAGAGCTCCTGCCGGGTGTCGGCGACGAACTCGACGAGCTGCGTGTCGTCCAGGTTATGCACCTCGACCGCCTTCACTGTTGGCCCGCCCCCTCCCGCGCCACGAACTTGGTCTTGACGGGGAGCTTGTGCCCGGCCAGGCGCAGGGCCTCGCGCGCGAGCGGCTCCGGCACTCCGGCGAGCTCGAACATCACGCGACCGGGCTTGACGACCGCGACCCAGCCCTCGGGGTTCCCCTTTCCCGAGCCCATGCGGGTCTCGGCGGGCTTCTGCGTGACGGGCTTGTCGGGGAAGATGTTGATCCAGACCTTGCCGCCGCGCTTGATCTTGCGGGTCATCGCGATTCGAGCAGCCTCGATCTGGCGGTTGGTGACCCACCCGCGCTCGAGCGTCTTCAGCCCGTACTCGCCGAACTGGACCGTCGTGCCCCCGCGGGACATCCCGGCCCGCCGGCCGCGGTGCTGCTTGCGGTGCTTGACGCGCTTGGGCATCAGCATGGGCTAGGACCTCCCTCGGGGCGGGCCGCCGCCGCCCTGGGGGCCGCGACCGCCACGGCCGCCGCCACCACGGCCACCGCCGCCACGGCCACCGCCGCCACGACCGCCGCCACCGCCCGTCGCCTGCTGGGGCGCGTCGAGCTGGGTCAGATCCGACGCGAAGCCCTTCGGCATGATCTCGCCCTTGTTTATCCACACCTTCACGCCGATCCGGCCGAAGGTTG
>Ga0299913_10002938_pt1 | contig 13695 bp, 10 predicted proteins | sample RVTome_9_FD_201360 | JGI IMG/M metagenome (GOLD analysis project Ga0299913, IMG submission 201360) | Soil microbial communities from uranium-contaminated site in the Upper Colorado River Basin, Wyoming, United States - RVT155D38 (version 2) ... | reverse complement strand
CCGCTGTTGATCAGGCTCGACGGCAAGCCCAACGACGGGCGCTGCACGACACCGGCGTGCACGGCCTCGGACGAGGGCGACAACCTCGTCGGGATCGAGGAGGTGACGGGTGGCGGTGCCGCCGACCGGATCTTCGGCTCCAAGCGCGACGAGTATCTGTCGCCCGCCAACGGGGCCGACTTCGTGCGCGCGCGCGGGGGGGACGACGTGGTCGCGCTCTACAACGACGGGGACATCGACAACGTTGATTGCGGCCCGGGAGACGACCAAGTGGTCGGGAGCCCGGATGCGTTCGACACGAACGTGAACTGCTAACCCCGGGCGGGCCTTACGCTCAGGCCGGGTCGGGCTGTGCCGCGGCCGAGCCGTTGGCGTCATAGATGGGCGCCCCGGGGCGCAGGTCGTCGATCCGCAGGGACGGCCACTCCTCCGGCGGGCCCGCCGGGCGGTGGATCTTCTCCGGGCGTTTCGCCCGCGGCAGCTTGGCGAGGAGCCCTGCGTTCTCGGGGCGGCCGAGCTGGCGCTTCACGGTCTCGATCGCGACCTCGATCGTGCGGTGCTGGTTGCGCCGGCTCATCAGGTTGTTGCCCATCGCGGCGAGGTCCTCGGCCTGGGGTTGGATCAGGACGACCTCGGTTCCGCGCTCGCGCATCGTCTTGGCCTCGGATCCGAGCCGGCGGCCGGTGTGGTCGCGCACGACCCGCACGCCCCACTCGAGCGGGTTCCACGCGCGCGTGGGGTGGAGCGACGAGGTCGGGTTGAGGCAGATGACCAGGTCCATGTGCGCGTCGCGCAGGATGTCCAGGTTGGAGGTGGAGTACATGCCGCCGTCCACGTAGCGCCGCCCGGCGATCTCCACCGGGTGGTAGAAGCCGGGGATCGCGCACGAGGCTGCAACGGCGTCGGCCAGCTCGGCCTTCGGGGACGTCGGTCGGCCGAAGACGACGCGGCGCCCGGTGGCGTAGTCGCACGCGACCACGCGCATGCCGTCATGCGGGCTCCAGCCTTCACCGGAGGAGCGGTGGACGATGTCCCTGAGCGGTTGGGTCGAGATGAAGCCGCGGGGCAGCCAGCCGGCGGCGATCGACGCGGGCGGATAGCGGTGGGGGCGCAGGAGGGTGCGGGCGGCCAGCGGCCAGGAGCCAGGGCCGATCGGCGGCCACGCCCGGGCCGGGCGGAATTTGGCTCCGGCGGAACGGTCGGCTTCGGAGGCGGGCCGGCCCCACGCGTCGGTCACGCCCGGAATTGATTCACCGGCCGAGTGGGCGACCATGAACCAGATCGGCGTGCCGGCCGCAACGAGCGAGCCGATCATCGAGCCGGCCGACGTGCCGACGATCCGCTTCGCGTCCATCGGGTCCCAGCCCGTCTCGGAAGCGAGGGCCTGCAGCCCTCCGGTAAGCCAGGCGCCGCCTTGAATGCCCCCAGCGCCGAGGACGAGTCCAACCCGCATGGTGCGTGAACGGTATCCAACGCCCCGGTCGCTGGTTTCAGGCCTTGGGCCCGATGAACGAATCCATCGCGGCGACGTCTGCCACACGGGACACGTACACGGTGTTCGGCGCCTCTGTCCAACCGAACCCGAGCCGATCGCACGCCTGGCAGAAGATTCGCCGAATGTCGTCCGAGAGGTTGTTGAAGACGTAGCGCGGGTGTCGCCAGTTCCTGCCCGTGTTGATGAATCGGCAACCGTCGGACTGAATGAGGCCTCGCAGGAGGGCTTCGGGGTGCTCATTGACGAGGGTTTGCTGCCACTCGGTGAGAGCGATCATGCGCTCGTGCTTCTTCCCGGGTCCGTGTTGGGGCAGCAAGCAAGGCCAAGCCTTCGAATACGAGCTCACCTCTACGTGCGAATGAGGCGAGCTGGTCGCGTAGTTTCCGGTTCGCGACTGTCTTCCAACTCGGTTGCGCGGCATCACGATCCGCATCGCGGCCGCACACTCGCTGATGATCCCCGGGTATCGGCCATCGAGCACGATCCTCAGCCGGTAAACGTTTCGCTTGTGGGCAGATATGCACCCGTCGCCGAGATACATCCCGAGGAGGTAGACGTACTCTGGAGGGAGGTCATCTAACGAATGGGCGGGTTGTCCGCATGCGCGGCAGCCGCCTCCGGCGAGGCGAGCCGACGCGGGTGGCGTGCCGCGTATCCAGTGGCTCACAGTCCCGCGCGGGATGCCTGTAGCGCGGGCGACCTCGGTTGGATTGAGGCCCGCCTGCACTAGGGCGAGCGCTTCGACGACGCGATCACGCGAGTGCATCGCGATCGCAGATGGGGTATGCGGGCGGAGGGAATCGAACCCACACGCTCTTACGAGCCACCGGTTCTGAGCCGATGCTGTCTACCAGTTCCAGCACGCCCGCCGGAATCGAGATTCTGAATCCTAGCGACGAGCGGGGCTTCACCATGTCAGCAATGACCACGAACATATGTTCGTGCCTGAGGCGGACGGAAAATCCGGAATAGAGTGAACACAATGGCAACCACCCCCGAGCAGGCCATGGAGAAGATCCACGATCGATTCGGTGCCCACGACGGCCACCGTGCCCTACACGCGAAGGGGATCCACTGCGTCGGAACGTTCGAGCCGACCCCCGAAGGCGCGATGCTTACGCGAGCCGCTCACATGGCCGCGCCGGTTTCGGCGAAGGTCCGCTTTTCGAACGGCGGCGGCGATCCGACCGTGCCCGACTACGCCCCCGACGTCCGCGGCCTCGCGGTCAGCTTTCAGTTGCCGGACGGCGCCAGCACCGACATCCTCGCCCAGACGCTGCCGCGGTTCCCGTTTCGAGACCAGGAGGGGTTCCTCGACGCGCTCGGCATGTCGAAGCCCTCGGCCACCAACCTGCTGAAGCTGCCGCTCTTCCTCGCGCGATATCCGGCGGTCATCAGGTCGAGGGGCGAGACCAACGCGGCGCTCGCCCGTCGCGCGAGCTTCGCGACCCGCAGCTACCTCGCATTCCACGCGTTCAAGTGGCTGGACGCCGAGGGAGGGGAGCGCTACGTACGCTACAAGTGGCGGCCAACCGTCGACGAGCCGGATTTCTCACGCGAGGAGGCCAAGAGCCGCGGGCGCGACTACCTCTTCGACGAGCTCCGCGAACGACTCGCCAGCGATTCCGTGCGGATGCGCCTCGAGGTCCAAATCGCCGGCGCGGACGACGACCCCGACGACCCGTCGAGCGTCTGGCCCGACGATCGTGAGCGAGTTACCGTCGGCACCCTCGCGGTGAGCGCGATCGACGACGATGCCGACGACGCGATCGTGTACGACCCGCTCCGGCTGGTCGACGGAATCGAGGCTTCGAACGACCCCGCGCTGCGCTTCCGGCCGCCCGTCTACACGCTCTCGCACGCCCGTCGCACGCGCTCCTGACGAACGAAATCACGGCTCGTCCGTTGCTAACATCGAGCGACCCTGCCGCTATCGTCTAGGGGACTAGGACGCCGGATTCTCAGTCCGGAAACCGGGGTTCGAATCCCCGTAGCGGTGCTTTTGGGAACCCGCCTGCCAAGGCGGGTTTCGTCGTTCCGAGGCTTTCTTGCCCGGGCAGCCGTGCCGCGCATCCTGGCCGCAAGATGCGTTGCAGATCCGCGGTTCCGTCCGACGCGTCTACGAACGTTCGTTCGCATGAAAGAAGGACTCACATCCCTTGAGGCGGAAACCATCCGCGTCGCCGCCGCTGTCACCGAGCTCGACCTCCCGATCTGCTCGGAGGTGATGGCCGCGACCCCGGATCCCGCCGACCCCGACCAGGCCGTGGTCGTGAACGTGCCCGTGCTGGTGGACGAGATCAACTTCGGCGACATAGTTCGCCTCGGCGCGCAGGATGAGTGCGGGGTCCGGCCGATCCTCGAGGTGGTCGTCGCCAGCGGGCACGTCCACATGCTGGCCGCCGCCGAGGACGGAGGCGTCCCTGATCTGATCGCGGAGCTTGAGCGGATGTTCCCTGCGTACGCGCTCCGGTTCGCTGCCGCCAACGACACCGTGATCTCGGTAAGCGTCCATCCTGACGTTGATGCCTACGACGTGGCCGCGGTGATCGAGGCTTGGCTCGGCGCCGGGGTGGACGACCCGGAGGAGGAGCTGGCGATCGGCCCGGTTGCTGTCAGTCAAGTTGGAGTTCTGCTGCACCCGAACTCCAGCTCACGCTTCTAGCGGTCCGCAACTCGTTGAGTACGAGGCGGGTTGTCGGAGCGCTTTTGCCGGGGAGCGCGCCCGTGGGTTCGCGGCACCGCAGTTCGAATCCCCGCAGCGGTGCTCTAACGAAACTCACTCGCCGCCGGACCTCAACCCCGCCGTTACGGGTACTGTGGAAGCACGATGGTGGGGCGGATCTTGCGGGGCCCGGGGTTGAAAGCCGTTTTCGGCCTGGTCGCCGGCCTGCTCGCCCTGCCTTCTTCGGCATGGAGCGCACCGATCGCCTGCGATCCCGCCGCGCTCGTCTCCGCCGTCAACGCCGCGAACGACGCCCCCGGGGCCGACGAGATCGAGCTCGCGCCCGGCTGCGAGTACACCTACACGGCCAAGCCGAACGCGACCGCCCTCGAGCACTACTGGTACGGGCCCAGCGCCCTGCCCTACATCGCTTCCGAGATCACGATCGTCGGCAACGGGGCGACGATCGAGCGCGACGCACCGGCGACCGAACCGTTCCGGCTGTTCTACGTCGGCCCAGACCCGGACGATCCCAAGACGCTCGATTACCACTCGCCTGCCGCGGCGCCCGGCGCACCCGCGGATGCCGGCCCGGGCAAGCTCGTGTTGCGCGACCTCACCCTGCGCGGCGGGTTCGCCAAGGGCGGCGACACCGACGCCGGCGGCGCTGGCGCCGGACTCGGCGGCGCGATCTTCAACCAGGGCGACCTCCTTCTGCGGCGAGTCACGGTGGTCGGCAATACGGCACAGGGCGGTACAGCACAGAACTTTCAACCGGATCCCCAGCACGCGAGGTTTGCGGGTGGGGGGATCGGCGAAGACGTCAAGATCGACACGCTCACCAACGCCTGGGTACGGGGTGGCGGCTTCGGGGGCGTTGGAAGCTTCGGCGGAGCGGCCGGCGGGGCCCCCGCGCCCGAGGGGGCCGAAGGCTCGTCCGGCGGTGGCGGCGGCTTCCTCGCCACCGACATCGGCGAGCCGGGGCAAAACGCGGAACAACCAGAAGTACCCGTACCCGGCGGCGACGGCGGCGGCGTGCGGACCGGTCTCGGGGGCGACGGCGCGGGGGTCAACTTTGACGACGATCACTCCGTGGGCGGCAACGGCTCCGGCGGCGCCGGAGCTCAGCATCGGCACACGGGTGTCGGCGGGAGCTTTGGGACGAGCCCGACAAGCCTGAACGAGACCACCCGCGGCGGCGGTGTCGGGGGCGGCGGCTGGGGAGGCGTGACCTTTCACGCCGGCGCGGGCGGCGGTTTCGGCGCCGGCGGATCAGCCGGCGCCAGCGGCGGTCACGGCGGCTTCGGTGGTGGCGGCGGCGGCGCCACTAATGAGGCTGGCACGGGCGGCTTCGGCGGCGGCTCGGGTTATGTCGGCGGCGGCGGCGCCGGGATGGGCGGCGCGATCTTCAACATGCAGGGCGATGTCGAGATCCGCAACTCGACGCTGACCGCGAACTCGGCGGTCCCCGGCGGGGCGGTGGTGCCCGAGGAGTCTGCGCAGGGGCTCGGGGGGGCATTGTTCAATCTCTCCGGCACGGTCGAGATCGAGAGCTCGACCCTGGCCGCCAACCACTCGGTCAACGGCGGTGGCGCCCTCTACAACCTCGGCTACGACGCAGCCCAGGCCCGCCAGGCGACGGTCACGATCGAGCGTTCGGTCCTGGCCGGCTCCGAGCTCGGGCCCGCCGACGTCGTGTCCAATGCGCCGGCGCTGGTGAACGGTTCGCACGACCCGCCCGCGAACATGTCGAGCGCGACCGTCACCGCCTCGTCGAACAGCATCGTCGAGGTGCACTCGATCCAGGGATCGGGCCAGTTCACCGGTACGCCGGCGGCCGTGGATCCCCAGCTCGGCCCGCTCGCGGCGAACGGAGGCGGCACCGAGACCTTCCTGGTCGGTATCGGCAGCCCCCTGATCGACTCCGCGGGAACCGGCTGCCCCGCCCAGGACCAGCGCGGGCTCGCTCGCCCGGCCGCGGCCGCCTGCGACGCCGGCGCGACCGAGGTGCGCCGGCCGGCCAACGACAATTTCGCGGCCGCGCAGTCCGTTCCCGGGACCGCCGCCACCGTGGGCGGCACGACGGTCGACGCCACGGCGCAGGCCGGCGAGCCGGCCCATGGCCCAAACCCGGCCGGCGCCTCGGTCTGGTTCAGCTGGACGGCTCCGGAGGGCGGCCCGGCGACCGCTGAGACCTGCGGCAGCGCCTTCGACACCGTGCTGGTGGTTTACACCGGCGCCGCGCTCGGCGCTCTCACGCCGGTGGTCGCGGCGGACGACTCGCCGGCCTGCGGGCCCGGCTCCGTCCAGTCGAGCGCGGCGTTCGAGGCGACCCAGGGCACCACCTATGTGATCGCGGTCGACGCCAAGGCGAATCCAGGCCCCCGCGGCGAACTGACGCTCAATGTCGCCGGCACCGACAGCACACCGCCGGCCGCGCCGACCTTCAGCGGGACCTCACCGGCGTCGCCCGCTAACGATAACTCGCCGCTCATCAGGGGCAGCGCCGAGAGCGGGTCGACGGTCAAGCTCTTCGCGGGCGCGGACTGCAGCGGCGCCCCGATCGGCTCGGGGTCCGCGGCCGCGTTTGCCGACCCCGGGATCGCGGTCACCGTCGCCGACGACACCACGACCAGCGTCCGCGCGACCGCAACGGACGCCGCCGAGAACGGGTCGGCCTGCTCGCAACAGCTCACCTACGTGGAGGACTCGAAGAAGCCGAAGGTCTCGAAACTGAAGGTCCGGCCGAAGAGGATCAGCTTCCGCAACGCCCTGCCGCGGATCACGACGAAGAACCTCAAGCGCGGCGCGATCCGCTTCAAGGTCTCCGAGGACGCGAATGCCACGTTCAAGTTCATCCGCCTCGGGCGCAAGCCTAAGCGCGCCCGCAAGCTGGTCGTGCCGGTGGAGGCCGGGCGCAACGCGCTTCGCTTCAGCGGCCGGCTGGCGCCCCGGCAGCGCCTGAAGCCGGGCCGCTACAAGGTCAGACTGATTGCTCGCGACGCCGCGCGCAACGGCTCGAAGGCACGCGTGGCCAAGCTCACACTTGTGTTGAAGTAGCGCCGAAGTCCTGGTCTCGCCCAGAACGCCGGCTCACGCCTCTAGCTAACGCTTCGTGCCCAAAGTCGTCGCCTCGAGTGAACCGCGTCGGCTGATGTCGAGCCACCATAAGGTTGCGCCATGAGGAAGCCCGGCTCGCTCGCGATCGCGGCCGTGGCGGTGTTCGCGGCCGTTGCGGTGTTCGCCGGCTGCGCGACCGTCGAGCCGCTCTCGTTTGACCTTGGTCTGGACCAGACCAGACTGACTCCGCGCACTCAAGAGTTCCCGGCCTCGGTGCAATTCGGCTGCCGCGACGACGACGCCGAGATCAAGGGCTATGACGTTGATTACACGTCGACCGACGTAACGGTGAGGTTTACCGGCATCGTTTCGTATGAAGTTGGGGACTGTGACGGCAGACAGGAGCGGCGAGTCGAGTTGGAGGAACCGCTTGGCGCCCGGCGGCTTTGCGATGGGAGCACGGACCCCCCGACATTGGTATGGCCGCGTCCGCCCGGTATATCGGAGGTCGCTCCGATCAAACGACGCTGCCGTTAGCTGACGGGCTAGAGAAACCGCCGGTTCCGGGGGTTTTCGCGTCTAATCTCGAGTGCGTCTGGGGGCGAGCAGCCAAGCGGCAGCGACGGCGCCGGATCCGCCCAGCGCGCCCAGGAGGATGTCCTCGACGGAGTCAGCCGCGTTCGGCCGCAGGCTCGTGTCGAAGGCCGAATCGACGAACAACTCGCCGAGCTCCCAGAGGACGGTGACCGCGAGGACGGCGGTGAGCGCCACGAGGCCCCAGCCGGGCCAGGAGATGCGGGCGCGCAGGTAATCGGCGAGGGCCCAGCCGACGAGCACTCCGCCCAGGCCGTGGGCAAGGGCGGAGGTGCGGCGCGACGTGCTGGGCGGGTCGATCCAGACCATCCAGAGGATCGCGACCAGGCCGATGGTGAGCGGGACGAGGGCGCGGTTCGAAAAGCCGGCGAGGCGGGCTGCCATGAGGCCGGCGAAGCAAAGGACGCACATCGCGACCGCGGCGCCGTTGCGAGCTTCGAAGAAGAGGACGGCCAGCAGCGCGAGGGCGCCGAGCGCGAAGGTGAACAGGTCGATGCGCAAGCGCGATGTCATCGCTCGAGAGCCTACGCGCAGCCGCGGTGCCTCTAGGCGGGCTCGGGCGAGATCAGTGCTCAGCGGCGAACGCGCCAGCGGACCTTGGCGACGCCCTTGTTGCCCCACTGGTCCACCGCCTGCACGCGCAGCACGTGGCGACCGCGCTTCAGCTTACGGAAGGTGACGCCTCCCTCGCACGGGCGCTTAGGGCGAGTGTCCAGCTTGCAGGTGATCGAGCTCACTTCCGAGTCGTCCTCAATGAGGATCGTGAAGCTCGCCGTCCGCTTCGTCGCCCTGACGCGCTTCGCGCGCGTGATGCGTACCGTCGGCGGTGTCTCATCCGCCACCGTCACCTCCGTGGTCTCAAAGCTCCACGTCGCGATGGGCCCTGCCTTGCCGGTGGCGCCGGTGCCGCGGACCGCGAACTGGTGCTGCCCGGCCGGGAGCGGACGCGAGGGCGTGTGCGAGGCGGCGTTCGCGCATGCGGCCCAAGCCGCGCCGTCGAAGCGACACTCGAATCTCGTCGCGTAGGCCGCCGCGAACGTGAAGGTGGGAAACGACGAATGCAGGTTCTGCGCGTTGGTGATCGCCGGCAGGTCGGGGACGGCCCGCACGGTGAATTCTCGGTAGACCGGCGAGCCGTCGGCGTTGCCGGCGCGGTCGATCACGAACGCACGGAAGCGATGCAGGCCGTCGGAGAGATTGGTCAGGTTCACCGTCGCATCGCACCAGTTCCACGCGCCGTCGTCGAGACGGCAGGCGTACTTGTCGGCGGGCTCGCTTGCCGCCAGGCGGAATTGGACGTTTTCCGTCTGCACGGTCCCACTCGGACCGGCGGCCACCAGGGTGTCCGGCGGCGTGAGGTCGATGTTCCAGCTGTATGCGGCCGGCTGGCCGACGAGGCCGAGCGAGCTGACCGCGCGCACGCTCATCGTATGCTGGCCCGCCGCGAGCGTGGGGGTCGTGAACTGCGCACCGCACGGAGACCAGGCCGAACCGTCGAGCGCGCACTGGTAGCTCTGCGCACCCTGTGCCGAGTAGGCGAGCGTCGCCCTGGTGTCCTTCGTCCACTGTGCGGGGGTGCTGTTGAATGCCGGAGCCGGCGGCAGCGCGACCTGTGACCCACTCTGCGTCGGATCGAGCGGATGCGAGTCCGCTGCGTCGGGGACCCCATCCTCGTCACGATCGAGCGGTTCGCCAAAGCAAGCGGAGATTGCCTCCCGTGGGGCCTCGGTGGTGCCGTAGCCGGTGAAGGAGCGTGCGGTATCGGCGAATGCGATCGCGGAGGGCCACGCCGCCGCGTAGAGGAGATGTGCGGTCCCGTACCAGTCCCAGGCATTGGCTGGGTCCTCTTGGCGACTCGTCCACGAGTTGAGCACCACCCCGTCGACGCCACAATCGAGGCGCGGGGCGCGCCCGGCGAGCTTGGCGTACAGGTCCGCGCGCTGCGCCTCGTTGAGCCCTGTTCCAACCAGGGACGCGCCAAAGCCCATGTAGAGCTGAGCGCTTGCGTTGCCGGTTTCGCGCAGGGCGCTGCGAACCTCGGCGACCTTCGTGTCGAAGCTGCTGGGAGTCGTGCTCGGGCTGGCGAGCACGTAAACGCCGTCGATCGCGCCGGCGAGCCCGGGCTTCGCCGCGACCATGTCGCGGATGAACGCGGCCGCGCTCCCGGCGGGACCGTGATCGTGCACGTTCACGATGGCGCGGACGTTTGGGTCGACTTGACGGAGAGCAGCCCGCGTCTGGAGGTAGGTCTCGGCATAACCGGCGGCCGTTGGCACACCATCCCAGGCTCCTTCCGCCGTGTTGGCCGCCGTCCAGACGTCGAAGTCGCGCGGGGCGACCGTGGGATCCAGATGCTGGTTCTCCTTCCAGAAGTCTCCACCCGTTGCATAGCGAGCCGCGAGCGCCGACATGAACTCCGCGTAGGCCGTGTCTGCGGCCTGCTTCGTCGGCGGCAGCCAGCCGGGCCGGTTGAAAGGCGCGATGCGGGTGTGGATCCCGCGCTTGGCATAGCCGAGGATGCGCCGGTCGATGTCCGTCCAGCGGTAGCGCTCGGTCGGCGCGGCGCCAGCGGCGGGCTCGACGTCGCGCCACTCGACGGATTCCTTGACCGCCCCGATGCCGATGCGCTTCATCTCGTCGTAGTGCTTGCCGCGTTCATCCGGGTTCTCGGGCATGAACGGGACCCCCATCGCGAAGTAGGCGTCGTCGACCAGCGCCGGACGCGTGCGCGGCTCAGGCTCTGGCGCTCGCGGTGGGGGCGGCGGCTCGTCCGCGCCCTCCTGGAGATCCGGGTCGGTGGGGTAGTCGTCTTGCTCGTCCGGCGTGCCGTCACCGTCCTGATCGGGCGGGAGCGCGCCGCAAACCGGCGTTACGTCGCGAGGGGCTGGCGTCTCACCGCGACCGCGGTAGAGGTCGATCGAATCTTCGTACGCCTCCGCCGTGGGGGTCAGGGCCCCAGTCGCCAGATCGGCGATCGAGTACCACTGGTGCGGATCCGCGGGGTCCAGGCGCAGATTCGCCCAGTCGTGGGGCGCGATGCCGCTGACGGCGCAGTCGGTGCGCGGCAGCTCGTCGACGAGCGCGGCCATGTGCTGTGCGCGCAGCTCCTCGGTGATCTTCGGCTCCGGTCCGCCCGTCCGCCAGCCAAACTCGGTGACGAGGATCTCGGCCTCCCCGAAGCCGGCGTCGGCCATTCGCGCCCGCAGCCAACCGAGCAGCGAGAGATTGCTGTCGACGTCGGGGTCGTACAGGTGGATGCCGACTGAATCGATGAGCTGGGGCAGCTGCGGCTCGTAGGCAGTCGCACGTTTGAGGAAGGAGCCCACCGAGATCCCCTGCAGCGAACCGTCGGCAAAGCGGGTGTCCTCTTTCACAGGGACGAGCCCGCCAAGGACCGTCTTCACGTTCGGGTTCTCGGCGCGGACAGCGCGGGCGGCGGCAGCGAGCACCGGAGCGAACTGCTCGGGGTTCGGGCTCGGGCACCAGTATCCCATCCAGTTGGGCTCGTTCCACAGCTCGATCTGCTTGACCGGCAGGTAGGGCAACTCCGGGTTCTGCGACCAGAAGCTGCCATTCGGCCCGTAGCGGCGGACGATCGCGGCGTTCAGGTCGCCGAATGAGGTTGCGTGGGCGCGCGCCACGGCGGCGTTGCCGGCGCAGCCCGCCAGTGTGGATTCGAGATCGCGCGCCCAGAACGGTGTGCCGTAGGTGTTCGGCAGCAGCGTGATGCCTTGCGAAGCGAGGGCACGAACCAGGCGATCCGTAGCCGTGAAGTTGTAGACGTGCAGCGTGTCCCCCACGCCGAGCAGGGGCTCGATCTCACGCCAGTCGAGCGTAATTCGCGCCCAGTCCACGCCCGCACCGCGCATCGACTGCGCTTGACGACCGAGGCTGACGGTGTCGTTGACGCGCGCGAGCTCGAACAAATACGGGGCGCTCACGCCATAGAAGTCGGCCGGCACGCGCGGCTCGTACGCCTTCGCGGGCGTGGTCGCGACCAGCGCAAGCGCCAGAACACCGATGAGAGAGATGGCGAGTTGTTTGAGTCGTGACAGCATGTGGGGGGCCCCGCGGGGCAAACCCCTTGTGTGTTTCCCGCCGGACTCACTTGCCCTATCGGCCGCGCCCGGTCTCAGTGCACGCTGGGTACCAGTGACTGGACGCCTGTACTAGCCCGCCGCAGAGATGACCCCATCGAAGCCGGTTCGACCCTGGACGCCGGCGATCCGTCAGGAGGAAAGGTTCAGCAGCGAAACGTTTTGCTGGCCGAACTCGGATTCGAGTTTACGTCGCCGGGCCACTTCACTGTGATTTTGCAGCGACGCGCGTCCGGAGAGCCGAATGAAGTCTCGTACTTGCTCCCCGCGTCCAAGGTCGGCCGCTTCCGGCCCACCTTCTTGAAGCCGCTGCCCTTCTTCTTGAGGAGCGTGATCGTGACCTTGCCTCGGGCCTGGCTCGGAGCGACCGAACCCTTTGCCCTCACCTTGTTGCCGGGCGTCTTGATGCCGAGGGTGGTCGTGGTGTCCGCGCGGGCGGCGCAGGTGATTGAAACGTTGCGAACCATGCTGATGGGGGCATCCGTGACCGTCCCTGTCAGACCGACAAGCGCCTGTCCCGCCGGGCAGTCGTAGGGGCCGTCGAAGGAGCCTCCCGGGCCGCCGAAGCCGGCAGCCGACTGGATGGGGCCGGCAAGGCTGTCGTCCTGGCAGCGAGCCGCGATCTGGTCGATGAAATCGCCTTCGAATCCCTCGATGCCGACGGCGACGTCGCCGGGGTCGCAAAGCGAGTCGCGAGGCGACGTCGGCACGCCGCCCAAAAATCCGGCGCTCGCGCCGTTGAGGCACGCCATATGAACTGAGCCGACGACGTCATTCGGCCCGATGGTCCCGAGGTGCCCATTCACTCCACGCGCGAACTCACCGTCTGAACATATGGTCGAGCCGGCGGTCGCGAGCGGCGGGCCGCCCAGGATGTTGTCGCCCGGCGCGGCGGGTGCGGAAGCCGCGAAGGCCAGCGCCGTGAGGAGCCCTCCCGTCGTCGCGACCCAAAAAATCCGAAAACGTTCCATGTCCAACCCCTTTTCGATGACGAACTGGCGGTGCTCGGAGGCCTACTTCTTCACCTTCCAGCGATACGTCGCCGGCGTGGGATCCGGATCGCCGAGGACGTTCACCGCGCGGACCCGGAAGATATGGCGCTTGCGAGACAGGCGCCGGTAGCGCACGCCGCTCTGACAGTTCCTGTAGGGCCTCGAGTCCAGCTTGCACTCGAACGTATTCGCGTCGTCGTCGCTGGTGAAGCGGAACCTCGCCGTGCGCTTGCGCGTCTTCTTCGCGGGCTTTCGGGTGATCCGCGTCGTCGGCAGGGATTGGAACTCGTCGGCGCCGATGTCGACCGCGTCCCCTTGGATCCGCGTATCGCCGTCGATGTCGCCGGCGCTGATGGCCGAGCTGTTGTCGCCTGCGTCGATCGTCGGCGAGTTCTGAAGCTGCCGGTAGTCCGCGTCGAGCAGCTCTGGGGCGTTCTGGTTGTCGTTTTCTTTGACGTTCGTGACCGATTCAGTCCCCCCGCTCCCCAGGGCCGAGACCGAGTCGAAGTTCGAATGGAACATGTTCACAACCGCGCTCGCCCCGGCAACCGCGCTCACCTGCTGGTCGGTCAGGGCGCCCTCGGCGATCACATTTCGCCCAGTCAGAACCGGATCGGCGCCGTTGGCCGTCGCGGCCAGGAACAATCCCGTCCCGGTGGGACCCGTCGCGACCGCGGTCACGTTGTTCAGAGCCGGGAACAGATCTACAGCCGTCGACATCCCGACGGCGATTCCGCCATTGGTCGTGCGTGTGTTGACGCAGATGCTGTCGCGAAGCAGGCTCATCCCAAG
>Ga0299913_10002937_pt1 | contig 13698 bp, 13 predicted proteins | sample RVTome_9_FD_201360 | JGI IMG/M metagenome (GOLD analysis project Ga0299913, IMG submission 201360) | Soil microbial communities from uranium-contaminated site in the Upper Colorado River Basin, Wyoming, United States - RVT155D38 (version 2) ... | reverse complement strand
ACCCATCGACCAGCCGTGCAGCACCACCCGGCTTTCGAGCCGGAGCTGCCGGACGAAGGCCGACACGAAGCGAGCGTCGAGGTCCGCGCGTGGCCCGCGCCGATACGGAGCACCGGTGTGGCCCGTAATCGTCCCCGGGAGGTCGACGGAAATCACCGGCCCGAGTCGTCTCAGGTGAGGAACGAGGTCGATCCACATGCTCGCGCTGCCGGTCATCGGGGGCACGAGCAGGTGAACCGGTGCGTCGTGAGCCGCGGCCGAAACGGGCTCCGCGCGGACATAGTGCACGGGCACGCCGCACACGCTCGTCGACACGCTGCGCAACCCCGCCCACTGCTGCGACCGGACGCCCCAGTCGTCGTATCGCACGGTGATCCCTCCGCCTTCCCCATGGTAGTCCGCAGCAAAGCGGGCGGCGCCACTCTGGGTGGTGGGTTTTGAGGTTGCCCTCAGTGCCTACTCACCACTCCCGATCGCGGCGAGGTCTCCACCATCGCTGGTGTCATAGACCTTGGCCATGGAGCCCTCGGGAGAGGTAGCGGCGGCCGCCTGCGATCCACTCGTCGTGCATATCGATCAGGATGGCTGCGACCAGTCGGATGACCGCGGCGGAGTTCGGGAAGGTCCCGGCGACGCGGGAGCCACGCTTGATCTCCGACCACACTCGTCTGGGACGCTGGATCCCCTGTGTGCCAGGTGACCCGCAGGACCCGAAATGGGAACGTCGTGCGGGAACGGTCTTGGTCAGTACGGGTAGGCGTGTTCTGGCGTCCCGCAAGACCCGCCTGGGGAAGATTCTCACCAGGGTGCCCTTTACGGGCAGGTTCTGGGCCTGTCCGGGACGAGCACGGCGCGGGGTTGAGTCTGTGCATCGCCGTGGTCGTCGGTCCAGTCCGACTGAACCTGGATGCCGCTGGTTGGTCGGACGCGTGGACGGCCTTCACGGATGAACGACCTGGGCGGCGCGTCATGCTGGACGGGTGGGGGCAGCAGTCCCTGCCAGCCTGCGTCGCATGGTAAATCTCCTGGATTCCAGGAGATCTCCGGGATTTCCGGGTTCAAGTCCCCCCGGACACCCGCACTATTCACCCGTGCCAGCGGGTTCGCTGTCCAGTCGACCGAGCGCCCGACGAGGGTGTTCGGTGCCGATCCGGGGCTAGGTCGGCCCGGTGACGTTCTTCCCGGAACGCCTTGCCGAATTCGTCAGACATGACGGTTGCCTTCGGTGGTTCACAGGCCGTGGCGGCGGTCGCCCATCACTAGTTCGCAGAGACGTGCTTCGGATTCGGCCGAGAACGGGTTCCGGTAGGCGGTGACAGCGTGGCGGGTTTCCTCGGCGATCAGGTCGGCGTTGATCTGGGCTGCGGCGCCGCCGCCGGCCGCCGCGGCGGTGCCGACCTGGGCGGTCAGATCGGTGATGTTGCCCGCGACCCACACCCCGGGCGCTTCGGTACGGCCGGTCGGGTCGGAGGGGAGGTACTCACCGAGCCCCGACGGGTGTTGCGCCGGCTGCAGTCCGAGTGCTGCCAGGACACCGGCGCGTGCCGTCATCCGCGGCGAGACCGCCAGCGCGTCGCGGCTGATCACCGTGCCGTCGCGCAGCCGTACGCCCACGAGGCGGTCCTCGACGATCTCCAGGGAGGCCACCTCGCCGTCCACCACGCTGATGCCGCGGGCGGCCAGCTGCTCCGCCTCCTCGTCGGTCGGCGGCGGCATGGTGTGCGAGAACAGGACGACATCGGCGCTCCACTGACGAAACAGCAACGCCTGTTGCACCGCGAGCGGCCCGCTGGCCAGCACACCGATGGCCTGGTCACGGACCTCCCAACCGTGGCAGTACGGACAATGCACCACATCGCGACCCCACCGGGCCCGCAGTCCCGGCACGTCCGGCAGTTCGTCGACCAGCCCGGTGGTCACCAGCAGCCGGCGCGCCCGGACCGTCCGGCCGTCGGCCAGCGCCACCGCGAACCTGTTGTCCTCGCGAGCCACGGCGCCTACCTCGCCGGGCACCACGTGACCGCCGTAGCCACGAACTTCCGCCCGACCGCGCTGCAGCAACTCGGCCGGCCGGATTCCGTCCCTGGCCAGCAGCCCGTGCACGCCCGCAGCCGGGCTGTTGCGCGGGGCGCCCGCGTCGATCACCACCACCGAGCGTCGCGCCCGAGCCAGCATCAGCGCCCCGCTCAACCCCGCAGCGCCACCGCCGACCACCACCACGTCATAGCCGTCCCTCAACTGATCGGTCACCATGACCACCTCCACGACAACCATGCGAGCCCACCAGGCAGCGCGGCAAACTTTGTTGCCGATCTGGCAAACTGACGGCATGGACGACGGCCTCGACCACGCGCTCGCCACGGTCGGCCCCCGGCTCCGCGCGCTGCGCCGGCAACGCGAAACCACGCTGGCCGACCTGTCGGCGGCCACCGGCATCTCGGTGAGCACCCTGTCCCGACTGGAGTCCGGCGCCCGCCGGCCCACCCTCGAACTACTGCTCCCCCTGGCCAAAGCCCACGGCGTCACGCTCGACGAACTGGTCGACGCCCCACCCACCGGCGACCCGCGCATCCACCTACGCCCGGTCACCCGCCACGGCATGACCATGCTGCCCCTGACCCGCCGAGCCGGCGGCATCCAGGCCTACAAACTCGTCATCCCGGCCAGCAGCCGTCCGACAGAACCCGACCCACAAACCCACGAGGGCTACGAATGGCTCTACGTCCTCAACGGACGGCTGCGGCTCGTCCTCGGCGAACACGACCTGGTGCTCGCACCCGGCGAAGCAGCCGAATTCGACACTCGCGTCCCGCACTGGTTCGGCGCCACCAGTACCGAACCAGTCGAATTCCTCAGTCTCTTCGGCAAACAAGGCGAACGCGCACACCTCCGCGCCCGCCCCAAAGCACAACACCCACCCGAATAACGAATTCCGGCACGAACCACTGCGCAGGGGTGCGGTCCGTACAGATGGTGGCTGGGGTGACGGGGCGCAACTCGACGCGGTCGACGCCGGGGACGGTGCGGGGCCAGTGCCGGGATCAGCCGCCGTTCGGCTTCGTCGGCGAATACTCCGGTCGCACTGGCGTCCATGACCACCGTGCGTCGGCCCGCCCGCCAGCGGTTAGGGCCTCGCGACCCTGCCCGAGAAGCCGTTGGACCCTGACCGGCGGCCGTCACCCTGCGCGACCGTTGGGTGGAGGCGGCACGAGCCGTCCGCTCCGCAGAGCGGCAAGGGCAGGAGGAGATCGCGATGATGTTCTGGAACGGCGACGGTATGCACTGGTGGGGGTACGCGTTCATGACGGTCGGCACGCTGCTGTTCTGGGCGTTGGTGATCGCCGGCATCGTCGCCCTGGTCCGGTACGCGGGCCGCAGCTCGCAGCCCCCGGCGGCAATTGCCCAGCGGCCGACGGCCGAGCAGGTGCTGGCCGAGCGCTACGCCCGCGGCGAGATCGACGACGAGGAGTACCAGCGGCGCACCCGCACGCTCGAAACGGCCCACAGCTGACCCGATCGGCGCCGGCCGCAGGGAGAAGCCGCCGGCGCGTGACGTGGCAGAACCCGCCGGGTCGCGGATCGCCCGGCGGGTTCTGTTCTGCGCAATCGCTCTGCCATGACAGCCCCGAGCGCGCCCGGCAACGAAGGGGAGCTCGTCACCGGCCGACCGATCTGGCGGCCAAGGTAGGGCGGCGGATCAGCCACTGATCATCGACGAAGGTCCGGCACTGCAGGGACGAAGGACCGCGAGCCGCTGGCGGTACCGGCACCTCGGACGGTCCCAGCGGTGGCGCGTCGAACAACGCGGGCAGCAAGTCCACATCGACCGCCGGCGCCTCCGTGGCGACGAATGAACCGCTGCCCTCCAGCAACACGTCCGGATCGTGCGTGTCGCGGATCCACAAGTAGGAATCGACCTTGCCGACAATCACCATCAACCCCCGACGGCCAAGACCAAACCATTGTGCCTCCAACACCGCGCCGAACCCCCTGACGCGCGGAGGCCGACACGCTGTGCACCAGCCTGGTGCGTGTGGTCCCACTGAGGGGAAGCTGGCGCCATGACCGAAAACACCATCGAGGTCCAGCCGATGGGCGACGACACCTCCGCCATCGTCGTCGGGTCCGAGGTGCTGGCCGTCCTCGCCGAGGACGTCGGAGAGCCGGCGACCGTCGGCGAGATCGCCGACGTCATCCCGTCCGGACGGACCTTCCCCCTCGACGGCGAGCCGTTGGCGGACGGGATGGTCTACCAGTCGACCGACGGCGTCCCGTTCTACCGGCCGGTGTGGCGGGTCGCCGACCGCGGGCCGGGGATGGTGGCCGGTCCCGACGTGTGGTTCACCCGGGACGCCGATGGGACGATCGGGTTGCGGTGGACCCTCGCCGACGTGCCGCCACCGGACGCCCCGGCGGAGGCGTGGTCGCTCGCGGTCGGCGTCGACGAGGCCACGGTCGTCTGGGACGGCGGCAGCCAGGACTTCGAGCAGCCGGTCCTCGAACCACGGATCGAGCACGCCAAGGGGCAGCCGCGGTTCCTGGTGCGCGGTGCGGTCCAGCTGCTGCCCGATCGGGCACGGGCCCTGGAGCTGGCCATGTCCGACGCGGGGTCCGGCTGCCGGCTGCAGATCACCACTGCGGTCCGCTACCTGGCACCGGCGCCGTACCAGCCGGCCGCCCAGCCACGGATCGTGCTGATCCCCGCCAATGAAGCCGAGGCCGTCGACAGGTTCGCGGCGAACGGATTCGCGGTCCAGCCGGTGGATCTGGGCAGCGAGCCCGGATACCTGGTGCAGGTCGAGCAGTCCCAGGTCGAGCTGGTGGACAACCTGCTCGAGGAGGCCGGCCTGCCGTGGTCCTCGCCCGAGGTCATCGCCGAATACTGGGAGGGTTACCTGCGGGAGCTGCTCGGCGACGCCCGGTTCGAGGAACTGACCGGGGTGCCCGGGATGTCGAACGAGCACGACGACCGGGTCGTCCAGTCCATCCCGTTCGTCTTCAACCCGAACGACGACCCGTACCGGCCGATCTACCGGGCGCTGCACGGCGCTGCCAACCTCACCGGAACCTGGCAGAAGAGCGCCGTGGGGTGGCTGCGCGCCGCGCCGTTCCCGAACACGATCTACCGGATTCCCGACGAGATCCGGCTGGCGTTCAACCCGGACCTGGGCACGCCGCATGTGGTCACCACGCTGCACGCCGACGAGCAGGACCGAAGCTCGGTCCGCGTGCTGCTGCGGGTGGCGCCTTGGCAGGACCCGCACCGGATCGTGCAGACTCGGGCACTGGCTCGCGCGGAGTCGGCCACGGTGATCGTCGGGCCGGTGCGCAGCGCGGCGCTGCGACTGGGCGGGAGCTTTCCGGAAGCCGTGCGGGTCGTCGGCGCCAGTAGCGCGGTCGCCTTCTCGCTGTCCGACGGCGCCGACCTGCTGTTGGACCTCTCGCTGGAGTACTTCCAGCTGTTGTGCGAGATGCTCGGCGGCCCGGTCGGTCTGCCCGGCGAGGTGGAGGTACAGCTGGACGACCAGACCACGGCCACCGTGCCGGTGTCGCTGCGCATGGACAGGGTGCACGACCTGCCGGTCGGCGTGGAGGTGCAGGCGGCCGGCGACGGCTCGCCGCGGCTGGTGCGCGTGACCAACCGGTCGGGCACAGCGATCAGGGTCGGTGGCTGCGCTGCCACATTCGTCCGGCTGGACAGCTCCTCGGTGTTCCCCATGGCCGCCTATCCCACGCGGTGCCTGACGCCGTTTCCGCTCGAGCTGCCGGCCGGCGGCACCGCCGACCTGACCTTTGAGTCGGCCGAGCCGAACGAGCACGACCGGTGGAACGCGGTGCTCGTCGAGCTGCTCGACAAGGCGATGGTCGAGGATGCCAGGGCCACCTTGCTCAGGACACAGGAGCTGGCCGGCAGCGGCGAGCTGACCTGGGATCTCACGATCAGCAGCCCGGTCTTCAGCGCGCCACAGCTGCCGGCCCGCTGGGCGAACCTCGCCAACATCGAGGTGGAGGTTTCCGCACCCGGCTTCGAGACCACCTCGGTCGTGCTCCGGAAGGACGCGCCATCGCGCACGCTCACCATGCGCAAGCCACTCGCCGCCCTGGTGTCAGGTACAGGGGCAGGCATCCGCACCACCACCTACCGGATCCGCAACAACTATCTCGACCACCAGGGTCACTGGACCGACCCGCAGCAGCAGTCGGGGGAAGAGTTGGTGGTGTTCCCCAACCCGGCCGAGGGCGACTGAACGGGTGACTCCTGATGAAGGGCCGGGTCGGTCCGCACGGGGGTGGCCACGCCGTCAATGACCACCCCCCGCGCCCCCGTCGAAGAACGGTCCGCCCTTGTCGAAGGTGCGATCATCCAAACATGACCTGACGGGTCATCTCGGGTGCCGATGTGCCCGAGTACCGGCAGTGCTCCGGGCGCGCCATTGGGATTCCGCTGACCCCGTGAACGGCCTCCGGTGGAGACGCACGAGTAGATACCTGATTGCGAGGTCGTCCGGGCCCAGTCCGCGGCGAACGCCGGCCCGGGCCGCCCTTACTACGCTGTTGCGGACAACTGCTCCATGTGTGGGCCGACAGGTGGCGCGCCGGGTTGGTACTTCTACTATTAACTCAGCAACGCCTAGGTGCACTTCGCCCGCGACGTTGGTGACACGCATATCGGATGGCTGGTCGAAGAAGGACCTCCTGGCACGGTGGAGACGTCTCGTCGTCACCGCCAGGAGGTCCTCGTCCGATCGAGACCCTGGCCGCTCGGCCGATGTCAGTTGTTGAGGCAGGTCTTCTGCACGAACTTCGAATGCGGGGTTACGACGCCCCAGGAAACCGTGCGGTTGCCGCAGTCGACACCTCTCATCCCAACCATGCCGGACGGCGAAAGCCACTTGTCCGTGTAATACTCGGTTATGCAACTCTTCGAGTACCCACACGCCGGCAGCGCCTCCGCGGGCGCGGCTCCCAGCAGACCGGCGACCCCGAGTACCGCAGCGACCGGCAGAATGATTCGGCGTTTCATAGTGCCCCTTTCACGAGGTACGAACTGCGCCGCGCAAAATGGTACCGAAAGCTGAGCAGGTGTGGTAGGCGCTCGACGAAATCCAAATTGCAGGTGGCCGTTCGAGCAGCTCATCACGGTCAGTCACAATCGCACGGATACGGACGGTGGTGTCGATCAGGACACTGCGTGGATGGGCGCGATCGGCACCAGGCCGGTCACGGCGTGGGCGAGGTCGGCGTCAAGCGTGATGAACGCATCAGCTTGCAGTTGGGTCAGCGCGACGTACTCGGCATCCAGTGTGTCCGGCCACCCGAGCCGGTCGGCGATCTTCCAGGCGACGTTCTGCAGGACACGGTCCCCCAGCAGCCGAATCCGCAGCGCCCGCAGGTAGTCGAGCTGGCGATCGGCCTCCGTCTTGGTCACCTCACCCTGGCGCACCGCCCGGTACAGGCGCGACAGCACCTGCGAGCGGAGAAGCGTCGGAGCCAGCAGCCGATGCTCGTCGGAGATCGCGGTCTTGTCCTGCGCCAAGCGAACGGCCACGTCCGGACCGATCACATACCTGGTCATGGCGATTTCCACGGGCAGCCGTCGTCGGTCATGGCGCCACCGTAGATCTCATTGCGGACGTTCTGCGTCCGCAACCCTCAGCGGCCGTGGGTGGTGGCGCTGCGGTACTCGGTGTAGGTGTACGGGTTGTCGAGGACCTTGGTCTCCGGGATGTCGGGGTTCATCCCCTCGACCCACGCCTCCTCGCCGATCGTGGCGCGCAGGTGCTCGACGGTGGCCTCGACCTCGCGGCGGATCGCGCCGAGTTCCACGCCGAGCAGGCGGTGCTCGTACTTGACCACCCGGCCGTCGACGAGCACGGTGTGCACGTCGCCGCGCTGCGCCTGGAAGGCGACGTGGCCACACGGGTTGAGGATCGGGAACGACACCGGCGAGCGCTCGTTCTTGAGCAGCACGAGGTCGGCCTTCTTGCCGGGCTCGATGCTGCCGAGGGTGCTCTCCCGGCCGAGCGCGCGGGCGCCGCCTCGGGTGGCCCACTCGACCACCTGGTCGGCGCGCAGCGAGCAGTGGGTGACCGTCTCGCCCTTGACGTGCGCCTCGAGGTGCATCCTGGAGCGGTCGGCGCCGAGGGTGGTGCGCATGGCGGAGAACAGGTCGCCGCTCCACCAGACGCTGGTGTCCATGGAGAGCGAGACCGGGATGCCGTGCGCGCGCAGCGCCCAGGTAGGCGGGTAGCCCTGGCCGGCGCTCTGCTCGCTCTCGGTGGACACCGAGACCGAGCCGCCGGTTGCCGCGATCCGGTGATAGGAGTCGGCGGAGAGCGTCGCCGCGTGCACGAACACGCTGCGCTCGTCGAGGAACCCGTGCTCGTGGGCGAGCCGGATGCCGTCGTCGTTGGTCGCGCCCCAGACGCCGGCGTGCGTGGTCACCGGGACGCCGAGCTCGCGGGCGACCTCGTAGGCGGCCCGCTCAGGGAACGCCGGATCGCCGGTGACATCGAACGCCAGCTGGAAGCCGAGCATGTCGTCGGCCTCGTCGATGTGCCGCCGGGCGAACGCCTGGAACTCCGGCGATGTCGACCACTCCCACGGCGCCTGCTGGAGGTTGCCGTAGGCGAGCACGAAGCGGCCGGGCACCGACCGCAGCGCGTCCACGGCGGCCTCGGCGTGCTCGACGGTCTGCAGCCCGTGCGACCAGTCGACGCAGGTCGTGATGCCCGCGTCGAGCGCCTCGGCGGCGGCGAGCAGGTTGCCGGCGCGCACGTCCTGCGGCCGGAAGTGCCGGCCGTTCTCCAGGTAGTACCAGACGAAATACTGGGTGAGCGTCCAGTCGGCGCCGTAGCCGCGCATCGCGGTCTGCCACATGTGGCGGTGGGTGTCGATCATGCCGGGCAACACGATGCCATCGGTGGCGTCGACCTCGACGGTGCCCTCGGGCACCGGCAGCCGCGGCCCGACGGCGGCGATCCGGTCGTCGACGACGAGGACGTCGGTGAGGGTGAGAACCCGGCGTGAGTCGTCCATCGGCAGCACGGTGCCAGCCCGCAGGACCACCGGCCGGCCGGATCCGAAATCGGTTTCCTCGCTCATCGACGAGCTCCTCACCGCGTGGTTATGATCTCGGACCGACCCGGACAAGCGTCCGTATAGCGGTCAGATACCGGTCGTCGGTAGTCTGCGAAGCTGCGGTGGCTCTGTCAAGCACGTCCAACCGCGGGGGATCGCATGCCACGTGAAGGCGCCGGGCCGGACTTCATCGAAGCGCTGGCGCGCGGCTTGGAGGTGATCGCCGCCTTCCGGCCGGGCCGGCCGGTGATGTCGCTGACCGAGGTCGCATCGGCGACCGGCCTGGCCCGGCCGACCGCGCGCCGGATCCTGCTGACGCTGCAGGAGCTCGACTATCTGCGCGCCGACCGGTCCGGATTCGCGCTGACCCCCAGGGTGCTGGAGCTCGGCGTGGCCTACGTACGGTCAATGGGCCTTTGGGAGGTGGCCCGCCCGCACCTGGAGCAGTTGTCGGCGCGGACCAACGAGTCATGCTCGATCGCCCAGCTCGACGGCTCGGACATCGTCTACGTCGCGCGGGTCGCGGTGCCGAAGATCGTGGGCCTGGCCGTACAGGTCGGAACGCGGTTCCCGGCGCTGCCGACATCGCTGGGCAAGGTGCTGTTGGCAGCGCTGGACCCGGCGGAGGTGGACCGGGTGCTCGCCGAGCCGGGCCGATCCGGGCTGGTGCCGCGCTGGCAACCGGACCGGGCCGAGCGGGACGCCGTGCTGCGCGAGGTCAGGGCCCGCGGCTGGGCACTGACCGACGAGCAGCTCGCCCGCGGTATCCGCTCGGTGGCCGCGCCGCTGCGGGACGGGTCCGGCCGTGTGATCGCCTCGGTCAACGTCAACACCCATGCCGCCGAGACGTCGATCGAGCACCTCGTCGAGCGCCACCTACCGCTGCTGCTGCAGGCCGCCGGCGAGATCAGCGCGGACTTCGCGCGGCTGGAGACCGTTCCGCACGTGGTGCGGCCCGCGGCGTCCTGACGTCGCGGGCATGCATGTGCCAGAATCGCGGACAGTTGTCCGCCACACGGACCAGAGGGCGAGACGGAGCGGATGGCAGAAGGGCCACTGCCCGGTCTGCTGGTAGCCGACTTCTCCCGGGTCGTGGCCGGCGCTGCTGCTGCGCTGCTGCGTGGAGCTGCGGGAACAGGAGGAACGGCATGGACGAGCTCACCGACCTCGCCGTGCAGCGCTGGGGGACGGCGAAGGACCCGCGGCTCGCACAGATCATGACCGCGCTGGTGCGGCACCTGCACAACTTCGCCCGCGAGGTCGCCCTCACCGAGGACGAGTGGTTGGCCGCCATGCGGTGGCTCACCCGCACCGGGCAGATCAGCGACGACAAGCGCGAGGAGTTCATCCTCGCCTCCGACGTGCTCGGCCTGAGCATGCTCGTGGTGCAGCTGAACCACCGCTTCGACCCAGCGGCGACGCCCGCGACCGTGCTCGGGCCCTTCCACATCGAAGGCTCGCCCCCGCTCGAGTACGGCGCCGACATGTCCGACGGCGTGCCGGGCACTCCGCTGTGCATCGTCGGCACGGTCCGCGGCCTTGACGGCGAGCCGGTCGCCGGCGCCGTCCTCGACGTCTGGCAGGCCGACACCGACGGCGCCTACGAGGCCCAACTCGACGTCGACGAGGCACGGCTGCGGGCGAAATACGTGTCCCGGCCGGACGGCTCGTACTGCGTGCGCACGATCGCGCCGAAGGGCTACACGATCCCGATGGACGGCCCGGTCGGTGACCTCATCGCACGCACCGCGATCAGCCACTTCCGGCCGGCGCACGTGCACTTCCTGATCACCGCCGATGGCTTCCAGCCGCTCATCACGCACCTGTTCCAGCAAGGCGCGCCCTACCTCGACAACGACGTGGTCTTCGGCACCAAGCCAGAGCTGATCATCCCCTTCGACTCACGCGAACCCGGGCCCAACCCGGACGGCGGCAGCTCTGGCCGGCCCTGGCTGGAGGCTCGATACGACTTCGTCCTGCAGCCCATGTCCTGACCCAGCCCCTGTCAACGGCGTTGGACCAAGGGCCGAACTCCCCCGCCGACCGTCCTGGTTGTGAGCATCGGCCGTCCCCGCCAGAACACTCGTCGATATGTTGCTGCCGTGGCCGAGCCGGAAGCCGAACGCGTGGTCGACATCTACACCGACGGTGCCTGCAGCGGCAATCCGGGACCAGGCGGATGGGGCGCGGTCCTGCACTACGGCACGCGCACTGAGGAGATCTGTGGCGGCGAGCCGACCGCGACCACCAACAACCGCATGGAGTTGATGGCACCGATCATGGCGCTGGAGAGCCTCACCCGGCCCACCGTCGTGCAGCTGCACACCGACAGCACCTACGTACGCGACGGCATCACCAAGTGGTTGCCGCGGTGGCAGAGCAACGGCTGGCAGACCACTGGCAAGCAGCCGGTCAAGAACGCCGACCTGTGGCATCGCCTGGACGCTGCAACTCGCCCTCACCAGGTGCAGTGGCACTGGATCAAGGGTCACGCCGGTCACCCGGACAACGAACGCGCCGATCAGCTGGCCGCCACCGGACTGCGACAAGCACGCGCAGCCACACACCCACCGGTCCCCACCCCGACAGGTCGCCGGACCGCACCACGCACCACCGCCCCACCGGACACCGGTGATGCCACCGCAGCACGGCAGCGATGCCGAGCCACCACGCGCGCCGGCCAACCGTGCTCCCACGGCGCACGCCCGTCCGGGCTCTGCCACCTCCACGATCCCGCCGTACAGTGCGGCGCGGTCAAGAAGAACGAGCAACGCTGCACGACCCCCACCGGTGCCGGCCTCTGTGCCACCCACCGGGCCGCGGCGGACCACGACCCCCGTCTGTTCTGAACCCCCGCACCACGGCCGTCTCGATCCGATCTTCCAAAGGCCAAGCCAACTAACAATCGCGCCAACATCCGAACTCACTCAACTGCCGATGTGCGGACGCCCCGCGTAGACCCTGGTGCGACACTCGACGCTGGGCCTATGGCTGCTCCTGACTTGGAGGTCGCAGCGCCAGCCGGATCCGCTGAGGGGGCCTGTCATGACCACCGGTGCGCTGCATCTGGAGTGCGCGACGTACCAGGTAGCCCAGCGATGATCGCGATGGGCCAGCGGCTCCGGTTCACCGAGGTGGGCCGGTTCCCTCGAGCTGGGCCTCCGCTGATCATCCTCAGTTCAGGCCTGACGTGTGACTTGCCTTGCCTGCTCGTGCCGCAGCGAATTACCAGGACAGCGGCAGGACGCGATACCTTTATCTTGTGATCGTCGACGAGACTGGAGAGCCGCAGGGCATCGCCCCGCGCGCTGCGGTCATCGACGTCGTGGCACCGGTTCCGCAGGCGATCAGCGCGATCGTGAAGGTGATCGAACCGATTACGCGCATGATCGAGACGATCACGCCGACTACGACGATGATTGCAGACCGGCTCGGCTCGACAATGATATCCATTGCGAAGGCTGCGCAGGCGTTCGTACGCCTGGCCAACTCGCCGAAGCTGCTGGAGTTTGGGCGCTGCCTGTATGAAGCGATCCTCCAGTTCCTGGAGGCGATGCCTGGCGGTTCACGCCTCGTGCGGGTTGTGCGTGCGATCGTCGATCCGGTTTTTTATCGGAGCGTCCGGTTTCTTAAGTGGGCTTGCCGAGCAGTCGACTCGATTGCCCCGCCCTCACGTGTCACCTCTCCGCGTCACCTAGTTTCCCGGTCCAGCCGTAGCCTCCGTGGACCTAGTGCCGCTCTCGCGATTCCCCATCAGACCCCGGGGGCGGCATTGGCATAACTTGGCACCGCCCCCGCCCCAACTCAGGGAGCGAGAGCGGTGTTCGAGTCCGTTGCATTACTGTTGGCCGTCTGCGTAGCCTTGGCGGTCCTGTGCGCGTTGTTCGGCGACGAGGAGCACGCCAGACGCGGGAATGCTGTCCTGCGCGAGTTACTCAGCGTCCTCAGGAACGAAAACGGCCACGACGAGGGCAAGGAGTGAGCGCCCCACGACGGGTCGGCCGTCCGCGGCAGTGTCCAGATGACGTGCGCAAGCTCGTCGTCCAGCTTCACCGCGAAGGCTTGTCCCTGAGAAAGATTGCCGCCCAAATGAACGAGCGCGGCTATCCGACGCCTTCAGGCAAGGCCATCTGGAGCCACAAGACTGTCGACTACCTCTTGGCTACCCGTCATGTCCGCGAGCTGATCGACGCCTGAGGCAACCGGTCGGCAGACACCCGCTCATGCCGCGAATCGGGCCGACTGGCTCAGGTGATGCCGCACAGCCAGTGAGCGCGACTTTTCGTACCGTTGAGCAGTCTGCACTCTTGCATCGTTAGTGTCGCGACACTGAGGTCGACCGACTTTGTGTGGGATCCCAACCGATTCCAAATCCAACGCCTAGTGGAAGATTCGCGAACTCAACACACACTGCTCCGGAGCTGTCTGGCTCTAGGAGTCGACCATGGTCTCTCCGATCGGGTCGGCCCGGTCTAACCTTATTTTCGATCATCCGAATGGTGGCCGGCACTCGATCCGCGTTGAACCGGATCACCAGCCGGAACCGCTCACATGCATACTGAGGGGTAAATACGTAATGCGGTGAGAACGGCTTGGTTACCCTAGTCCGAGTGGTGA
>Ga0299913_10002936_pt1 | contig 13699 bp, 13 predicted proteins | sample RVTome_9_FD_201360 | JGI IMG/M metagenome (GOLD analysis project Ga0299913, IMG submission 201360) | Soil microbial communities from uranium-contaminated site in the Upper Colorado River Basin, Wyoming, United States - RVT155D38 (version 2) ... | reverse complement strand
TCCTCTCCACGATCCACTCCGCGAAGGGCCTCGAGTGGGACGTGGTCCACGTGATCCACGCGGCCGACGGGATGATCCCCTCCGACATGTCCACGGGCGACGACGACGAGATCGAGGAGGAGCGCCGGCTCCTCTACGTGGCGCTCACCCGTGCTCGCGACGCCCTCCACGTGACCTACCCCCAGCGCTACTACCGACGACCGAAAGGACTCGAGGATCCGCATTCGTACTCGCAACGGTCGCGTTTCCTCCCCGACGGCGTGCTGGAGCACTTCGAGATGGTCGGGCCGCAGGTTGTCGCCGTTCCGGATGTGGGGGCACACGTCACCGCGGCGGCGGATGTCGATGCGTTCCTCGCCGACCTCTGGGCTGACTGAACCCCTACGCGTTGCCACCCGTATTCCCTTCATCGGGGCGACCCCTCGCCTTCACGCCCCGAGGGAGGGATGTCCATGCTTCGCACCGTCCGCCGCCTCATAGCAGCCTCCGTGCTCGTCGCGCTCACAGCGCTCGCGTTCGCATTGCCCGCCTCCGCAGGTGGTCGCCCGTTCCGTCTCACGCTCACCGGGGCCGCCGAGCGGCCAGATCCTGGCGATCCCGACGCGACCGGGACCGCGCACCTGACCGTGAATCCGGGGAAGGGAGAGGTGTGCTGGTCGGTCTCCGTGCAGAACGTCGATCTGCCGATCCTCGCGGCCCACATCCACGAGGGCACGGTGGACGTGGCCGGGCCTCCGATCATCTTCCTGCTCCCGGCGGGGGTCTCCGACCCGGACGGCATGTTCTCCGGATGCGCCACGGTGGGGCGACACCTCGCTCTCGCCTTGATCGTCTCCCCCGAGAACTACTACGTGAACGTGCACACAGAACTGTTCCCGGCGGGCGCTGCTCGCGGACAGCTCGGCTGAGCATCTCGGATCGCGGGTCGGCGGTCGAACGGGCCGCCGACCCCGCCCCTATCCTTGACGGCGTGGATGCCGTCCTGCTCGATCTCTACGACACGCTCGTCCGCTCCCACTGGGGACAGCTCTCCGAGCGCCTCACGGCGGAGCTCGGCGTCGAGAAGGGCGACCTCTTCCGCGCCTACGACATCACCAGGGCCGCCAGGGGCGTGGGCACCTACGGGAGCGTCGAAGGCGACATGACCGCCATCGTCGAGGCGGTCGGCGTCGACCCGGATCCCGGACTGCTCAAGCGGCTCTTGCACCTGGAGCGGGAGTTCTCCGAGACGGGCGTCGAGCTCTGGGAGGACTCCCTGCCGGTCGTGCGGGAGCTGCGCTCGCGTGGCACGAAGGCCGCGTTGATCAGCAACTGCTCGCACTCGACCCGGCCGATCGTCGATCGCCTCGAGATCGCAGAGGAATTCGACGAGATCCTGCTGTCGTTCGAGGTCGGGATGCACAAGCCTGACGCGGGGATCTACCGGGAGGCCCTTCGCCGGCTCGGCGACGTCGCTCCCGAGCGAACCGTGTTCGTCGACGACCAGCCGGCCTACTGCGACGGCGCGGCGGCCCTCGGGATCGACACCTTCCTCATCGACCGATCGGGCGACGGCACCCCCGACCTCAACGGTCATCGAGTGATCCGGGACCTCCAGGCGCTCCTAGCCGTAGGCACCTGAGGAACCGGAGGCGTTCCCCGCATCGGCCATCGCATCGGTCACGTCCGTGACCTCGGACCGGCGAGGGATCTCGATGTCGACGGGTTCCCCGAAGCTTGAGAAGTCCACGGTCATCTCCATGCTGGCTTCCTCCGTTCCCGGCACGAGGTCCCCGAAGTCCATCGTGATCCGCTGCCGCCTCGGCAGCCCGTCTTCGTCGATCCAGATCTCGAACGGGATCTTCTTGTCGATCCCGAGCACGCTTAACTGCTTCACGGCCATCTCGAGCTGCTTCTTGGTCGCAGCGTCGACATCCTCCCCCACCACGTCCGAGAACCCCTCGAGCACCTTCGCCAGATCGATGGTGCCCACGTAATGGGTGGTGGAGATGCCATCGAGCTGCTGCTCCCCGGAGGCCTTGACGTCGAACACGCCGGCGAACAGCCCGATGTAGGCCGATGGATCCGTCGTCCCCATCCCGAAGCCGCCGAACTGCGCGGCGGCGGCCGGATCCATCTTCGACGGATCCATGCTCACCCACTCCGTGCCGACGTCCTCGAACACGGGCGAGCGCATGTAGATCACACCGCCGTCCATCAGGATCTGCATCTCTCCGCCGAGCATCCCCATGTCCATGGTCATGTCGATCCGCTTGCGCACGTTGTCGACGTCGGACTCGCCCGAGAACGAGAGGTCCTCTCCGGCGGCGGCGATCGACATCTCCAGCTCTTGGTGGAGGGTCTCCATCTCGTACACGGCCCTCATCGCGTTCAACACGGCGTCCCTCGGGTTCACGGGGGCGGGAGCATCCGCGCACGCGGCGAGGAGCACGGCCGAAACGACGAGGGAGGCGAACGATCTCCTCATGGAGCCATCATCGGCACGAGAGGGCGCTCAGTCCACCCAACGGATGGAGAAATCAGCGGAGATCGTCGAGGGCGTCGGCGATCGGCTTGCGGATCCCCGTGAAGAAGGGCGTCTCCACTTTGAAGTACAGGCGGGTCTTCGAGTCACGGAGACGGCGGATGCAACCGACCAGTGCATCCAGCTCGTCGGTTTCGAACGCGAGGATCCATTCCCAGTCGCCCAGACCGAAGGCGCTCGTCGTGTTGGGGAGGACCCCGGGGAACTCACGCCCAAGCACGCCGTGCTCGGCGAGCAGCTCTCCACGCTCCTGCGCCGGGAGGAGATACCACTCGGGCGTGCGTACGAACGGGTAAACACAGAGGTAGGTGCGAGGAGTCTCGCCGCGCACAAAGGCCGGCTGGTGGTCGGGCGTGAACTCAGCCGGCTTCACAAGACCCATCAACGACGCGACCGGGTCCAGGAGGTCGCCCGCGCGGGTCCTTCGGAACTCGACGACGAACCGCTGGAGATCGTCGGCCGAGCCCGCGGTCAGCCAGAGCACGAGGTCCGCGTCGGCGCGGAACCCGACCGTCGAGTACGACCCACGGACGTCCACCCGGCCGGCCCAGTCCTTGAAGAGGGTCTCCATCTCCTCCGCGGCGTTCCCGAGGGCATCGTGCTCGAAGAGCTCGGCCCGGAGCTCCGGGCTCGCGGCGAACACCGGGTACAGGGTGTAGATCGTCTCGGTCATGCGGGCTCCTTCCGAGGGGCACGCGCGTCTTCGAGCACCAGCGAGGCAGTCTCTTCGGCGGCGCGGGCGAGGTCCGACACTCCGACCCCGTCGAACGCACTCCCGACCAGGAAGATACCCGGCGGCAAGGCCTCGCGGATCCGGCGGACGCGGTCGAGATGTCCGATCTCGTATTGGGGCATCGCGCCCCACCACCGGTGGACGTGTGATGCTGAGGGCTCCGGGAGGTCGAGGACCGCGCTCAGGTGCTTCGCGCACGCCGCGACGATGTCCTCATCCGGTGCGTCGAGGACGTCTTCGTCCCCCGCCCCGCCGACGTAGCAACGGACGACCGCACGGTCGCCGAAGCGCTCGTCCGGCCACTTCCGCGAGAGGAACGTCGTGGCGGTCATAGGGGCAAGGCCGGGAGGGACGACGAACCCGGTCCCGTCCGGGAGCGCGTCCGCGGTCCCGGACGGGTAGACGAGGAACACGACCCCGGTGGAGACCGACCGGATCGACGAGAGTTCCGTCGGAGCCGCGTGCTCGAGGACCTCGGCCGCCGGAGAGGCACCGCACGCGAGGACGACGGCATCGACCGGCTCGGCGCCATCGACCAGCTGGACCTCGCGGTCACCGACGTGCATGACTTCCGCGCCGGTCCGGATACGGTCGCCCAGGGAGTCGGCGAGGGCGTCGATCAGGTCCCGCATCCCACCCGACGGTCGAACGAACAGCGGTCCCGGCCGACCGCCGCGCGCAGACCGCTGCGCGGCCTGCGCGCCCCGGATCAGGCTCCCCTGGGTCCGCTCCCAGGCGAGGAGCTCCGGGAAGGTCGCCGACGCCGACAGCCGGTCGACGTCGCCGGCGTGGAGGCCCGCGAGCAACGGCGCGATCGCCAGGTCGGTGGCTTCGTCGCCGAGCCGGCGACGAAGCAGCCCACCTAGGGTCTCTTCGGCACCGTCGCGCCGCTTCCGCTTCACGAGATCCGCGAGAGCTCGGACCCGTCCCCGCCGCGACAGGCCCGCCCATCGGAGCACGTCACCCACGTCCCCTGGGATCCCGAAGGCGGTGCCGCTCAGGTACGGCACCAACCCCGTATCCGTCCAGAGGAAGGCGCCCGAGGCTCCCGGTGCGATCAACGTGAGCCCCAGCCGGCGGCAGAGGTCGGCGCCCCACGCCTTCCTCGCCGCCAGCGAATCGGGACCGGGCTCGAGCCACAGGTCACCGACCTCGATCGGAGGGGCGACGATCCCTCCGGGGACGTCGTCCCGTTCGAACACCACGGGATCCGCGCCCGCTCGTGCCAGATGGAAGGCGGTGGCGAGCCCGGCGATGCCGCCTCCGACGACGGCGACCCGGTCGCTCACGCCTCCGGCACCTCGGCGAGGTGGTCGCGCACCACCTCGGCCAGGATGTCGAGGTACGCGGGGTCGGCGTTGGGCATCTCCGTACGCGCGAACCGGATCCCGGCTCTCTCGGCCACCGACTTCGCCTCGATGTCGAGGTCGTAGAGGATCTCGAGGTGATCGGCCACGAACCCTGCGGAGCACACGATCACGGCGGGATGGCCCAGCGCCGCAGCCTCGAGGATCGACTCCTCGACCGGCGGTCCCCACCAGGGATCGGACGTGCGCCCCGCGCTCTGCCACGCGATCCCGAAGCGCTCGAGCCCGAGGGTCGCGGCCACGAGGTCGGCCGTCTCCTGGAGAGAGTCGCGATAGCGGCAGGAGTCGGCGCACTCGCATGTCTTGCACCGGAGCGAACCGTCCTCCAGAACGCGGGTCGGGAGCGAGTGTGCGGTGAACAGGACCATCGCACCACCTCGCTCCTCCGGAGTGAGACCTTCGAGCGTGTCCGCCACCCGCGTCGCCAAGAACTTCACGAACGACGGGTGCGCGTGGTAGCTGCGGACGAACGAGAACGACGGGCCGCCGCGCAGCTCATCCAGTGCGCCGCGGACGCGTTCCACGTAGGTCTCCACGGACATCCCCGACCAGTGGGGCGCCATCACGATGCCGATCGCGTGCTGGACGCCCTCGGCTCGCATCCGCCCCACCGCATCGGTGATGGACGGCGGCGAGTGCTTCATCCCGAGGTACGCGCGGTACGTCGTCCCGTCACCGTTCAGGCGCTCGACGAGTCCTTCCGCCTGTTTCCTGGTCGTTTCCCGCAGTGGGAACGTGTTTCCGATCGCCGCGTACCGGTCCATGAGCTCTGCGAGATGCTCGGGCGACGGCGCGCGCCCGCCGCGGATGTCGGTGTAGTAGCGCTCGATGTCGTCCCGCCCGCTCGCGGTGCCGTACGCCATGACCAGCACGCCCACCGGTGCGCTCACGGGCCGCTCCGCTCCGTCTCGGCATGGACCAGGTCCACCAACCGCTGGAGATGTTCGACCGGAGTGTCGGGAAGCACGCCGTGGCCGAGGTTGAACACGTGTCCGGTTCGGCCCGCGGCGCGAGAGAGGACATCGCGCGCCTTCCGCTCGACAGCGTCCCAAGGACCGAGCAGGGCCGCGGGATCCAGGTTCCCCTGGATCGCGCGGTTGTGGCCGATCACCGCCCAGGCGTCGTCGAGCGGGACGCGGTGGTCGACGCCGAAGGCGTCGCCCCCCGCGTCCCGCATCAGATCCAGGAGATGGCCGGTCCCGACCCCGGAGTGGATCGCCGGCACATCCGTGCCGGCGATCCCCTCGAAGACCCTCGCCGAGTGAGGGAGCACGAAGCGGCGATAGTCGTCGCGGTCGAGCGCCCCCACCCACGAGTCGAAGAGCTGCACCGCGTGCGCGCCGGCGTCCACCTGCGCACGGAGGTGTGCGACCACGACATCGGTGAGCGCCGCGAGGAGCCGCTCGAAGACGGCGGGGTTCGAGTGCATCAGCGCCTTGGTGCGGGCGAAGGTTCGACTGGGCTCGCCTTCGATCAGATAGCTCGCGAGGGTGAACGGTGCCCCCGAGAACCCGATCAGCGGCACCTCCAGCTCTTTCACGAGGAGCCTGATCGCCTCCGAGACGAACGGCTCGTCGACATCCGGATCCAGTCTGCGGAGGCGCGCCACACCGCCGGCGTCGCGGATCGGCTCGTCCAGCACCGGACCACGTCCGGACTCGATCCGCACAGGAACGCCGAGCGCGGAGATCGGGACCATGATGTCGGAGAAGAGGATGGCCGCGTCGAGCGGCATGCGCCGGAGCGGCTGCATCGTGAGCTCGAGCACATCCTCCGGCCGGCGGCACGTCTCCAGGATGTCCGTGGAGCCGCGGAGCTCCCGATACTCAGGGAGGTAGCGACCCGCCTGGCGCATGAACCACACCGGGGTGCGGCCCACGGCCTCACGTCTGAGCGCACGCAGGAGAAGATCGTTCGAAGGGTTGCCGGTCACACCCTCAGGATACGGAGGGCGACGTCGGTGCTGGAGCCTGGCTTCCCGAGCCGACCGCATCGGCGAGCGCGTCCCCGAAGATCGTGTGAGCCGGCCTGGGGAACCTGATCCGGAACGCCGCCCCGCCTCCCGGTGCCTCCTCGGCACGGATGGTGCCGCCCATCGCCTCGACGAGACCCTCGACGACCGAAAGTCCCAACCCGAGACCGTGTCCATCCATCGCGTCGAGGCGCTTGAAGCGGTCGAAGACCTTCTCGCGATCCGCCTCCGGAACGCCACGTCCCTCGTCCAGGACGGACAGCCAGACGTGCTCGGCTTCACCGGCCACCTCGATCCGGACCGGAGGACGGCCGTACTTGAACGCGTTGTCCACGAGGTTGTCGAGGACCCGGCGGAGGTACGCGCGATCGCACACCACCACGGCCGCGTGCGGGGCCGTGACCTGGATCTCCCGATCGAGCAGCCCATTGTCCGCTGCCGCTTCCCGCACCACCCTCGTCAGGTCGACCGGCTCGAGCCGGCGCGCGGCTTCTCCGCGTTCCAGCTCGGCGGCGACCAACAGATCTTCCAGCATGGTCCCGAGTTGCAGGGCCGACAGCTCGACGATGTCTTCGAGCTCCCTCCGATGATCCTCCATCTCAGGCTTCCGAGCGGAGGCGATGGCGCCGATGATCGACGCGATCGGCGCACGAAGCTCGTGGCTCACCAACGCGACGAACTGGCTCTTCATGCGGTCGAGATGTGTGAGCTCCTCCACCTGAGACCGCTCGACCTCGTAGAGACGGGCGTTCGCGATCGCGGCGGCTGCCTGCTCGGCGAAGAGCGACACCGCGCGAAGGTCGAACTCCGTGAAGACCCGATCGCCGGAGGAGTTCACATTCAACACGCCGAGCAGCTCGTCCCGGTGGACGAGCGGCGCACTGATGGCACTGTGCACGCCTCGATCATTCGGCACGAATCCGGGGAAGTCCCCCGAGTCCGCCTTGCCCTGCACGAGGAGTGCTTCCCTCGACTTGGCGACGTGGCCCGCGATCCCTTCTCCGAGCAGCACCCTGCGACCGACGGCGAGCTCGTTGCCGTGCGCGCAGGAGACCACGAGCTCGTCGTTCTCACGCAACATGACCGAACCACCGTCGCTGCCCAGGAGCTCGAGCGCGCTCCCGAGCATCGTGTCAAGGACGACGGAAAGCTCGAGGACGTCGTTCATGGCCTTCCCCGCTTCGAGCAGCAATTGCACCTCGCGGAGACGGTTCGACAGCGCCGTCGTCAACACCCGCTCGTCGATCAGGAGGCGGGAGAGCTTGCGGAGATGGCGCTCCTTCTCGATCGCATAGACACTGAAGGCGACGCTCAACAGCACGATCGCGATCCGCATGGCGGGTGTGCCGGCGAAGGCCCGCGTGACGCTCGTCTGCCACGTCGACACGAACACCACGCCCAGCGAAACGGACACGAGCAGGATCGCGGTGAGGATCCAGAGCTGCAACCTGCGTCGCTCGACGGCTTCCAGGGAAGGCGTGCGGAAGTCGCGCAGTCCGGCCACGCGGGCCTCCTGCCTGATCCGTTCGGCTACGCGCTCGTCATCCGTCACTTCATCGGCTCCTCTATGAAGCATCGGGACGTCGAACAGTGGGATTGAGCTGGGAGAACTACCCATCCCGATCGTGCTCGAGTCCGCGGTCGATCTGCGTGCGTCGTGAGAGGACCCGCGGGAGGAGTGGGATTCGAACCCACGAGCGAGTCGCCCCGCTAACGGTTTTCAAGACCGTCGCCTTCGTCCGCTCGGCCATCCTCCCGTAGGGAGGGTACGTCAGGTCTGGGTCCGGACCGCGGGTCGGGGTACGCTCTCCCGATGTCCGACATGCCCGACGCCTCCGGGCTCGACTCGCCGCTCGACCTCTTCTCCTCCCCGGCGCGGACCCGAGAGCTCGTCGAACAGCTCCCCGTCGTCGTCTACGTCGACACGGACGAGCTCCGGGGTTCGACGGTCTACATCAGCCCCAACGTCGAGAAGATCGTCGGCCATCCCCAGGAAAGTTTGATCGAGGACCGCGCGCTCTGGTTCCGCTCGATCCATGCCGAGGATCAGCCCGGCTTCTGGCAGAGATGGGCGGATGCGTGGAGGAAGGGGGCCCCTTTCCACGCGGAGTACCGACTGCTCCGCCCCGACGGGCAAGAGGTCTGGGTCCGGGAATCAAGCGTCCTCGTGCTCAGCGAGTCGGGGCACCGGCTGGCGTGGCAGGGGGTGATCGAGGACATCACCGCTGAGAAGCGCTCGGAAGAGGACGTTCGCGCCTCGGAGGCCCGCTACCGAGCGCTCATCGAGCGGGTGCCCGCGGTGGTCTACGAGATGGACCCCGATGACCAACGCCGAACGCTCTACGTCAGTCCGCACGTGGAGCAGGTGCTCGGCTACACGCGGGCGGAATGGCTCGATCAGCCCGATATCTGGATCGAGCTCCTCCACGCCGACGATAGAGAGGTCGTCCTTGCCCATCACGACCGGCACAGTCAGACGGGCGAGCCCTGGGACGTGGAATACCGCTTGATCGCGAGCGACGGCAGGGTGGTCTGGGTGCACGATCGCGCGATCCTGATGGGCGGGCGCGATCGTGGAGGCGCCGCCTGGCACGGGGTCATGATCGACATCACGTCCGAGCACGACGCCAGGGAGATGCTGGAACTCCACAAGGAGGACCTCGAACGGCGCGTCGCCGAGCGGACGAACGAGCTGCAAGAGGCGAACGAACTGATGGCCCTCGAGATCGGCGAACGCCATCGGATGGAGAAGGAGGTCCGGCAGGTCGAGGAGCGGTATCGGCGGCTCGTCGAGAACATGCCCGGCATCGCCTACATCTGGGAGGTGCGTCCCGGTGATGAGCCACGATCCTTCACCTACGTGAGTCCGAGCCTCCAGGACGTGCTCGGCTTCTCCACCGATGACTGGCAGGCCTCGACCCGCATCCACCCTCACGATCAGGCGCGAGTGGCGGCTGCCCTCTCCGGGTGCGCCCGAACGGGCGATCCGTTCCAGATGGAGTACCGATTCCTCGCCAAGGACGGCAGCGTCGTCTGGGTGCTCGACCACGCCTCTCTCGTCTCGAGAGCGGACGGTGGCGATCCCTCATCGTTCCAGGGAGTCATGCTCGACGTGACGGCATGGAAGGAGGCCGAGTCGAAGGCGGAAGTCGCTGAGGACCGTTTCCGGACCCTCGCCGAGCACGGTCCCGTCATCGTCTTCTCGTTCAGGCTCACCTATGCCGCCGACGACTCCGCACCTACGGTGAGCGTGGATTACATCAGCCCCCAGGCTGCCGAGCTCGTTCGATACCCGATCGAGCATTGGCTGCGCGAGTCGGAGTGGCTCGAGATGGTGCACCCGGACGATCGGCACGACGTGGCTCGGATCATGGGGCGGAGCGCGCGAACCGGCGAGCCATGGACGATGCATTACCGGATGATCCGCTCGGACGGGAGGGTGATCTGGGTCCTCGATACGGGAGGCATGCTGAAGCGGGACTCGCTGGGGAGACCATGGACGTTCCAGGGCATCCTGCTCGATGTGACCGAGGGCGAAGAGGCGAAGGCGCGCCTCGAGGCCTCCGAACGGGATCAACGGCTGGCGCTCGAGGGCGCGCTGGTGATCCCGTGGTCCGAGACGATCCATCCCGAGACGGGATTCGAGCGATACACGTACATCGGCTCCCAAGCGTTCGACATCTTGGGCTACACGCCGGAGGAGCTCATGGTCGAGCGCAAGCACTTCCCCCGGATGGTCCACCCCGACGATCGGGCGCGCGTGAGAGAGGTCCTGTCTCGCTCCGATCACACAGGGATCTGGGAGGACACCTACCGGATCATCCGACGCGACGGCGGGATCCGATGGATCCACTCTTTCGGCCGTCGAATCTCCCCGCCCGGCGTGACCCCGGAGGTGTGGCACGGCATCGCGGTCGACGTGACCGCGACCCACGCGGAGCCGGAGGCACCATCGGAGACACGGCCGGAGGGTGAGGAAGCGGATCGGAGCGAGCGCTCGTCCGTCGATGACACCGCCCGCTAGGCGGAGGACTTCGGCGTGAGCACCTGTGCGCGCTCCGGGAGGTACGGGTGCAGCTTCGCCGGGATCTCGACGCTCCCATCGGCTCGCTGGTGGTTCTCCATGATCGCGATCAGCGTCCGCGACATCGCGGTCGCGGTCCCGTTCAGCGTGTGGAGCACCTCGAGGCCACCGTCCCCGCGCCGGACGCGCGTCTGCATCCGACGTGCCTGATAGTCGGTGGTGTTCGAGCACGACGTGAGCTCGCGGTACCGCTCCTGCCCGGGGAGCCAGCCCTCGATGTCGTACTTCTTCGCCGCTGAGCCGCCGAGATCACCGGCCGCGACGTTGACGACGCGGTACGGGATCTCGAGGTTCGCGAAGATCCGCTCCTCGATCGCGAGGATGCGTTCGTGCTCGTCCCACGACGTCTCGGGCATGCAGAACGCGAACATCTCGACCTTGTCGAACTGGTGCACTCGGAACATGCCTCCGAGGTCCTTCCCGTACGAGCCCGCCTCGCGGCGGAAGCAGGTGGAGTACCCGGAGTAGCGGATCGGCAGATCGCCCTCATCCAGTATCTCTCCCATGTGGAACGCTGCGAGAGGTACCTCCGAGGTACCCACCAAGTACAGCTCGTCCTCGCGGGTCACATAGATGTTCACCGCATCCGTGGGGAGGAAGCCGGTTCCGTACATCGCCTCCTCGCGGACGAGGACCGGCGGGATCATCGGCGCGAATCCCTCCTCCACCACGACGTCCATCGCGTGTCGCATGAGCGCGAACTGCACGAACACGAGATCGCCCATCAGGTACACGAACCTCGAACCCGACGTCCGGGCGCCGCGCTCGGTGTCCAGGACGCCGAGCATCGCACCGAGCTCCGCGTGATCGCGCGGCTCGAAGTCGAAGGCAGGCGGCTCGTCGTGGTTGCGCTTCACCTCGACGGCGTCCTCCTCGGTGAACCCGTCCGGCGCGCTCTCGTGCGGAACGTTCGGGGTCTCCGCGAGCAGGCGATCCAGCTCCGCCCCGGCCTCCGCCAGCTGCGGATCGAGCTCCTTCAGTTCGGCTGAGACCTTCGCGACCTCTTCGATCAGCCGCTGCTTCTCCTCACCCTGCGCGGCGCCGATCCCCTTGGACACGCGGTTCTGCTCCGCTCGCAGCTCCTCGACGCGGGCGGTCAGCGATCGCCGCCGCTCGTCGGCTTCCAGCAAGTGATCGACGGCGTCGGCGAGGTTCCTCCTCGCGAGCGCGGCTCGGAACCGGTCGGGGTCCTCTCTGATCCGTTTGATGTCGAGCAACTACGGGACCTTCACTTCCGGCTCGTCCCGCTTCTCCTCCGACTTCTGCGAAGGGGTGCCCTGGGTGCGGGCACCGTCGGTCGACGAGCCGTCCATGATGCTCTGCCCGTGGAACACGCCGCCCTCTTCCACGACGAGGGTCTTGGACGTGATGTTGCCGTCGATCCGGCCACCCCGTGCGAGGTGCGCCTTGCCCTTGACCTGGATCGAGCCCTTGAAGCGACCGGCGATGCTGACGTTCTGCGCGCGGATGTCTGCCTCGACCTGACTCTGCGGAGACAGCGCGACATCGCCCTCCGCGTTGATCTGTCCCTTCACCTGCCCGTCGATCCTCAGGTGCCCGGCCGAGACGACGTTGCCCTCGAGCCTGGCTCCGGCGCCGACGATCGTGACCTCTCCCTCTTCTGCCATGACTGCCTCCGTTCGTTCGTGGCCCGGACCACCGTCGGCGCCCCGGCCTTCCCCGTCTTCCCGCCGCCGCATCAGCCGGCCTCCACGGTCGCCGGCGACTCACCGAGCGCCCGGCGGATCGCTTCCTCTTCTTCAAGGGAGAGGTTGTGCGAGCTCGTTCCCTGCTCCACCGGCTTCGCGTAGACCCTGGTCTCCTGCCGCCCGTTGATCGAGGTGAGCACGACCCCGTTGCCATGATCGTCGAGCAACGCGCACGAGAACGAGAGCCGGCCTCCGACGTCCTCGAACGCGTCGTATCTGAGCAGCGCCACCTTCCGCACCGATCCCTCGATCTGCGTCTGCAGCTTCTTGTCGACCGCGTGGAGGGCTCGGATCGCGCGCTCCAGGCGCTGGATCTGCTGGCTCTGGCCCTGGAGGATCCCGCGGAGCGTCTCGTCGAGCCGCACCCGTCCACCGACGGCGGCCCCGGCCCGACCGGCGTTGGCGATCGCGTACAGCACGGCCACGACCGACAACCCGATGGCCACCAGGGCGACCAGCGTGAGGGTGGAGCCCGACAGCTCCAACGCGGCGATGAGGGCGGATGTGGGCATCTACGTGGGGTTTCGCGGGAAGCCCGAGTATACGCGCCCACCGACGCCACTCCGGTCGGAGCTATGTGTCGAACCCGAACCAGATCTCCGTATCGATCCCCGTGCCAGGGTGGCACCGAGACCGTGCGAGCTCCCGGCACCCCTAGCGAGGATGACCTCACGCAGCTCGGTATCGTTGGACGGATCGCCATCGAACAGCACGCCGCTGGTTGGTGGGCGAGGGGGGAGTTGAACCCCCACCCGGGTTACCGGACACGGACCTGAACCGTGCGCGTCTGCCAATTCCGCCACTCGCCCGAGGGCTGTTTCATCGTAGCAGCGGCCCTTCAGCCGGCCGACCGTAGGTCGGCCGGCCGAAGGGACGAACGGACCGGCGGAGCCCGACTACCGACGGGGGACCTATGGAGCTTCGGGCCGGGTCCTGCCGATACTGGAGTGGGATGAGCGATCGAGCACGTGAGCGAGCGAAGATCGACTTCGACGGACTGATGCGCCACCTGATGGTGCTGGGGTTCGCCGCCCTCACCGCCTGGACGGTCGTGTCGGCGACCGGCCTGGCGCTCGGATCCGTTCGGATCTCACCGTACCCGACGCTTCGATTCCTGTTGGCGGTCCTGGTCCTGGTGTTCGCACGCCGCACGTACTGGGAGCTGCAGGAATGGCGCTGGCGTCACCTCCCGCCCGACGAGCGGTTCGGGTTCGCGAGCCCGATCTGGGAGCATCCCCGCTCGTCGGAGCTCGACATCGCAGGGACGACGGACGAGGGAGTCGAGGAGGCCCGGCGGTAGGATAACTTCG
>Ga0299913_10002935_pt1 | contig 13701 bp, 9 predicted proteins | sample RVTome_9_FD_201360 | JGI IMG/M metagenome (GOLD analysis project Ga0299913, IMG submission 201360) | Soil microbial communities from uranium-contaminated site in the Upper Colorado River Basin, Wyoming, United States - RVT155D38 (version 2) ... | reverse complement strand
GGTTCCCACCCCACCGACCGGCGCCACACCACCGGTTCCCACCCCACCATCGACCGGCCGCACCACACCGGGCCGCAGCCGTACGACCGGCCGCACTCGACAGGCCCCCAGCCGTACGACCGGCCGTACTCGACCGGGCCGCAGCCCGTCGGCGGGAGGTACTCGACGGGCCCCCAGCCCGTCGACCGGCCGTACTCGACGGGCACCCAGCCCGTCGGCGGGCAACACCACACCGGCCCTCAGCCCTTCAGCGAGCCGTACTCGACCGGTTCCCACCCCATGGATCGGCGCCACACCACGGGGTCGCAACCCATCGACCGGCGCCACACCGGCCCCCAGCCGCTCGACCGGCCGCACTCGACCGGGCCGCAGCCGCCGAACGAGTTGCACCACACCGGGCGGCAGTCCCTCGTCCGGCCGTACGCCACCGGACCGCAACCGATCGACCGACCACCCTCGGCGGAACCGCACCATACCGGCCCCCAGGCCTTCGACGGCCCGTACTCGACGGGATCGCACCCCACCGGCGGGTGGCACCACACCGGCCCCCAGCCCTTCGGCGAGCCATACCCCAACGGCGAGCCACCAGGCACGGCCGGCCGCCACCACACCGGCCCGCAGTCGTTCGGCGGGCACCACCACACCGGGCCGCAGCCCTACTCCAACGGCACCCCGCTGGAGCCGGGCGGTGGCTGGCCCCAGACCGGGCCGTTCGGCGAGCCGTACCCCAACGGCGACCAGTCGACCGACGAGCCGTACCCCAACGGCCACCAACCAGCCTTCGACGGCGCCCCCCAGCCGTGGCTCGGCCAGCGGCCGTTCGGCGATGGCGCGCAGCACATGATGCCCGAGGACGCCGGCCCGTTCGGCGAGCTCGCATCCGGGACGCGCACCCTCACCACCGACGAGCGCGAGCACGACATCCCGGCGCAGCGCCGAGCGCTACCGGCATCCCCCGCGGAGGAGGACGACTACCCGCCGACGAGGTTGCGCGCCAAGAAGAGCCGCCGCAACCGGCGGGTCGTGCTGGCCACCAAGGGGTCCGCGGCCGCGGTCGCCGTGGCCGTGGTGCTGGCCACCGGGTTCGCCTGGGGCAACAAGAAGTGGAGCGACGACAAGTTCCGCCAGGTGGCCGCGCTCGACCCGGGGTCGGCGGCGATCATCGACCCGGCGAAGCAGCGCGGCGACCACAACTTCCTGCTGATCGGCACGGACACCAGGGACGGCGCCGAGGCCGAGGACCCGGCCGGTGGCGCGCGTTCGGACACCGTGATGGTCGCGCACATCCCGGCCGACCGCAGCCGCGTGGTGGTCGTCTCGTTCCCGCGGGACCTGCAGGTGGAGCGCCCGGCGTGCGAGGGCTGGGACCCGTCGGCCGGGAGGTACACCGGCGAGCGCACGGCCGGCGACCCGGCCGCCAAGCTCAACACGGCCTACGCCGTGGGTGGCCCGCGCTGCGCCACCAGGGTCGTGCAGCAGCTGACCGGCCTGAACGTCAACCACTTCGTAGGCATCGAGTTCGCCGGCTTCAAGGGCATGGTCGACGCGGTCGGCGGCGTGCGGATGTGCGTCGAGCGTCCGATCGTCGACCAGTACCTCGGCACCGTGGTGGAGGCCCCCGGCGAGGTGACGCTCACCGGCGACAAGGCGCTGGACCTGGTCAGGGCGCGGCACGTCGACGGCGACCCGACGTCCGACCTCGGCCGGGTCCGCCGGCAGCAGCAGCTGATCGCCGCACTGGTCAGGACCGCGATGTCCGACCGTGTGCTGTTCGACCGTGGGAGGCTCGGCGGGTTGGTGGATGCCATGGCCGCCAACACGATCACCGACAACGTCGGGGCCGACGAGCTGATCGAACTCGGCACGTCGCTGAACGGCGTGGACGCCGGCAAGGTCACGTTCGTGACACTGCCGACCACCGGTGGCGCCAACGGCAACGAGGAGCTGCGCGCCGACGAGGCGAAGTCGCTGTTCCGGGCGCTCATCGACGACGCGCCGCTGCCCGGTGCGCAGCCTTCGCCGGCCGCCGCGGACCCGGCCGGCACCGGCGAGCCGCCGACCGCGACCGTGCCGCCCGAGCAGATCAAGCTGCAGGTGCTCAACGGCACCGGGCAGGACGGGCTGGCCAGCAGCGTCGCCCGCAAGCTGCGCGACGTCGGGTTCGAGGTCGTCAAGGTGGACAACACCCAACCGGCCGCGCGCACCGTCATCCGGTTCTCCGCGACCAGGGAGCTGCAGGCGCGCACGGCTTCCGCCGCGTTGCCGGGTGCCGTGCTGCTGCTCGACCCGTCGATGGGCGGCGCCGTGGAGCTCGTGCTCGGCGGCGGCTTCGACGGGGCGGTCAACGGGGTGCAGCTCGGCCAGCCGGTGCCGGACCAGCCGATCGAGCAGGCCCAGCAGCAGCCATCGGCGGTCCTGGACACGATCAGCGGCGCCGACACCGCATGCGCGTAGCGCCCGTGAGCGCCGATGGGTGCTATAGCACCCGTCGCCACTCACGGTTCACCGCTGGTTCATATGGACGGCGCGCCGCGGCGACACGCTGGGCCTAGGCTGGACCCATGCGGGAGGCTTACCGGGAACAGCTCGACCAACTGGCGGACCACCTGGCCAACATGTGCGAGCTCGTCGGTGAGGCCATGCGCCAGGCGACCAGGGCGCTGCTGGAGGCGGACCTCACGCTGGCCGAACAGGTGATCGGCGAGGACGCACGGATCGACGAGCTGCGCGCCGCCACCGACGAGCTGGCCTTCTCCGTGCTCGCGCTGCAGGCCCCCGTCGCCGGCGATCTGCGGACCGTGGTGTCGGCGATCAACGCGTCGGCGGACATCGAGCGGATGGGTGGGCTGGCGGTGCACGTCGCCCAGGCCGCGCGCAGGCGCCACCCCCAGCGGGTGGTGCCCGAGCGGGTGCAGCCGTACTTCGCCGAGATGGGCACGGTCGCGGTGCAGCTGGCCGGGGACGCCGCGCAGGTGATCCGCTCCCGGGACGTCGACCTCGCGGCCAAGCTGGAGCAGGACGACGACGCGATGGACGACCTGCACCGGCACCTGTTCACGGTGCTGATGGCCCGCGAGTGGCCGCACGGGGTGGCGGCCGCGGTCGACGTGGCGCTGCTCGGCCGGTTCTACGAACGCTTCGCCGACCACGCGGTGTCCCTCGCCCGCCAGGTCGTGTTCGTGGTGACGGGCCAGCGGCTCAACGTGTAGACGCCGCCCCAAGCCGGCCCCGGGCCGGCGCGCGCGGGCGGATAGCGGTTCGATTGCCGGATGAGCCGCATGAGCGCCACGAGCCCCCTGAGCGTGGTCGACGCCACCGCGCTGCGGGACCACCTCGACGGCGAGTACGCCCACGTCCGCAGGCGCGTCCGCGCCAAGCTCGTCGAGCACGCCGGGTTGCTCGACGAGCCGGCCGAGCTGTCCTACCACGAGCACCGCAGGCGCGTCCTCGAACTGCTGCGCGCGGTCGCGGCCAGCGGCGACACCGGGCTCGGCTTTCCCGTCGAGTACGGCGGCGGCGGTGACGTCGGCGCTTCCGTCGCCGCGTTCGAGACGCTCGCGTACGGCGACCTCTCGCTGCTGGTGAAGGCCGGCGTGCAGTTCGGGCTGTTCGGTGGCGCGGTGCTGCACCTCGGCACCGCGCGGCACCACGAGAAGTACCTGCGCAGGCTGATCACTGCGGAGCTGCTCGGCTGCTTCGCGATGACCGAGACCGGCCACGGGTCGAACGTGCAGGCGCTGCGCACCACTGCGACCTACGACCACGCGACGCGCGAGTTCGTGATCGACACGCCGGACGAGGACGCGCGCAAGGACTACATCGGCAACGCCGGGCTGCACGGGCGGATGGCCGTGGTGTTCGCGCAGCTCGTCGTCGGCGGCGAGCCGCGGGGCGTGCACGCGCTGCTGATGTCCATCCGCAACGCCGACGGCAACCCGGTGCGCGGGGTGCGGATCGAGGACTGCGGCCCCAAGCTCGGCCTCGGCGGGGTGGACAACGGGCGGCTCTGGTTCGACGGGGTGCGGGTGCCGGCCGACGCGCTGCTCGACAGGTACGCATCGATCGGCGAGGACGGCGGCTACCGCAGCCCGATCGAGAACCCCGACCGGCGGTTCTTCACCATGCTCGGCACGCTCGTGCAGGGGCGGGTGAGCGTCGGCGGCGCGGCGCTCTCGGCGAGCAAGCTGGCGCTCACGATCGCGATCCGGTACGGCGCGCGGCGCCGCCAGTTCGGTCCGCCCGGCGCCGAGCACGAGGTGCCGGTGCTGGACTACCTGGCGCACCAGCGGCGGCTGCTCCCGCGGCTGGCGAAGACCTACGCGCTGCACTTCGCGCAGGGCCGGCTGGTCTCCTGGTTGCACGAGGTGTTCGTGGCCTCCGACGCCCACGACGAGCTCGACCGGCGCCGCCTGGAGGCGTTCGCCGCCGGCCTCAAGGCGCTGTCCACCTGGCACGCGACCGACACCGTGCAGGCCTGCCGGGAGGCCTGCGGCGGCGCCGGCTACCTGAGCGTCAACCGGTTCGCCGCGCTGAAGGCCGACACCGACGTGTTCACCACGTTCGAGGGCGACAACACGGTGCTGCTGCAGCTCGTCGCCAAGGGCATGCTCACCCAGTACCGCGACGACTTCGGCCGGCTCGACCCGCTGGGTCTGGTGCGGTTCGTGGTGGGCCAGGCGGTGGAGACCATCGTCGAACGGACCTCGGCGCGCGAGATCGTGGAACGGCTGCGCGACGCCGTGCCCGGCGGCGACGACGAGGCCGGGCTGCTCGACCGCGAGTACCACCTGGAGCTGCTGCGCTGGCGCGAGGAGCACGTGATCGGCGCGCTGGCCCGGCGGCTCAAGCGCGGTGTCGACGCCGGCGACGACCCGTTCGAGGTGTTCAACTCCTGCCAGGACCACGTGCTAGCGGCAGCCCGGGTGCACGTGGAACGGCTGCTGCTGGAGGACTTCGACGCCGGCGTGCGGGCCTGCGCCGACGCTCCGACCGCCGAGCTGCTCGACACGCTGTGCTCGCTCTTCGCGCTGCACACCGTCGAGCTCGACCGCGGCTGGTTCCAGGAGCACGGGCGGCTCTCCGGCGAGCGTTCCAAGTCCATCACCGCCACCGTCAACGAGCTGTGCCGGCGGCTGCGGCCGCACGCGGAGCGGCTCGTCGACGCGTTCGCCATCCCGGAGGAACTGCTGCCACCGCTCGTCCGCGGCTGACGCCTCCCGCCCTCCGGCTGGGTGGATGGACCATTCACCCGGTCCCACCGGTGCGATGGTCCATCCACCCGGCGGGGCTGCCGGCTGTTAGCGTTGCTAACTATGGATGTTGCGATCACAGGTGGGTATGTGGTGCCGGTCGACGGGGACCCGGTCGACGGCGGCACCGTGCTGGTCCAGGACGGCAGGATCACCGCGGTCGGCGCCGACGTGGAGGTGCCGGACGGCGTGCCGGTGGTGGACGCGGCGGGCCAGTGGGTGCTGCCCGGCTTCGTCGAGGCGCACGGCCACGTCGGCGTGTGGGAGGAGGCCGAGGGCTGGGCCGGCCAGGACACCAACGAGATGACCGACCCCAACGGCGCCCGGCTGCGCGCGCTGGACGCCATCAACCCGGCGGACACCGGCTTCGCCGACGCGCTGTCCGGCGGGGTCACCACGATCGTGGTGCTGCCCGGCTCGGGCAACCCGATCGGCGGCCAGACCGTCGCCGTCAAGACCGCCGGCCGCACCGTCGACGACATGCTCGTGCGCGAGCCGGTGAGCGTGAAGAGCGCGCTCGGCGAGAACCCGAAGCGCGTCTACGGCGACCAGAAGAAGCTGCCGTCCACCCGGCTCGGGGTGGCCGCGGTGATCAGGGACGCGTTCACCGCGGCGCAGAACTACCGCGCCAAGCGCGAGCACGCCGAGTCCGAGGGCGAGCCGTTCGAACGCGACCTCACGCTGGAGACGCTGGCCAGGGTGCTCGACGGTGAGCTGCCGTGGTCGCAGCACTGCCACCGCGCCGACGACATCGCGACCGCCATGCGGCTCGCCAAGGAGTTCGGGTACCGGCTCATCGTCAACCACGGCACCGAGGGCCACCTGGTCGCCGACCTGCTCGTCGAGCGCGGCATCCCGGTGATCATCGGCCCGCTCTTCACCACCCGCTCCAAGGTCGAGCTGCGCAACCGCTCGCTGCGCAACCCCGGCCGGCTGGCCCGCGCCGGCGTGCAGATCGCGATCACCACCGACCACCCGGTGGTGCCGATCCACTTCCTCGTGCACCAGGCCACCCTGGCGATGAAGGAAGGCCTCGACCGCGACACCGCGCTGCGCTCGATCACCACCAACCCGGCGCAGATCATGGGCCTGGACGACCGGGTCGGCGCGCTGCGTCCTGGCCTGGACGGCGACGTCGTCCTGTGGTCCGGCGACCCGCTCGACGTGATGAGCCGCGCGCTGCGCGTCTTCGTCCGCGGGCGCGAGGTCTACTCCTACGCCGAGCCCCACGACGAGCTACTCGGCGGCTGACGCCCCGGCGGAGACGCGCGACGCGGCGCGGGATCGGCGGCGGGTAAACGTCGACTCGCATCCGTATCGACGCTCTGGAGCGCCGAAAGTGTCGTTACGGATGCGAGTCGCCCTACGTCGTGCTGCGGCCACGGCGGAGACGCGCGGGGCCGGCGGCCGGCAGACTGTGCACCGTGATGGTGCTGGCGGGCGGGAGGGTCGTCACCCCGAGCGGCGTGCTCGACCCCGGGTGGGTGCGGGTGCGGGACGGCCGGATCGTCGACGTCGGGCCGGGAGCCGCGCCACCCCCTGACGCGCCGGCCGCCGGCCCGGCGACGGGCGCGCTGGCCACCGGTCCGGAGGCGGAGGTGCCGGCCGCCGGTCCGGAGGCGGGCGCGCCGGCCGGCCAGGTCGTCGGCACATCGGCGGCCGGCTTCGAAGCAGGCGAGGCGATGGACCTCGGCGGCCGCTGGCTGCTGCCCGGCTTCGTCGACCTGCACGTGCACGGTGGCGGCGGCGCGAGCCACCAGGACGGCTCACCGGACGAGGTGGCCAGGGTCGTCGAGCTGCACCGGCGGCACGGCACCACGACCATGCTCGCGTCGCTGGTGACGGCGCCGCTGGACGAGCTGGAGCGCAGCGCGGCCGCGCTCGCCGAGCTGGTGGACGACGGGCTGGTCGCCGGCGTGCACCTGGAGGGACCGTTCCTCGCCACGGCGCGCTGCGGCGCCCACGACCCGCGCCTGCTGCGCGCGCCGGAACGCGCCGCCGTCGAGCGCCTCGTCAAGGCCGGCCGGGGTGCGGTGCGCATGGTGACGCTCGCGCCCGAGCTGGACGGGGGCATGGCCGCCGTGCACCAGCTCGCGGCCGATGGCGTGATCGCCGCGGTCGGCCACACCGACGCCAGCTACCGGCAGACCCGGGAGGCCGTGGACGCCGGCGCTCGGGTGGCGACGCACCTGTTCAACGGCATGCGCGGGCTGCACCACCGCGAACCGGGGCCGATCCTCGCGCTGCTGGAGGACGAGCGGGTCACCGTCGAGCTCATCAACGACGGCGTGCACCTGCACCCCGCGGTCGTCGGCTACGTCTTCCGGACCGTCGGTCCCGGCCGCGTCGCGCTGATCACCGATGCCATGGCCGCCGCGGGCAACGGCGACGGCGACTACACGCTCGGCGGCCTGCCGGTGGTGGTGCGAAACGGGGTGGCGCGGCTCGCCGACGGATCATCGGTCGCCGGCAGCACCCTCACCATGGACGCCGCGCTACGTGCGGCCGTCCAGGCTGGCGTGCCGGTGCCGTCGGCATCCAAAGCACTGTCGGCCACCCCCGCCGGCATCCTGGGCCTCGCCGGCGAGCTCGGCTCCATCGCCCCGGGCCAGGCCGCCGACCTGGTCGTCCTGGACGGCGACCTAGCCGTCCACGCCACCCTCCACCGCGGCCAATGGGTCACCGATCAGCCGAAGCGGCCGGAGATGTAGTCCTCGGTGGCGCGCTTGGCGGGGTTGGAGAAGATCTTGGCGGTGTCGTCGAACTCGATGAGCTTGCCGATCCGGTTGCCCTGCTCGTCGGCCTCGGCGGTGAAGAAGGCGGTGCGCTGCGACACGCGGGCGGCCTGCTGCATGTTGTGCGTGACGATGATGATGGTGAACTCGCTGGCCAGCGTGTGCATCAGGTCTTCGATCTTGGCGGTGGCGATGGGGTCGAGCGAGGAGCACGGCTCGTCCATCAGGATCACCTCGGGCTGGGTGGCGATCGCCCGCGCGATGCACAGCCGCTGCTGCTGGCCGCCGGAGAGGCCGTACGCGTTCTGCCTGAGCTTGTCCTTGACCTCGTCCCACAGCGCGGCGCTGCGCAGCGCGTGCTCGACCGTGTCGTCCATGTTGGCGACCTTCATGCCGGTCACCCGCGGGCCGTACGCCACGTTGTCGTAGATCGACTTCGGGAACGGGTTGGGCTTCTGGAACACCATGCCGATCCGCCGCCGCACCTCGATGACGTCCACGTCGGGGCCGTAGATGTCCACCCCGTGGTAGCTCACCGAGCCATCGACCCTGGCGCCGACGATCAGGTCGTTCATCCGGTTCAGGCAGCGCAGCACGGTCGACTTGCCGCAGCCGGACGGGCCGATCAGCGCGGTGATCTCCCGGTTGCCGAACTGCAGGTCGACGTCGTGCACGGCAAGGAAGTCGCCGTAGTAGACGCTCAGGTCCCTGGCCGTCATGACGCTCTCCGCGGCGAGGCTCGGCATGTCCAGCTGCCGGACCTCGAGGTGCAGCTCCGGGGCGGAGACCCGGCCGTACTGCTCGGGCTGCGATGTCGTCACGGAGACACGCTCCACGGGGCTCATCGGAGGTTTCCTCTCACCAGCGACGCTGGTAGCGGTTGCGCAGCCAGATCGCCAGTGCGTTCATGGCCAATAGGATCACGATCAGCAGCAAGATCGCAGCGTATGCGAGGTCGCGGAATGCGTCGCGGTCCTGCGGCACCAGGTTGTAGATCTGCACCGGCAGCACCGTGTAGCGGGACATCGGCCCGTCGGGCAGGAAGGTGATGAACGTCGTCGCGCCCACCAGGATCAGCGGGGCGGCCTCACCGATCGCCCTGGACAGCGCCAGGATCGACCCGGTGGCGATGCCGGGCACGGCCGATGGCAGCACGAGCTTCCAGGTGGTCTGCCACCGGGTGGCGCCGAGCGCGAGCGAGCCGGAGCGGATCTCCGCCGGCACCGCCCGCAGCGCCTCCCGGGTGGTGATGATGATCACAGGCAGGATCAGCAGCGCGAGCGCGATCGCGCCGGCCAGCGCCACCGCGCCGATCGAGATGGGGCCGCGCACCACGAAGGCCAGCGTGAGGATGCCGTAGATGATCGCCGGCACGGCCGCCAGGTTCTGCACGTTCAGCTCGATCAGCCGGTTGTACCAGCGGCGTGGGTTGGCGTACTCCTCCAGGTAGATCGCGGCCCCGATACCGAGCGGCAGCGCGATCAGCGCCGTCATCCCGATCACCCACAGCGTGCCGTAGATGGCCGGCTCGACCCCGGCCGTCTGCGGGCGGATCGTGGACGGTGGCCTGGTCACGAGGTTGACGTCGAAGCGCTCGACGCCCTTCTGCACGATCACCGCGAGCACGAAGAACAGGAAGATGCACGCGGCCGCCAGGCACGCCCACAGGACACCGGCGAACATGATCGAGCGCAGGTCGGAGCGCCGGCCGCCGGCGAGCGGGCGGGCGACTGCCACGGTTGCGGTAGCCATCAGTAGGCCTGCCTGAACTTGCGGACGAGCTGGATGCTGACGAGGTTCATCACCAGCGTGATGACGAACAGCAGCGCGCCGACGGCGAACAGCGAGTAGTACACGGGGCTGCCGACCGGTGCGTCGCCGCTGGCGATCTGCGCGATGAACGCGGTCATGGTCTGTGCCGGCTGGCGCGGGTCGAAGGTGAGCTGCGCGAGGTTGCCGACGGCGACCGCCATGATCATGGTCTCGCCGATGGCTCTGGAGATGCCGAGCACGATCGCGGCCATGATCCCGGAAAGTGCCGCGGGAAAGACCACCCGCAGGGTCGTCTTCATCCGGTTGGCGCCGAGCGCGTAGGAGCCCTGCCGCAGCGCCGACGGCACCGCGGACATCGCGTCCTCGGACAGCGAAGCGACGGTCGGCACGATCATGAAGCCCATCACGATGCCCGGCGCGAGCATGTTGTACAGCTCCGGGATGCCGAACAGGGGCTTGAGCAGCGGCGTCACGGCCGTCAGCGCGATGAAGCCGTACACCACGGTCGGCACGCCGGCCAGCACCTCCAGCAGCGGCTTGAGCACCTTGCGGGCGCGCTGCGAGGCGTACTCGGACAGGAACATCGCGGTGCCCAGGCCGAGCGGCACCGCGACCGCCAGCGCGATGAGCGTCGTCATGAACGTAGCGGCGACGAGCGGCAGCACGCCCCACTTCTTGTCGTCCCAGCTGGCCTTGTTGCCGAACGCCGCGGTCCACTCCGTGCCGAACAGGAACTCGAACGGGTTGACGTGCGCGAAGAACGTGCCGAGCGGCGCGAACAGCGACACCACGATGCCCACCGTGACCAGCACGGACAGCCCGGCAGCGCCGGCCAGGACGGCCTCGATGACGCGCTCGCCCACCCGCCGCCGGCGCGCCTTCAGCTGGATGCCCATGCGGGGCTGGCTCCCCGGGCCGGAACCCGGGGAGCCAGCGGTGCCCGTGGAGGTCGCCACGCTCAGCTACCGAGCTTGCTCTTCAGCGTGTCGAGGTCGGCCCTGGCCTTGGCCTTCTGCTCGTCGGTCATCGGCACGAACTGGGCCGCCTCGATGATCTCCTGGTTGTTCGCCAGGTAGAACTCGACGAACGCGAGGACCTGAGCCTTCTTCAGACCGGCGTCGGAGGCGTAGACGAACAGCGGCCGGGACAGCGGCTGGTAGCTGCCGTCCTGCGCGGTGTCCAGCGACGGCTCGACGCAACCGTCCCCACCGTCGATCTTGAGCGCCTTCAGCCTGTCCGCGTTCTCCTCGAAGTACGAGAAGCCGAAGTAGCCCATCGCGCCCTTGGCGCCGGCGACACCCTGCACGGTGACATTGTCGTCCTCGCTCGGGTTGTAGTCGGTGCGACTCGCGCCCTCCTCGCCGTTGATCTCGCCGGTGAAGTAGTCGAAGGTGCCCGAGTCGGCGCCCGCGCCGTAGAGCGGCATCGGCTCGGCCGGGAAGCTCGGGTCCAGCTCGTTCCAGTTCTCGATCTTCGAGTCGGGCGCCCAGATCTTGTTGAGCTGCTCGACGGTCAGGCAGTCCACCCAGTCGTTCTCCTTGTTGACCACGACCGTCAGCGCGTCGTTGGCCACCTGCAGCTCGGTGAAGGCGATGCCCTTGTCCGAGCAGAGCTTCGTCTCCTCGTCCTTGATGGGACGGGAGGCGTCGGAGACGTCGGTCTCGCCGGCGCAGAATTTCTTGAAGCCGCCGCCGGTACCCGAGGTGCCGACGGTCACGTTGACGCCGTTCTGCTCCTCCTGGAACAGCTCGGCCGCGGCCGCGGTCAGAGGCTGGACCGTGCTGGACCCGTCGACCACCACCGCCCCTGAGAGCTGCTCGCCGCCGGCAGTGCCGTTGTCGTCGCCACCGCATCCCGAGAGCAGCAGCGCGCTGGTCGCCACGAGGCTGAGCGCGGCCAACGCGGGCCGCCGCTTGATGTTCACCGATGTCCTCCGTCAATGGGTCAGGCAGGAGCTACTGGTTCTGATCGCGGACGGTAGGCGCGGGTGGTGGACGGCTTCCGGTATACGGGTGAACGGGGGATGAACAGCGCCGAATCGTGGTGCAGGCCACTTTTCGTGGCCGCCGGCCACCACTCAGCGTGACGAAAACATCACGTCGGCATCCCACGGCGTGAACCCGAGCCGCCGGTAGGTCCGGACCGCCGGTTCGTTGTCGGCCTCGACGTAGAGCATGACCTCGGTCAACCCGCGGTTCTGCAGGTGGTGGAGGCCGGCGAGGGTCAGCGCGCCGCCGAGGCCGCGGCCGTGCTCCTCGGGATCGACGCCGAGCACGTACACCTCGCCAAGGCTGAGGCCGTGGGTACCTGGGCCGTCGGTGCCCGGGCCGTCGGTGCCCGGGCCGTCGGTGCCCGGGCCGTGGGCGCCTGGGCCGTGAATCTTGACCTCGTGGATCTTGGTCCAGTGGAAGCCGAGGATCCGGTCCTCCTCGTCGACGGCCAGCAGGAAGCCCGCCGGGTCGAACCACGGCTCGGCCTCGCGGGCCAGGACGTGCTCGACCGTCCAGCCGCCCTGCTCGGAGTGCCACGCGAAGGCGCTGTTGTTGACCTCGACGAACGCAGCCTCGTCCTGCCCCACGACGAACGGCCGCAGCCGCACGCCGGTCGGCAGCCGCGGTTCCGGCGGCAGGTCGTCGAGCGGGCGGCGCAGCCTCAGCAGGGTCCGCAGCCTGGTGAAGCCCAGGCGCTCGGCGAGCGCTACCGCGCCCGGGTGCTCGCCGTGCGCCCACAGCCGCAGGACGCTCCCGGTGGCCGCCGGGTGGGCCAGCAGCGCCCGCACCATCGCGGCGCCGATCCCGCGCCGCCGGCACTCGGGGTGCACCGCCAGCTCCCCGGTGGCGCCGCCCTGGCCCACCCCCAGCTGCGCGTACCCCACCACCTCCCCCGCGTGTCCGTCGCTCGGTAAGGGCGTGTCCGGCGTTTCGTGCGACCGTGTCCGTCGTTTCGTGCGATCGGCCGGTCCGTCCGTGCCCGCCACGGGGTCCTCCGTGCCCGCCGCCGGCGCGGCCGTGCCCGCCGCAGGGTCGACTGGGGCCGCCACGGGGTTGGCCGAGGCGGCAATGGGATCGGCCGGCGCGTCCGTACCCGGCGCAGGGTCGGCGAGGGCCGCCGTGGAGTCAGCCGGGTCCGCGGCGGAGTCGACCGGGGCCGCGGTGGCCAGCAGATGGGCCGCGCCGGCACCGCGCAGCCGCAGCAGCGCCGCCTCGGACACCGGCGCCACGCCGTCCGCATCGGTCGCCGCCGCGAGCAGCGCCCGCACCTGCGCGGACTCCTCGTCGGTCAGCTCGGATCGCCAGCTCAGCCGCACCACACCGGCGACCGTAGCGCCCGGCGCCACGCTGCGACCCGAAATGCTGCGGCCTGAAACGCGGGACGCCCACGCTCCGTCATACGAGCAGTGGGACGCCCACGTCCGCGCCACCTCGGCGACACGCGACGCGCGGGTATGGCGTGCCGGGGGCGAACCGCGGCGCGCGGCGGACAGCCGCTCCGGCGAGGCGTCAGCGGCGTACGGCGGACAGCCGCTGCGGCGCGGCGTCCTCGAAGCCGTCGGACAGCGCCTCGGAGTTGCCGCCGCCGAGCCCACCGCGGGCCGGCCGCACGAGCTTGTACCCGACGTTGCGCACGGTGCCGATCATCTGCTCGTGCTCGGTGCCGAGTTTGGCGCGCAGCCGCCGCACGTGCACGTCGACCGTGCGGGTGCCGCCGAAGAAGTCGTAGCCCCACACCTCCTGCAGCAGCTGCGCCCTGGTGAACACCCGCCCGGCGTGCTGCGCGAGGTACTTGAGCAGCTCGAACTCCTTGTAGGTCAGGTCGAGCGGCCGGCCGCGCAGCCGCGCGGTGTACGTCGCGTCGTCGATCATCAGGTCGCCGAGCGCGATGGTTCCGGCACCACCTTCGTCGGCCGCGGTGCTGGCCCGTAGCAGCCGAAGCCTGGCGTCCAC
>Ga0299913_10002934_pt1 | contig 13706 bp, 13 predicted proteins | sample RVTome_9_FD_201360 | JGI IMG/M metagenome (GOLD analysis project Ga0299913, IMG submission 201360) | Soil microbial communities from uranium-contaminated site in the Upper Colorado River Basin, Wyoming, United States - RVT155D38 (version 2) ... | reverse complement strand
TCGAGCTCGTGTTCCACAACGTCGACGGGCGGATCCTGATCAGCGGCCGCCCGGGCTTCCCGCGCGGCTGGGTGGCGAACCTGGTTGCGGATTCGCGGATGACGTTCCACCTCAAGGGTCGCCTGACGGCGGACCTCCCGGCACGAGGGCGAGTCGTGACCGACCGGACGGAGCGCAAGGAGCTGCTGGCTCCGATCGCGGCCGCCTGGCGGACGAACCTGGCCCTCATGGTCGCCTCGGCACCGTTGGTGGAGGTCGTCTTCGACTGAGGGTTCCTTGTGCCGCCGGGCTACCATCGAATGGTTGGCCGCCCGCTACACGGAGACCCTCATGATTCTCGTCTGTGGAGCGACCGGCATGCTCGGGTCGCGGGTGGCCGCGGCCCTCCGCGAGCAGGGTCAGCCGGTCCGAGCTCTCGTCCGGCCCGCAACCGACGCCAGTACCCTGGAAGATATCGGCGTCGAGGTGGTGCGCGGCGACATCCGGGATCGTTCGAGCCTCGAGGGGGCAGTCGCCGGGGTGACGATGATCGTCTCCACCGTGAACACCGTTGCCCGGGTCATGGCCGGCGAGAGCGGGCTCACCATGCGTGACGTCGACGAGCGCGGACACTTCGACCTCATCGACGTCGCCGAGGCAGCTGGCGTGGAGCGCTTCGTGTTCCTGTCATTCGCCGGACCGATCCTCGCTGCCGGGAGCGCGTTCGCGCGCGCAAAGCTGGCCGTCGAGGACCGGCTGCACCGATCCGCTCTCCGCGAGGTGATCGTCCGTCCTGAGATGTTTCAGGAGGTCTGGTTGACCGAGCTTGTCCAGTTCGACTGGAAGGGCGGCAAGGTCACCATCTTCGGCAAGGGTCGAACGCCGCATCGGTATGTGTCGGTGGACGATGTCGCGGGTCTCATCGTCCATCTGCTTCGGGCCGAAGATCCGCCAGCGGTCATCGAGGTGGGCGGCCCGGAAGCCCTCACTCGCCTCGAGGCAGTCGAGGCCTACGAGCGTGCTCTGGGACGCGAGATCAAACGGAGCCACGTGCCGCGCGCCGGCCTGATGGTCGGATCGGCCGTGCTGCGACCGTTCAAGCCGGTCCTGTCCTCGATCATGGGGCAGGCCCTCGCCTCCGACCGTACGCCCAGCGTCGCCGATGACGGCCCGCTGCGCGCGTTCGGGATCGATCCCAGGCCCGCGTCCCGGTACATTGCCGAGACGGCGGCCCACCACTCGTCGGCAGCGTCCTGACGGTGTCGGTGACCATGGTCGCGTGACCGACGCCGTCGTGGTCGGCGGCGGCCCGAACGGGCTTGCCGCAGCCATCGTCCTCGCCCGCGCGGGCCGGCTGGTCCGGCTGTACGAGGCACGCGACACGGTCGGCGGCGGTTGCCGCTCCGCCGAGCTGACCCTGCCGGGTGTGGTCCACGACGTCTGCAGCGCCGTCCATCCGCTCGGACGATCCTCGCCGCTCTTTCGGGAGCTGGATCTCGGACGCCACGGACTGGAATGGATCGAGCCACCGATCCAGCTCGCGCACCCGCTGGACGACGGCTCCGCGGCGCTGCTGCACCGCGACATCGAGACCACGGTCGCCGGCTTCGGCAGCGAGCGCGACGCCTCGACGTACCGAGACTGGGTGGCCCCGATGGTCGCGGACTGGGAGCTCATCGTCGGTTCGGTGATCGGTCCGGTGCGGCCGATGCGGGTCGCGCGGCACCCGTTCGCCCTGGCTCGATTCGGCTTGCCTGCGCTCCTGCCGGCCTCCAGCCTGGCGCGGCGCTTTCGGTCCCCCGCAGCCCGGGCGCTGGTGGCGGGCGCGGGCGCACACTCCTTCCTCCCGCTCACGCGGGCCTTGAGCGGCGGCCTCGGCCTGGCGCTTCTGGTCAGCGGCCACGCCGTCGGCTGGCCGATCCCGCGCGGCGGGTCCCAGCGGATCGCGGATGCGCTCGCATCGGTGCTGCGCGAGCTCGGCGGCGAGATAGAGACCGGTCGGCGGGTGACGAGCCTGCGCGAGCTGCCGGCGCACCGGGCGGCGCTGCTCAACCTGTCGCCCCGCGACGTCCTCGCCGTGAGCGGGGCTCGGCTGGGTGGCACGTACGCGGCCCAGCTGCGGCGCTTTCGGCACGGTCCGGCGGCGTTCAAGCTGGACCTCGTCCTGGACGGGCCGATCCCCTGGCGCAACCCGGAGGTCGGCCGGGCCGCGACGGTGCACCTCGGCGGACGCCTGGAGGAGATCGAAGCGTCGGAGGCCGCGGTCGGCCGAGGGCAGGTGCACGATCGGCCATTCGTCCTCCTCAGCCAGCCAACGGCCTTCGATCCGTCGCGTGCGCCCGATGGACGGCACGTGGTCTGGGCCTATTGCCACGTTCCGAACGGCTGGGATGGAGACGCCACCGCGCGGATCCTGGGCCAGGTCGAGCGGTTCGCGCCCGGCTTCCGCGACCGGATCGTGGCGCAGCACGTCCTGCGGCCGGCGGACGTCGAGGCGTACAACGCGAACTACATCGGCGGCGACATCAACGGAGGATTGATGCACTGGGCGCAGTTCTTCACCCGGCCGGCCGTGCGACTCGACCCGTACACCACGCCGGATCGGGCGATCTTCGTGTGCTCCGCCTCGACGCCGCCCGGAGGGGGCGTCCACGGCCTGTGCGGCCTGCACGCCGCGGAGTCGGCGCTCCGGGGCGTCCTCCGCTGAGCGCCACTCGCCGTTCGCCTAGACTCGGCGGCGTGTTCGCCGCCATCCACATCATCGGCACCGGGCGCGCGGGATCGGCCCTTCGCGCGCGCCTGCGAGAGCGCGGGCTGCGCGTGACCGATGGTCGCGTTCCCGACTCCGACGCCGAGCTGGTGTTGCTGTGCGTCCCCGACTCCGTGATCGGTGAGGTGGCCGCGGCCGTTCCCGTCGGGCCGTGGATCGCCCACGTCTCCGGAGCGACGCGGCTTGACGCGCTGGATCCGCACGAGCGCCGCTTCAGCGTCCATCCGCTCCAGACCCTCACGCGCGATCGGGGGGCGGAGCAGCTCGACGGCGCCTGGGGCGCCATCGGCGGCGAGTCGCCCGAAGCGCTCGACCGAGCCCGATGGCTGGCCGAGGCGCTGGGCCTGCGGCCATTCGCGGTGGCCGATGCGGATCGCGCGATCTACCACGCGGCGGCGGTCATCGGTGGGAACGCGATCGTCACGCTCCACCAGGCGGCGACGCGGCTGCTCGCGGAGGCCGGGGCGCCACCGGAGGCGGTCGTGCCGCTCATGGCCCGCACCATCGAGAACGGGTTCGACCTGACGGGGCCGTTGGCCCGGGGCGACCGAGCGACCATCGACGCGCATCTCGCCGCGCTCGAGGCGCGGGCGCCGGACCTGGTGCCCCTGTACCGAGCGCTGGTGGAGGCGACGAGGGCGTGAAGGTCGGGCGAACGGTGACGGAGGTCCGCGAGCACCTGCGCGAGCCTCGCGGTCGCGGCGAGCGCATCGGCCTGGTACCGACGATGGGTGCCCTGCATGCCGGTCACCGGTCGCTGCTGGATGCGGCGCGCGCCGAGTGCGACGTGGTGGTGATGAGCCTGTTCGTCAACCCGTCGCAGTTCGATGCGGCCGACGACCTCGCCCGCTACCCGCGCGACGAGTCCGCCGACGCGGCCATGGCGTCCGACGCCGGCGTGGACCTCCTGTTCGCGCCTGCTGCCGCCGAGCTGTTCCCGCCCGGATTCGACACCTGGGTGGATCCGGGGGCGCTCGGCGAGGTGCTCGAGGGTGCCGCTCGCCCGGGTCACTTCCGCGGCGTGGCCACCGTGTGCGCGAAGCTGTTCAGCATCGTCGGGCCGGATGCGGCCTACTTCGGGGAAAAGGATGCGCAGCAGGTGGCGGTCATCCGCCAGGTCGTCCGCGACCTGGACCTGCCGCTCGAGATCGTGGCCATGCCGACGATCCGCGAGCCCTCCGGCCTGGCGTTGAGCTCCCGCAACCGGTTCCTCTCGGCCGACGAGCGCGCTGTGGCGCTCGCCTTGCCCCGCGCCCTGGACGCGGGCGTTGGCGCGCACCACAGAGGGGCCGATGCGGTGGCAGCCGCCCGCACCGTCCTCGACGCGGAGCCGGGCCTCTCGGTCGACTACGTCGAGGTGGCCGAGTTCGGCGCGCCGACGCTGGTGGCAGCGATTCGCGTCGGCGCAACGCGGCTGATCGACAACGCCCGGCTGGTTCGCTGAAGGCCCTGCGTTGACAACCGCGTCCTGCCGGTGGACGCTTCACCAATGAGCGAGCCCCGCGATGCCCTTCCCATCCCCGAAGTCGGTGCGATGAAGCGGGCCGGCACGAAGATCGTGATGGTCACCGCCTACGACCACCCGTCGGCGCGATTGGCCGCCGAGGCGGGGATCGATCTCATCCTGGTCGGCGACTCGGCCGGGAACAACGTCCTCGGCTACGACTCCACCGTCCCCGTGTCGATGGACGAGGCCGTCATGCTCACCGCGGCCGTGGCCCGGGCGAGGCCGCGCTCGCTGATCATCGGTGACATGCCGTTCGGATCCTTCCAGGCGTCGGACGCCGACGCCGTCGACAACGCCGTGCGCCTCGTGAAGGCAGGCGCCGATGCGGTCAAGCTCGAGGGGGCGGGCCCGATGGTCTCGCGGGTCACCGCGATCGTCGATGCCGGCGTCCCGGTCATGGGGCACCTCGGCCTCACGCCGCAGACGGCGACGAAGCTCGGCGGCATGAAGGCGCAGGGCCGGACCGCCCACGCCGCACGCCAGCTCCTTCACGACGCGCGGCAGCTCGAGGCGGCCGGCTGCTTCGCGATCGTGCTCGAGGCCGTGCCCGCCCAGGTGGCCGCACGGGTGACCAAGGTGCTCACCATCCCGACGATCGGGATCGGTGCCGGGCCGGCCTGCGACGGGCAGGTCCTCGTCTGGCACGATCTGCTGGGCATCAACGAGGGCGTGGCCCCGCGGTTCGTGAAGCGCTACGCCGATGTCGCCGGCGAGACCCGGCGCGGCCTCAGCGCGTTCGCCGCCGACGTCCGTTCCGGCGCCTACCCTGCCCCAGAACACACCTACAAGATCGCCGCCGATGAGCTGAGCGCCTTCGAGGCGGATCTGCCCGCCATCCCCGACGCCGAGGTCTGGCGGGACTGGTAGCCGCTCAGCGGCGGACGCTCCGCCCTACTGCCTCCCGGATCGCCTCGTCGGCCCCGTTCGCGAGCGCGATGAACCGCCCGGGCTCCGCCGATCCGGAATGGCCGGTTCCCAGGACGAAGGCCACGTCGCCGTCGAACATCGTGTGCACCGGGCGAATCGCCCGCGCCAGCGCGTCGTGGGCCAGCTCCGCGAGCTTCTGAGCCTGGGCACGGTCGATGGCGGCATCCGTCGCGACGACCACAAGCGTCGTGTTGACGAGCGGCGGCGGGAGGCTCGTCCCGGTGTGGGTCACCAGTGGCGTCCCATCGCGGGCGTAGATGTCGCCGAGTGCGTTCGTCACGACCAGCGCGCCCACCCGAGCGCCGTCGCCGAGCTGGCGCGCCGCGCTGCCCACGCCGCCCGGCTGCCCATCGGTGACGCCCCCGAGCTTGGCGACGGTGGCCCCGGTGCCGGCCCCGACGGCTCCCTCGAGGGGGCCCTCATCGGTCTCGGCAGCGAGCGCCGCAGCGTGGCCCGCATCGGCATCCGGGAACGCGAAGCCGTCGCCGACGCCCAGGTCGTAGAGGATCGCCGCCGGAACGATCGGGACGGGGCGGACGCCGGTCGGGTAGCCGATGCCGCGCTCCGCCAGGCGGCGCACGACGCCATCCGCCGCGGCGAGCCCGAACGCCGAGCCGCCGGCGAGGCAGATCGCGTTGACCGGGACGCCGAGCGCCGTGTGCCGGAACAGGTCCGTCTCGCGCGTGCCGGTGGCCGAGCCCCGGACATCGCAGCCACCGACCGCGCCGGCATCGGGCGCGAGCACCACCGTGCAGCCGGTGCGGGCCTCCGCATCGGTCCAGTGGCCGACCCGGATGCCGGGCACGTCGCGGATGGTCAGCATCGGCCGATGCTACTCGGCGGTGGCCGCGGCCACGAGCTCGGTGAGCATCGCGCCCGCCTCCCCTCGCAGGACGGCGTGGGCGAGACCGTCGAGCGGCGTCGGCTCGGCGTTGAGGATGACCAGGCGCGCGCCGGCGTCGAGGGCGATCTCCGGCAATCGTGCCACCGGGTGAACGGTCAGGCTCGTGCCGACGGCGAGGAACAGCCCCGCGCTGGCTGCTGCCTCCTCCGCGCGTGCCAGCAGCTCCGAGTCGAGGTTCTGCCCGAAGCTGACCGTCGCCGACTTCAGGATGCCGCCGCAGCGCTCGCAGGGCGGGTCCTCCTCCCCGGCCCGGACCCGGGCGAGCGTCTCGCGCATCGGCCGGCGATCGCCGCAGCCGAGGCACGCCGTGTCTCGGATCGTGCCGTGGATCTCGACCAGGCGCTCGGCCGATGACCCGGCCGCCAGGTGCAGCCCATCGATGTTCTGGGTGACGAGCAGCTCCAGCCGGCCCGCTGCCTCCAGCGCGGCCAGGGCACGATGCGCCGCGTTCGGCGTCGCTCCCCAGGCCGGGTGGTCCAGGCGCCGGCGCCACGATTCGCGCCGGATCTCCGGGTTGGCGATGTAGTAGCCGATGTTGCTCAGGCGCTCGGACGTCGGATCTCGCGTCCAGATCCCGTTCGGCCCGCGGAAATCGGGGATCCCGGACTCGGTGCTGACGCCGGCGCCGGTGAGCGCGACGTTCGACCGCGACTCGCGGAGCCAGCGCGCGACCTCGTCGAAGCTCACCGTTTGGGCGCCCACTCCAGGACGGCGGCGAGGAACTCGTCGAACTGATCGCGGTGGATCGTGTGGCCACTTTCGAACTCGCGGATCCGGCTGGCGGCGGGGAGAGCGTGACGCAGGCGGTCGCGCGCCGGCCCGAGCAGCACCGATCGCTCGTCATCGGCGAGGAGGAAGAGGGTGGGAATCTCGAGGTCGGCGGCGGCATCGATGACGGCGAACGGGCGTGGGCGGCGCATCGAGGCGACGATCCCCTCCGCATCCGCCAGGGCGCGGCCCTCGACGTTCTGACGCGCGTCCTCGTCAAGCCAGCGCGGGTTCTCGGCGAGCTCACGCGCCGCCTCCGCTGCGGGGGTCTCGCCGGCGGCGCGCACGCCGTCGCGAATCGAGGCGAAAAACTCCTCGTCCGCGGCCCGATCGATGCTCGGCGGATCCTCCAGCACCAGGCGACGGGCGATCCCCGGCCGCCGTAACGCCAGCCGCATGCTGACCACGGCACCGAGCGAGTGACCGATGAGGAGATCGATCGGTGGCGTGGCACGGCGCTCGATCGCTGCCTCGAGGTCCGCCGCGAGGTCGTCGATCGTCGCCGCCCCCTCGATGCGCGGGCTCGTCCCGTGACCCCGCTGGTCGACGGCGATGACGCGCCAACCCCGCTCTGCCAGGCCCGGCCCGACTCGCCACCAGGTCCGATGCCAGCCGGTGACCCCGTGGACGAGGACCGCGACGGGCGGGACCGCATCGGTCGCTGCTGGCTGCCACTCGTGCGTGACGAGCTCGACGGGATCGGCCATGGAAGCATCGTACGGGGCCGGGACGAGCGGCGCGACCGTAGCCCGTGGTGGGAGTACCAGCGGCCGGAGTCCTGAACCGGCGGACGACCGCTCGCTCGTTCCGGTATGAACCCTGCAAGGGTGGGCGGCATGAGCCTTGAAGCGACCAGCGACCTGTGGTGGAAGAACGCGATCATCTACTGCGTCGACACCCAGGCGTTCCTCGACACGAACGGTGACGGTGTCGGCGACCTCGACGGGCTGACGCAGCGCGTCGACTACCTTGCCGGCCTCGGCGTGACCTGCCTGTGGCTGATGCCGATCTACCCCTCGCCCGAGAAGGATTACGGCTACGACGTGGCCGACTACTACGGCATCGCCGACAAGTACGGGAGCCTCGGCGACCTCGTCGAGCTGGTGCGCGTGGCGAAGGAGCGTGGCATCCGGGTGATCGCGGATCTCGTCATCAACCACACCTCGGTCGACCACCCGTGGTTCCAGATGGCGCGCCAGAACCATCCGGTCTACCGGGACTTCTACGTCTGGTCCGATGAGAAGCCGCCGAATGCCGACGAGGGCGTCATCTTCCCCGGCAAGCAGGACAGCATCTGGAGCTACGACCGCGCGGCGAAGCGCTGGTACATGCATCGGTTCATGCCCTTCCAGCCTGACCTCAACATCAACAACCCGCTCGTCCGGAACGAGATCCACAAGGTCATCGGCTTCTGGCTGGAGCTCGGGCTGTCGGGGTTCCGCATCGATGCGGTGCCGTTCCTCATCGAGCAGGAGGGCCAGCGCAACCCGGCGACCGTGGATCCACACGACTACCTGCGCGACATCGCCGACTTCGCGTCGCGGCGACGAGGCGACACGATGCTGCTGGCGGAGGCGAACGAGCCGCTCGACAAGCTGGCCAACTTCTTCGGCGAGCGCGGCAACCAGATGCACATGCTGTTCAGCTTCATCACCAACCAGGCGCTGTACCTGTCGTTCGTCCGCCACGACGCCACCGCGGTGGCCGATGCGCTCCGCTCCCTGCCGCCGACGCCGCCGGAGAGCCAGTGGGCGAACTTCATCAAGAACCACGACGAGGCGTCGCTCGACAAGCTCACCGATGTCGAGCGCGAAGAGGTCTTCGCCGCCTTCGCGCCGAAGAAGTCGATGCGCCTCTTCGACCGCGGCATTCGACGCCGCTTCCCGCCGATGGTGGACGGTGATCGGCGACGGATGGAGCTCGCCTACAGCCTCCTGTACAGCCTGCCGGGGACGCCGGTGCTGTTCTACGGGGAGGAGATGGGGCTCGGCGATAACCTCCAGATGGCCGAACGCGAGTCGGTGCGGCTGCCGATGCAGTGGGCGAACCGCCCGGGCGGCGGCTTCACGACCGCCGAGGAGTCGACACTGCCCCGCAGGCTGCTGCGCGACGGCCCCTTCGGCTACCGGCAGCTCAACGTGGAGGACCAGCGCCAGGACCGAGGTTCATTCCTGAACTGGACGGAGCGCGCGATCCGCACGCGCAAGGAGTGGCCCGAGTTCGGATGGGGCACCTGGCAGGTCCTCGGGACCCGGAATCCGAAGGTGCTCGCCCACGTCGCCACGTGGGACGGCAGCAGCGCGCTCGCCATCCACAACTTCAGCGATGAGCCGGCGAAGGCATCGATCCAGCTCCCGAAGGAGGCTCGGGGCGGCCGGTGGCGCTACCTGTTCGGCCCGCTCGACGCCGAGGTGCCGGAGATCTCGGGCGGCCGCCTCAGCTGCGAGCTGCCGCCGTACGGCTACCACTGGTTCGGACGCAGGGAGGGCGTGTAGATGGCCGCACCGATCATCGGCTTCCATGCGAGCCATGAGCAGTTCCGGCCCGACCGCCTGCTGCGCCTGGTCCGGGCGGCCGAGGCAGCGGGCTTCGACGCCGCCATGTGCTCCGACCACTGGGGCCCGTGGAGCGAGGAGCAGGGCGAGTCGGGCTTCGCCTGGTCGTGGCTCGGCGCCGCCCTGGCGACGACCTCCCTGCCGTTCGGCGTGGTCAACGCGCCGGGGCAGCGGTACCACCCGGCGATCATCGCGCAGGCCGCGGCCACCCTGAACGTCATGTTCCCGGAGCGGTTCTGGATCGCGATCGGGTCCGGGCAGCTGCTCAACGAGCACATCACCGGCGAGCGCTGGCCCTCCAAGCCGGAGCGGAACGAGCGGCTCCGCGAGGCCGCCGACATCATGCGGCAGCTGTGGGCCGGCGAAACGGTCTCCCACTCGGGGCACGTCACTGTGTCGGAGGCGAAGCTGTGGACCCGACCGTCCACGCCGCCGATGCTGGTCGGCGCCGCCGTGACGCCGCCGACCGCTGCCTGGGTCGCCGAATGGGCCGATGCGCTCATCACCGTCGTGCAGCCCGACGAGCAGCTCGACGCGGTGGTCGAGGCCTTCCGCTCGAACGGCGGCGAGGGCAAGCCGATGTACCTCCAGGTGCACGTCGCCTACGCGCCCACGGAGGGCGAGGCTCGCGAGGCCGCATTTGCGCAGTGGGGTCAGAACACGTTGCCCAATTCGGTCATGACCGATCTCGCCCATCCCGCGCAGATTGCCGCGGCGGCCACGCATGTGACGCCGGAGGACCTCGACGGGGCGGTGCGGATCTCCTCGGACCTCGGCCAGCACGTCGAGTGGCTGCGCGGCGACGTCGAGCGCGGCTTCGACGGCCTGTACCTCCATGAGGTGGGACCGGAGCAGGAGCGCTTCGTCGACGTCTTCGGCAGCGAGGTGCTCCCCCGCCTCCGCTGAGGGTTTCGCGGGTTGTGGCCCGCAGCCTTGCCACCGGGCGGGAATGCCCGGCCGGGTGTGACCCATGCGATGATCAGGACCCATGCCCGACCTCACCGCCAGGGAACGCAGGAACCTTCCCGACAGTGCCTTCGCCTACCTCGACAGCAACGGACGGCGCAGCCTCCCGATCCACGACGAGGCGCACGTCCGCAATGCGCTGGCCCGCTTCAACCGGGTCGTGTTCGAGGACGAGGACGCCCGCGACCGGGCGCGCTCGCGCCTCCTGCGGGCGGCGAAGCGCCATGGGATCGTGCCGGTCGGATTCATCGAGGGCCAGCTGCGACCGAAACTCCCCACCGGCCAGCTGACCCTGCTGTTCGCCGACCTCGAGGGCTCGAGCCGCCACCTCGCCGAGCTGGAAGACCGATACGGGGCACTCCTCAACGCCGTTCACCGCATCCAGCGCGCGGCGCTGCGGGCGAACGGCGGCCACGAGGTGGACGCTCGCGCCGACGAGCTGTTCGCGGTCTTCGAGCATGCGCCTGATGCGGTCGAGGCGGCTCTTGCCATGCAGCGCGGGATGCGCAGGCATGCCTGGCCTGACCCTCGCAGCGTGCGGGTGCGGATTGGCCTGCACACCGGGCGGCCGACGCGCACCGCATCGGGCTACCAGGGGATCTCGGTCAATACCGCGTCGCGGATCTGCGCCTGCGCGCACGGGGGCCAGATCCTGCTCTCCCGGTCGGTTCGAGCCGCCCTGACCGATGCGTCACCGTTCGAGCTGCGATCCCTGGGCAGCTACCGGCTGCGCGGGATCAGTGACGAGCACGACATCTACCAGCTTGTGGCTCCCGACCTGGTCGCCGAGTTCCCGCCGCTCCGCCTCGGGAGCTAGTGGCGCTCCGCGAGCTGCGCGGTGCAGTCCGAGCACACCTGGGACAGGCTGGCGACTGCGGGACGATCGTCGGCCGGCCCGTAGTTTCGACCGCAGTAGGTGCGATGGCCGATGAGCTGCCCGTCGGCCCAGCGCTCGGCCGCTGCGATGTGCCAGATGTGCTCGTGCGCTCCCTGGACGCCGAACGGCTCCTCGGGTCGCATCTCTTCGGCCATGCCGCGAGTCTAGACCCGCCGACCTCAGGCCGTCGGTGACGGATCCGGTCGCCGGCGCAGTCCCTGGGTGATCGCCTCGACCTCCCGGCTGGTGACGCCGAAGCGACGCAGCGTGTAGCGAGCCATCTGAACGCCCAGCTCGCGCTCCCCTTCGACGGTCTGGCTGGCCCCGAGGTCGAGCAGCCGTCGCGCCTCCTCGGGTGTCTCCACGCGTGCGACGACCTCGATCCGCGGGTTCACGCGTCGTGCGTGCTCGATGACAAACTCCGCCGACGGGGGGTCGTACGCGGCGAACACGAGGACGCGGGCCCGTTGCAGGCCGGCGTGCCCGAGCAGGTCGGCGTCGGCGATGTCGCCGTAGAGGGCCTGGATCCCGCGCGCCCGCAGCGACTCCACCGTGCGCCGATGCTCCTCCACGACCACGTACCCGAATCCCCGGTCCTCCAGCGCCCGCGCCACCGTCCGGCCGACGCGGCCCCAACCGCAGATCACCGCGTGGCCGGCCATCGGCTCGTGTTCGGGAGCGGGACGCGCGAGCCGGCCGCCACCGCGGTCGAGGCGACGACGAAGGCGCGGCCGCGCCTTGAACCACGCATCGATCGGGTCGATGGCCGCGAACAGGAGCGGGTTCAGGGTGATCGAGATCAGGGCCCCCGCGACGACGAGCTGGTACGCCTCCTCCGGCAGGATCGCGAGGCCGACGCCGGCAGTGGCAAGGATGAAGCTGAACTCGCCGACCTGCGCCAACCCGGCTCCCACCGTCAGACCCGTGCGCAGCGGATAGCCCAGGAGCGCCACGATGCCCATGGCCGCGATGGACTTTCCGACGATGATCAACGCCACCACGGCGAGAACGCTGAGCGGGTTGTCGATCAGGTACCCGGGGTCCAGCAGCATCCCGACCGACACGAAGAACAGGACGGCGAATGCGTCGCGGAGCGGGAGCGCATCGGCCGCGGCCTTGTGGGACATGTCCGACTCGCTGACCACCGCCCCGGCGAGGAACGCGCCGAGCGCCAGTGAGACGCCGAAGATCGCGCTCGACGCGAAGGCGATGCCCAGCGCAATGGCGAGCACCGCGAGCGTGAACATCTCCTGCGATCCCTCGCGCGCCACCTGGAGCAGCAGCCACGGCACCACCCGCGCGCCGACCACCACCATCACGACACCGAGGGCCGCGGCCTTGAGGAGCGCCTCGCCGAGCGGCAGGAGGATGGCGGCACCGCCGGTCGTCTCGCCGCTGGTGAGCAGCGCGAAGCTGGGGAGCAGGACGAGCACCAGCACGGTGAAGATGTCCTCGACGATCAGCCACCCGACGGCCGCTCGACCGTGCACGCTGTCGAGGGCGTTGCGCTGCATCAGGGCGCGCAGCAGCACGACCGTGGACGCGACCGAGAGGGCGAGCCCCAGCACCACGCCCGCCGCCACGCCCCAGCCGAGGATGACCGCCAGGCCGATGCCGAGCACGGTTGCCGCCGTGATCTGGACGATCGCGCCCGGGATGGCGATCCCGCGGACGGCGAGCAGGTCTCGGAAGCTGAAGTGGATCCCGACGCCGAACATGAGCAGGATGACGCCGATCTCGGCCAGCTCGGTGGCCACGTCCGGATCGGCAAAGAGACCGGGCGTGAACGGTCCGAGCGCGACACCGGCCAGCAGGTAGCCGACGATCGAGGGCAACCGGAGGCGGCGCGCCACGAATCCGCCGACGAAGGCGGCGCTCAGGCCGAGCGCGATCGTGGTGATGAGTTCGCCGCCGTGCTCCAAGCGCTCGCTCCTGGCCGATGGATGAGAGGCAGCTCCGCGGGAGCGCCGGGCTGCCGGGGGGTACGGCGCAGCCGGGTCTGCCGTGCGGATGGAGGAAGGGAAACTGGTCGGGGCGAGAGGATTTGAACCTCCGACCTCGTCGTCCCGAACGACGCGCGCTACCAAGCTGCGCCACGCCCCGACCGAAGGCGCTCATCCTAGCAGCGGTCCATGGATCGGTCCAACGTCCGCGGCTCGACCTCTATAGTCGCCCCGGTGATCGCCCGGTGGCTGACTCGAACGGACGAATGGCTGCTCGCCTGGACCCTCGGGACCAAGCTGGGCGTCATCGCGCTGGGCGTCATCGCGCTGTGGGCGACCACCGGATCGCTGCCCGGGTTGCTCGATCCGTGGAACCGCTGGGACGCGCCGCACTACACCGACATCGCGGTCTTCGGGTACATGGCCGACGACCCGGGCAGCCTCGTCCCTCCGCCCGGCTACGCGCAGGTCTACCCGGGCGACCTCGACCTGTACATCGTCTTCTTTCCG
>Ga0299913_10002933_pt1 | contig 13710 bp, 11 predicted proteins | sample RVTome_9_FD_201360 | JGI IMG/M metagenome (GOLD analysis project Ga0299913, IMG submission 201360) | Soil microbial communities from uranium-contaminated site in the Upper Colorado River Basin, Wyoming, United States - RVT155D38 (version 2) ... | reverse complement strand
TGACTCCAAGATAAATGCAGTGCCCGGCGTTGGACACTAGAGCGGTGACGGGGAGGTGATGCTGGGGTAACGGTCACCTCGTAGCCTGCGGGTCGGTCTGAGCCACGATGGGCCGGGGCGACGGAACCACCCTGAACCGGGCAGGGCGTCGAGGCGGATAATGGACGATCTTGCGTACCAGGCAACCTCAGCACAGCCGAAATCGTCTGCTCGGCGTGGAGACGAAGACCGCCTTCTTTGCCCATCCTTCCGAGGTCACCATGGCCCGGCGAGCTGATCTCGAGCGAGATGCCCGTCTCGTCCAGCTCTTCGACGCTCACTACGCGCCCCTTTGCCGGCTGGCCTACGTGATCCTCGGCGACGCCCAACTTGCCGAGGAGATGGTGATGGAGGCCCTGCTCAGAACCTTCACGGGCTTCCGCAGGATCCGCGACCACGACCGCGCGGACGTCTATCTGCGTCGGGCGGTGGTGAATCTATGCCGCAGCCGGTTGCGGCGAAAAGCCATCGAGTTGCGGGTCAACGCTTCCGTGGTTCACAGCGAGGAGGTCGGGCGGCCTCAATGGGATCCTGATCGGCACGAAACCGCCCGCCTCGTATGGGGTGCAGTCCGAAGGCTGCCCGAGCGCCAGCGAGCGTGCGTCGTGATGTTTTATTACGAGGATCTTCCGGAGGCTCAAATCGCCGAGGTGCTCGATTGCTCGATCGGCACCGTGAAGTCCCAGCTGTCCAAGGCGCGCGGCAAGCTGGAGAGATGGCTCGATGGCATGCTCGAGGTGACCGAGTGACCGGCATCGACAAGCTTTTGAGAGATGCACTCGACGCGGCGGGCGAGTCCTTCGAACCCGCCTCCGGCCCCGCTCCCCGCGAGGCGTTTCTTCGTCGGGCCAAACGTCGTCGTGCCTATGCGGTGGGGTCGTTCGTACTTGCGGGAGCGGCCCTCGCGGCCCTCGTGTTCCTTGTCGGCGGCCTCGGTATCGAGTCATCTCCCGACCGGGTTGACGAGTCGGTCTCGGGCATTGACTCGGCCCGCGTCGTGGCACGGATCCAGGTGGGCGATGCTCCCTCCGGCGCGACCGCCGGGAGAGGTTCGGTTTGGGTGGCGAATTCGGGGGATGGGACCGTTTCTTTGATCGATATGCAGTCGAACCGGGTTACGGACACCATCGAGGTGGGAGGGACGCCGCTTGATGTCGCGCTCGCGGGTCGACGCCTCTGGGTCTCCATCGAGAACGAGCCCCGGCTGGTCGCCATCGACACGACCGATCTGAGCCTCGACGACGTCGAGCTTCGAGGCGGTTCAACGAGTCTGGCTATCTCATCCAGCGGTCGCTATCTGTGGGCGGTTTCCCCGGACGCTCCGCTGCAAAGAATCGATACGACGACCCTCGGAGTCAGCCGGCACTCCATTAACGTGGAGGACCCGGTCGACCTGACGGTAGGTGGTGGCAAGGTGTGGGTACTCGGGGCCGATGGGCGTATCGACCAGATCGACGAGGTCTCCGGGCTTGACCCCGAGGCCACGTTGAACCTCGAAGGTCTTGTGGGGACAACCAACTTGGATCTCGAGTGGGATGGAACCGGTCTTTGGGTCTCGGACGGCGACAGTCGCTCTATCGTTCGGCTCGATCCCCAAACCGGAATCGTCACCGCGCGCAACTCTTTCAAGGGTCGCTACGCCCACCTGAGCTCCTCGAGTGAAGGAGAGCTCTGGGCGGTCGTCGAAACCGAGACCTCGGATGGTTCTTTGTTGTTGATCGATTCGGGAACAGGACGCCCCGCCCCCGGCTCGATCGCCTTGGCCGGCGGGCCCGGAGGCATCGTCGCCAGCGGTGACTCGGTGTGGACGGTCGATAAGTCGTCCGGTCACGTGGTCCGGGTCGACCTCACCGCCGGCTCGCCCCGTGCGCCGCGGGCCTCATCGGATCGGGTTCGGGCCGACGAGATTCTGTACGTCCACTCCTCCAATGGAGACCTCAGCGCCGTTTATGGAGACGGGGGCATCGAAAAGCTGACGGAGACCCCGGAGGATGAGAGCAACCCTTCTTTCATTGCTGAGGACACGATCGTCTTCGAACGTACCGACTCGACCGGACTGGTGACCGTGGTTACGCGCGACCTCGAGTCGGGAGAAGAGGCGGCCACCCCAATTGTCGGACATGAGGTCGGGATCGGTCCGGACGGTCGGGCGGCATGGGTCTTGCCGAAGAACGACCCGTCTGAACAGACCCGGATACGAATAGGCTGGCTGGATGGGTCGGGGCGCGATTTCTTCGTCGCGAATCCTCAGTTTCAACCTCTCGAGGTTCGCAACCTCGAGTGGGACCCCTCGGGATCAAAGCTCTACTACGAGGCGGGTCGCGGCACCATGGGCCTTTACGAGGTCGACCTGCGCGATCCGCGGCCGCGAGCTGTCGATCCTCCCGAGGCCTCGGCCGCCTACCTCGGTCCTTCGTCCTCCCAATCCGATGAGGCTGTGGTCCTGAGGGTCTGCTGCAGGACCCCGAACGGATACGACATGGTCGAGTTGGGGCGCCTCGTCCTGGGAGGCGGGGCTCCGGCTTATTCGAGAATCAGCGGTCTCGACAAAGCCGGGTTCAACTCGAACTCCTCCAGCGTCACCCTGGAGCCGGCGGGGACTCTCGAGGTCGAGGAAACCGCAGCCGGCCGGGAGTGGTCGGTTGGGTCGGTACGTTCCTGGATCCTGACGGACGGGATGTCGGCCTGGCTCGTGGACGAACAGGGAGAGATCGACCTACTGCGCCCGACCCGCGTGGTAGGCGTATCCGTGAACCCGGTGTTTCGCGACTAGACCATCAGAGGGTCGGGCGACTCTCCCCCAGACCTCGGAGCGGACCCTTGCACGGCGGCGCCTACCCGCGGACGGGGTCGCGCACCGATCACATCCGGTCCAGGAGCTCTCGCTTCTTGGACTCGAACTCCTCGTCGCTCAGCGTCCCCTGTTCCTTGAGTCGCGCCAGCGCTTCGATCTGCTCGGGGATGGTGGGCTCCTTGTGGGACTGAAGGCCGGCCAGATTCGGCATCCGCATCCGGTTCTCGTTCTTCTCGGTCTCCTTGTAGATCAGCAGCTGCACCTCCTCGGGTTTATGGACCGCCGTGATGCGGGCGGGTCCGAGATCCCCCGAGGAGTCGAGCAGCAGGTCGCCTGCCCCGATCACCCTCTCGATGACCGATTGCGTGAAGGTCACGTCGTTGATGCGCTCGAGCGGTATCTCCTTCGAGTGCTTGGCGATGACCCCCGACCGGGTGATCAGCCGGTCCGTCGTCAAGACGAACAGGGTGAACCTCCACCTCATGTAGGCCGCGATCGCGAAGAACACCCACAGGCCGGTGACTATCAGGGCGAAGATGCCCTTTGGCACACTTGCGTCGTTGAAGATCGCATCCAGCGCCCGATAGCCCAGCAGAAGGCCCACCAGGAGCCCGATGGTCCAGAGGGCCGCGGGGACGAGCGCCACCCAGTGCGGGCGCTTCTCGAAGACCAGTTCTTCGTGCTCGGCGAGGAGATCTCGTGGGAAGGCCATCGCTGAAAGGTAGCAAGCAAGACCTCGCACGACCAGAGCTTTGAGCCTCTAGGCTTCAGCGAAGCTCCGCTGCGCCTCGCCGAGCAAAAGGCTCGGAACCCCGCCCTGTGGGCGGGCCAGCTTCTCTTAGGATGCTGGATCTATGGACATCGATAGAGCGACAGTCGACCATGTGGCGCGTCTCGCACGCCTCGACCTCTCCGACGAGGAGCGAGAGCGAATGGCGGCCGAACTCACGAACATCCTCGAGCACGCCGCCAAGATCCAGGCCCTCGATCTAGACGACGTCGAGCCCACGAGTCACGCGATACCGATCCGCAACGCCATGCGGCCCGACGAGGTGAGGCCGTCGCTGACTCAGGAGCAGGCCCTTTCCGGCGCGCCCGAAGTCGAGGATGGACGCTTCAAGGTGCCGAGCATCCTCGAGGAAGAGTCGCCGTGACCGACCTGCACTACAAGAGCGCAACCGAGCTCGCCGAGTTGCTCGAGAACCAAGAGGTCTCGGCGGTCGAGATCGCGCGTGCGCTGATCGAGCGAGCCGACGAGATCGACGAGCGGCTGCACGCCTACCTCCATCGCACCGACGAACGGCTGCTCGACGAGGCGCGCGCTTCCGACGAGCGGCGCTCGGCGGGCGAGCCGAGGTCGCGCTTCGATGGGGTTCCGACCGCGCACAAGGACCTCTTCGTCACCAAGGGAGTGCCGACGACCTCCGGCTCGCGCATCCTCGAGGGGTGGGTTCCCACCTATGACTCGACGCTGGTCGAGCGGTGCAGCGCGGCGGGACTTCTGCTCCAGGGAAAGCTCAACATGGACGAGTTCGCGATGGGTTCCTCCACCGAGAACTCGGGCTACGGGCCCTCCAGGAACCCCTGGGACACGAACACCGTGCCCGGTGGTTCGTCCGGTGGCTCGGCGGCGCTCGTCGCGGCCGGCGGAACGCCCTGGTCGTGGGGGACCGACACCGGCGGCTCGGTGCGGCAGCCCGCCTCGTTGTGCGGGCTCGTGGGGGTGAAGCCGACCTACGGGCTGGTCAGCCGCTACGGGGTGATCGCGTTCGCCTCGTCACTGGACCAACCGGGGCCTCTGACGCGCACGGTCGCCGACGCCGCCGCCTTCCTTCAGATCGCGGGAGGCCACGACCCGATGGACTCGACTTCGATTCCGCAGCCGGTGCCCGACTACCTCGGCGCGATCGAGGGCGGGATCGAGGGATTGCGCATCGGGGTGGTGAAGGAGTTCGAGGAGGCCGAGGGCACCGAGCCCGGCGTGAAGGCGCGCGTGGCCGAGGCGTATCGCAGACTCGAGAAGCTGGGGGCCGAGCTGGTCGAGGTGAGCCTGCCGAGCTTCGAGTTCGGGATCTCGGCCTACTACCTCGTCGCGCCGGCGGAGTGCTCGAGCAACCTCGCCCGCTACGACGCGGTGCGCTACGGGTCGAGGGTGGATGGCCCCGACGTCGTGTCGATGATGTCGCGCACGCGCGTGGAGGGCTTCGGGGACGAGGTGAAGCGACGCATCATGCTCGGCACCTACGCGCTGAGCGCCGGCTACTACGACGCCTACTACGGGAAGGCGCAGCGGGTGAGGACGTTGACCATCCGCGATCTCGAACGGGTCTTCGCGGACGTCGACCTGATCGCCACACCGACCTCTCCGTCGACCGCCTTCGAGTTCGGTGCAAAGACCGCCGATCCCCTCTCGATGTATTTGAACGACGTCTTCACGGTTCCGGTGAACCTCGCCGGGAACGCGGCCATCAGCGTGCCCTGCGGTACGTCGCCGGACAACGGGCTCCCGGTCGGACTCCAGTTGATCGCCAAGGCCCTGGACGAGACGACCATGTTCCGGGCGGCCTACGCGTTCGAGCAGGACCTCGGCTGGGCCGGATCAGACGAGGGGAGGCCGTCGCTGTGAGCGCGACGAAAGAGGACCTGTTCGAGACGACCTGCGGGCTCGAGATTCACGTCGAGCTCGCGACCGCATCGAAGATGTTCTGCGGGTGCAGGGTCGACTTCGGCGGCGAACCGAACACGCGCACGTGTCCCGTCTGCCTGGGACTCCCCGGGTCGCTGCCCGTCGCGAACGAGAAGGCCGTCGAGTACACGATGAAGATAGGACTCGCGCTGAACTGCAAGATCGCCGACTACTCGCTGTTTCACCGGAAGAACTACTTCTATCCGGACATGCCGAAGAACTATCAGATAAGCCAGTACGACCTTCCGCTCTGCTACGCGGGTCACGTCGAGATCGCGGGGGATTGGGGAACCACAACCGTCGGCATAACCCGCGTCCACCTCGAGGAGGACACGGGAAAGTCGATCCACGTGGGGGGCTCGGGTCGCATCCACGACTCGACCTACAGCCTCGAGGACTTCAACCGGGCCGGAACGCCGCTCGTCGAGATCGTCAGCGAGCCGGATATCCACTCGGCGGCCGAGGCGCGCGCGTTCGTGTCCGAGCTCCGGATGCTCCTCGAGGGGCTCGGCGTCAGCGACGTTCGCATGGAAGAGGGCTCGCTGCGCATCGACGCGAACATCTCCGTCCGGCGCAAGGGCGAGACCGAGCATGGGACGAAGGTCGAGGTGAAGAACATGAACTCGGTTCGCAGCGTAGGCCGGGCCCTCGAGTACGAGGAGCGAAGGCAACGCGAGGCGCTCGAGGCCGGCGAGCTGCTCGTACAGGAGACCCGTCACTTCGACGAGAAGTCCTCGACCACCTCGCCGGGGCGCACCAAAGAGGGTTCGAGCGACTACCGCTACTTTCCCGAGCCCGACCTGGTTCCCTTCGAGCCGAGCGCCGAGTGGATCGAGCGCGTGGCCTCGAGTCTGGGCGAGACTCCCACTCAGCGACGCGCGCGGTTCGCCTCGGAGTACGGCCTCGGCGCGGCCGATATCGACGTGCTCACGGCGACGAGCGCGACGGCCGACTGGTTCGAGGCCGCGGCGCGGGCCTACGGGGGCGATTCCAAGAAGGTGGCCAACTGGATAATGGCCGACCTCTTCGGCCTGTTGAACGAGGCCTCGATCGAGTTGTCGCAGTCGAAGATCGCGCCGGAGCAACTCGCCGGTCTGGTGAAACTCGTCGACGGCAAGTCGATCTCGGGAAAGCAGGCCAAGGCGGTTCTCGCCGAGATGTTCGCCGGCGGCAAGGACGCCGCCGTCATCGCCAAGGAGAAGGGTCTCGAGCAGATCAGCGACGCCGGCGCGCTCGAGACGGTCGTCGAGGAGGTCATCGCCGAGAACGCCGAGGCGGCCGACAAGGTCCGGGCGGGCAACCTCGGCACGATCGGGTTTCTGGTCGGCCAGGTGATGAAGAAGTCGGGGGGCCAGGCCAACCCCGGCCTGGTCAACGAACTGTTGCGCAAAAAGCTCACCTAGGGCGGCTTGACACGTCCGCTTGCGGCGCGGGATGCTGCAAACGATTGCGGCGACGCCCGCTTCACGCGCCGGCGACCACACACGGGCGACTACACACGGGGGAGTCACATGGGCCTCAAGACCTTTGGGTTGATGAACGTCGACTGGGAGGAGCGCGTCGACATGGGGCGGCTGCGGACGCAGCGGCTCGAGCGCGCCAAGGAAACTCTGAGCGATTCTGATTGCGGGGCGTTGTTGTGCTTCGACATGAACAACATCCGCTACATCACCGCGACCCACATCGGGACCTGGGCCCAGGACAAACTCAACCGCTTCTGTCTGCTCGCGCGGGGGGCCGAGCCGATCATGTGGGACTTCGGGTCCGCCGCCCGGCATCACCAGCTGTACAACCCGTGGCTCGGCGAGAGGTCGCGCGCGGGCATCTCTACCCTGCGCGGGGCTATGTCGCCGGAGTCGGGCCGGGCGGAGGACGTTGCGAAGAAGATCCGCGTCGAGTTGGAGGAGCTGGGGCTTCTCGGCGAACCGGTCGGGGTCGATGCGATCGAACTGCCGGTGCTCTTCGCGCTCCAGGCCGAGGGCATCGAGGTCGTCGACGGGCAGCAATTGATGCAGAAAGCGCGGGTCACCAAGACCGAGGACGAGGTAACGCTGCTCAACACGGCTTGCATGATGGTGGACGCGGCCTACGAGGAGCTCTACCGCGCCATGAAGCCCGGGATCAAAGAGAACGAATGTGTGGCGCTGGTGAACAAGGTGCTCTACGACCTCGGGTCCGAGTTCGTCGAGGGGGTCAACGCGATCTCGGGGGAACGCTGCAACCCGCACCCGCATGTCTACACCGATCGCGTGCTGCGACCCGGGGACCCCGCGTACTTCGACATCCTCCACAGCTACATGGGCTACAAGACCTGCTACTACCGCACCTTTGCCATCGGCAGCGCGTCGCAGGCCCAGGTCGATGCGTACGTCCGGTGCCGCGAGATGCTCGACGAGGCGATCGCGCTGATCAAGCCCGGCGTGACCACGGGCGACGTGGTCGAGGTCTGGCCCAGAGCCGAGGATTTCGGCTTCCCCAACGAGGAGGCCGCGTTCGCGCTGCAGTTCGGTCACGGCGTGGGCATGTCGATCTGGGAGAAACCCGTGTTCAGCCGTCTCGTGTCCCTCGATCACCCCGAGCCCATCGAGGAGGGCATGGTGTTCGCGCTCGAGACCTTCTGGCCAGCGGCCGACGGATGGTCGGCGGCTCGCATCGAAGAGCAACTCGTGGTCACCGCGGACGGGTGCGAGGTAATCACCCGCTTCCCCGCAGAGCAACTCATGGTCGCCGGACAGCGCTACTACACGGCGACCGGTCCGCTGCCTACGACGCGCGAGACCCAGTCGCCGCTCAATCGCGCAACGGCGGACGCGGTGACACAGAGCGCCCGGGGCGAGGGCGCGGCCGCGAGCGAGTAGCGCCTAGGTCAGTCCGTCGTAAACGAGCTTCACTGCGGTCGCGAGGAGCAGCGTCAGGACTATCAAGTCGAAGGTTCGTCGCGATACGCGATCGGTAAAACGCGCGCCGATTCTCATCATCACCATTATCGGAACGAGAGACAGCAGACTCAGTACCAACAGATCGGTTGTGTAGAGCCCGACACCGACGAGAGTGGCCGACTGCACCACCGAGAAGACCAGAAAGATCGTGGTGATCGACACGATGTACACGGTTTTGTCCAGGCGGTAGCTGTGCAGGTACGTGGCGAGGAGTGGACCCGACACGCCCGTCGCGCCCTGGAGCAAACCCGCGGCCAGCCCGACGGGTGGCGAGACGAAGCGCGTGACCCGAGGCTCGAGCCGGAAGCTCGGATGGGCCAGGAAGATGACCGCGTAGCCGGCGATCACGCCCGCCATCACCAAAGAGAGGATGTCATCGTTCAGACTTTCGAGCAGGATGGTACCGGTCACCGCGCCGACGGTGCCCGCGCCGAGCAGGACCGGAAGATCGCGCGTGCGACTGTACTGGTGGCGATGCTGAAACACGAGCCAGGAGTTGGTGACGATTCCGGGGATCGCCATTATGACCACGGCCGCCTCGACTCCGAGAAAGGTCGCCATGACGGGGATCGCAATCTGAGGCAAACCCGAACCGGTGACTCCTTTGACGAGCGCTCCGAGCGAGATCGCCACGACCATGATGGCAACCGTGCCGATATCGAGGCTCACTTCATGACCGCAGCCGGATCGAAACCAAGGTCCGCGAGCATGACGCGCGCGGCGTTGCGACCCGGCCGTCCCGAAACCGACCCCCCGGGGTGGGTCGTCGCACCGGTCTGGTAAAGGCCATCGACGGGCATGCGGTAGCCGGCGTATCCGGGGGCCGGGCGGTTGACGCCGGATTGCTCGGGTGAAAGCTCGCCTCCGTGACAGGAGCCCCAGAGGTTGTGCGGATTGCGGTTCTCGAGATCGAGTGGGCTCTCGGGAGTGACCGCGATCACGTCCCGTGGGGCGAAATCCATCGCGGACCCCGCGAGCTCGACGAGCCTGGACGCAAATCGGTGCTTCTCGGATGCCCAGCTTGCCCCCTCGAGCTCTCGGGGCGCGATGGTGAGCAATTTCAGGGTCGCACCGCCGTTGGGCGCGCGTCCGGGATCGACCTCGCACGGATTGACGACGAGCAGCCAGGGGTCCCGCCGGCAGGTGCGGCCGGCGCGGTGATCCTCGATCTGGGCCAGGAGCCCGTCCACGGAACCGAACGCCCCCGCAACCGAGCCGAGCGGCCCGTTGGTCGCGATGAACTTCGGTGTCGACCGCAGTGCGAGGTGAACCGCGAACAGGGTCAGCCCCGGCCTCCAATCCCGTACGCGGCGCACGAAAGACGGTGGAAGCGAGCCCTGCGGAAGAACCTCCGGAAGCAAGGCGACGTGAATGGTGGACAACACTGCGCGCCGGGCCTGGTACCGCCGGCCGTTCGCGGTGACGACACCCGAGGCGCGCCCGTTGTCGATTGTGATCTCCGACACCGGCGAGCCCGTGACCACTCGGCCCCCGTGATCCTCGATCAGGCGTCGGAGAGCCAGCGGGAGCATTCCCGACCCGCCGATGGGTGTGGCCCACCCGAACTCCTGACGTCCCGCCGCCACCGCCATCGGCAGGATGCCGGTGCCGGGGCGTTCGGGGTCCTGAATCGTTGCGAAGGCGAGCCACAAAAGCAGGGACCGGACGTGAGGTTCCTCGAAGCGATCGAAGACAACCTCCTTCGCACTGCGGGCGTTCAATCGCCCGTAACGCCTCCCCACATCGGATTCGACGGAGGATTCGCTCGGCGGCGAGTTGTTCACGACCCCGTGGTGTTCTCGCAGGCCGCCCCACTCGCCGAGGAAATCCAGGTACGACTGCGCGTCGCGCGGCGAGAACCGTTCGAGCTCGAGCGCCGTGCGTTGGGGGTCGCGCCACATCGTGATGCTGGTGCCGTCCGGAAAGGGCATGACCAGCGCGGGATCCGTGAACACGTAGCGCAGCCCGTATCTGTCCAGCCCCAGTTCGTTGTTCCGCATCAACGGGTTGGACTGGATGAGGACGTGCGCACTCGAACACGAGTCGTGCTTGAAACCCGGAAGCGTCAGCTCCTCGGTGACGGTATTGCCGCCGATGATCGCGCGCGCCTCGACAACGGTTACCCGTAGCCCGGCGACGGAGAGATACGCTGCGGCTATCAGGCTGTTGTGCCCGGCTCCCGCAACCACCACGTCCGATTCCAAGGTTCTCCTCGATATCTCAGGCGCTGTCAGCCGGTTAGTCGCGCCGCCATCCAATCGGCGCTGCGATACCGGTGCTTGTAGGCCACGTTGGCGCAGCCGTGGTTGCCATCCTCGAGTAGCAGTAGATCGGTTTCGCCTCCGCTGGCCTCCGCAAGCCGTTGCGCGTGACGCCATGGAATCAGGCGATCTTGCTTGCCCATGACCACCAGCATGGGAGCGGTTATCAGCTCGGCGCGCCCCTCGAGAGTCAAGCGGCCCGCGCGGGCGCGGGCGTCGTCATCGGTATGCGCCTTCGAGCGAACTCGGAAGGTCGCGCGCGTGAGTTCGGGCAGGTGGTCCCACAGCGAACCGAAGTCAAACGGTCCCGCGAGTGCGATACAGGCCCTGATGCCACCGACGCCGCTCGCGATTCTCGGAGCGTAGTAGCCGCCCAGGCTGACGCCCCATAGACCGACGCGCCCGGTGTCCAGGTCTCCCCGAGCCGAGAGGTATTCGACGATCGCGGCTCCGGGGATCTCCCAGTCTCCCCTGATCGCCAGGTCGTACTCCGCTTCTCCCTGGCCGGGTCCGTCAACCGAGAACGTCGCCAGCCCTCGTTCGAGGAAGAGTTCCTCGGTTGGCGCGAGCTCTTCTTTGGTCGAGTCGAGTCCGGGGACGAGCACCACCAACGGATGGGGACCGGTGCCCGGGGGCTTCCGAAGGATGCCCACCAGCGCGGCGTTTTCGAAGGGGATCTCGTGACGCTCGCCCGGAGGGTCCAGAAACGGCAGAGCATCCGTAAGGCACCTCACGGCGTCCATGTGTGACCTGCGCATCTGCTCGAGATCCTCGACGAACACGAACTTGGCGAAATGAAAGAGAACCGCCGCCTGCCTCAGATGGGCTCCCGCCGACCGCAGGCGGTTCGCCGCGAGCGCCTCGCGCCCCAGAGCCTCGTGCTCCCGCCCCGCGCGCGACCATGCCTCGCACCACTCGTCCCATCTGTCGAGATCGCGCGTGATGCGCTCGAAGTCGGGGGCCGATACCCCGTTCGCGGTGAAGCGCGGCTTCCAATGCGTTATCGCGCTAACTATGCGCTCGTCGATGTCACCAATCCGATCTCTCAGTGGTTGGGAGTGTCGGCCGGCCGGCTCGAGACGTCGCGAACATTGGCGTTCAGGAACTCGACGATCCGGTCGAGCGTCGCTCGTTGAACCTCGTCCGGCTCCCCGTCACCGGCGTCGCTGTCGGGGCCCCAGTGATAGGCGTGCACGGGGTGGTCAAAGGTCGCCCATTCGGCCCGCTTGCCGGCGCGCGTCAATAGCTCGTGGAGTTTCTTGAAAAGGCCCTGCAGATGGTCGTCGTCCCGCCCCAGGACGAGAATCCTCACCTCGTCGGAGATGCGTTGGACGCGTCTCCAGGCCGCCGGAAAGTCGATCTCCTCATCCGTCACGTCGTGGCGGAACTGCAGCCTCTCCTCGACCCTCGGTCCCGAGCTGTCCTCGACCGCCCAGCCCTCGTCGGAGGCAGCTTCGTGCTTCAAACCGAGGAACTCGATCACCGCCGGTTCGCTGGGAATCATGGCCGCCGGACCCTCACCGATCTCCGAGATCAGTTTCATCTGGATCTCGCCTCCGTGACTTACTCCGAAGCTTCCGATTCTTTCCGGATCCACGTCGGGGTTGCGCTGGAAGTAGCGAAAGATTTCGGCTACGTCCTCATGGTCGAGGACGGCCGAAGGTCCCTTGTCGTACTGATCCTCGTTCTCCATTCGCCCCTCCGCGTTGCAGACGAGGTAACCCTCGTTTGCCAACCGGTCGAAGAACCAAGCTCGCCGACGCATCTGTCGTGCGAGAAAGGAGTGACCGAGTCCGCCCGAGCCCCCGTGAAAACAGATGACCGCCGGCCAGGGCGGGGGTCCGTTCGGCGCGCGCACGACGGCCGGAACGTAGGCGCCGTCGAGGGTGTAGATCATGTGCAGCGATAGCGGGGGGTCGCCCCCGAGTTCCGCGACGAAGTCGAGAGGATGTTCGACAGGTTTTCCGGTGTGGAAGCGCCACCCCGCCGGCCGATCGATGCGTTCGGTCAAGTTGCCCTCCTGTTATCCCGTGACCACGATGTCGAGGGGGTAGTGGGTGATCCTCTCGGCGCCCGTCTCGGTGACGATGTAGGTGTGGCCGAAGAACATGCCAAGGTTGCCGTCCGCGCGGATCGGATTGGGCTCGAGCATTAGGACCTGGCCCGGACGGATGACCTCGTCGGGGGCGTCGCCCACGAAGACGTGTGGCGGCCCCGTCACGAGATCGATTCCGTGAAGATGGATCGGCCGCGACTGGTAACCGTTTTCCCTGAAGAAGCGACCAGCACGCTCGACGTCTTTCATCGACTTGCCGGGCTCCAACTCCTCGGACATCCTCAGGAAACCGGGCAGGGTGATCTCCTCGAAGAACCTGCGGGCCGATTCCTCGGGCTCGCCGACGAATACCGGCATCCCGATCTGAGCCGTGTAACCACGATAGCCGGCGGCAAGTTCGTTGAGCACGACATCCCCGTCCTGCAGGCGGCGCCGGGAAGGGCGGGGGCTGCCGAAGATGAGATGGGGATCGTACGTGGAGGTCGAGCCGATGATAAGGAAGTCAACGTCCCCGCCGCCCTCGTAGATGGCTGCCGCGGCGGCGGCTCGCAGATCCTCCTCGGTAGCACCGGGACGGGCGCGCTCCACCATGGCGCCGAACGCGTCCGCGCACAGCCCACCGGCGGTGCGCACGCAGTCGAGCTCCTCCGGTGACTTCACCAGGAACAGCTCGTGAAAGATGTCGTCGATGAGCACGATCTCCGCGTCGGGTAAGGCGGTCTCGAGGTCGCGGAACTGATTCAGGGGCATGTAGTCCCCGTGTCGGGGGTCGATGGGCGGATGCCCTATACGTCCGCGATCCAGGTGCTTCTCGACGATCGCGTCGGCCAGCACGCGACCGAAGCGGCCGCCCCCGGAGGGCCGCACGTCGTCAACCCAGGAGACCAGGCGGACCGACTCGAGATGGCTCCCGCCCATCGGATAGACAAGGACGG
>Ga0299913_10002932_pt1 | contig 13712 bp, 13 predicted proteins | sample RVTome_9_FD_201360 | JGI IMG/M metagenome (GOLD analysis project Ga0299913, IMG submission 201360) | Soil microbial communities from uranium-contaminated site in the Upper Colorado River Basin, Wyoming, United States - RVT155D38 (version 2) ... | reverse complement strand
AACCGTGCCTTCGACGTGGCTGAGCATCCGGCTCGCTGACTGTGTCGCCGATGACCCGACAGACGTGTCGCCTATGTCGTGAGAGACCTGTCGCCGATGTCCTGACGAACCCACGACAGGCGGCTCGACTCGGCTAGGACCAGCGCGGTGCGAGCGAGGCCCAGCACCGGACCGAACGGCAGCGCGAAGCCGATCCAGAAGGCCATCTCTACGGGAGCAGCCCGAACGAGAGCGCCACACCCGAGCGCCGTCCGGCCCACAGCAGCGCACCGATGACGACCTCGGCGACGCAGACCGCCAGGAACGCGACCAGCAGTGCCACGGTCGTGCCCAGGCCGACGGCCTCGAACGGCCCGTCGCCGTACGTCGGGAACCCCATGAAGGTCCAGACCTCCCCGCCCGCGGCGAAGTGCTGGATCGCCGGAACAGCGGGGAGCCCACAGCCGAGGCCGAGGATCCAGGACGCGATCGCCGCGACCTTCATCACGTGGCCGCGCCGACCCGGTCCTGCTTGCGCGCGCTGCGCACCGCGGCGATGCCGGCGATGACTGCCCACACCGCCATTGCGCTGGAGACCGGGAAGAGCGGGTCGAGGGCGTCGGTGATGACGAACGTGCCGCCGGCCAGTGCGTAGGCCAGCCCGCCGATGACGCCGAACACCGCGGCCGGCCAGTTGCCGATCGTGCGGGTCATCGCGCCGACCACCGCGAGCGCGGCGATGCCGAGGCCGAAGGCCGGTGCGTAGATCGTCTCCGCGACCAGGAGTACGTCGGTCAGGGGCGTGCTGGCGCCCGAGGCGATCCGGTCCGCCTCGGAGCCGGAGAGCAGGTGGAGCAGGCTGCCGGCGGCCGCGGCCGTCGTGGCAAGGGCGGCGACGACTGCTGCCGTGTGCGCCCTCCCCACGGCCCGGAGGCCGCCGGTTCGCGCCAGCACGACGAGCGCGGCGGCGAGCAGGACCATGCCGACGAGGAAGACGGTGTGTGCCGGGAACCAGGCGGGGTCCTCGTACATGATCCGCAGGCGCTCCTTCACTGACACACCGACGGGGTCCTCCTTCGGGTGCATCGAGCCGCCGACGAAGTAGATGACGCCGCCGGCGATCAGCAGCCAGCCGACCAGGGGTGAGACGCTCGTGGCGCGGGTGCGCTCGACGGCGCGGGACAGGGTGGACATGGTGGGCTCCTCGGGGTGGTGCGCCGCGCTGTGCGACGCACCGTTCAACGTAGGAATCCGGCAGCCGCGTGACATCGAGGGCAGCCCTCGAGGTCTCCAGGGTTAACCCTCATGTCGGGGGTGTCTTCCTGTGCCAGCATGAGCACGTGGCACCGACGATCGTCATCGTCGACGATCACGAGGACTTCCGTGCTCATGCCGCCGAGCTCCTGGCGGCGGGGGGATACGAAGTCGTGGGGTCCTGCCCCGACGGTCGTTCGGCACTCAGCGCGATCGCGGCGCTGCGCCCGGACGTGGTGCTCCTCGACGTGCAGCTGCCGGACATCGACGGGTTCGCCGTCGTCGAGCAGCTGGCCGGCCGGGCAGACGACCGGGCCGACGACCGGGCCGGGCCGGTCGTCGTACTCGTCTCGACGCGGGAGGCGGCCGACTACGGCGGCCGGGTCGCGCAGAGCCGGGCGGCCGGATTCATCAGCAAGGCGGAGCTGTCCGTCCGCTCGCTGAGCGAGCTGGTCGGTGTGCGGTGACGAGCGCGGCGGTGTCGTCGTTGGAGAGCGGGGGCCGGGCGAGCACGGTGACGCCGGTCGTGCTCGGGCTCCTCTCGGCGAGCCTGGTGGTCGGTGGTTTCGGACTCGGTGTGCACCTGGCCAATCTGCACAACGGACTGATAGGTGCGACGTTCACCGCCGTCGGGGTGCTGATCGTCGGCAGGCGACCCGGCCACCACGAGGGCTGGCTGTTCGTCGCCAGCGGCGTGGCCTCCGCCGTGATCTTCTTCTGCCGGCAGTACGGCCTGGCGACTCTCGACGGGGATCCGCTCCCGGCAGCACGGTGGGTCCAGTGGCTCGGGGTGTGGCCACTGGCGCCGATCCTGGTGCTGACCGGGGTGACGTTCATGTGCTTCCCCGACGGCCGGCTGCCGTCGCCGCGGTGGCGGGCCGTGGTCGCCGTGATGGCCGTGGCCGGAGGGCTGCTGGCCGTGGGGTCGGCACTGTGGCCGGTCGAGTATGCCGACAACGAGCTGTCCCTCCCGCATCCGTTGGACGTCCCGGGGGGCTCGACCGCCCAGTCTGTGTGGGACGTGGCCGGCCCGGCGAGCTACATGCTGTTCCAGGTCGCGTGGGCCGGCTGCCTGGTCGTCCGGCTCCGGCGTGCCGAGGGTGACGAGGAGCGGCAGGTCCGGTGGTTCGCGTACGCCGTCACGGTGAGTGCGGCCGCCGTCCTGGCCTCGGCCCTGGTGTTCGGCTCGGCGACACCCGGCCTCCTCACCGTGCCGCTGATCGGGGTCGCGGCGGGTGTAGCGATCGTGAAGCACCGCCTCTACGACATCGACCTGGTGATCAACAAGACGCTCGTGGTCGGGGTGATGGCGGCGCTGATCACCCTGGGGTACGTCGGCGTGGTGGTCGGTGCCGGCAGCCTGGTCGGCCGCGGCCCGGTCCTCTCCGTCGTGGCCATGGCGGTCGTGGCAGCCGCCTTCGAACCGGTCCGCCGGCGGGTCCAGGGATGGGCGGACCGACTGGTGTACGGCGACCGGCCCACGCCGTACGAAGCACTCTCGCGCCTGTCGAGCCGGCTCAGCCACGGCGGCCAGGACGCCGAGCTGTTCGGCGCCCTGGCATCGAGCGTCGCCGAAGGCGTGGGCGCCGTCGAAGTGACCCTGTGGGTCGGCGCGGAGGGTGACCTGGTGCCGGTTGCCTCATGGCCGCCGCGCGCAGAACCGCTGCCCCGCCTGGACAGCGCGCCGAGAGGGCTGGCCGCGCTGGAGGAGGCCGGACGCACCCACGTGCGACCCATCGAGCATCAGGGATCCGTGCGCGGCGCGGTCGTGCTCACGAAGGCGCCCGGCGAGGGCCTGACCGGTGCGGAGGAGCGGCTGCTCGGCGACCTGGCGGCGCAGGCCGGGCTGGTGATCGACCACGTGGGGCTGGGTGCGGAGCTGCAGCAGCGGCTGCACCAGATCTCCGCGCAGGCCGCGGAGCTGCAGGCGGCCGCCCGTCGCCTCGTCACCGCTCAGGACGAGGCCCGGATCCGGATCGAGCGGAACCTCCACGACGGGGCCCAACAGTCGTTGGTGACCCTTGCGCTGCACCTGCGGGCGGTGTCCGAGCGCGCCGCGTCGAGCGGTGACGGCGAGCTGGCGACCCAGGTGGAGACGGCGCGCCGGCAGCTGTCCGAGGCCCTCGCCGAGCTCCGCGACCTCGCGCGCGGCATCCACCCGGCGGTCCTCAGCCAGGACGGGCTGGCGGCCGCCGTCAGCTTCCTCGCCGAGAGGGCGCCGCTGCCGGTGCGGGTTGGCCTCCGCCTCGAGACCCGGCTGCCGCAGGAGGTGGAGGTGACCGCCTACTACGTCGTCAGCGAGGCGCTGACGAATGCCGTGAAGCACGGCCGGGCGACCCGGGTCACCATCGACGGCTGCGTGCGTGATCGTCAGCTGTGGGTCGAGGTCACCGACGACGGTTGTGGGGGTGCCGACGGTCAGTGGGGAAGCGGCCTCCACGGCCTCGTGGACCGGCTCGCGACCCTGGGCGGACAGCTGACCGTGACGAGCCCGGCGGGTGCCGGCACCGCGCTGCTGGCGGTGATCCCGTGCGAGTGATCCTGGCGGACGACGCGGTGCTGTTCCGGGAGGGGATGGCCCGGGTCCTGACCGAGGCCGGGCTCGACGTCGTCGGTCAGGCCGGCAACGCGGTCGAGCTCCTGGACCTCGTCGGTCGGGATCCGCCCGATGCGGCGGTCATCGACATCCGGATGCCCCCCGGACACTCCACCGAGGGCATCGACGCCGCGGTGCGGATCCGCGAACAGGCACCGGACGTGGGGCTGCTGCTGCTCTCCCAGCACACCGAGACCGACATCGCCGTCCGCCTGATGACCGAGTTCCGCGGCGGCGTCGGGTACCTCCTCAAGGATCGCGTCTCCGACCTGGCGGCCTTCGCCGGCGACGTACGCCGGGTGGCGTCGGGCGACAGCGTGATCGACCCCGACCTGGTCGCCCGCCTGGTGGCCAAGAAGCGGGAGGCCGATCCGCTCGACGCCCTGACCGAACGGGAACGCGGCGTCCTGGCGCTGATGGCGCAGGGACGGTCGAACAGCGCGCTGTCGGCCGAGCTGTTCCTGAGCGAGAAGACGGTCGAGGCGCACGTCCGCAGCATCTTCAACAAGCTCGGCCTGGCGCCCGATCCCGGCGACCATCGGCGGGTGCTGGCGGTGCTCGCCTTCCTCCGCTCCTGATATGGGAGTCTCGGAACCATGGCCGATCTGCTCGTCACGGGGGCGCGTCTCGCGGACCTCCAGGGGCTCACAGACGTCCTGATCCGCGACGGCGTCGTGCACTCCGTGACCACCGGTGCCACGCCCGACCCGGCGGCCGAGGTCGTCGATGCCGACGGTCGTCTGCTGCTGCCGGGACTGGTCGAGGCGCACTGCCACCTCGACAAGACGCTGTTCGGGCGGGAGTGGGTCCCGCACTCCGCCGAGGACACGCTGACGGACCGGATCCGCACCGACCGCATCCGGCGCACGGAGCTGGGCATCCCCGACCCGGACGCGATGGCCGCGCTGGTGCGGGCCATGTCGGGCCACGGCACCACGTCGATCCGGACCCACACCGACATCGACCCGGAGGTGGGCCTGCGCGGCGTCGCGCTGGTCGCGGAGCTGGCCGCCCGGGCGAGCGGCCGCGTCGACATCCAGCAGGTGGCGTTCCCCCAGCACGGGCTGCTCGGCCTCGCGGGTACGCCGGACCTGCTCGACGCCGCGCTCCGGAACGGCGCCACGGTGGTCGGCGGGCTGGACCCGGGCGCGGAGGGGGACGCCGTCGCCTACCTGGACGTGGTGTTCGGGCTCGCCGAGCGGCACGCCGCCATGGTCGACCTGCACCTGCACACGGGAGGCCAGGAGGGGTTGGCCGAGGTCGACCTGGTGATCGAGCGGACCCGCGCCCTCGGCCTGGCGGGCCGGGTGGTGCTCAGCCACGTCTACGCCCTGGGCGCGGCCCCGGAGGCTGACGCCCGCGCGGTCGCCGACCGGCTGGCCGCGGCCGGGGTGGGCGTCGTGACGGCCGCGCCGTACAGCTATCCGGTGCCGGACCTGCGGATCCTGAGCGACGCGGGAGTCGTGGTCGGCTGCGGACACGACGGGATCCGCGACCTCTGGGGCCCCTACGGCACCGGCGACCTGCTCGAGCGGGCCTGCCACGTCGCCTATCGCAGCCACTTCCGGAGGGACGAGGACATCGAGCTGGTCCTCGAGGCGGCGACCACCGGGGGCCGTCGGCTGCTGGGCCTGCCGCCTGCCGGCGTGCGACCCGGCGATCCCGCGGACCTGGTTCTGGTCCCGGCGCGGACGCCCGCGGAAGCGGTCGTCACCCATCCGCCCGGACGCACGGTGATCAAGGCCGGCCGGGTCGTCAGCTAGACGTGGCGGACCACTCCTCGGCAAGGAGCGACCAGACCTCGCTGTCGTGCCTGACGCCGTTGTGGAGGTACTCCGAGCGCAGCACGCCGTCCAGCCGCATCCCCAGCCGCTGGGCGGCCGCGCGGCTGCGGTTGTTGTGCGGAGTGGTGACCCACTCGACGCGGCGCATGCCGCGTTCGACCACGGCGTACTCGACCAGTAGCCGCGCCGCGGCGGTGACCAGTCCGTGTCCGGACCCGGCCGGCTCGGTCCACACGCCGATCTCGCAGTTGCCGGCGCGGGCGTCGAACCGCACGAACATCACGCCGCCGACCAGGGTGTTGTCGAGCCAGATGCCGTGCAGCCGGGCGGTGTCGGCCGCCTGCTTGTCGGCGTAGGACTGGAGGGTGGCGCGGGCCGAGCCCAGGTCGGTCGATCGCGCGGCCCACGGGATCCAGGGGTCGACGCTGGCCCGGGCCCGATCCATGTGGGCGAGGAACTCGTCGGCATGCCAGGGCTCGAGCGGACGCAGTTCGGCGTGCGGTGTGGTCGACAGGGTGATCGCGTACACAGGCCAATGGTGGCCCCCGGTCACTCCTCCTCGTCGATGTGGGGGTCGGCGAGGAGGTACTGCGTGACCTTCCCGTCGTCGTGCCAGTCGTGGTCGCGGACCGGCTCGGGGATCATCCGGCCCTCGGTGGCGTCCCAGAACCGGTCGATGCGCAGCGCCACCGAGCGCGCCACCTTGCCGCGCACCCCCTGGTGCGGCACGTACGGGTGCGGCCGCGTCGGGGCCTGTAACTCGGCGTGGTAGAGCCGCTCGCCCCAGTCCGGGTCGTCCTCGTGCAGGTGCGCGGCGAGCTCGCCGACCAGCTTCCGCTCCAGCGCCCAGGTGGCGTCGAACTCGCTGCGTACGTCGGCCCAGATCGACTCCCACGACCGGCGGATCGCGTACGTCGACCCGTAGAGCTTCGCCTTCACGTTGGCGAGCGCGATCTCGAACTCCTTGCTCCGGTGCACGAACTCGCGGGCCCGCTCCTCACCGTCCGGCAGCCGATGTCGTGCCGCGTTCACCACCACGTCGAGCACCGCCGCGTGGTGCCTGCTGGCGCTGGCCAGGAAGCTGTCGATCGCGGGGTACTGGTCTCTCGGGTGTCCGGGGTCGGGCCGCGCGGATGCGGCCAAGGACAGCCGCTCGTCGAGAACCCGATGGGTTGCGTTCATGCCTGGTACGAGGGTGTCCACATCTGTCATCTCCCGGTGCCTTCGGGGCCGTCCCCAGCCCTCGCTCCAGTGTCCGCCGCGAAGCGGGCTGGGACAACCCCGCGCGAACGTCGAGCCACGCGCGCACCGGTCGGCACCAATCCGCCGGGGGGTCTACGATCGAATCACTCGGACAGCACTCGACGGCGCCGCCGTCGCCGTGCACGATGAGAGCTCCTCGCGGGTCAACCAGGCACCACCGTCGAGGTCTCGGACCAGGGATCGACCGCAGTGGGGAGGGATCACATGCAAGACCGACGCCACAACCAGGTCGGGCGGTTCACCTGCAACATCGTTGCCGGCATCTGGGAGTGGGACGACGAGGTCTTCCGCATCCACGGCCTCGAGCCGGGGTCGATCACCCCCACGACGGACTACCTGCTCAACTGCAAGCACCCCGAGGACCGCGAGCGCGTCGCCGCCGTCCTGCACCAGGCCTCCGCTACCGGCGAGCCGTTCAGCATCTCCTACCGGTTGATCGGCGCCGATGACGTCGAACGCCGGGTGGTGCTGGTCTGTGAGGGCGGTATCTGTGAGGACGACGTCGTCACCTCCATCGACGGCTACTACATCGACCTGACCGCCGACTTCCGCGCGGAGAGCGAGGAGTTCGCCAGTGAGGCGGTCGCCGCCTCCGCCGAGCACCGGGCGACCATCGAGCAGGCCAAGGGCAGCCTGATGCTCGCCTACGGGCTGGACGCGGACCAGGCGTTCGCGATGCTGAACTGGTGGTCCAGCCACCGCAACGTGAAGGTCCGCGACCTCGCGGCGCGGCTGGTGGAGACCTGGGAGTCGGGATCGGCCAGCAACAGCGAGCTGCGGCAACGGTTCGACGACCTGCTGCACGACATCGCGACGCCCGGCCCCACCCGTCAGCCGGCCAGGCCCGAGCCGGCCCCGTTGCCCGATTAGTGTCGTGCCCTCCGAGAACGGCTGACCGGGCGTCGGTCAGGGGGAGGGGGTCGCCGCCCGCCCCGCGAGGTGGGCCAAGCCGGTCAGCGCCGCACCGATGGCCTCGCGTTGCGCCTCGAGCCGGTGCGCCTCGGCGTCGGGGATCTCGACGTGCACGCCGATCCGGGTGCCCTCGCCGTTCCCCAGGTCCTCGAGCGTCCACTCGAACGTCAGGTCCGAGACCAGGCACGAGACCACCATGCGGTGCTCCTTGCTCTCGGTCCGCATCGCCTGCGGCATCGGGAAGTCGGGGTAGCCCTCGGGATACATGGTGAAGTCGGCGCGGTCGTCGTCCGGCCGGGCGTCCTCGACGCTCCCGATGCCGGACCACCACTCCGGGAAGTGGTGCGGGTCGTAGAGGATCTTCCACACCTCCTCGGGTGCGGCGGACGTCGTGGCGAAGTCGTCGAAGGTCGGCATGTCGTCTCTTCTCAGGTCGCCGCGGGGGCGAGGTCGTCCAGGTCGGCCCGGACCCGTTCGAGCTCTGTCTCCGGCTCGACCATGGCGACCAGTGGGGGCCGACCGAAGTCGGCGATGGTGGCCGCGAAGTGGTCGCCCACCGCCCGGCGCCGGATGAGGCGACGCCACCCGGCGGCGGCCTCCTCGAGGCGCGCCTCGGCCTCCGCGGGATCCCCGCGGTGCCGGGCGATCAGCCCTTGGATCCGGCACATCCGCGGCACGAGTGCCTCGGGGAAGTCGCCCGGCGTGACCGGTTCCTGCGTGGTGCGGCGCAGTTCCTCCTCCGCCTCGTCGGGTCGACCGAGGGCCACCAGCGACTCCGCCCGACGCAGTCGCGCGGTCGGTCGGCTGAACCCGGTGCCGTCGCGGAGCGCGGATGCGATCAGCGCGGCCGCGTCGTCGTACCGGCCCAGCGCCAGGGCCAGGAGTCCGCGGTCGTGGTCGGCGAGGCCGAGCATCGCCTGGTCGCCCAGTCGATCGGCGATCTCACGCTGCCGTCCGGCGCTCTCCCACGCCTCCGCGTCGCGTCCGAGGCGGCCCAGGATGTGCGCGCGTCCGGCCAGGAGATGGAACTCGAGGGTGACGAGGCCGCTGCCGACCGCCTCGGCCAGGCCGCGGTCGACGAACTCCAGTGCCCGGTCGAACTCGCCCGCGCAACCGGCCGTGCAGGAAGCGTGCGCCCACGCCCCGTAGCTCAGGTCGACCCGCCCCATCCGGGCACCCGCCTCCGCCGCCGCGATCTGAGGGCCGTAGCTCTCGCGGAACCGTCCCCGGCGAACCAGTGCGAGCGCCCGCGCGTGCCCGATCGCCACGGTCATCGCATCGCTGGGACGCTCGTCGCCGAGCAGTGCGTGCACCTGCTCGAGGAGACGCTCCGCGGTCGCGACGTCACCCGCGACGATCTCCGCCCACGCCCATCGAGCCAACGCCTCGATCCGAACCTCCGGTTCCGCCAGGCCGGCGTCGTCCAGTACGTCGACGGCGGTGCGGGAAGCGTGCAGGGAGCGCTCCGGATGACAGAGCGCGCCGGCGTACCAGCGCGCCCGCCGAACCCACGCATCGGCGACCTCGGCGGGGCCGGGGAGCCCCGGCAGGGCTCGGGCGAACGCCTCGTCCGCGGCGTCGGCGTTGACCCGGAAGGCTTCGGTCTCCGCGAGGTCGATCAGCAGGTCCGCGCGGTCGGGATCCAGCTCTACGGCTAGTCGGAGCAGGGACGCCGCGTCGTCGAGGGCCGCGACGCGGCGGGCCTGTTGCGCGGCCCGGACGAGCTGTTCGATGGCCAGGTCGTCGCGCCCGGCCAGCCGGAGGTGGCGGGCGGCCTCGGCCGCCACCTGGTCGCTCGTGCCGGAGAGGACCAGCCCGAGTGATTCGTGCAGACGCTCGCGGGCCGGCTCGGGCAGGTCGACGTACGCCGCCTCCCGCAGCAGGGCGTGTCGGTAGCCCACCCGGCCCCGGGCGACGTCGAGCAGGCTGCACTCCGCGGCCGCGGCAACGGCTTCACGGGGTGAGGACAGTGGGAGCACGGCGATCTCCTCGCGTTCGAGGCTGCGGCCGGCGACGGCGGCGAACTGCGCGAGATGGAGGGCGTCCCCGTGCAGGGGGGCGAGGGCGGTGCGGACCGAGGCGCGCAGGCTCGGGGGCGGGGCGCTCTCTCCGCGGGCGAGTGCCGCCGCCCACTCGACGGCCAGCAGCGGGTTGCCGTCCGCTGTGGAGACCACCTGCGTGACCCGTTCGGGCGGCAGGGTGGCCACCTCGCGCACGAGACGGGCGGACTGCTCCCTGGCGAGCGGGCGGAGCGTCAGCTCGGTCGTGAGCGCCCGCCGGGCCCGCAACGACTGCTCCAGGGCGTCGACCTGTGCGACCAGGGGTTGAAGACGGCGCGTCAGGACCACCAGGACGGGGGAGCCGGCGAGCCGTCGGCACGCGTATCCGATCAGGTCGAGGGTCGCCGGATCGGCGGCGTGCAGGTCCTCCATCAGGAGCACGGTCGGCGCGACGTCGCTCACCCACTGCAGCAGTCCGACGACTCCCTCGTAGAGCCGCGCGCGCTCGAGGTCCGGCGGTGTGGCGGTGGCCGTGGCCGGATCGTCGCCGCCCGAGCCGAACGCCGGGCTGAGCGGCGCGAGTGCTGCCGCCCAGCGGGCGTCGGGTGGACGTCCGTCCACGACCGCGTCCAGTCCGCCGATCAGCTCGGCCCAGGGACCGAGCGGTGCGGTGACGCCGAGGTCGAGCGCGGTCGCCGACGCCACCACGGCCCCCTCGGCGCGCGCCAGGTCGCACAGCTCGCCGGCCAGCCGGGTCTTCCCGATGCCCGGCTCGCCCACGATCGAGGCGACGACCAGCCGGCCGCCGCGGGCCCGGGCCCATGCGTCGCGGAGCTCCGCGAGCTCGCGGTCCCGCCCGGTCAGCGGCCACTCCTGCCGTGGCGACCTGCGCGCCTCCGGGGCGCTCCGGGACCGGAGCCTCTGGGCCAGTCGCTCGGTCTCCGGGGCGGGCCGGATGCCGAGCTCGCGGTCCAGCCGGTCGCGGAAGCGCTGGTACGTCGTGAGGGCCGCCGCTCGATCGCCGGCGTCGGCGAGACGGCGCATCAGCCGCTGGACCGGCTGCTCGGCGTGCGGGTCGAGCTGCACCTGCTGACGGGTCAGCAGAACCGCCTGCGCGGTGTCGCCTCGCGCCTTGGCGTCCCGGGCGCGGGACTCGAGCAGCGCCACCATCCGCAGCTGGTGGGCCTCCCGGGCGCGGATCACCCACTCGTCGTCGTACCCGGGCAGCAGCTCGCCGAGGCCGTCCTCGCCCTCCGCGTCGACCTGGATCGGCGCGCCCGGGAGCAGCCCGATCCGGTCGCGGCCGATGTGCAGGTAGTCGTCGGCGCGGTCGCCGAGCGCCTTCCGCAGCGCCCACAGCGCACTCCGCAGGCTGGCCCGCGCACTCGAGTCGAGAACGTCGGGCCAGAAGGTCGCCGCCACGTCGCCGCGCGGGTGCAGCCCGGGATGCAGGCCGAGCCAGGCGAGCAGCAGCCAGGCGCGCCGACTGGCCGGGGGCTCGACGACCGCGTCGTCCAGCCACACCCTCATGCCCCCGAGAAGCGACATCCGGAGCATGCACTCAAGGTACTCGCGGTCGCCCCCGAGGGTCTTACGAAAGTTCGACGTCTGATTGACGTCGTTCCGTCGCCCGTTTGACGGGCGATTGACGACGGCTCAACGGCCCACGACGCAGGGTCGTCGCATCTGCCGGTCCACGGGGGCCGGAAATGACGAAGGAGGACACATGACGATCGACGAGCAGCAGCTCGACGCCTTCATGGGACAGTTCGTGAACGATCTCGGCGCGACCATCCACGCCAGTACGGTCGTGATCGGCGACAAGCTCGGCCTCTACAAGGAGCTGGACCGGTCCGGGCCGCTGCGTTCCGCGGACCTCGCGAGCCTGACGGGCACCGCCGAGCGGTACGTCCGCGAGTGGCTCCGGGGACAGGCGGCGAGCGGCTACGTGACCTACGACCCCGAGGACCAGACGTTCTCGTTGTCGGAGATCCAGTCGTTCACCCTCGCCCAGGAGGACAGTCCGGCGTTCGTGCCCGGCGCGTTCCAGGTCGCGACAGCGGCGATCAAGGACGAGGAGCTCATCACCGAGGCGTTCCGCACCGGTGCCGGGGTCGGCTGGCACGAGCACCACCCCGACCTGTTCGAGGGCACCGAGCGGTTCTTCCGTCCGGGGTACGCCGCCAACCTGGTCGAGTCCTGGCTGCCGGCCCTCGACGGGGTGTCCGCGAAGCTCGAGGCCGGCGCGAAGGTGGCCGACGTGGGCTGCGGCCACGGTGCCTCGACCATCCTGATGGCGCAGGCGTTCCCGAACTCGACCTTTGTCGGCTTCGACTACCACGGGCCCTCGATCGCGTGGGCCGCCAAGGCGGCCGCCGACGCCGGGGTCGGAGATCGGTGCCGGTTCGAGGTGGCCAGCGCCGCGGCGTACCCCGGCAGTGACTACGACCTGGTCGCGTTCTTCGACTGCCTGCACGACATGGGCGACCCGGTCGGAGCGGCGCGGCACGTGCGCGCGTCGCTCGCATCCGACGGCACCTGGCTGCTCGTGGAGCCGAACGCCGGAGACCGGGTCGAGGACAACCTGAACCCCGTCGGCCGGGTGTTCTACAACGCGTCCACGATGGTCTGCGTCCCCGCGTCCCTGTCCCAGGAGGTCGGCCTCGGGCTCGGCGCCCAAGCCGGCGAGGCGGCGCTGCGGGAAGTCGTGACGACCGCTGGGTTCGGGAGCTTCCGCCGGGCCACGGAGACCCCCTTCAACATCATCCTCGAAGCCCGTCCGTGACCGCGGACACCACCACCACGCAAAGGAGAATCATCATGACCACCACCCCGCTCGCGTTCGACCTCACCGGCTTCACCCGGGCCACCGAGGAGCGCGATTCCCGGTTCCTGATCGACCAGTACGCCGAGGACGCCGAGATCCGCGTCGTCGACCGCACCCACCCGCCCCGCTCGCCCCTGGTGCTCCGTGGCAAGGCCGAGATCCGGCCCTGGCTCGAGGACACCTACTCCCGCGACATGACCCACCGGGTCGTGGATCCGGTGGTCGGCGCTGGCCTGATCGCGCTCACCGTCGAGTGCCGCTACCCGGATGGGATCAACGTCCACTGCGCCTGCACCGCCGAGGTCCGCGACGGCCTGATCACCCGGCAGTCGGTGGTCCAGGTCTGGGACGAGTGAGTCTCGGGGCCCCCGTCCCGCCGATCGACGGCCGGCCTTGGGGCTCCTGGTATGCAAGAAGGAGAGCATGAGCGCTGCTGTCGACAGCGCCGACGCAACGTCACCGGTCGGCCGTGCCTGGGGAGGTCTCGGCCGACCGGGACCTGCTCCTGCCGGTAACGCTCAGGCGCGCCACACCTCCGCCTCGGTGACGAACGCCGAGGACCCGGGGCGCTCGGCCGTCCCGTACCGCTCGACGTGGCCGGGCAGCGCCCGGCCGCCGCGCCGGATCTCCCCCGTGGCGCACGGGCCGAGCACCAGGCTGAGGCTGTGCGGCACCCCGCCGAGCGCGAAGCCGTCCGTGGCGAACGCGCGCACATCGAGCACGTCCGCGGTGACCACCGACAGGTCACCGGCTCGGGCCCGCATCCCGGTGGCCAGGTCGACCTCGACGCGTGCGGGAGCGGGATAGTGCCGGGGCGTGGACCAGGGCAGCCCGTCGAGCTCGGGGAAGTGCCGGACGAAGTGGTCGGCCAACCAGCCGCCCAAGGCCAGGTCGGCGCTGTGCACCGAGACGCCGTCCGGCTGCCAGAGCACGATCGCCGTTCCGGCACCGTGGGTCGACCAGTCGACCCTCCAGCACGAGGCGTACGCCGTGCAGGAGCCGTCGTCTCCGAAGAGCTGAACGGCAGGGTTGGCACCCACCAGCTCCGGCTTGCGCAGCGCCGGGTCGTCCGCGGCGGCCACGGGGGCACTGCCGGC
>Ga0299913_10002931_pt1 | contig 13713 bp, 12 predicted proteins | sample RVTome_9_FD_201360 | JGI IMG/M metagenome (GOLD analysis project Ga0299913, IMG submission 201360) | Soil microbial communities from uranium-contaminated site in the Upper Colorado River Basin, Wyoming, United States - RVT155D38 (version 2) ... | reverse complement strand
AGCTCGAAGCAGTGGCTTCCGGGGTGGAGCAGGCGGTAGACCTGGTCCGGACCGGTGGACGGGTCGTGGCGATCTCGTATCACTCGCTGGAGGATCGGATCGTCAAACAGCACTTCGCCGAGAAAGCCAGGGGATGCACTTGCCCTCCCGATCTCCCGGTGTGCGGCTGCGGCAACACCGCCGAGGTCCGGATCCTGACACGCAAGCCGATTCGCGCCAGTGACGAGGAGATCGCGGTCAACCACCGGGCGCGGTCGGCAGTCTTGAGGGCGGTCGAGAAGGTGGCGTCGTGACCGCACAGCCAGCTCGTGGCGAGCGCAACGCCCACGGCCTCAGAGTCCTCAAGGGCAGACGGATGCGCAAGCCTTCCCTGGCCCCGTGGATGATCATGGTGCTGATCGCCATTTTCGCCTTCCTCGGCCTGGGCTTCGCCCGTACCAGCCTCGATCGCACCGCATTCGACCTGGCCGAGCTGGACAAGGCCATCGACGTCCAGCTCGCCGTGAACGAGCAACTGCGTCTCGAGGTGGCCCGGCTCGAGAACCCGGCCCGGATCGCACCGCTGGCCGACGAGATGGGACTCGTCCTCCCATCGGACACCAATCAACTGCTGGTGAATCTGGATGAGCCTTCGGCGGTCGTGGCCGAGGGTGACGGCAACGGAGCCAACCAATGAATCCCCGTGGACGCGCTGGAACCGGGTTGATGCGCGGGGCCCCGCCCCTCCGGACACCCAGCCGGAGAGCCGGTGGCCATGGCGGCCGCTGACGGCAGGCGGAGAGCGGGCAGTGCCCGTATGGCGATCATCGGGGTCGTGGTGATCGCTGCCTGGCTCGGCATGGGATACCGTCTTTTCGAGATCCAGGTGGTGCGCGCCGAGGAGCTGGCCGACAAAGGGCTGAGCCAGCGTCTGGTCACCCGGGAGATGGCCCCCCAGCGAGGCAAGATCTACGACCGGAACGGAAACCTGCTGGCTATGACCGTCGAGTCGCAGAGCCTCTTCGCAGACCCACAAACGCTCGAAGAGCCCCTCTGGGTGGCACAACAGATCGGTGGGCTGCTCGGTGTCGACGCCGATGCCCTCTTCGAGAAGCTGACGAGTGACAGCCGGTTCGTCTACATCAAGCGCCAGGTCGACGGGGTCCTGGCCGAACAGATCCTCAGTCACGAGATTCCGGGTGTGTATGCACACCCCGAGCCGACCCGGGTCTACCCGGCGGGATCGGTGGCTGCCCATGTCACAGGGTTCGTCAACATCGATGGCGACGGTCAGGAGGGTCTCGAGCTCTACTACGACTCAGAGTTGCGTGGCGAACCGGGCAGAGCCGTCTACGAGCGTGCCCTCGACGGGACTCCCATCCTCCAGGCCGAGTCGGACATAGTTCCCGCCATCCCGGGCATGGACCTGCAGACAACCATCGACCTTCCTCTCCAGTACAAGGCCCAGGAGTCGTGTGTGAACGCTGTCGAGCGCACCGGTGCCGACTCCTGTTGGGCCGTGGTGCTCTCGGTGGAGACCGGGGAGATCCTGGCATTGGTGGGGGCACCGGTCTTCGATCCCGATCTGAGACAGACCGTCGATCCCAGGTGCGACGAGGCCGACGATCCCGCCTCCTGTGAAATGTTCCGGAATTTCGTGGTGCGCGGCATCTACGAGCCGGGCTCGACCCAGAAGATGATCACGTTCGCAGCCGCGCTCGAGGAGGGTGAGGTGCAGGTGGGCACGGTGATCTCCGACGTAGACGACGAGTTGGAGCTCCTGGACGGAGCCTGCAAGGCAGGAGACGACGACCTCCACGGCTGCTACGAGGACTTCGACGAGCACGAGACGATGGACATGACCGTGCGCGACATCTTCACCCGCTCGTCGAACATCGGGACGATCAAGGTTGCCGAGAAGCTCGGTGAGGACCGGCTCGTCGACTACATCGAGGCGTTCGGCCTCGGAGCCGTGACTGGTGTCGACTACACCGTCGAGGCGGAGGGGATCCTTCGTTTCGACGCCGGATGTCAGACGTGTTGGGCGTCGGCGGCCATCGGCTACTCGGTAGCTGCCAGCCCTCTGCAGATGGCAGCGGCCTACGCAGCGATCGGCAACGACGGGATCTGGACGACTCCCCACCTCGTTAAATCCCAGGTGGATGCAGAAGGCGAGACCGAAGTCGCCGGAATCGCGACCCGCGAGGTCGTGTCTCCGGGCACGGCCCTGCTCATGCGTGAGCTTCTCGCCGGTGTAGTCGAAGACGGCACGGGTCACAACGGTGCGGTCGAGGGGTACCGGGTCGGGGGCAAGACGGGCACCGCCAACAAGCTCGGCGAGGACGGCCGCTACACCGACGAGACGAGGGCATCGTTCGTGGGCATGGCCCCGGTCAGCGACCCTCAGGTGGTCGTGGCAGTGGTGGTCGACGCGCCCGACGACGAGTACCGGACCGGCGGCCTGGCCGCCGCCCCCGTGTTCTCGCAGATCATGGAGCAGGCGCTCCACCGCCTCGGAGTGAGCCCTGATGGCGAGCGAGGGTAAGCAGGTGTCGGTGCTCGCGGCGCAGCTCGACGACGCCCGGGTCGTAGGCAATGCAAATCCAGTCGTCACAGACCTCACGCACGACTCGCGTCGGGTCGCTCCGGGCTCCATGTACGTCGCAATCAGTGGCTCACATGTCGACGGTCACGACTTCGTCGAGTCGGCCGTGGCCGGCGGTGCCGTGGCCCTATGTGTGGATCACGAGATGAACTCGGATGTGACCCAACTCGTGGTACCCGACACCCGAGTCGCGCTGGGCGAACTGGCCTCTTTCGTTCACGACCACCCCTCCCGGTCGATCGACGTGATCGGCGTGACGGGGACCAACGGCAAGACCACCGTGACCCACTTCGTCGAGTCGATAGCTCAGGCCGGCGGTCTCGTGACCGGTCTCATCGGGACCATCCACACCCGGTACGCCGGGCGCGCGGTGGAATCAGCCATGACGACGCCCGAGGCATCCGATTTCCAGCGGCTCTTGGCAGACATGCGCGACGAAGGGGTGCAAGTGGTCGCCGCAGAAGTGTCGTCTCATGCCCTCGAGTTCGGTCGTGTTGCCTCGACCCGGTTCGCTGTTGCCGCCTTCACGAACCTGTCCCAGGACCACCTCGACTTTCACGGCGACATGGGCACTTATCGTGCCGCCAAGGAGAGGCTGTTCAGCGACTACGAACTGAAGAGCGCGGTGGTCAACATCGATGACCCGGCCGGTCGGGACCTCGCCGGCACCCTCCGTGGCGAGCTGATCACGGTGGGCACAGTTGGCGACGTTTCGGTCAGCGGGTTGACGCCGATGCCGGGCGGTAGCCGGTTCACCATCTCGACTCCCTGGGGGAGGTCCGAGCTGGCGGCGCCGGTGCTGGGCGAGTTCAACGTGTCCAACCTCGCCATGTCGGCGGCGTGCTGTCTCGCCGTGGGCATGAACTTCGACGACGTGGTCGCGGGGATGAGCCGCGTTGCCGGGGTGCCCGGGAGATTCGAGATCGTCTCTGGCTCAGACCCGATCGTGGTCATCGTCGACTATGCCCACACCCCCGAGGGGGTCGCTCGGGCGGTGGACACCGCCCGCAGCCTCACGGACGGGCGTGTCATCGGGCTCATCGGCGCCGGAGGCGATCGCGACCGAGCGAAACGGCCGGCCATGGGCGCCGCCATCGCCACCGCAGACCTGGCGGTGATAACCAGCGACAACCCGCGCTCGGAGGATCCGGACGCCATCGTCGCATCGGTCGTGTCCGGTCTGGGCGAAGGCACGAACCACGTCATGGAAGTCGATCGCCGCCGCGCCATCGACATCGCCGTCGACGCCGCCGAGAGTGGCGACGTGGTCCTGGTGCTGGGCCGGGGTCACGAGCCCTACCAGCAGATCGCCGGTGAGAAGATCCCCTTCGACGACAGGATCGTGGCGGCCGAATCGTTGCAGAGACTGCGAAAGTCCACGGATCCTGGTCCCGGACCAGGGAGCATCGACACGTGATTGCGCTACTGGTCGCGGCAGCTTTGGGTCTCATGCTGTCGATCTTCGGCATGCCATATGCCATCCGCTTCCTGCGCCGCCGGGAAATCGGGCAATTCATCCAAGAGGACATCCAGGGCCAGCACGGTCACAAGCAGGGCACACCGACGATGGGAGGCGTCGTGTTCGTGGGTGCCGCCGTGATCGGATGGCTCCTCGCCCACGTCCAACTGTGGACGCCGGGCACCGGGCTGACCGTGACCTTCCGCCCGTTTGGCGTGGGTGGATGGCTCGCCGTGCTTGCCCTGGTCGGAATGGCCGTAGTTGGCTTTTTCGACGATTGGGTCAAGTACTCGAGGAAGCGAAGTCTCGGCCTGTCGAAGACGGCCAAGTTCGGAGCACAGATCGCCATCGCCGCCCTGTTCGCCTTCTTTGCCACACAGGCCGGCATCATCACCCAGATCTCTTTCGTTCGCCCGCTGGGAGATGCGTGGGATCTCGGACCGTTCTTCGTGGTGTGGGTGCTGCTGATGTTGACGGGTGCGGCCAACGGGGTGAACCTCGCCGACGGAATGGACGGGTTGGCCGGGGGTGCCTCCGCTCTCGTGGTCGGCGCCTACACCATCATCGCTTTCTGGCAATTCAGGAACTCCTCTCTCGAGGGCGGCATCTACGAAGCGCTTTCGCCTCTCGAGCTCGCGACCATCTCCGCGGCGATGTTCGGGGCTCTCCTCGGGTTTCTCTGGTGGAACGCACCGCCTGCCAAGATCTTCATGGGTGACGTCGGGAGCCAGGGCATCGGTGGCCTGCTGGCAGCTCTCGCTCTGCTCAGCAACACCCAGCTCCTCCTCGCCCTGGTAGGCGCGATCTTCGTGGCCGAGACCCTTTCTGTGATCCTTCAGGTGGCCAGTTTTCGGTTGACCGGAAAACGCATCTTCCGCATCGCGCCCATCCACTTCCATTTCGACATGGGTGGTTGGCCCGAGACGACTGTGGTCATTCGATTCTGGATCCTCACCGGCGTAGGGGTGGCGCTCGGCCTCGGCTTCTTCTATGCAGACTTCCTGCAACTCGAGGGCATCTTGTGACCCGCTTACTGGTTCTCGGTGCCGGGATCTCGGGCCAGGCGGCGGCCCGGCTGGCGCGAAAACATGGGATGTCGGTGACTCTCTACGACGAGACGGTCCCGTTGGAGGCGGTCGGGGAAGACGTTGGGTTCGCATCAGGCTCGTGGGACCCGGTGCTTCTCAACGGGATCGACCAGGTGGTGGTGAGTCCCGGGTTCTCCGAGCGTTCCGCTCCCGTGGTCGACGTACTCGAGGGTGGGCTCCCGATCTGGAGCGAAATCGAGTTCGCATACAGGTACGTGAACGCACCACTCGCCGCGGTCACGGGCACCAATGGAAAGACCAGCGTCACCGAGGCCACTGCGGCGATGCTGGACGCGAGCGGGCTCAACGCCCACGCCACCGGCAACATCGGAGCCGCTCTATCGGATTTCGCCGACTCGAGCTACGACGCCCTGGTAGTCGAGGTGTCGAGCTTCCAACTTCGCTTCACCGAGCAATTCCACCCGGAAGCGGCAGCCATCACCAACGTCGCGGTGGATCATCTCGACTGGCACGGGTCGACCCATGCCTATCGCGATGCCAAGGCGATGATCTATGCGAATCAGACCTCCGCCGACCTGCTCGTCTACGACAGTGACGACGAAGGGGCGACGCAGTTGGCCGCCAGGTCTCCCTCAGAGCTGTATCCGGTCTCCGGGAATCGTGTGCCCGACGCGGGAGGAGGCTTCGATGGGAGAACCCTCCGGGTCAGAGATGTGGTGCTGGACGTTGCCGATCTCAAGTCGCAAGACCCGACCCACCTCGTCAACCTGGCCTGTGCCGCTGCTCTGGCACTGAGGTTGGGGGCCACACCTGAGGGAGTCGTGAACGGGGCGATCGGCTTCCAGCCCGGAGCGCACCGGCGCACGGTGGTGGCCGAGATCGACGGTGTGACGTGGGTAGACGACTCGAAAGCCACCAACCCCCATGCCGCCCTCGCCTCGATTCGCGCTCACGACTCCGTGGTGCTGATAGCCGGTGGGCTCGCCAAGGGAATCGACCTCACCCCCCTCGCCGGCGAAGACAACGTGAAGCTCGTCCTCGGGATCGGTGAAGCCGGGCCCGGCCTCGTCGCCGCAGCTGGCGAGAGAGGCAGGTTGGTGAGAACCCTCGAGATAGCGGTGGCCGCCGCCGCCGAGGTGGCCAGGAGAGGAGACACGGTCTTGCTCGCCCCTGGATGCGCCAGCTTCGACCAGTTCAGCTCCTATGCCGCCCGAGGAGACCGTTTCGCCGAGTTGGTCCACGAGAGAATGGAGACGCAGAAGTGACCTCGAACGTGACGTCCCTGGCCAAGGTGCGCACAGCCGCCAAGGGGAAACTCGCCCGCCAGAAGGTGAACGACCGCGCCACGACCATGCTTCTCGTCCTCGTGGTTGTTCTCGTCGTGGTCGGCCTGGGAGTCACCATGTCGGCCTCGTCGGCGGTGGCCCTCGACGTGACCGAGTCCCAGGACCAATGGCACTTCCTCAAGCGTCAGCTGGTGGGCGTCGGCCTGGGGACCGTGGCACTGATCGTGGCGTCCCGCATCCCTTACCGCGTCTACCGGAAGGCCGCGTTCCCCTTGTTCATCCTCACCGTCGGTCTCCTCATCGCCGTGGAGGTCAACGGCATCACCGAAGGCGGCGCCACCCGGTGGCTGAGACTGCCCGGGCTCACTTCGTTCCAGCCCTCCGAGCTGGCCAAGGTGTCGGTGGTCTTCGTCCTGGCCTACCTGATGGAGAAGAAGGCCAAGCTCCTGACGAACTTCCCCCACTTCATCATCCCGATTGCTGTGATCCTCGGAGTCGTCGGAGTGCTGGTAATCCGCCAGCCCGACCTGGGGACGCTGATAATCATCGGTGCAGCGGCCATGGCGGTGATCGTCGCCAGCGAGGTGCCGATGAAGTTCGTGATGGTCATCGGGCTCATCGCAATCCTGGCCACCACCTACCTGGCATTCGAGGCCGACTACCGAGCGGCCCGTTTCGACGCCTTCCTCGATCCATATGCCGACCCCTCGGGCGACGGCTACCAACTCATCCAGGGCTATTACGCCCTGGGCAACGGGGGTGTGTTCGGCGTCGGGCTGGGCGCTTCACGTGCTCGCTGGTTCTATCTGCCCAACGCCCACACCGACTTCATCTTCGCCATCATCGGCGAGGAGACCGGTCTCATCGGCGGTCTGACGGTGATCGGTCTCTTCATCGCGCTCGCGGTCGCCGGTTGGATCGTGGCCTCCCGAGCTCCCGACGGATTCGGGCGGATGGTCGCCTCCGGGATCACGGTCTGGCTCTCGTTCCAGGCTCTGGTCAACATCGGGGGAGTGCTCGGAGTGATTCCCATCACCGGTATCGCCCTCCCATTCGTCTCCTTCGGCTCCACGGCCCTGGCGGTCTCGATGGGGGCGATCGGCATCCTCGTGAACATCGCTCAGAGCGGGCGCGGGTCGGTCCCTTTCCGACCCGTTGGATTCTCGTCCCGAAACTCCCCTTAGGAAGTCCTGGGCCATGGCCTTTCTCATCGCGGCCGCCGGGACTGGGGGACATGTTTTCCCGGGACTGGCCGTTGGGGAAGGGCTGATGAACCTGGGCGTCGAGCGGGCCGAGGTGATATACGCGGGGGGCGACCGGCTGGAGGCGACCGTGTATCCCCGGGAAGGGTTTCGCTTCGTGGCGGTGGAGCTGGCCGGGTTGAAGCGCTCTCTGACGCTGGAGAATCTGCGTATCCCGGGGGTCGTCAGGAGGGCGCGAGCTGCGATGGGCGACGAGATCGAGACCTCTGGAGTTCGGGTGGTCCTGGGCATGGGTGGCTATGTGACCATCCCCGCGGCTCTGGCGGCGCGCAGCCACGGCGTTGCCTTCTTCAACGCCGAGCAGAACGCAGAGGCCGGCCTGGCCAACAAGGCAACCGCGAGGTGGGCCCGGCAGTCCTTCGTCTCGTTCCCCGACACCGCGGGCCTCCCCTCGGGCACCTGGGTGGGGAACCCCGTTCGTCACATGTTCTGGGATTTCGACCGGGAGGCGTTGAAAACGGAGGCGTCGGCTCACTTTGGCGTGCCTGACGACCGGCCGGTCATAGGCGTCTTCGGCGGCTCGCTCGGTGCCGGAGCGATCAACGATGCGATCGCCACCATGGTCGGTTCCTGGCGCGGGGAGGCGGTCTCGATCGTCCACCTGACCGGCGAAAGCCACCTCGACAACCTCTCCGCCATCGAACCGCCCCAAGCGGTGACATGGGTGCGCACAGGGTTCGAAGATCGTATGGACCTCTTCTACGCAGTGTCCGACCTGGTCATCGCCCGAGCCGGGGGCGCCGTTGCCGAATTGACCGCGACCGCGACGCCGTCGGTCTTGATCCCGGGCCAATTCGGCTCCGGCGGGCACCAGGAGCGCAATGCGCTCGCCTTGCAGCAGGCCGGCGCCGCAGAGGTCGTCCCCCAAAGCCGGCTCGATGTTCTCGCCGGGACCGTGCACGAGTTGCTTCGCGATCAGGAGAAGCGAATCGCCATGGCCCATGCCGCCAGTGCCATCGCCAAACCCGACGCCGCCCGTACCATCGCCCGGGCCATGATCGAGGCCGCCGCATGAGTCTTCCCGAAGGACGCATCCACCTCGTCGGGGCCGGTGGCGCCGGAATGAGCGCCATCGCCAAACTCCTGCTTGGCCGGGGCCATCGCCTCTCGGCGTCTGATCTCCGCGGCGGCGCCGCCTTCGCTGCTCTGACCGATCTCGATGTCGCCACCCACATCGGGCATCACCCTGAGGCCGTTGCAGGTGCAGGCCTCGTCGTTGCGTCGTCGGCCGTTCCCGACTACGACGAAGAGCTCATGGCGGCGCGTGAGTCCGGGGTCCCGGTCTGGCGACGCCCGCAGCTGCTCGAGGCTGTCACCGCAGACACCCCGACCATCGGCGCCACCGGGACGCACGGCAAGACCACGACGACAGCCATGCTGGTGACAGCCCTTCGTGCCATTGGGGAAGATCCTTCGTTCATCGTCGGAGGCGACCTGGTCGATGTCGGCACCAATGGCCACGCCGGAGGCTCCGAGCTGCTCGTGCTCGAGGCCGACGAGGCGTTTCGCACCTTCGAAAGCCTCCATCTCCGTGGTCTCATCGTGACCAACGTCGAGCACGAGCACGTCGACCACTTCGACTCCGCGGACGACCTGGTCGCGAGTTTCGTAGGCGTCGCCCGAGGTGTGGAAGGGCCGGTGGTGGCATGTCGCGACGATGCCGGGGCGACGATCGTGGCCGAGTCTGCCGGTGCCATCACGTACGGCTTTCACGACGACGCCGACTGGAGGATCGAAGACATGGACGGCGCCGCGGGGACGGTCTCGTTCCGTGTCTTGGGCCCCTCCGGTGCGATCGGGGTGTCGGTTCCACAGCCCGGCGCACACATCGCCCGGAACGCCACCGGTGCCATCGTCCTGCTCAGTGCGTTGGGGCGGGACCCGCACGACGTGGCCGCCGGCTTGGCGGGTTTCAGGGGGGTGGGGCGGAGATGGGAGCACAAGGGAACCGTGGACGGAGTTGTGCTCTACGACGACTATGCCCACCACCCCACAGAGGTGGCAGCGGTGCTCGACGCTGCGGCCCTGACCGGACCGGGAAGGATCTGGGCAGTCTTCCAGCCACATCTCTACTCGAGGACCGAGCGATTCAGCACAGAGTTCGGCCAAGCTCTGGCCCGGGCCGATGTGGTCGTGGTCACCGACGTGTTCGGGGCGCGGGAGGAACCCGTGCCTGGCATCACCGGTGAGTTGGTGGCCGACGCCGCTCGCCTTGCGGGCGCCACGGTGCACTACGTGCCCCATCGCTATGAGTTGGCTGAGTTCGTGGCACCCATGCTGCAGGAGGGCGATCTGGTCCTCAGTCTCGGAGCCGGTGACATCACTCTGTTCCACACGGAGCTGGCGCCCATTCTCGGAGAGCGATCGTGAGCTCTGTGGGTGCTCTCGTCGAAGATGGGGTGCTCGAGGAGAACGTGCCCCTCGGCCCGCTCACCACATACAAGGCGGGTGGGCCGGCGAGCTGGTTTGCGACGATCGGGTCGCGCACACAGCTCGATCGTCTCCTGGCTACCGGGCTCCCTGCCGAGACGCCGACGCTCGTCCTCGGGCGGGGGTCGAACCTGGTCGTCTCCGACTCGGGGTTCGACGGTCTGGTGATCAAGCTCGAAGGTGACTTTCTCTCCGTCCACATCGAAGGGCCAAGCGTCACCGCCGGTGCTGGCGCGCCTCTGCCACGTGTGGCCAGATCCGCCGTGGACGCAGGATCACTCGGCCTCGAGTTCTTCGTTGGAGTCCCCGGGTCGGTGGGTGGGGCCGTCAGACAGAATGCCGGCTGTTTTGGCGTCGAAACCGTCGATCGCCTCCGATTCGCCACCATCGTCGACCTCCGCACCGGTGCCGAGCGGCAGGACTCACCCCACGCCCTCGACCTCGCCTACCGGCACTCGAACCTGGCTTCGCACGACCTCGTGGTCGAGGCGACGTTCACCGGGTTCGATGGCGACACTGAGTCGGGCCGCGATCTCATGCGGAAGATAACCCGCTGGCGTCGAGACCATCAGCCGGGTGGCACCCTGAATGCCGGGAGTGTCTTCAAGAATCCCTCCGGGATCGCCGCAGGCCAACTCATCGAGGATCTCGGTCTCAAGGGGATGCGTGTCGGTGATGTCTCGGTGTCCGACAAGCACGCCAACTTCTTCGTGGCCGGGCCCGATGCCACCTCAGCGGAGATCTATCGCCTCGTTCAACTGGTGAAAGACACCGTTCTGGAGCGGTCCGGGACCAAGCTGGAGACAGAGATTCAATTCGTGGGATTCGACAAGTGACAATCGACCCGAGACTCGTCCAGCGGCGCAGGACCGTCGCCGAGGACAAGGCCAAGCAGAACTTGAGCCGTTTGCTCAAGTTCCTCGCGGTCGTGGTCGCCGCCGGCTCTCTCGTCTGGCTCGTCTTTTCGCCGTGGCTCAGCATCACTCGAGTCGACACAACTGGCATCGAGGTCAGTTCCGGCAACACGGTCCTCGCCGAGCGGGGGGTGATCGCCGGGACGCCGATGATCCAGGTGAGCGAGTCGGCGACGGAGGCGGCGCTCCTCGAGGACCCATGGATCAAGACCGCCGAGGTCGACAAACATTGGCCGGACCGGGTGACCGTCTCAATTGTCGAGCGATCTCCAGTCGCCTGGACCAACACCGAATCGGGCTGGACACGAAGGGCCATCGACGGCATCGCTCTTCCCTCTGATTCCGATCCGGACAACGAAATGGCCAGGATCGACATGCCTCACCTGGCCGACGCCGCCGCCGAGACCGCCCCGGACATGCTCGGGGCACTGCTGTTCATCGAGGCACTGCCAACAGATTTGCGTGAGGGCACCATCGTCACCACAAATGAGGGTGAACTGTGGGCATCGGTCGCCGGCTATCAGGTGCGGCTGGGCAGGGGAGTGGAGATGCGGGAGAAGGCGCTCAGTCTCGATGCACTCCTCGATCGGAAGATCCCGGAAGGATCGCTGCTGACTCTCATCGCACCGACGAATCCCTCCTATAAGACACCGGAGGCGGGGGCGGGAGACGGCGCCGGGGCCCAAAACGACGAAACGGCAGGAGACGGCAACGGAGATGACTGAGGAAGAACGGATAGAGAAGATCCCGAGAGTTGAGTTTGAACCTCAACTAGAGGCTGAGACTTTGAGGGTTTACTTTGCGAATGTCTAAAGGTAAACCTCTACTTCAACGTTTGATTTCAACCAGATTCTGGAGGATTCCGTGAGCAACGGCAGTGGTGGGTATCTGGCCGTCATAAAGGTGGTCGGGATTGGTGGCGGCGGTGTCAACGCCGTCAACCGGATGGTCGAGGCCGGTGTGCGCGGGGTGGAGTTCATCGCCCTCAACACCGACGCCCAGGCTCTCTTGATGAGCGATGCCGACGTCAAGTTGGACATCGGGCGTGAGGTGACCCGCGGGCTCGGTGCCGGAGCGAACCCCGAGATCGGCCGTGCCGCCGCCGAGGAGCACCGTGCCGAGCTCGAGGAAGTGCTCAAGGGGTCCGACATGGTCTTCATCACCGCCGGTGAAGGCGGTGGCACCGGTACCGGTGGCGCTCCGGTGGTCGCCGAGGTTGCTCGCTCCGTGGGATCTCTCACCGTTGGCGTCGTCACCCGACCTTTCGGGTTCGAGGGTCGTCGCCGCGCCGTCCATGCCGAGCAGGGCATCGACTCCCTGAAGGACTCTGTCGACACTCTCATCGTCATCCCCAACGATCGACTCCTCGACGTTGGCGACCCGGCCGCACCCATGTCGGACACCTTCCGTCTGGCCGACGAGGTGCTCATGAGCGGGGTCACCGGGATAACCGATCTGATCACCACCCCTGGGCTGATCAACGTCGACTTCGCAGATGTCCGCACCATCATGACCGACGCCGGGTCGGCGGTCATGGGCATCGGCAGGGCCACCGGTGAGAATCGCGCCCGGCAGGCCGCCGAGCGCGCCATCGCCTCGCCGATGCTGGAGGCGTCGATGGACGGAGCGAAGGGTGTCCTCCTCAGCGTCTCCGGACCAACTTCGATGACACTGCACGAGGCCACAGAGGCGGCGCGCGTCGTGTCCGACCATGCCGATGGAGAGGCTGACATCATCTTCGGGGCCATCATCGACGACGATCTCGGCGAAGAGATGAAAGTCACGGTGATTGCTGCCGGATTCGAAGGACGGAGACGGCCAAACCGCCCGGTACGGGGTTTCGACGAAGAGACCGGCCAAAGGCTGCCCAGCGACGACGACCTCGACATACCGACATTCGTCCAGGGATGATCCGCCCCCCGTCGCGGAACGGGGTTGCGTTCAGCGAGGCGTCGGACGGCGATCTTCGTGGCGACTCTTCGGCCAGAGGCCGCCTGTCTGGAACGCTCGGCATCTCCGCGGCGTGGGCGACAGTGAGCCAGGTCCATGGTGGCGACGTCGCCTTTGTCGAGGGGCCTGTCGACGCCGGGGAGGCGGATGCGCTCTGGACCACCATCGCCGGGCTTCCGCTGGCCGTGTTCACCGCAGACTGCTTTGGTGTGGTGCTCCACGCGACCGGGGCCGTGGGTGTGGCCCATGCCGGGTGGAGGGGTGCCGACGTGGGAGTGGTGGCTCGCCTGCGCGAGGAGATGCGTCAGGCCGGGCACGAGCCACATCGAGGCGAGGTCGGGCCCGGGATCCAGCCCTGCTGTTTCGAGGTGGGCCCGGAAGTCACGTCTCGGTTTCCTGACCAGACCGCGGAGACGACTTGGGGAACACCGTCGGTAGACCTCGCCGCATCGATCAGCGATCAACTCGTGGGAATCGACCTGTGGTCGGTCACCAGTTGCACCCTTCACGAGGACCGCTGGTTCAGCCATCGCCGGGATGGGACTTTGCATCGCCTCGCCACCATCGGGTGGTTGCCATGAGCCTTGTCGAGGTGATGGACCGGGTGCGGTCGGCCGCCGGGTCCGTTGGACGCGACCCGGACGACGTCACTGTGGTCGCGGTCTCCAAGACGATGTCGATCGAGGACATCATGACGGTGTACGACCAGGGGCACCGCGACTTCGGCGAGAACCGGGCGCAGGAGTTGGCCGAGAAGGCACCGAAGCTCCCGAGCGACA
>Ga0299913_10002930_pt1 | contig 13718 bp, 12 predicted proteins | sample RVTome_9_FD_201360 | JGI IMG/M metagenome (GOLD analysis project Ga0299913, IMG submission 201360) | Soil microbial communities from uranium-contaminated site in the Upper Colorado River Basin, Wyoming, United States - RVT155D38 (version 2) ... | reverse complement strand
GTTTGGTTCAGGTACCCGGTGTTGTCGCCGGGCGGGGTGGCCTGGGCGCCACCACCGCCGTGCGCGGCGACGATCGCCTGAACGAGGGACAGTCCGAGACCGGCACCGCCCCCCTCGCCGCCACGGACCCGCGCGCCATCGCCGCGGGTGAAACGTTCGAAGGCGGAGTCGACCAGATCCGGCGGGAATCCCGGGCCGTCGTCGTGCACCCGCACCTCCCCGGGCCGGGCGCTGACCGTGACGACGGTCCCGGGCGGGGTGTGCGTGCGGGCGTTGGCGAGCAGGTTGGTGACCACCTGGTGCAGCCGTTGCTCGTCGCCGGTCACCTCGACCGGCTCGTCGGGCAGATCGAGCCGCCACTCGTGGTCCGGCGCCAGCATCCGGGCGTCAGCCACGGCCTCCAGGAGCAGGCGGGTCAGGTCGACCGGACGCCGGTCCAAGGCTCGGCCGGCGTCGAGGCGGGCCAGCAGCAGTAGGTCCTCCACCAGATCGGTCATCCGGTGCGCGGCGGTCTCCACCTTGGCCAGGGCCGCGGCAACGCCCTCGGTGTCGTCGGGGCGGCGGCGGGCCAGCTCGGCGTACCCCTGCACGGTCGCCAGCGGGGTACGCAGCTCGTGGGAGGCGTCGGCCACGAACTGCCGCGCCTGAGCCTCGCTCCGCTGCCGGGCGGAGAGGGCCCTCTCCACGTGGGAGAGCAGGACGTTGAGGGCCGCCCCGACCTGTCCCACCTCGGTGCGCTCGTCGGTCAGCCGCTCCGGCACCCGCTCGTCGAGCGCGATCTCGCCCGAGGCGAGCGGGAGCGCGGCCACGGAGTGAGCGGTGGCGGCGACCTCACGCAATGGCTGTAGCTGACGGCGTACGACGATCGTTCCGGCCGCGGCAGCTGCTAGCACGCCGAGCATGCCCAGCAGGAGCTCCCAGCGGATGAGGGAAGCGACGGCGTCGTCCACGTCGTCGGTCGGAAGCCCGGAGACGACCCACTGCGCGTTCTCGTCCGATGCCTGCACGCGGTAATCGCCCAGGCCCGGCAGGTCCACCTCGTGCACCTCGTCGTCCCGAGGTACGGCCCTCAGCACCTCCAGGGCGGCATCACTGAGCTGGCGTTGATCCGCGCCGCGCCGCGACTCGACGATCACGTCGCCCACCCCGGTGTGGTCCTGGTAGAAGAACGCGGTGACGGTGCCGACACCCTGCCCACGCCCGTCGGGACCACGTCCATCCGGCGTGGGGCCGGGAAACTCGGGACCCCGCGCGCGGCCGGCACGATCCGTGCTGCTCCGAACCTCGTCGTCCAGCTGCCCGGTCAGGTATGCCTGGGTGGCCAGGGCCGTCACCGTCGCGATCAGTGCCACGACGACGGCCACGAGGACCACGGCCGTGACCACGAGCCGAGCCGTGAGCGTGCGGGGACCCGCCATGTCAGTCCGCGGGCTTGAGCACGTAGCCCGCGCCGCGCCGGGTGTGGATCATCGGCGCCCGGCCCGCGTCGATCTTCTTGCGCAGGTAGGAGATGTAGAGCTCGACGACGTTGGCCTGGCCGCCGAAGTCGTAGTTCCAGACGCGGTCCAGCATCTGCGCCTTGCTGAGCACCTTCCGCGGGTTGCGCATCAGATAGCGCAGCAGCTCGAACTCGGTGGCCGTCAGCGAGATCTCCGTGCCGGCCCGGAACACCTCGTGGCTGTCCTCGTCGAGGGTCAGGTCGCCGACGGCCAGGACCGAAGAGGTGTCCGCGCGCCGCGCCCCGCTGCGCCGCATCAACGCCCTGAGCCGGGCCACCAGCTCCTCGAGCGAGAACGGCTTGGTCACGTAGTCGTCGCCGCCCGCCGTCAGCCCGGCGATCCGGTCGTCGACGTCGTCGCGGGCGGTGAGGAAAAGCACGGGTACGTCGGGGTCGTGGCCGCGCACCTGGCGCAGCACCTCCAGCCCGTCGAAGTCGGGCAGCATCACGTCGAGCACGATCGCGTCGGGACGCAGCTCCTTCGCCGCCGTCACGGCCTGGCGGCCGGAGTGGGCCTGGCTGGCCTCCCAGCCCTCGTACCGCAGCGCCCGGGCGATCAGCTCGGCGAGGTTGACCTCGTCGTCCACCACGAGCAGCCGCAACGGCGAGCCGTCGGCCCGGGTGAGCTCCATGGGCCCACTCTGCCGGAGGAACCTGTGAGGGACCTGTGTCCTCGCTGTCAGCCCGGAGTACGGCTCAGCAGTGGGCGAACTCGTGTCGCCGGCGCAGGAGGACGAGGAGCATCGCGGCCAGCATGACCACGTGCGCGGCCGTCATGAACGACAGGGCGCCCATCGCGCCGGCCCACACCAGCGGGACCAGCGCGAGCGGCACGAACATGGCGGCGCACATCTCGAGGGTGCCGGCCCAGCCGTGGCCGCGGTAGCGCATCCAGGCGGCCATGCCGATCGACATGTCGATCGCCATCAGGAGGTACCACCCGCCGGGCTGCTCCTCGAGGGGCAGGGTCAGCCCGGCCAGCGTGCGCAGGCCGCCGAGCGCGAACATCCCGGCGAACATGGCGAGGACCATCTCCGCGTAGTGCCGGGCCAGGGGGCGCCAGCCGACGCTCGTCCGGGCGGTGGGAAGGGTCTGTGTGGTCGTCATGGCCCCAGGTTTCGCGCATCCGGCAGGCGTTCGCGAGCCCAGGTGGTCGCCGGGTCCGAAATCTTGGGATACCTGTCTGGTGGACCTGCAGCCACCGGGCGCCGAGGCGTCGTACCTTGACTGCATGGATGAGCCGCGCCGGGTCCTCGTGATCGGCTACCACGCCGCCGAGCTTCTCGACATCGCGTGCGTGACGACCGCGCTGACGGTCGCCAACTACCTCAATGGCGCGGCTCTCTACCGGGTTGCGGTCGCGGCTCCGGGCGGGAGACCCATCCACACAGGGAGCGGCCTGACCCTGCAGGTCCACGAGACCCTGGAGCGCGTCACCGGACCCCTGGACACCCTGATCGTCTCGGGCGGCATCGGGTACGTCGACGCCATGGACGACCGCCTCATCGTCGCCCACGTACGCCGGCTGGCCGGGGAGTCACGGCGGGTGGCCGCGGTGTGCACGGGGGCCGGCATCCTGGCCGCGGCCGGGCTGCTCGACGGCCGGCGCGCGGCCACCCACTGGGACCACGCGGCCCTGCTCACCGCCCGGTTCCCGGACGTGACGTTCGACGGAGACCCGATCTTCGTCACCGACGGACCGATCTGCACCTCGGCCGGGGTGACCGCCGCCCTGGACCTGACCCTGTCGTTCGTCGAGGCCGACGCCGGCGCCGATATCGCCAGGGACGTCGCGCGGCAGCTGGTGACCTACCTGCAGCGGCCCGGCAACCAGGCGCAGATGAGCATGTTCACCACCCCTCCAGCCGGGCGTCACTCGCTCGTGCAGGCCACCATCGACCACGTCGCCAGCCACCTCCCCGACGACCTCTCGACCGCCACCCTGGCCGAGCGAGCGGGAGTCAGCGAGCGCCACCTCACCCGGCTGTTCCTGCGCGAGGTCGAGCTGACGCCCGGACGGTTCGTGCGCCGGGCCCGCACCGAGGCGGCGGCGCACCTGCTCACCGGCAGCGACCTGACCATGGAGGCGATCGCCTCCCGGTGCGGCTTCGGGACGACCGAGACGCTGCGCCAGGCGTTCCAGAGCCGGTACGGCGTCTCCCCGTCGCACTACCGGGCGACTCAGGCAAGGTGCGCCCCGATCGTCGACGCCGCCGTTTCGTAGCCACGGCGGCGAACAGTTCCGCTCGCCACGGAGGTCGTAGTCCCGTCAGCGGACGCGAGCGATGAGTCCTTGCCATCGCGGGGCTCCACTGCTTTACTAGGACCATAGGAAAGCAGAGGAGCTGGCCGTGTTCATGTTTCGCTTGGAGAGCAGGTCGGGGGTTCCGCCGTACCTCCAGCTGGTCCAGCAGGTGCGGCAGGCGTTGCTGCTGGGGTATCTGAAGGACGGAGATCGGCTGCCGATGATCCGGGAAGCGGTCGAGCAGCTCGCGATCAACCCCAACACCGTCTCGAAGGCCTATCGCCAGCTGGAGCAGGAGGGTCTGGTCTCGGCCAAGCCCGGCGTCGGGACGTTCGTGACCGGGGCGCCGGCGACCCCGGTGGCTCCGGCGCGCTACGCGACGCTGCGGCGGGGCCTGGAGCGGTGGCTCCGGAGTGCCCACGAGGCCGGGCTCGACGACGAGGGGGTCGGCGCGATGGTCGCGGTGGTACGCCGGGAACTAGCCGAGCAGGGCGCGGCGTGACCGCGGCGGTCGCGACCCGCGGCCTCGGCAAGCGCTACCGCAGCAACTGGGCGCTGCGGGACTGCGACCTGGTGCTGCCGGCCGGGCGGGTGATCGCACTCGTCGGGCCCAACGGCGCCGGCAAGACGACGCTGCTCCAGCTGGCGGCCGGCCTGATCCGCCCCACCACGGGGTCGGTGGCGCTCTTCGGCGAGCTTTCGCCCGCCGAGTCGGCGCCGGCTCTCGCGCAACTGGGCTACGTCGCCCAGGACCACCCGCTCTATCGGCGGTTCCGAGTTCGCGACCTCCTGCACATGGGGCGAGCGCTCAACGGCAACTGGGACCAGGCCCTCGCCGAAGGCCGACTCGCCGACCTCGACATCCCTCTCGACAAGCCCGCGGGTCGGCTGTCCGGCGGGCAACAGGCCCAGCTCGCGCTGACCCTGGCCCTGGCCAAGCGACCGCGACTCCTGATCCTGGACGAGCCGGTGGCCAGCCTGGATCCGCTGGCCCGGCGCGACTTCATGAAGACCCTGATGGCCACGGTCGCCGACGGCGACCTCACCGTGCTGTTGTCCTCCCACAATGTCGCGGAGCTCGAGCGGGTATGTGATCACCTGGTCCTGATCACCGGGGGACGCGTGCAGCTCGCGGGCGACATCGACACGCTCCTCGACACCCACCGCTCGCTGACCGGCCCTCACACGCACGTCCCGGACGGGCCGCGGGTGATCCACGTGGATCGGGGCGACCGGCACGCCCATGTGGTGGCGCAGGTCGGAGCCGCCGAGCCGATGCCGGGCTGGGAGGCGCGGCCGGTAGGCCTGGAGGAGCTGGTGCTGGCCTACCTGCAGCGATCCCAATCGGGCGCCGATCCGGCGTACGTCGCGAAGGAGCTGCAGCCATGATCTGGCTCATCTGGCGACAACATCGCGGGGAGCTGCTCGGGGCGGCGATCCTGCTGACCCTGCTCGGCGTCCTGCTGCTGACCCACGGGGTGGCGATGCACCAGGCCTACGATCGCGACGGCGTGGGCGCCTGTCAGCTGCTCATGTTCGACAGTGATCCCAACGGCACCGGCGAGGGCTGCCCCGAGACGGTCTCGTCCTTCGACGATCGTTACGCCGAGCTGCCGAGCCAGTTCGCCTCCTGGCTGCCGTTCCTGCCGATGCTGGTGGGGATGCTGATCGGCGCGCCGCTGCTGGCGCGCGAGTTCGAGCAGGGCACCTGGCAGCTGGCCTGGACCCAGGGCGTGACCCGGACCCGGTGGCTGGGCAGCAAGCTGGCCATCGTGCTCGGCGGGGTGCTGGCGGTCTCGGCGGTGTTCGCCGCCGGTGTGACCTGGTGGTTCGGGCCGTTGGCAGCCCAACAGTTCACATCGGGGAAGTTCAACCACGCGCCCCTCGTCTTTCCCGCCTACGTGATGGTGGCGGTTTCGATCGGGATCCTCGCCGGCGTCGTCGTACGACGGGCCATCGTGGCTGCCGCGATCACCGTCGGCGGCTACCTCGCGGTGCGGCTCCCCGTCGAGTTCGGGCTGCGCCCCCACTACCGCGAGCCAGCGACGACCGCAGACCCGGCGGTGGCTGAGACGGGCTGGAACATCCACGATGCCGAGTACGGTGTTGGGCCCGACGGGTCAACGATCCCGGGTAGCACCCTGACGTTCAAGTACCACCCCGACGACCGGTTCTGGGAATTCCAGCTGATCGAGACCGCGATCCTCGCCGGGATCACGCTGGTGCTGCTGGTGATCGCCTGGCGGCTAGTTATGGGGCGGCGCAGCGACCGGACCGACGGGAACGAAGCACTACCGCGAGTGGGTGCCGCCAGGGTGGAGTGACGGCCGGGCTACGGTCGGAGGCATGCCCAACCGGCTGCGCGACGCGACCTCGCCCTACCTCCTCCAGCACGCCGACACCCCGGTCGACTGGTGGGAGTGGGAACCGGCGGCGTTCGAGGAAGCGCGGGCCCGCAACGTGCAGGTCCTGCTGGCGGTCGGGTACGCCGCCTGCCACTGGTGCCAGTTCATGATCACCGCGCGGGCCATGGCCAAGTCGTCGCAAAACCGCGCCGTCTAGTCGTCCCGTGACCGGGGTTCGATCAGCCCCACCTCGTACGCGCGGATCACCGCCTGCAGCCGGTCCCGGACGCCCAGCTTGGTGAGCACGCGAGTCAGGTGTGTCTTCACCGTCGCCTCGCTGATGAAGAGGTCACGCCCGATCTCGGCGTTCGACCGACCGCGGGCCAGCATCCGGAGGACCTCGAGCTCGCGCTCCGACAGTGCGCGCATCATCTCCTCTTTCGTCGCCCGGTCGGGTCGCTGGACGAAGTGTTGGACCAGCCTGCGGAGCACGGTCGGACCCAAGACATCACCGCCCGCGGCCGCCGTGCGGATGGCGGCGACCAGGTCGCGCGGCGGCGTCGACTTGAGCAGGTAGCCGCTGGCGCCCGCCTTCAAGGCCTCGAAGACGTAGTCATCGACGTCGAACGTGGTCAGCACGATGACCCGGGCTTTTCCGCCGGCGACGAGCCGGCGAGTCGCCTCGAGGCCGTCCAATTTCGGCATCCGAACGTCCATCAGGACCACGTCCACAGAAGCCGTACGCAACGACTCGACGATCTCGCGACCGTTCTCGGCCTCGGCGGCGACAATCATGTCGTTTTGGGCCTCGATGATCATGCGGAGTCCTCCCCGGACCAGGGCATGGTCGTCGGCGATCGCCACCCGGATCACGGCGAGCCGCCCACGGGAAGCCGGGCCCGGAGCCGGAAGCCGCCGGTGGATCGGGGTCCGGCTGAGAACTCGCCGTCGTACATCGCCACCCGTTCCCGGATGCCCAAGAGGCCGTGACCTTCCGGCCGGACCGGCCGGCCTCCGTGCCCGTCGTCCACCACTTGCACGGACAGCGCTCCGTGCCCGGCATCCACGCTCACCTGGACCTTGCTCGCCTCCGCGTGTCGCACCACGTTGGTGAGCCCCTCCTGGATGATCCGGTACGCCGTGAGGCTGATGCTCGCCGGCAGCTCCGACACGTCTCCCGTGATCTCGAATTCCACGTCGAGCCCGGTCCGCTGGAGCGCGGAGAGAAGCGCGTCCAGCTGCTGCAGACCGGGAACCGGGCCCGCGGCGGCCCGGGGCAGCCCGTCCGCGCGAAGCAGCCCCAGCACGCTGTGGAGGTCTGCCAGAGCGAGGCGACCGGTGTCCTGTATCGCGCCGAGGGCTTCCTTGGCGGCGTCGGGACTCCTAGACAGCACCTCGTCGGCGGCCCCGGCCTGGAGCACCATCAGGCTGACGGAGTGTCCCACCAGGTCGTGGATCTCGCGTGCGATCGAGTTCCGTTCCTCGGCGGCGGCCAGCAGAGCACGGTCCTCGGCCTCCTTCTCTCGCAGGACGACCAGCTCTTCCAGGACCCGGGCGTGCTCGCGGCTGGAGCGCACCAGAGTGCCCGCGAACCACGGCGCACCCAGGGCGATCGTCGAGAACGCCAGCTCGGGCAGCTTCTCCGGTCCGACCAGTACCCCCAACGCGGCGAGCGCCAGGAGAGCGGTCAGAGCGATCCGCGCCCGCCGAGGTGACAGGCGCAGGCCGACCGCGAAGGCCGTCACCACGCCGCAGAGCAGGAGGACGATGAGCTCACCGGGCCCGTTGAACAGGTCCTTGACCACCAGCGCAGCGACCACGACCGCAGCGGCGACGTCCGGCGCCATCCGCACGAGCGCCAACGAGCCGGTCGCCGCGAGCGCGCACAGGGCCACCACCTCGCGCGGGCTGTCCTGCCGGTCCACGGTCCACGCCTCGGCCTGACCGATCACGGTCACCGCGACGACGACGGCGGCGTGCAGCAGGTTGACCTTCGAGATGCGCCGGGGCACGACCCGACCGTACTGCGACCATCCGTGTCCAGACGTCCTCCAAAGGTCTGACTGGGCAACGATCTTCGGCCGATGTGCGCAGGGTGCCGGCGTACCTAGCGTCGTGTCCATGAGCACACACAACAGCCGACCTGCCACCGTCTGGGTCTCCGTCGGCCTCCTCCTCGTCCTTGCCTTCCTCAGCTGCGTCGGCGGCTACCTGTTCAACCTCAGCGCCGCCGACGACGTCGATGACTACGTGATCGGCGGCGCCTTCGTGGCGTTGGGCTCCCTCTATCTGGTCACCGCCGTGCGCATGCCGTCGGGACGGCCGGCATGGCGCGCCGTCGCGCTCACCGCTGCGGCGGTCCACGGCGTCTTCAACGCCGTCGTCAAGGTCGGAATCGAGCGCGAGACGGAGAGCCTGATGTTCGTCGCTCTCACCGCGGCCCTGATCCTGCTCTTGGCCCTACCGCGGAGCCGGGCGTTCTTCGGCGGAGGCCAGCCGGCCCTCGCCTGAGAGCGGCAACTGCACTCGAGCAGACATCCAGGCGTATGAGCGATCACTCGTGCAGGTTTCTGGAGTGATGGACGAGCCGCCATGTTGATACACGTGCCACTGGCTCACCAGTGACGCGGATCCTCGTGTATCACTCTTGAGCCGGCTCGTGTGTCACTCAGTGTCGGACGCGACCCACGCCGGGTCGGACGCGACCCACGCCGGGCTGACTTGGGCGCGCGGGATGATGGTCTCGTGAACCGTCTTGGCGCCGCGACGAGCCCGTATCTGCTGCAGCACAAGGACAATCCTGTCGACTGGTGGGAGTGGTCACCCGAGGCGTTCGAGGAGGCACGCCGGCGGGACATTCCCGTTCTTCTCAGCGTGGGTTACAGCAGTTGCCACTGGTGCCACGTGATGGCGCACGAGTCGTTCGAGGACGAGGCGACCGCGGCGTACCTCAACGAGCACTTCGTGAACATCAAGGTCGACCGTGAGGAGCGGCCCGACGTGGACGCGGTCTACATGCAGGCCACCACGGCGATGACCGGGCACGGCGGCTGGCCGATGACCGTCGTGCTCGACCACGAGGGCAACCCGTTCTTCGCCGGCACCTACTACCCGGACCGGCCGCGGCACGGGCAGCCGGCGTTCCGGCAGGTGCTCGAGGCGCTGGTGGACGCCTGGCACACCAAGGGCGACGACGTACGCCGAGTGGCCGGCACCGTGCGCGACCATCTCAACGAGCAGGGCGCGCTCGCCGGAAGCGAGTTCACGCCAGAGCTCCTCGCGTCCGCGGTGCAGACCCTCTCCCGCGAGTTCGACCCGACGCACGGCGGCTTCGGCGGGGCGCCGAAGTTCCCGCCGTCGATGGTGCTGGAGTTCCTGCTGCGGGTCGGTGAGCGGCGGATGGTGGACGCCACGTGCGAGCGGATGGCGCGCGGCGGCATCTACGACCAGCTCAGCGGCGGGTTCGCGCGGTACTCGGTCGACCGGCAATGGGTGGTGCCGCACTTCGAGAAGATGCTCTACGACAACGCCCAGCTGGTCGGGCTCTACGCACGCTGGGGCGGACCACTGGGCGAACGCGTGGCGCGGGGGACGGCCGACTTCCTGCTCGGCGAGCTGCGCACGGCGGAGGGCGGGTTCGCCTCGGCCCTGGATGCCGACAGCGAGGGCGTCGAGGGCAAGTTCTACGTGTGGACCCCGGCCCAGCTGGCCGAGGCGCTCGGCCTCGATGACGGCGCCTGGGCGGCACAGGTGTTCGAGGTGACCGAGGCGGGCACGTTCGAGCACGGCGCGTCGACCCTGCAGCTGCTCGAGGACCCGGAGGGCCCCGGCGCGGCGCGGCTGGACGACGTACGCGCTCGGCTGCTGGCGGCCCGCGAGACCAGGGTCCGCCCCGCCCGCGACGACAAGGTGGTCGCGGCCTGGAACGGGCTCGCGATCGCAGGTCTCTGCGACGCCGGCCGTCTGCTCGGACGGGAGGAGTACGTCGATGCGGCGCTCGCGGCCGGGGGCCTGCTGGCCGACCTCCACCTGGTCGAGGGGCGGCTGCTCCGGGTCTCCCGGGACGGGGCCGTCGGTCGGCATGCCGGGGTGCTCGAGGACCACGGCTGCGTGGCGGGTGGGTTCCTGTCGCTGGCGCAGGTCACGGGTGACGCCGTCTGGCTCGACCGGGCGGTCGCACTGCTGGACGCAGCGATCCGCGGCTTCCGGGCCGAGGACGGGGGGTTCCACGACACGGCCGCGGACGCCGAGGCGCTGGTCTCCCGGCCCCGCGATCCGGGCGACAACGCCAGCCCTTCGGGGCTCTCGTCGATGCTGCACGCCCTGACGACCTGCCACGCGATGACCGGGGACGGCCGCTACCGGACCGTGGCCGAGGAGGCGCTGGCGACCGTCACCGGACTGGCCGAGCGAGCGCCCCGGTTCGCCGGCTGGTCCCTGGCGGCGGCCGCCGCGATGCAGGAGGGTCCGCTCGAGATCGCCGTCGTCGGGCCGGCCGGGGAGGACCGCGACCTGCTGGAGCGCCGGGCCCGTCGGCATCCGGGCTCCGTCGTCGTGGTCGGCGACGCCGACACCGGCATCCCGCTCCTCGACGGCCGGGCGCCGGTCGACGGCCGCCCGGCGGCGTACGTGTGCCGCGGGTTCGTCTGTGAGCGGCCGGTCACCAAGGTCTCGGACCTGGACACGGCACTGTCTGCGACATCCTGACGCGAGTAGGTTCGGTGGTGTGAGCGACGACACCTACGACTACGTCATCGTCGGGGCCGGTAGCGCGGGGGCGGTCCTGGCCGCGCGGCTGTCCGAGGACGCGGGCAATTCGGTGCTGCTGCTGGAGGCGGGCGGCGAGGCCGACGCGGACGAGGTGAACATCCCCGCGGCGTTCCCCTCGTTGTTCAAGACCCGATGGGACTGGAACTACTCGACGACCGAGCAGAAGCAGCTCAACGGCAGACGGGCGTACTGGCCGCGGATGAAGGCGCTGGGCGGCTGCTCCTCGATGAACGCGATGATCTACATCCGCGGCAACCGCGCCGACTACGACTCGTGGAGGGACCAGTACGGCGCCGAGGGCTGGGGCTTCGACGACGTATTGCCCTCCTTCATGCGCTCCGAGGGCAACAGCCGGCTGGGCGCGCCCCTGCACGGACGTTCCGGGCCGTTGCACGTCGAGGACCGGGTCTACACCCACCCGCTGAGCCACTCGTTCGTGCGCAGCGCCGTGAGCGCGGGGCTCAAGCCCACCGACGACTTCAACGGTCCCGAGCAGGAGGGCGCCGGGCTCTACCAGGTCACCTGCCGGCGCGGACGCCGTTGCTCGACCAACGAGGGCTACCTCAAGCCGGCCCGCACCCGCGACAACCTCACCGTCGCCACCGGGGCGCTGGCGACCCGCCTCGTGATCGACGGCGACCGGGCCACCGGGGTGACGTTCCGCCAGGGCGGAGCCGAGCGCAGCGTTCGGGCTCGCCGCGAGGTGCTGCTCTCTGGCGGGGCGATCAACAGCCCGCAGCTGCTGATGCTGTCCGGGATCGGCCCGGCGGCGCACCTGGCCGAGCACGGGATCACCGCGAAGGTCGACCTCGCCGGGGTGGGCGCCAACCTGCAGGACCATCCGGTGGTGCCGATGCTCTGGTACACCGGCGGCATCGGCGACCTGGCCCAGCTCAACAACCTGCGCACCTTCGCTCTCTGGAAGGCCCGCGGGCGAGGGCCGCTCGCCTCGAACGTCGGCGAGGCCGGTGCGTTCTTCGCCACCCGGGACGGGTTGCCGGCCCCGGACCTGCAGATCCACGTCGCACCCACCGGCTTCTACGACAACGGCATGCACGAGCCGACCAGCCGGATGTTCACCGCCGCGCCGACCCTCGTGTCCGTGCTCAGCCGCGGATCGATCCGGCTGCGGTCGGCCGATCCGGCGTGGCACCCGGCCATCGACGCGGCCTATCTCGAGGACCAGACCGACCTCGACGCGCTGCTCGCCGGGGCCCGTCGCACCTGGGAGATCTGCACCCAGGGCGAGCTGGCCGGCTACCTCGACCGGCCCTGGCAGCTGCCGGACGACCCGACCGACGAGGACCTCGTCGAGCACATCCGCACCTGGGCGCAGACCCTCTACCACCCGACCTCGACCTGCGCGATGGGTGCGGGGGAGGACGCCGTGGTCGACGCCCAGCTGCGGGTCCGCGGCGTCGAGGGCCTGCGAGTCGTCGACGCCTCGGTGATGCCCGCCGTACCCCGCGGCAACACCAACGCCCCCACCATCATGGTCGCCGAGAAGGCGGCCGACCTGATCCGGGAGTCAGCATGACCATCATGGAAGACCGCACGACCTTCGAGTCCATCAACCCGATCACCGGCGATGTGGTCGCGACGCACCCGGTCCTCACCGAGGACGAGGTCCGCGCCGCTGTGGAGCGCGCCCGGGAGGCCGCCGGGTGGTGGTCGGGGCTCACGTACGACGAGCGCAAGACCCACCTGACCGCATGGAAGGGGGTCGTCACCCGCCGGATGGCACAGCTCGCCGACGTCATGCACCAGGAGACCGGCAAGCCCCACGCCGACGCGATGCTCGAGGCGGCGCTGGCGATCGACCACCTGGCCTGGGCGGCGGGACATGCCGCGAAGGTGCTCAAGCGACGCCGCGTCCCCTCGGGTCTGCTGATGGCCAACCAGTCGGCCAGCGTGGAGTACCGCCCGCTCGGCGTGGTCGGCGTGATCGGCCCCTGGAACTATCCCGTCTTCACACCGATGGGCTCGATCGCCTACGCGCTGGCCGCGGGCAACGCGGTGGTGTTCAAGCCCAGCGAGTACACGCCGGGGGTCGGTGAGTGGCTGGCCCGCACGTTCCTCGAGTCGGTGGGCCGCCCGGTGCTGCAGGTGGTGACCGGGCTCGGCGAGACCGGGGCCGCGCTGTGCCGGGCCGGCGTCGACAAGGTCGCCTTCACCGGCTCCGCCGAGACGGGCAAGCGGGTGATGGCCGCCTGTGCGCAGACCCTCACACCCGTGGTGATCGAGGCCGGCGGCAAGGATGCGCTGATCGTCGACGCGGACGCCGACATCGACGCGGCGGCCGACGCGGCGCTGTGGGGTGCGTGCTCGAACGCCGGCCAGACCTGTGCCGGGGTGGAGCGCGTCTACGTGCACGAGCGGGTGTACGACGAGTTCCTGGGCGCGCTGGCCGCCAAGGCGCGCGACCTGCGCGCCGACGACGCCCCCGGCACCCACCTCGGCCCGATCACGATGCCCAAGCAGATGAAGATCATCCGCGAGCACATCCAGGACGCCATCGACCGTGGCGGCCGGGCGATCGTCGGCGGGCCCGACGCCGTGGGGGAGCGGTTCGTGCAGCCGACGATCCTGGTCGACGTACCGGAGGACTCGCGGGCGGTACAGGAGGAGACGTTCGGCCCGACGGTCACGGTGGCGAAGGTGCGCGACATGGAGCAGGCGATCGAGCTCGCCAACGGCACCCGCTACGCGCTCGGCTCTACGGTGTTCGCCAAGGCGCGGGGGATGGAGATTGCCGAGCGGCTGCGGTCGGGCATGACCGCGATCAACGGCGTGATCACCTTCGCCGGCATCCCGGGCCTGCCCTTCGGCGGCGTCGGCGAGTCCGGATTCGGTCGGATCC
>Ga0299913_10002929_pt1 | contig 13720 bp, 10 predicted proteins | sample RVTome_9_FD_201360 | JGI IMG/M metagenome (GOLD analysis project Ga0299913, IMG submission 201360) | Soil microbial communities from uranium-contaminated site in the Upper Colorado River Basin, Wyoming, United States - RVT155D38 (version 2) ... | reverse complement strand
GGCGGCGCGCCTCCGGGCGGAGCGCGGGCCGTCCGAGGCGATCCTCGCCGACTACCCGCCGCCGCCCCCCGAGCCGGAGAGCGAGATCGACTGAGCGGGGCCGGCCGCGCTCGTCGATCCCTTCCCGCGCATGCACGTCCCGGCCTGGCTGCTCGCGCTGCTCGTCGCCGCGGTCGTCCTCCTCACGCTCGCGCTGTGGTCGGGCCGGGCGCAGCGCCAGAGCCGGGTCGACATGCGGAAGATCGACCGCTTCCGGGAGATGCTGCCGTCGATCTCGGGCCTGACCCGCGGCTGGTTCGTCGCGGGGAACACGGTCGAGGTCCTCCAGAACGGCGACGGCTTCTTCCCGCGCCTGCTCGAGGACTTCGCGAGCGCCGAGCGGTCGATCCACCTCGAGAGCTACGCCTGGTGGAAGGGCGACATCTGCGACGAGACGGCGAAGGTGCTCGCCGAGCGGGCCCGGGCCGGGCTCGAGGTGCGGGTGCTGCTCGACGCGCTGGGCTCGAACCTCGGCGAGCAGGCCTGCTTCGACCGGATGACCGACGCCGGCGTGCGGCTCGAGTTCTTCCACCCGGTCGAGCTCCGGGCGTTCGGGCGGCTCAACCAGCGCACCCACCGCAAGGAGGCGATCGTCGACGGCCGGGTCGCCTACGTCTTCAGCCACGGCTTCGCCACCGAGTGGACGGGGGCGGGCGACCGGCCGGAGTGCTGGCGCGACACCGGGGCGCGGCTGACCGGCCCGATCGCCGCCCACGTCCAGGCGGTCTTCGCCACCAACTGGATGGAGGAGACCTCCGAGGTCCTCGCGGGCGACGAGTACTTCCCCGAGCTCGGGCCGACCGGCGAAGTCCGCTGCCAGATCGTCCCCTCGACCCCGAGCGGCAACGTCTCCCCGGTGTCGATCCTCCACAAGCTGATGATCGCGGCCGCCGACAGCGAGCTGCTGATCCAGAACCCGTACTTCTGCCCCGACGCCGACCTCACCCGGATGCTCGTCGGGGCGGTCCGCCGCGGCGTCCGGGTGCGGGTGATGGTCCCCGGCCGCGTGACCGACAGCCGGATCGTGCAGCACGCCGGGCACCACCAGTTCTCGAAGCTGCTCCGCGGCGGGGTGGAGATCCTCGAGCATCGGCGCACGCTGATCCACCAGAAGGTGCTGATCGTCGACGGCGTGTGGAGCCACCTCGGCTCGACGAACCTCGACGAGCGCTCCTTCGACATCAACGCCGAGATCAGCCTCGGCATCCTCGACGAGACGGTGGCCGCCGAGCTCCGCGTCGCCTTCGAGGCCGACGCCGAGCACTGCCGCACCCTCACCCACGACCTCTGGCACAAGCGGTCGACCTTCCACCGCGTCCTCGACGGCGCCGCCTACCTGATCCACGAGCAGCTCTAGCAGCCCGTGACCGACCCCCCGCCCCTCGAGCTGGCCTTCACGGTCGCCGGGGAGGCGCGGGCCTTCCGGCTCGACGCCGCGCAGGGCGGGGAGGCGGTGACCGTCGGACGCAGCCTCGACAACCGGCTGGTGCTCGCCGATCGGTCGGTGTCGCGGCGGCACGCCGAGCTCGCGGCGGAGGAGGGGGCGTGGGTGCTCCGCGACCTCGGGAGCACCAACGGGACCGCGATCGACGGCCACCCGGTGCCCGAAGGGCTGGTGCACGCCGGCCAGCGGCTGCGGATCGGCGGGGTCGAGATCGAGGTGCGGCCCGCCCCGGAGGCGCCGCCGGGGCCGGCGGCGGGCGGCGCCGACGAGGAGCTGCTCAACGCCACCGTGATCCGCCGGCTCGAGGACCTGCCGCCCGAGCTGTTCGCCGCGCCGCCGGACGCCGGGGGCCGCCCCGCCCGGCTGCCGCCCGCCGGCACGGCCGACGCGTTCGGCCACCTGACCCGTCTCGCCGGGGCGCTGCTCCGGGCCGACGCGGTCGACCAGGTGCTGCGGCGGGTGACCGAGGTCGCCTTCGACGCGCTGCCGGTCGAGCGCGGCTACGTCTTCCTCCAGCCGGCCGCGGGCGGCGAGGCGGTCTGCGAGCTGGCGCGGGAGGGCGACGAGGTGGCGTCGCCGCCGCACGGGCCGGTGCCGGTGTCGCGCGGCACGCTGCACCGGGTGATGGAAGAGAAGCTCGCGGTCGTCGTGCCCGAGCCGGTCGGTGCGGGCGGCGGGGACGCCGGAGCCGGGGGTCCGGGCCGGTGGGCGATGTGCGCCCCGCTCTGGTCGGGCGAGCGGGTGGTCGGCGCCCTGGTGCTCGACGGCGCGGCGGCGGGCGGCTTCGGGGCCCGCGACCTCGAGCTCGCCACCGCGCTCGCCAACTTCGCCGCGGTGGCGATCGAGCGCATCCGCTTCGCCGAGCGGGCGGCGCACGAGCGGCGGCTGCGCGCCCGGCTCGAGCGCTACCACTCGCCGGCGGTCGTCGAGGACGTCCTCGGCCGCGGCGAGCCCGACCCCGGCGAGCGCGCCCGGCTGGCCCGGGCGGAGGTGAGCGTGCTCTTCGCCGACCTGTCGGGCTTCACCGGCTTCGCCGAGGCCTCGGAGCCCGAGGAGGTCGCGGAGCTCCTGGCGGCGTACTTCGATCTCGCCGTCGAGGCGGTCTTCGCCGCCGGAGGCACGCTCGACAAGTTCCTCGGCGACGCGGTGATGGCCTTCTTCGGCGCGCCGGTGGCGCAGCCCGACCACGCGGCCCGGGCGGTGCGGGCGGCGCTGGCGCTGCGGCGTAGCGCGGGAGAGTGGGCGCGGCGGCGGGAGGCGGCGTCGCGCCCGGCCTTCCCGCTCCACGTCGCGGTGCACAGCGGGCCGGTCGTCGCCGGCGAGGTGGGGAGCGAGCGGCGGGTCGACTTCACCGTCCTCGGCAACACGGTGAACGTCGCCGCCCGCCTCGAGTCGGTGACCCCGGCGGGCGAGGTCTGGGTCACCGCCGAGACCCTCGAGCTCGCCCGCCCCGATCTCGGCGAGGGCGTCGCCGCCGAGCCGGTCGGCGAGCTCGAGCTGGCCGGGCTGCGCCGGCCGGTCCAGGCCTGGCGGCTGCTCGACCCCGCGGCCGGGGTCGGCGGCGGCCGGGCTGGCGGCTAGCTCTCCAGCGTCGCGTCGAGCGAGACGTCGACGCCGGCGAGCGCCTTCGACACCGGGCAGTTCGTCTTGGCGCCCTCGGCGGCCTGCTGGAAGGCGGCCTCGTCGATCCCCGGCACCCGGGCGACGGTGACGAGGTCGATGCGGGTGATCCCGAAGCCCTCGCCGACCTTCTCGAGGTGGACCTTGGCCGTCGTCGACACCCGCTCGGGAGGATGGCCGGCCTTGCCGAGGGCGCCCGACAGCGCCATGGAGAAGCAGCCGGCGTGGGCCGCGGCGATCAGCTCCTCGGGGTTCGTCCCGGCCGCCTCCTCGAAGCGGGAGCCGAACGAGTAGCCGCCCTCGTAGGCGCCGCTCGCCATCCTCATCGTCCCCCGTCCCCCCTGGAGGTCTCCCTCCCACACCGCGTCGGCTCGTCGTGTCGGCATCGTGTCTCCTCGTCTCTCGGTTCTCGGTCGATGAGTCGGCTGCGTCGGATCGGCCCGCCCGGTCAGACGACGGGAGGCTCTTCCACCGGGTACTCCTCCGGCGGTGGGATCATGCCGCCGGCCGCCGGCTCGGTGGGCTTCGGGCGCTCCTTCTGTGCGAACTCGAGCTCGGTCTCGGCGGCGATCTTCTCGATCCGGGTGATCCGATACGCCGGGTCGGCCTGCCAGTCGACCTCGAGGGTGAAGGCGACCTTGTCCCCGGGGCCGATCCCTTCGAGCGACGCCCCGGTGCCGAGGGGGAAGGGCATGGCCATCGAGCTCATCCCGACCTTCGCGCCGTCGATCCCCTCGAACTCCGGGATCGCCTCGTGGCGGATCACCAGGTCGGACAGCGGGTCGGCCGGGTCGGGCAGCCGGACGACCTGCCCCCGCACGTCGTACCGGCGGACGCGCGAGGCCTCGGCCGTGCCCTCGACGCCCCCATCCGCGGCGGCCGTCTCGGCCGCCGGCTCGCCGGCCGGCTCGCTCCCCGAGCAGGCGACGAGCCACGGCGCGAGCGCGGCGGCGGCCAGGGCGAGGGTGCGGAGTCGCGGAACGGCGATCGTGGGCATCGCGGGGTCTCTCCAGGGCAGAAAAAGCGATCGAGCGGTCGACGGCGTTGCAAGCCCGACGCCGGCGGAGCCTATCCGACGAGCGCGGGGTCCGCTCCGGACCCGCCGCTCCGCTGCCGGCGCGGGCGACGGCCCGCCGCGACGAGCGGCCCCGGCCGTGCCCGAGCGGCCGCCGGTCCCGTGGGTTACGCTGGAGACGAGGAGGACGAATGAGCGAGCAGACGAGCGAGCGCACCCGGCCCCGCACCCCGACCCCAACCCGGCGGCTCCACGACCTCGGCCAGTCGCTGTGGCTCGACTTCATCCGGCGGCGCATGATCGCCGAGGGGAGGCTCGAGCGCTACATCGAGGAGGACGGCCTGCGCGGGATCACCTCGAACCCGTCGATCTTCGAGAAGGCGATCGGCGGCAGCGACGACTACGACCCGCAGCTCGAGGAGCTCCTCGCCGAGAACCCGCGGGCCGGCGCCAAGGAGCTCTTCGAGGCGCTGGCGATCGTCGACATCCGCGACGCCTGCGACGCGCTCGCGCCGGTGTACGAGGAGTCCGGCGGCGACGACGGCTACGTTTCGCTCGAGGTCTCCCCGTACCTCGCCTACGACACCGAGGGGACGATCGCCGAGGTCCGCCGGCTGTGGGCGGCGGTCGACCGGCCGAACCTGATGGTCAAGGTGCCGGCGACCCCGGAGGGGATCCCGGCGATCGAGCGGCTGACCGGCGACGGGATCAACGTCAACGTCACCCTGATGTTCTCGTTCGACCACTACGAGGCGGTCGCCGGGGCCTACGTCGCCGGGCTCGAGCGGCTGGCCGAGCAAGGCGACGAGGAGGCGCTGGCCCGGGTCGCCTCGGTCGCCTCGTTCTTCGTCTCGCGGGTCGACGGCAAGCTCGACCCGCGGCTCGAGGCGATCGGCACCGACGAGGCGCTCGCCCTGCGCGGCCGGGTGGCGATCGCCAACTCGAAGCGGGCCTATCGGCGGTTCACCGAGATCTTCCGCTCGGAGGAGGGCGACGGGGCCCGCTTCGCCCGGCTCGCGGCGCGCGGCGCCCGGGCGCAGCGGGTGCTCTGGGGGTCGACCTCGACCAAGAACCCCGACTACCGCGACGTCCTCTACGTCGAGGAGCTGATCGGCCCCGACACGGTGAACACGGCGCCGCCGGAGACGATCGAGGCCTTCCGCGACCACGGCGAGGTCCGCGAGACGGTCACCCGGGGGTGGGAGGAGGCCGACGAGACCCTCGCCGCCCTCGCCCGGCTCGGCATCGACCTCGATGCGGTCACCGAGGAGCTCCAGCGCGAGGGGGTGGAGAAGTTCGCCGACTCCTTCGACGGCCTGCTCGCCGCGATCGAGGGCGAGCGCCGGCGCATCCTCGCCGAGCGCGCCGGGGGGCGCCAGGCGCTCTTCTTCGGCCGCTGCCTCGGCCCGGTCGGCGCCCGGCTCGAGGCCTGGCAGGACGCCGGCTTCGCCCGCCGCCTGTGGGCGCACGACCGGAGCCTGTGGACGGCCGAGCCGGTCGACGAGCTCCTCGACCGGCTCGGCTGGCTCACCCTGCCGGACCGGATGCCGGCGGCGCTGCCGGCGATCCAACGGCTGGCCGAGGAGGTCGCCGGCGAGGCCGACGACGTCGTCCTCCTCGGGATGGGCGGCTCGAGCCTCGCGCCCGAGGTGTTCCAGGCGGTCTTCGGCGCCGCCCCCGGCCGGCCGCGCCTGACCGTCCTCGACTCGACCCACCCGGCCGCGGTCCGCCGCGTCGCCGGGGCGACCGACCCGGACCGCACCTTCTTCCTCGTCTCGAGCAAGTCGGGGACGACGACCGAGACCCTGTCGCTCTTCCGCTGGTTCTGGGAACGGCAAGAGGGGCAGGGCGAGGGCGAGCCGGGGCGGCGGTTCGCCGCGATCACCGACCCGGGGAGCGCGCTCGCCGAGCTCGGACGCGAGCGCGGCTTCCGCGAGGTCTTCGCGGCGCCGCCCGAGGTCGGCGGGCGCTACTCGGCGCTGTCGCACTTCGGGCTGGTCCCGGCGGCGCTGGTCGGGGTCGACGTCCGGGCGCTCCTCGACCGCGCCTGGGCGGCGGCGCACGCCTTCGGCCCCGACCGCCCGGCGATGCTCCACGAGGCGCTGCGCCTCGGCGCGCTCCTCGCCGAGGCCGCCCGCTCGGGCCGCGACAAGCTCACCTTCCTGACCACCCCGGCGCTGGCCGCCTTCCCCGACTGGATCGAGCAGCTCGTCGCCGAGAGCACCGGCAAGCGGGGCCGGGGGATCGTGCCGGTCGTCGGCGAGGAGGTGCCCGAGGGCGGGCGCGACGACGCCCTGTATGCGGCGCTGGTGCTCGAGGGGGACGACGGAGCCGACGAGCTGGGCGAGCGGCTCGCCGCGCTCGAGGCGGCCGGCCACCCGACGGCGCGGCTCACCCTGCGCGACCGGCTCGATCTCGGGGCCGAGATGCTGCGCTGGGAGATGGCGGTCGCGGCGGCCGGCGCGGCGCTCGGCATCCAGCCGTTCGACCAGCCCGACGTCCAGCTCGCCAAGGACCTGGCGAAGGAGGCGATCTCCGGGGCCGACGGCGGCGACGGTGGCCACGGCGGCGACGGCGGCGACGATGGGCCGGCGGTCGCGGGGGAGGGCGCGGCCGGGCGGGTCGCGGCGCTCCTCGACGGCACGCCGGAAGGCGGCTACGTCGCGGTCCACGCCTACCTGCCGCCGTCGCCGGAGGTCGACGAGCGGCTGGCGCGCCTGCGGCGGCTCCTCGCCGCGCGCTCCGGGCGGGCGGTGACGGTCGGCTACGGCCCGCGCTTCCTCCACTCGACCGGCCAGCTCCACAAGGGCGGCCCGGACGGCGGCGCGTTCCTCCAGCTCCTCAACCGGGCCGGCGACGACCTCGCGGTGCCCGAGAGCGGCTACACCTTCGGCGAGCTGATCCGCAGCCAGGCGGCCGGCGACCGCCGGGCGCTCGACCAGCGGCAGCGCCGGGTCGAGGCGGTGGCGCTCGGCGACGACCCGGCCGCCGGCCTCGACCGCCTGCTCGCCGAGCTCGGCGACGGGCCGGGCTGAGGGGTTCGGGCGATGCGCCTGGGGATGGTCGGGCTGGGGAAGATGGGCGGGAACATGACCCGGCGGCTCGTCGCCGGCGGCCACGAGGTCGTCGCCTTCGACCCGAAGGAGGCGGCCCGGCGGGAGGCGGCCGCGGCCGGGGCCGAGACCGCGGCCTCGCTCGCCGAGCTGGCCGGGAAGCTCGACCCGCCGCGCGCCGTCTGGGTGATGGTACCGGCCGGCGAGGTCGTCGAGTCGGTCCTCGGCGAGCTGGCGCCGCTCCTCGGCCACGGCGACGTCGTCGTCGACGGCGGCAACTCGTTCTACAAGGACACGGTCCGCCGCGCCGGCGAGCTCGCCGCGCGGGGGGTCCGCCTGGTCGACGCCGGGACCAGCGGCGGGGTGTGGGGTCTCGAGGCGGGTTACAGCCTGATGGTCGGCGGCGACGCCGAGGCGGTCTCCCGGGTCGAGCCGGCCCTGCGCACCCTGGCCCCGGGGCCCGAGCGCGGCTGGGGCCGCGTCGGCCCGCCCGGCGCCGGCCACTTCGTCAAGATGGTCCACAACGGGATCGAGTACGGGCTGATGCAGGCGTACGCGGAGGGATTCGCCATCCTCGAGCGCAAGCAGGACTTCGGCCTCGACCTCGCCCAGGTCGCCGAGATCTGGCGGCACGGGAGCGTGGTGCGCTCGTGGCTGCTCGACCTGCTGGCCGGGGTGCTCGCCGAGGACGCCGCGCTCGACGGGGTCGAGCCGTGGGTGGCCGACTCCGGCGAGGGCCGCTGGACGGTCTTCGAGTCGATCGAGCTCGACGTCCCGGCGCCGGTCATCGCCCTGTCGCTCGTCCAGCGCCTCCGCTCGCGCGACGAGCGCTCCTACCCCGACCGCCTCCTCGCCGCGCTGCGCAACGCCTTCGGCGGGCACGCCGTCCGTGAGGCCGAGGGCGGCGGCGGACCGGGCGCCGGCGAGGGGCCGCCGGCGTGACCGACCGCCGCCCCCGCCCGGCGGAGCCGTTCCTCTTCGTGGTGCTCGGCGCGACCGGCGACCTGACCCGTCGCAAGCTCCTGCCCGCGGTCTATCGCCTCCTCGCCGGCGGGCTGGTCGAGGCCGAGGTCCAGGTGCTCGGCGTCGGGCGCACCGAGCTCGGCGACGAGGAGTTCCGCGCCTGGGCCCGCGACGCCCTCGCCGAGGCCGGGCTCGACGGCGGCCTCGGGGCGTGGTGCGACGACTGCCTGCACTATCTTTCGGTGGGCGAGGAGGGAGGGGTCGACTACGGTCCGCTGGCGCGCCGGATCGCCGAGATCGAGGAGGCCGCGGAGCTGCCCGGCAACCGGCTCCTCTACCTGGCGCTGCCGCCGTCGGCCTTCGGGCCGGCGGTCGAGGCGCTCGGCGCGGCCGGGCTCGACCGCTCGCCCGGCTGGACGCGGCTGGTGGTCGAGAAGCCGTTCGGGCGCGACCTCGGGTCCGCCCGCGAGCTCAATCGGCTGGTCCACCGGGTGTACGACGAGGAGCAGGTCTACCGGATCGACCACTACCTGGGCAAGGAGACGGTGCAGAACCTCCTCGTCTTCCGCTTCTCGAACATGGTCTTCGAGAGCCTGTGGAACCGCGAGCGGGTGCGGAGCGTCCAGGTCACCGTCGCCGAGGATCTGGGGATCGGCGGCCGCGGCGGCTACTACGACCGGTCGGGCGCCCTGCGCGACATGGTGCAGAACCACGTGACCCAGCTCCTCACCCTGATCGGGATGGAGGTGCCGGTGGCCTACGACGCGGAGTCGGTGCGCTACGAGAAGATCAAGGTGCTGCGCGCGATCCAGCCGATCGACCCGGCGCGCGACGTCGTCCTCGGTCAGTACCGGGAGGGGAGCGTCGACGGCGACGACGTGCCCGGGTACCTCGACGAGGACCGCGTCGCCGACGGCTCGCGGACCGAGACCTTCGCCGCGCTCCGGCTGTGGCTCGACACCTGGCGCTGGCAGGGGGTGCCGTTCGTCGTCCGCACCGGCAAGCGGCTGGCCCGCCGGGTGACCGAGATCGCGGTCGTCTTCCGCCGCCCGCCGGTGGCGCTGTTCCAGAGCCTCGGCTGCGAGCAGACCCTCGACGCCGACGTGCTGGCGATCACCGTCCAGCCGGACGAGGGGTTCTCGCTCTTCTTCGACCTCAAGGTGCCCGGCGAGCCGCTGCGGCTGCGCAAGGAGACGCTCCACTTCCGCTATTCGGAGCGCTTCGACGACCTGCCGGAGGCCTACGAGACCCTGCTCCTCGACGTCGTCCAGGGCGACCAGACGCTGTTCGTCCACGCCGACGAGGTCGAGGCGTCGTGGCGGCTGTACACGCCGCTGCTCGACGCCGGCCTGCCGGTCCACCCCTACCCGGCCGGGAGCTGGGGCCCCGAGGCGGCGCGCGGTCTCCTCCCCGACGACGCCGGCTGGCACACGCGGTGAGGACTGTCCGGGTGCTGCCCGATCTCCCCGCCCTCGCCGAGGCCGCCGCCGACGAGGTGGTCCGGGCGCTCGGCGCGGCGGTCGGCGAGCGCGGCACCGCGTCGCTGGTGCTCTCCGGCGGCTCGACCCCGCGGCCGGTCTACCGGCTCCTCGCCGCCCCGCCCCGCCGCGGGGCGGTGGCGTGGGGCTCGGTCGAGGTCTTCTGGGGCGACGAGCGCGCGGTCCCCCCGGACCACCCCGACTCGAACTTCCGGATGGCGCGCGAGGAGCTCCTCTCGCGGGTGCCGCTCGCCCCCGGCTCGGTCCACCGGATCGAGGGGGAGCTGCCGGCGGAGGAGGCCGCGTCGGGGTACGAGACGGCCCTGCGCGGAGCGCTCGGCGAGGAGCTGGCCTTCGACCTCGTGCTCCTCGGCCTCGGCGCCGACGGCCACACGGCGTCCCTCTTCCCGGGCGACGACGCCGGCGAAGGGCGGACCGCGCCGGGCCGCGCGGTCGTCGCCGCCACCGCCCCCGAGCCGCCCCGGCGCCGCATCACCCTGACCTACGACGCCCTGGCGGCGGCACGCGAGGTGCTGTTCCTGGTGGCAGGGGAGGGGAAGGCGGAGGCGGCGGCGCGGGCGCTCGCGGGCGTTCCCGCGGGTGCCGAAGCCGCCGGAGCCGGCTCGGAGGGAGCGCAGGTCGCCGACGTGGACGGCGAGGGCGCGGGCGCGGCGGGGCGGGACGACGAGGCGGCGCCAGGCCCGGCTGTTCCCGCGGCCCGCGTCCGGCCCCGGAGCGGCCGGGTCCTCTGGCTGCTCGACGCCGCCGCGGCCTCGCGCCTGCCGGAGGGGGTGCGGTGAGCCGCCCGTTCGGAGGCCGTCGCGGGGAGAGGCCCGGCCCGCTCGTCCTCGCCGGCGACGTCGGCGGGACGAAGGTCGTGGTGGGGCTGTTCCGGGCGGAGGCCGGCTCGCTCCGGCGGGTGCACACGGAGACCTTCGCGGCGGCCGAGTTCGACTCGCTCGAGCAGGTTCTGGCGAGCTTCTTCGCCCACGCCGACGCGAGCCCCGGTGACGTGGATTCGGCCTGCGTCGGGGCCGCCGGCCCCGTCGACGACAACGCGACCTACACGCCGAACCTCGCCTGGGAGATCGACGGCGACCGGACCGCCGCGGCCGCCGGGCTGGGGGGGCTTCACCTGATCAACGACCTCGCGGCCACCGCCGAGGGGATCGGGCTCCTCTCCGGGGACCAGCTCGCCACGCTCCAGCCCGGCGAGCCCGACCCCGAGGGCAACCGGGCGGTGATCGCCGCCGGGACCGGCCTCGGGATGGCGCTCCTGCCGCGGGTCGACGGCCGCTGGGTGCCGGTGGCGACCGAGGGCGGCCATCAGGAATGGGCGCCGCGGACCGACGACGAGATCACCCTGCTGCGCGCCCTGCGCGTCCGCTACGGAGGTCGGGTCAGCGTCGAGCGGGTCGTCTCCGGCCCGGGGCTGGTCGCGATCTACGAGCACCTCCGCCGCGCCGGGTTCGCGGCGAAGGACCCGGAGCTGCGCGACCGGCTCGAGCGCACCGACCCGGCGCAGGCGATCTCCCAGGCCGCGCGGGCGGGGACCGACCCGCTCGCCGCCCGCGCACTCGAGCTGTTCGTCGCCGCCTACGGGGCCGCGGCGGGCGACCTCGCGCTCGTCGGCCTCGCCACCGGCGGCCTCTACGTCGGCGGCGGGATCGCGCCGAAGATCCTCGACGCGCTGCGCGCCGGCCCGTTCCTCGCCGCCTTCCGCGACAAGGGCCGCTTCCGCGAGCTCGTGGAGCGGATTCCGGTCCGCGTCGTCCTCGACCCCGAGACCGCGCTCCTCGGCGCCGCCCTGGTCGCCGCCCGGAGGGCGTGACCCCCGGGGGAGACGATGCCGCGGGGCCGGGCGGCATCGCTTTTGTAGGTACCGGGGGCCGAATGCCCGACGACACCCTCGACGAGCCGCCGTACACGATCGACCGCGGCGACGGGCCGCTGGTCGCCGCCGCGCTGCACGACGCCCACGCGGTGCGGCCGGAGATCCGCGACCTGCTCGCCCTCTCCGACGCCGAGCGCCGGCGGGAGGAGGACCCGTTCACCGCCCCGTGGACCGAGGTGGGGGACCATCGGATCGTCGCCCGGCGGTCGCGTTTCGAGGTCGACCAGAACCGCCCGCGCGACGGCGCCGTCTACCTCGAGCCCGAGCAGGCGTGGGGGCTCGAGGTGTGGAGACGGCGGCCGCCCGACGCGCTCGTCGCGCGCTCGCTGTCGATCTGGGACCGCTTCCACGCCGAGGTCGGGGCGCTCTTCGTCGACCTGGCGGCCCGGTACGGGCGGTTCGTCGTCTTCGACCTCCACAGCTACAACCAGCGCCGGGGCGGCCCCGAGGCGGAGCCGGACGACCCGCGGGAGAACCCGGAGGTGAACCTCGGCACCGGGAGCCTCGACCGCGAGCGCTGGGAACCGGTCGTCGAGCGCTTCCTCGCCGAGCTTCGGCGGTTCGACTTCCTCGGTCGGCGGCTCGACGTGCGGGAGAACGTGCGCTTCCTGGGCGGCGACCTCGCCCGGTGGGCCCACGGTGCCTTCCCGGGGTCCGCGTGCGTCCTGGCGATCGAGTGGAAGAAGTTCTTCATGGACGAGTGGACCGGCGAGCCGTTCCCGCGGGTCACCGCGGAGATCCGCCGGGCGCTCGCGGCGGCCGCGGCCGGCGTGCGCGAAGAGCTCGCCCGGACGGCGGAGCGCGGGAGCGCGGCGGCGGGCGGCCGGGCGGCCGCCGCGGCCGGGCCGTGAGCGGCACCGGGGCGGAGACCGTGGGCGCGGAGAGCGCCGACGGGCGGGCGGCCTCCGGCGCGGGGGCGGCGCTTCCGGCCGGCCTGGACGAGGCCCTCGAGCGTCTCGGCCCCGCCGTGCCGGCGGCGGTCGCGCTGCCGGAGGGCGGCCAGCTCTACCTCGACCGGCCGCTCCCGTTCCTCGTCGCCTACCGGCGCCCGCCGGGCCGCTGCGACCTCGCCGCCGAGCGGCTGGTCACCGGCGAGGCCTCGTATCTGGTGGCGGAGGCCGCCGCCGAGCCGGAGACGGCCGCCCTCCTCGACGCGGCGGTCGAGCGGGTCGTCCGCCACCTCGGCGGGCGGTTCCCCAGCGTGCTCCTCGCCGAGGTGTGGACCACGCCGGGATTCGAGGACGGGGCCGGAGGCTCGGAGGACGCGGAGGCCGTGGAGGCCGTGGACGCCCCGGCCCACGACGCCGGCCCTTCCGGTGCCTCCGCCGGCAACGGCTCCGACCGCGACGCGGCCGACCTCGTCGGGATCTTCCCCGGGGAGGCGCCGCCGCCGGCCTTCCGCGTCATGGCACCCGAAGCCGACACTACCGCCCGCGCCCTCGCCTCGGCGCTGCGCCGGGTCGAGCTCGACGACCGGCCCGCCCGGGTCGAGCTCGCCGAGGGGGAGGCCGCACCGCCGGAGCTGCCCCCGCTCGCCGCCGCGCTTGACCGGGAGGAGCGCTCGCCGGTCGTCCGGCTCGGGGTCGAGGTGGCGCCGGTCTTCCGCGGCGGCGACGAGGGGCCGCTCTACCCGCGGCGGCTCGCCGAGCTCCGCCGCCAGTGGCACGAGGCGCTCGGCGAGGGGCTCGCGGCCTTCTGCCGCGAGCGGGCCGGCCTCGAGGTGGCCGCCGGGCCCGCGCTCGGCCGCCGCGGGGTGCCGCAGGCGCTGTGGCAGATCGACCGGGCGCTGGCCGAGGTCGCCGAGTCGTTCGACTTCCTGCTCCAGCTCACCCCGGTCAACCCGGTCGAGGCATGGCACGAGTTCGCCGCCTCGGGCTGCGAGCGCGCACCGCGGTTCCGTTACCGGCCGCTGACGGTCGACGTCGACCTGTTCAAGCGCCGGCTCTACGAGATCCCGCTCGAACGGATCGAGGACCCGGCGCTGACGCTGCTCTTCCGCGAGAAGCAGGAGGAGCTCGACAGGCAGATCTCGATGCTGCTCGAGCGCGACACGCCCCGCTTCTTCCACGGCTCGATGCTGGTCTACGGGGAGGTCGACGACGAGCTGGTCGCCACCGCCCGCGACGTCCTCGACCGCTTCCCGTCGCGCGAGGTCGAAGCGCCGATCGAGCCGCGGCCCGAGGACGGCGCCGGGGAGCCGGCCGGCTCGCCCGG
>Ga0299913_10002928_pt1 | contig 13720 bp, 13 predicted proteins | sample RVTome_9_FD_201360 | JGI IMG/M metagenome (GOLD analysis project Ga0299913, IMG submission 201360) | Soil microbial communities from uranium-contaminated site in the Upper Colorado River Basin, Wyoming, United States - RVT155D38 (version 2) ... | reverse complement strand
TCACCCTGTACTACTACGAGGGAATGACCCTCGCCGAGATCGGCGATGTCCTCGGCGTAACCGAGTCCCGGGTATGTCAGATCCACGCCAAGACGATGATGTCATTGCGCAATCGTCTCGGCGACCCCGCCTGGGGCTGAGCGCCCCCTCAGCCACCCGTTGGTGTCCTCACCATCAGGAACGCATGCTCCAGCTCGGCGATGGCATCTTGGGCCGTCTCGTAGGCGTGTCGCCGCCGCAGAGTGGTCCAAGCCTGTTCACCCAGGGATCTGGCGAGGGCCCAGTAGGCATGGCCACGCACCAAGGAGGACCGGTGGGTGAAGTGGTCGAGGATCGGCCCGACAGCCTCCGACTCTTCCGAGTTCCCTGCCGCCACCAGCAGGTTCCTCCTCACGAACCTCGCATCGCGGTGGGGGATGTAGAACCAGGCGAATCGCTCCACGAGCTCGCGGTCGCTGAGACCGAGCAGTTCCGCAAATGACATCGAGTTGGCTTCGGTGTCGACCCGGGCCGTCGCCGGGAAGCCGGGCGGGCACGATGTCAAGCAGTCATCGCAACCGTAGATGCGCCGGTCGATCAGTGGTCGTATCCAGCGAGGTATCGAGCCCGATGTCTGTAGCCACGTCGAGATGCAGAGGCGAGCGTCGAGGCCGACAGGTGTGATTGCCCCCGTCGGGCACGCCGGGATGCAGGCGACACATCTCCCGCAGCCCCGCCTCATCGGTGACGTCTCCTGGAGGACTGCGTCGGTGACGACCGAGCCGAGGAGCACCCACGGGCCACTACCGGGGGTGAGGACCATGGTGCTCCGGCCCCGCCAGCCGACCCCCGCTCGCGCCGCCGCCGCCCTGTCGACGAGCCGGTTGTCGTCGATGAGCACCTCGGCCCGGGCCCCGGTGGCGGTCAGCCTGTGCCAGACCCCGGCGGCGATGCGCCGCACCGCGGCATATTGGTCTCTGGTGGCGAAGCGCCCCACCACCGGCCCCGTGAGCGCCGGCTCGCCCGAGTGGGGGAGATAGCCGTGGGCGAAGACGACGATGCTGCGCGCCCATGGAAAGCTGGCGGTCACGTCAGTTGCCTTCTCCGGGTCGTCGTAGGTGAAGTGCAGTGGGCCCGACAGGCCGGAGTCTCGATGATCCGTCAACACCTGACGGGCTTCGTCGAACGGGGCTGCGCTGGACACGCCGAATGCCACCGCCCCGAGGTCGGTGGCGACACGCTCCAGGTCAGCTGTCTTCAGCACGGTGGTCTCGATTACCCAAGGGTACGGGTCACACGTACAATTCGGCCCATCACGCACGCCCGTCAACACCTCATGGTGCCTGCTCGCCCCCCAAGGCGAGCAGGTTGAAGAGGGGCCGCTCCATCGAGGAGCGGGGGCCAGGATCGATTGGCCCAGCGGGCGGAGGAACAACCAGAAGGGAGCAGTTGTGGCTGAAGTCACAATGAAGCAGCTCTTGGAGGCCGGCGTCCACTTTGGCCATCAAACGCGACGTTGGGACCCCAAGATGCGCCCGTACATCTACGGGGAGCGGAACGGAATCCACATCATCGACCTGCGCCAGACGGTCAGCCAGGTCGCCGACGCCATGGAATTCGTCAAGCAGGTCGCCATCGATGGAGGCTTCGTGCTCTTCATCGGCACCAAGAAGCAGGCTCAGACCGCAGTCGCCGGGGCGGCCCAGCGTTCCGGCATGCCCTATGTCAACTATCGCTGGCTCGGCGGCATGCTGACCAACTTCCAGACGATCCAGAAGCGGGTCTATTACATGAAGGAGCTCAGGCGTCTCGAAGAGACCGGCGAGATGAACGACCGCCCCAAGAAGGAGCGTCTGAAGTTGCGCCGCGAGCTCGAGAAGCTCGAGAAGAATCTGGGTGGCGTCTCGACGATGACCCGGCTGCCCAGCGCCGTGTTCGTGGTCGACGTCAACACCGAGGAGACGGCGGTCAAGGAGGCCGATCGGCTCGGGATCCCCGTGATCGCCCTGGTCGACTCCAACTCCAACCCCGACCCAGTGGACTTCGTCATCCCCGGCAACGACGATGCCATCCGCGCTGCGGATCTCATCGCAGGCGCCCTCGCCGAGGCGATCATCGAAGGCAGGGAGATCGCATCCAAGAAGGAGGCGGCCAAGCCGGAATCGAAGGATGACGACAAGCAAGTGGCGAAGGGCGGGGCCAGGAGAGAGGCCGCGGCCGCCGCAGAGGCTTGACCCGGCGAGTCAGACCATGAGCGAAATCAGCGCAAAGGACATCCAGAAGCTGCGCCATGACGCCGGTGTGGGGATGATGGACGCGAAGAAGGCTCTCACCGACGCCGACGGCGACCTCGACAGGGCATTCGAGCTGCTTCGCGAGCGGGGCCAGGCCAAGATGGCGAAACGCGCCGACCGGCAAGCCAGCGAAGGTGCCATCGGCAGCTATATCCACGTCCAGAACGAGCGCCCGGTGATCGGAGTCCTCGTCGAGCTTTCGTGTGAGACCGACTTCGTCGCCAAGAGCGAGGAGTTCCGCCAGACGGCCGACGACATCGCCATGCACATCGGCGCCTTCAGCCCAGCGTGGGTGACCCGCGACGAGGTGGACGCCGAAGCCGTGTCCAAGGAGAAGGCGCTCATCGCCCGTCAGGCCGAGACCGAGGGCAAGCCCGAGGACGTCGTCGCGCGCATCGTGGAGGGACGGCTCGAGGCCTGGTATGCCGAGAACGTCCTCTACGACCAGAGATTCGTCAATCCCGAGCGCTTCGAAGGGACGGTCGGCGATATGGTCGGCGCATTAGCCTCGAGGATGGGTGAGAACATCTCAGTCCGAAGGGTGGCGCGAGTTGCCGTCGGCTCGTAGGAGACAACTTGACCGAGCCAACTAACAGACGGGTCCTCCTCAAGCTCTCTGGGGAGGCCTTCGCCGACCCCGCAGTCGGCTACGGCATCGACCCGCTGACGGTCCAGCGTGTCGCCGAGGAGATCGCCGAAGCCCAGAGGAGCGGCGTGGAGGTGGCCATCGTCGTGGGCGGAGGCAACATCTTTCGCGGTGTCTCCCAGGCAGCCAAGGGCATGGACCCGGCAAATGCCGACTACATGGGGATGCTGGCCACGGTCATCAACGCGCTGGCGCTGCGCGACGCCTTGGAGAACGCGGGCGTGCCAACCAGAGTTCAGAGCGCCATCACCATGCAGGAGCTGGCCGAGCCTTACATCCGTCTGCGTGCGATCAGGCACCTCGAGAAGGGCCGGGTCGTCATTTTCGCCGCGGGCACCGGCAATCCCTTCTTCACGACAGACACGACCGCCGCCCTGCGCGCCATCGAGATCAACGCAAACGCGCTCCTCAAGGCCTCGATGGTGGACGGGATCTACGACTCCGACCCTGCCACCAACCACAACGCATCCAAGATGAGCGAGCTCACCTACATGGAGTTCATCGCCCAGGAACTCCGGGTCATGGACACCACCGCAGTTACGATGTGCAAGGAGCACGAGGTGCCAATCCATGTGTTCGACATGACCGTCCCCGGAAACATCGTCAAGGCAGTCCAGGGCGACCGCATCGGCACCGTCGTTCACTGAGGAGGCTCGATGATCAGCGATCTCTTGATCGAAGCCAAAGAGAAGATGGAGATGGCGCTCGAGCACGTGGCCTCCGAATTCGGCACCGTTCGCACCGGAAGGGCCAACCCCCAACTGCTCCACCGCATCCACGTCCCCTACTACGGCACACCGACCCCATTACAGCAATTGGCGTCGATATCGGTGCCCGAGCCCCGGCTCCTCGTGGTCCAGCCCTACGACAAGAGCTCGGTCAACGATGTCGAGAAGGCGATCCAGCAGGCCGATCTGGGGCTGAATCCCACCAACGACGGCTCGCTGATCCGCATCGCCTTTCCCCCGCTGACCGAAGAGCGCCGCAAGGAGCTGATCAAGGTGGTCCGGCACATGGCCGAGGAGGGAAAAGTCTCTGTCCGCAACGTCAGACGGGCGAGCAAGGCAGATATGGAAGAGCTCCACGGGGAGATATCGGATGACGACATCCACCGTGGGGAAGAAGAATTGCAGATCCTGACCGACAGGTATACGGAGCGGATCGACAAGCTGCTCGCCAACAAAGAGGAAGACCTCCTCGAGGTTTGAGTGACTGACCGAGAGCATCCCGAGGGCGATGAGAAACGTGACCCGGTCGAGCCTGCCGAAGAGGAGCTCCCGTTCTCACGCGACGACGAGAGCGGCGAGGAGGAGGGGCCCGGCGACGGACGACCTGTCGAGGTAGACGACGGCGGGCCTGACTGGGAGGCGATGGCCGGCGACCCGTCCGAGCTGGAGTTCACGTCCGCGGAGTACCTGAGGGGAACCACACAGGAGTACCAGGGCCTGGCTGATGAGGTGCAACGGGCGGCCGAGACCGAGTGGGAGCTCCAGGCGGTGGCCGCCAATCTTCCCGGTGTCGAGTCGGGACTGGTCGGGTTTGGCGACGTGTCGGGTACTGCATCGGAGTCTGAGGAGTCCTACGAAGCGGCGGAGCAGGCTGCCAGCTCAGACCTGGCGATGCGGGTCGGGTCGGCGCTCGTGATCTTCGGGCTCTTCCTGGGCAGCCTGGTGCTCGGTGGCTGGTGGTTCACCATCTTCGTGATCCTCCTGATGGTGGTCTCGGTCGGCGAGTTCTACGCCACCCTCAGGACCAGAGGATTCCGACCATTGGCGCTATTCGGGCTGATGGGCGTGATTCTCATGGGCGTCGGTGCCAACGAGCCCGAGCCGATGGCGATAGCAGGTTGGGCCGCCGCCTCCGCCGCGGCGACGATCCTGTTCTTCTCGCTCAGCTCCCGTCGCTACGCCCTGGCCAACACCGCGGTCACCATCCTCGGCATGTCCTGGGTTGGGATGCTGGCATTCGCCATCCTGATCGCAGCCGGCCCGCACCCGGTGGCCCACATCTTCTTCCTGGTGATCGTGATCGCCAGCAACGACATCGGCGCGTATTTCGTGGGTCGAGCGTTGGGGCGGAGGCCACTCGCTGCCCTCGTGTCGCCTTCGAAGACCGTGGAAGGCTTCGTGGGCGGGTTGGCGGTCGGGCTGATAGTGGCGGCGGTGCTCGCCGTGTTCCCACCGTGGCAGGAGATCGGCATCGCCCGTGCCCTGGTGACCGGGGGCGTGATCGGCGTGATCGCCCCGGTCGGCGATCTCGCCGAGTCCCTCGTCAAGCGATCCCTCGGGGTCAAGGACATGGGGTCGGTTCTCCCCGGACACGGCGGGATGCTCGATCGCATCGACGGGTTTCTGTTCGCCGTGCCGGCGATCTACCTCTTGTTCCGGGGTTTCGGGCTGCTGTGACCCGCCCTTTGGTCGTCCTGGGAGCGACCGGATCGATCGGCACCCAGACCCTCGAAGTCGCCGACAACCTCGGCCTGCACGTCGCCGCCCTGGCGGCCCGGAGGCCCTCCGAGGCCCTGGCCCATCTCGGTCACCGTTACCCGGAAGCGGTCGTGATCGCGGCCGGGGGCTCCTCGCAGGAGCGCGACGACCTGGCCCGGAAGCTCGGACGACAACCCCGATTCGGGTCCGAGGCCGTTCTCGAGGCGGCAGGGGCCGAGAATCGCATCGTGGTCAACGGCATAGTCGGCGCTGCCGGTCTCCGGGCCACGATCGCCGGGTTGCAGGCGGGAAACCGGGTGGCACTGGCCAACAAGGAGAGTCTGGTGGCTGGTGGGCCGGTGGTCAGGGCGATGCTCGAGGAGCATGGCGGTGAGTTGGTCCCGGTCGACAGTGAGCACTCGGCGCTTCACCAATGTCTCGCAGGTGAGCCCGCCGAATCGGTGGCCCGACTGATACTCACTGCGTCCGGCGGTCCTTTCCGGGGGCGGCCCAGGGAGTCACTCCTATCTGTCACCCCTGATGAGGCCCTTCGCCACCCCACCTGGGACATGGGACGACGCATCACCGTCGACTCGGCCACGATGTTCAACAAGGGACTCGAGATCGTGGAGACCCACTTCCTCTTCGAGATCGGTTACGACCGCATCGACGTAGTGGTCCATCCCCAGTCGATCGTGCACTCTGCGGTCGAGTTCGTCGACGGCTCGTGGAAGGCTCACATGGGCCATCCCGACATGCGGATCCCCATTCAGTACGCCCTGACCGCGCCCGATCGATCGGCCACCCCCGGAGACCCCTTCAGCTTGGCGGGTGTCACCCTCACCTTCGAAGAGCCGGACCGGTCCGTGTTCCCTGCCATCGACATCGCCTATGCCGCGGGGCGAGCCGGCGGCTCGGCACCGGCGGTCATGAATGCCGCCGACGAGATGGCCGTCGAGGCGTTCCTCCAGGGTCGTCTTGGTTTTCTGGCCATCGCCGAGGTCGTCCAGAGGACCCTCGACGAGTTCGAATGGAGGGAGCTGAAGACGGTCGAAGACGTGCTGGAGGTCGACTCGGAGGCCCGATCGATGGCTGCCGGCCTCATCGCCGGCGTCTGCTGATAGAGAGCCGGTCAGGGGTACGCTGTCTCTCATGCTCGGGGGCATCGCCGCAGCCGTCGCAATCCTGCTCTTCGTCACCGCTCACGAGGCGGGCCACTTCCTCGCGGCGAAGGCGACCGGTATGAAGGCCACCGAGTTCTTCTTCGGGTTCGGCCCCCGTCTCTGGTCTACCAAGCGCGGCGAGACCGAGTACGGGATCAAGGTGCTGCCTCTCGGTGGATACGTGCGCATCATCGGCATGAACCCCCTGGAGGAGGTCGCTCCCCAGGACCTGGGGCGCACCTACCGGGAAAAGAAGTTCTGGGAGAAGTCGGTCGTCGTCCTCGCCGGCGTCGGCACCAATTTTCTCATTGCGTTCCTCCTGTTCTGTGGGGTGTTCATCGCCAACGGCGTGAACGAGATAGTCCCCACCGTCGATCAATTGGTCACCGGCGACTCCCCAGGAGCGGCTGCCGGGATGGTCGAGGGGGACACCATCACGGCGATCGGCGAGCACAGGGTGAGGTCTTGGGACGACGCGGTCGAGGCGCTGGCCGAGGTCGGTCCCGGCCCCACGGCCCTCACCGTCGATCGAGGTGGCGAGACCATCGTCCTCGACGCAGACCTCGGCGAGAGCGAGACCATCCCGGGCTCGGGTTATCTCGGCTTCCGCCCCAGAGTGACAAATGTCCCGGTCGGCCCGATCGAGAGCGTGGGCATGGCCGGCCAGGCAGTCTGGGGAGGCATCGAGGACACCTTCTACTCGCTGTACCAGATGTTCCGGCCGTCGAGCCTCGCCCAGTACTTCGGTGTGCTCGGCGGAGACACCGACGTCCCGGACGAGATCCGGCCGGTGAGCCCAATCGGGATCGTCAGCATCGGCAACCAGGCCGGCAGCGCCGCCGGGTTCTTCAGCATCATGGCCTACATCAACGTGATACTGGCCACGATCAACCTCCTTCCGCTGTTCCCCCTCGACGGTGGCCACTTCGCGGTAGCCCTCTACGAGAAGGTGAGTGGTCGGGAGGCCAATGTGCGCAAACTGATGCCTGTGGCCGCCGCCGTCATCGGGACGCTGTTCTTCCTCGGCTTCGTGGCCATCATCCTCGACATCGTCGACCCGATCAGGTTCGGGTGACACCGCCACCTACCGTTGCACCAGTGAGCTTCGCGAGAAGGCAGACACGACAGCTCGAAGTAGGCGACGTTCCCGTGGGTGGTGATGCGCCCGTGAGCGTCCAGTCGATGACCACGACCAAGACCGCGGATGTGGACGGGACCCTTGCCCAGGTCTATGCCCTCGCCGGGGCCGGTGCCGACATCGTTCGCATCACCTGCAACGAAGTCGAGGCGGCCCAGGGTCTGGCCGAGATCGTTCCTCGCAGCCCGGTCCCCATCATCGCCGACATCCACTACCAGTACCGGCTCGCCCTCGCCGCCATGGAGGCGGGTGTCCAGGGCCTCAGGCTCAACCCGGGGAACATCCGCAAGGAGGATCAGATCAAGACCGTCGCCAAGGAGGCGAGAGACCGGGGCCTGCCGATCCGGATCGGGGTCAATGCCGGATCGCTCGACAAGGACTTGATGGAGAAACACGGTGCGCCGGTGCCCGAGGCCCTGGTCGAGTCGGCGCTCATCGAGGCGAGATATCTCGAGGAGGTCGACTTCACCGACATCAAGATCTCGGTGAAGCACTCGAACGTGAGGCAGATGATCGCGTCGTACCGACTGCTCTCCGATGCCGTCGACTATCCGCTCCATCTCGGGGTCACGGAGGCGGGCCCGCCCCCGGGCGGTCTGATCAAGTCGGTGGCCGGGATAGGGACTCTCCTCAACGAGGGCATCGGCGACACCATCAGGTTCTCCCTCACCGCGGATCCGGTGGAAGAGGCCAAGGCCGGCCGTCAGCTGCTCGAGTTCCTCGGCCTGCGGGAGCGAAAGGGGCTCGATCTCATCGCCTGTCCCTCCTGTGGACGCGCCGAAGTCGACGTCATCGAGGTGGCGACGAGGGCCCAAGAGGCCCTGGAGGCGGCCAACCTGCCCATCCAGGTCGCGGTGATGGGCTGTGTCGTCAACGGCCCCGGTGAGGCACGTGAGGCCGACATCGGCATCGCCGCGGGGCGGGGGAGAGGCCATTTGTTCATCAAGGGCCAGGTGGTGCGTGTCGTGCCCGAGGAGGAGATGGTCGAGGCCCTTCTCGACGAGGCGCAGAAGCTCGTCGACGAGGGCCTGGACGCTCGATTGGCCCATGCCGAGGCCAACGCGGAGGAGATCGCCGCGGCCGAGAGGCGACAGCTCATCGAGATCAGGGGTGATGCCAACCAGTCGGCCCAGCGCAGGGCGCGGGTGGCCGACGTCGCCGGTGGCGACTAGGAGTCCCGGGCTAGCACCTCGATCGTCTCGGCGACTTCTGACCAGCCGTCCGAGAGCTTGATGCAAACCAGGGCGTGCTCGCCGGGGTCCAACGACATCAGCGTCGTCTCGCCCGTGTGGTCGTCGCGTGTGAGATCCTCGTCCCGGGTCTCGAGGATATAGCTGACATCGATCCAGTCGGGCCGGTCGTCCCAGTAGCGGCTCCCCGTCTCGAAATGGGCGATGAGATCGCCGGAACCGCGGCCATCTCCGAATCGGACCACCGCGGCGCCGTAGTCGCCGAGCCCCGTCCGCTGCAGGGTGAGACGCACCTGGCCTTCATCGACACTGCTCGGGCCGTCGAACTGGCAGAGATCGTTGACCATCAAGGTCGGTATCTCCGGGTCGCCGCCGCAGGCGGCGAACACCAGCGCGATGGCGATCCCGACTACACAGGCTCTCATCGGGGAAGCGTATCCCGGTGGCCGGGTGAGGTGAGAGGAATGCGACTGAGAAGTATTCGCCTCTTGACTACCGTCTCCCATTCCATGCGCTGGTCCCAGGCATTCATCCCCACCTTGCGAGAAGCGCCCGCCGACGCCGAGGCGGTGAGTCACAAACTGTTGGTGCGCGGCGGGTTCATCCGTCAGCTGGCCGCAGGCTCCTACTCCCTGCTCCCGCTCGGTCAGCGGGTTCGGCTCAAGGTCGGCCAGATCATCCGAGAGGAGATCGACGCCATCGGCGGCCAGGAGCTAATGCTGCCCACGCTGCACCCGGCGGAGATCTGGCGCAAGTCCAATCGATACGAGCTCATGGGAGACAATCTCTTCAAACTCGAGGACCGCCGGGGCGGCGAGCTCGTCCTGGGCATGACCGAGGAGGAGATCTTCGCAATGCTCGCCGGCGAGTTGTCCTCCTACCGTGACCTTCCCCAGATCTGGTATCAGATGCACATCAAGTTTCGCGATGAGTCCCGTCCCAAGTCGGGTCTGCTGCGGATGAGGGAGTTCACGATGAAGGACTCCTACACCCTCGACATCGACCGCGCCGGGCTCGACTCCGGATTCGACAAGCACTACGGGGCGTACAAGAGGATTTTCGCCCGCATCGGAGTCGATGCGGTGGACGTGCTTGCCTCCTCGGGGGCGATGGGTGGGAGCGAGTCGAGAGAGTTCGTCGTGCGGAGCCGGGCAGGGGAGGACTGGATCGTGACCTGTGCGACCTGCGACTACAGGGCAAATGTCGAGAAGGCCACGTCCGCACTGGACGAGATCGAAGATGGCGGCCCGGCCGACCTGGAACGGTTCCCCACCCCCGGTCTACGCACGATCGCCGCGCTCGCCGAGGCCCATCCCGACGTCGCCGCGCCGGATCGCCAGATCAAGACCCTGGTCTACTTCGCCGATGACGAGCCCGTCCTCGCCCTGCTCAGGGGTGATCACGACCTCCAGGAGCAGAAGCTGATGGACGCGGCCGGCGCAGTCGAGGGACGGCCGGCGCAGGCGGATGAGATCAGGGAGCTCATGGGCGCCGACCCCGGCAGTCTGGGGGCAGTCGGTGTCGACGAGATCCGGGTGATCGCCGACCTGGCCCTGATGGGTCGGCGCAACCTGACGACAGGAGCGAACCAGGACGACTGGCACTTCAGTGGTGTGGACCCGGAGCGGGACATGACGGTCGGCATCTGGACCGACCTGCGCGAAGTGGCCAGCGGGGAGCGGTGTGTCGAGGACGGGGGCAGCCTGGAGCGCTGGAAGGGGATCGAGGTCGGTCACATCTTCAAGCTGGGGACCAACTACTCGGAGGCGTTTGGCGTCTATGTGCAGGACGAGGCGGGGAAGAGCCACCCGATCGTCATGGGGTCCTACGGCATCGGCCTCGAACGAGGCATGGCAGCCGTGGTCGAGGCCAACAACGACGAAAACGGCATTGTCTGGCCCGTCTCGGTCGCGCCCTATGAGCTGTTGATCACCGTGATCCGACCCGATGACGAGGCAACCATGGCCGTCGCCAACCGTCTCTACGACGACTTCGACTCTGCCGGTGTCGAGACACTGCTCGACGACCGCGACGAGCGTCCCGGGGTCAAGTTCGCCGATGCCGAGCTGATCGGGATCCCCTACCGGGTGACCGTTGGCCCCAAGGGCGTGGCCTCCGGCTCGGTCGAGGTGACCGAGCGTGACGGGCTGGTGAGGAGTGACCTGGCAGTCGACATGGTTGTCGCCAGCCTCGCCGAGCGAATCTCGGCGGCCAGATTCGGTATTTAGGGTCCGGTCCTCTCTCGACTTATAATCCTGGGACAAACAAGGACGCTTTTCGGTCAGGTGGGCGCCTTAGGGCACCCACCTGTTTGTTGTGGAGACACTGGCACGGAGACGTGGAAACATTGATGCAGGTGACTGATATCTGGAGCGTGGTGGAGACCTATCTCGCCGCCGAGCAGCTCGAGCTGGACGATCTCGAGCTGTCGGGCCGCGGGCGAGGGAGGGTGCTCCGCGTGATCGTCGACGGCGAAGACGTCGATCTCGACCGGCTCGCCGAGTTGTCCCGGGGTCTCTCCCGGCTTCTCGACGACCAGCCCGACCTCCAGGATCAGTACCGGCTCGAGGTCAGCTCACCGGGACTGGAGCGCAAGTTGCGGCGCCCATCGCAATACCAGAAGTCGGTGGGTCGAGAAGTGGTGATCAAGACCGAGCGAGCCGACGTGAAGGCCACCTATCGAGGCACCCTCGCCGATGCCGACGACACGAGCATCACCGTCGACGCGGAGCAAGGCCCGGTAACCGTTTCATACGAAGACGTGATCAGCGCCAAGACCGTCTTCCGGTGGGAGAAGGCGCCGAAGCCAGGGCACTGAAGGAGAATCATGAAGCTCGACACGATGATGGAGGCCATAGAGGTACTCGCACGAGAGCGCGGAGTCGCCGTCGATGCGATCCTCGATGCCTTCGCCAATGCCCTCGTGGCCGCGTACAAACGCAGTCCCGGCGCCGCCGAAGAGGCTCGTGTCACCATCGACCCCGACTCGGGCGAGGTGACCGTTTACGCGCAGGAGCTCGACGAGGAGGGCAACGTCATCGACGAGTGGGAAGACACTCCTGAGGGCGAAGCGTTCGGTCGCATCGCCGCTCAGTCCTTCAAGCAAGTCATGCAGTTCAAGCTGAGAGAGGCCAAGCGGGAGAAGGTCTACGAGATGTACGAGGGACGTGAGGGTGACCTCGTGACGGGGATCGTCCAACAGGTCGACTATCGGTCGGTGATCCTCGACCTGGGCGACGCCGAGGCAATCCTTCCCGGCAGTGAGCGCATTCCATTCGAGCGGCTGGACCGGGGAAACCGCGTCAAGGCGCTGATCCTCGAGGTCAGGAACGAGACCAAGGGCGCCCAGATCGTGGTGTCGCGCAGCCATCCCGACCTCGTGCGCAGGCTCCTCGAGCTCGAAGTCCCCGAACTGACCGACGGAACCGTCGAGATCGTGAACATCGCCCGCGAGCCCGGGCATCGCACCAAGATCGCGGTGATCTCACACGATCCGAATGTGGACCCGAAGGGAGCGTGTGTAGGGGCGCGTGGCTCGAGGGTCCGTCAGGTGGTCAACGAGCTTCGCGGCGAGAAGGTAGACGTGGTGCAATGGCGCGACGACGTCGGCCAGTTCATCGCCGAGGCTCTCGGGCCCGCCAAGGTGAAAGAGGTGCGCATAGACGAGGACGAGAAGACCGCAGACGTAATCGTCTCCGAGCATCAGCTCTCGCTCGCGATCGGCAAGGAAGGTCAGAACGCCCGGCTGGCCGCACGGCTGTCCGGTTACAAAGTCGACATCCGCTCTGACAACGAAGGCGCCGATGCCCCCGAGGCGAAGACGCCGAAGGGAGACGAGGAGACTGATTCCGAGCCGGGCGATGACGGGGTCGGCGCCGTGGTCACCGAGGAGGTCGCCGCCGAAGAGGAGCCTGTCGAGGAGGTCGCCGCTCCGGGTGCCGAGAGTGACGAGCAACCCGACGACGCGCCCGATGACGATGAGCCGGTCTCTGAGAAGACGGCTGCCAGCGATGAGGCGGGGACCGGAGCCTCCATCGTGGACGACGAGGATTCGGTCGAAGACACTGATAGAGACGTCGAGAGTGAGTGATCGTTGAATGAGGGTTTATGAGCTCGCCCGTGATCTGGGCGTTGATTCCAAGGAGGTGCTGGCTCAGGCGGCTGAGCTCGGCCTGGAGCTGAAGACCGCGTCTTCGGGCGTCGACGACGAAGGTGCCGAGCTCCTCCGTCTGGCGTTTGCCCCCGAGGACGAGGCGGAGGGGGTCGCCCAGCCGGAAGTCCGGGAGCCGGAAGTCCGGGAGCCGGAAGTCCGGGAGCCGGAAGTCCGGGAGCCGGAAGGGACCACGGAGCCCGCGGTCGAGGACGAGCCCGAGTCGACCGATCTGCCCGGGCCAGGGGAGGAGCCCACCGCTGCTGCCGAGCTCGCCTCCACCACAGAAGAGGCCAGCGAGGTCAACATCGCCACGATCCCTTCAGGCAGCAGTGTCGCCACGTTTTCCGAGGCGATCGGCCAGCCAACGGGAGAGGTCGTCAAGGCCCTGTTGGAGAGGGGGATCCCCGCCGGGGCCCAGCAGGAGATGCCCGCCGACTTGATCGACGATGTCGCTGAGAGATTCGGCTACATGGTCGAGGTGGAGCAGGAGGAGGCGCCGCCCCCCGTCGCCGAGCAACCCCAGTTCGAGGATGCCGAGTCCGACCTGGCCCCGCGTCCGCCGGTCGTCACCGTGATGGGTCATGTCGATCATGGCAAGACCACCCTCCTGGACACGATTCGCAAAGAGAATGTCGTCGCCGACGAGGAGGGCGGCATCACCCAGCACATCGGTGCCTATCAGGTCGAGGTCAACGATCGTCGCATCACCTTCGTCGACACACCCGGTCATG
>Ga0299913_10002927_pt1 | contig 13722 bp, 15 predicted proteins | sample RVTome_9_FD_201360 | JGI IMG/M metagenome (GOLD analysis project Ga0299913, IMG submission 201360) | Soil microbial communities from uranium-contaminated site in the Upper Colorado River Basin, Wyoming, United States - RVT155D38 (version 2) ... | reverse complement strand
AGGTCGCCGCCACGCCGCCGGGACCGGACGCAGATCCGGGTGCAGTTGTGGTTGCTGGGCGACCACCATCGCACCCGGAACGACCGCCCCGTCGCGGTGCGGTCGCCGGTGGCGAACACGGTCAGGGCTTGCGGGCCACGCCGACGTAGAGCGGGTTGGTCCAGCCCTCGCGGGTGGCGACGGGGCCGTCGGGACGCCACTCGTCCACCTGCACGACACCCGGCTCGACCAGCTCGAGCCCGTCGAAGAACCGCTCGACGGCGGCGCGCGTGCGGGGGACGAACGGCTCCTCCATCGCCGCGGTGAGGTGCTCGGCCGCCTTGGTCATCACCTCGGCCATGATGTCGATGGCGATGTGCGAGATCACCACGTAGCTGCCCGAGGGCACGGCGTCGACCAGGCGGGCCACGAGGGCGTAGGGGTCGTCGCCGTCGCGGAAATGGTGCAGCAGCCCCACCAGCATGAGAGCGATCGGCTGGTCGAAGTCGAGCGACTCGGCCGCCCGCCGCAGGATGCTGTCGGGGTTGCGCAGGTCGTCCTGCAGATAGACGGTCGCCCCCTCGTCGGTGCTGTTCAGCAGTGCGTGGGCGTGGGCCAGCACGATCGGGTCGTTGTCGACGTACACCACCCGGCAGTCGGGCGCCATCGCCTGGGCCACCGCGTGCACGTTGTTGTCGTTGGGGATGCCGGTGCCGATGTCGAGGAACTGGCGGATGCCGACCTCGCCCGCCGCGAAGCGCACCGCCCGGCCCAGGAAGGCCCGGTTGGCCCTGACCTCGGACCGCACGTTCTCCATGCCGCCGACGGCGGCCGCCGCCTGCTCGGCCGCGATGCGGTCGACCTCGAAGTTGTCGTCGCCTCCGAGCATGTAGTCGTAGACGCGGGCGGCGTGCGCCACCGTGCTGTCGATCTTGGGCAGATCCCGTCCGTCACCCGCCGCGGCATGCGGCTGATCTGTCACTACGCCTCCCTCGTCGGGTCTCGCCACCCGCCGGTCGTCCCCTTCCGCCCCGACCGGTGGCCTGCGCCCCATCCTGTGGATTCTCCGACACGAGACGATAGTCCCCCCGGATGGTGGCCGGGCGCCGGCACGTTGCGTGCTCGCGGTAGGGCGGACGACCACGAGTAGCGGTCGCCGGGGTCACCGCGCGTCGAGGTCCGCCGCCAGCAGCGAGCGCACGATGCGTCCGAGCGCAGTCCGCGCCTGGGCGGGCGAGCCGCCCCCGTCGACCCGCAGCGCGTCCCACGTGCCCCACGACGCGGCGGCCGACAGCGCGTCGATCACCTCGCGCCGGTCGTCGGCGCCGAGCTGCGCCAGCTCGGGGGCGAAGGTGCGCTCGACCTGGCTGCGCAGGAACGCCGCGCCCGTGGTGACCGCGTGGCCGATCGACGGCGCGAACGGCCCGTGCACCGCCGCGGCCCGGCGGAACGGCGTGACGGCCTCGAGCAGGTCGCCCCGGTGCTGCACGAACGCGGCGATGCGATCGTCGAGGGGCTGGTCGGGGTCGATCGCCACGACGAGGCCGGCCAGCCGCTCGACGACCCGCTGGACGACGGCTGCGTACAGCGTGGGCAGGTCGTCGAAGTGCTGGAAGACCGAGCGCACCGACACGCCGGCGCGCTGGGCGATGCGGGGCGCCGTCGGTCGCAGGTCGCCCGCCTCGACGAGCGCCACGCTCGCCTCGACGATCGCGTCTCGTGTGCGGGCCGCGCGGGCGGCCCGCCCGTCGGTGGGAGCGGCGGATTCCTGCACCGCTGGTGCAGGCTACTCCCGTGATGCCGGGGCCACCGGCGAGCCGTGGTGCAGGATCATGCGCCACCGGCCGCCCACCCGCCGGAACATGTTGACCGCCGCCACCGTGGCGCCGACCCGGTCGCTGATCAGGTTCTCGTCGACGGTCACCCACGCCACCTCGCCCGACACCCGGACCCGCTCGTCGGTGAGGATGAATTGGAGCTGCTGGGGGCCGCCGAACAGGGCGAACCACGACCCCGCCACCGCGCCCCAGCCGTGCAGCGTCTTCCACCCCGGATGGGTGCACACCACGTCGTCGCCGTGGTCCCACACGTCGGACATGGCGTCGAGGTCGCGCGCCTCGAACGCCTCGTAGTAGGCGCGGTTGGCCGCTCGCACGGCCTCGACGTCGACGGTCTCGGGCACCGCGTGGACCCTACCGGTGGTCCGCGCGGGCGCCGCCATCCCGGTTGGGCCGCCCGGCACGCCCGCTGCCAGCATGTGGCGATGCCCCCCGTCACCCCGGTGCCCGTCCGCCCCGTCTCCTCGACCGACGGCGTGACCCTCGCGCTCCACGACCTGGGCGGCGACGGACCCCCGGTGCTGCTGTGCCATCCCACCGGGTTCCTGGCGATGACGTGGGCGCCGCTGGCCGCGGAGCTGGCCGACGCCGCCCACTGCTGGGCGCTGGACTTCCGCGGCCACGGCGACAGCGACGCGCCAGCGTCCGGCGACTACGACTGGGTCCGGATGGCCGACGACGTGCTCGCCGTCGCCGACGACCTCGGCCTGCGGGGGGCCCGAGGCGCCGGGCACTCTATGGGCGGCGCCGCCCTGGTGATGGCCGAGCAGCGCCGGCCGGGGACGTTCTCGCGCCTGTGGCTGTACGAGCCCATCATCCCGCCGACCGGCGCGGGCGGCCGGCAGCGCCCCAACCTGATGGCCGACGCGGCCCGGCGGCGGCGGCCCTGGTTCCCCGACCGCGAGTCGGCCTACGGCAACTTCGCGGCCAAGCCGCCGCTCGACACGCTCGCCCCGGCGGCGCTGCGGGCGTACGTCGACTTCGGCCTGCGGGACGTGCCCGGCGACGGCGACGGTGCCGTCGAGCTGAAGTGCCGGCCCGAGGTCGAGGCCCTCGTGTTCGACGGCGGGATGGAGCAGCCGACGTTCGACCGCCTCGGCGAGGTCGGTTCCCGGGTCACCGTGGCGACCAGCGGCGACGGCGGGGGCCCGGCGCTGTTCGCCCCGGCGATCGTCGACAAGCTGACCGACGCCGTGCTGGAGCGCCACCACGAGCTCACCCACTTCGGCCCCATGGAGGACCCCGCGGGCATGGCGGCGGCGGTGCGCGCCGCGCTCGACCTCGGCTGAGAGAGGCCGAGCCGACAGGCGAGGCCGTGGCCCGAGCGGCCAGCAGCGAAGCTGCAAGAGCCGGAAGCAGCGCGCGCGGCACCGGCATCCCGCTGCGTGTCACACCCCGGGCCTACGCTCGTCGCATGGCGTACCCGCTGCCTCGTTCGCTCTCGCCGTCCAAGGTCTCGTCGTTCACCGACTGCGCGCTCGCCTTCCGCTTCTCGGCCATCGACCGCCTGCCCGAGCCGCCCACCGTCGCCGCCACACGGGGCACCCTCGTGCACGCCGCGCTCGAGCGCCTGCACGTGCTCGACCCCGCCGAGCGCACGGTCGACGCAGCGCTCGGCTGCCTCGACGAGGCCGCCGCCGCGCTCCGCGACGACCCCGAGTACGCCGGCCTCGACCTGGGCGACGACGAGGCCGCCGCGTTCCACGCCGAGGCGGCCGACCTGGTGCGCAACTACTTCCGCCTCGAAGACCCCTCGACGGTCCACGCCATCGGGCTCGAGCTCAAGGTCGAGGCCGAGGTCGACGGCGTCCGCCTGCGGGGCATCATCGACCGGCTCGAGCTCGACGCCGACGGCGAGCTGGTCGTGACCGACTACAAGACGGGCTCGGCGCCGTCGACCCAGCACGAGCGCAAGCGGCTGTCGGGCGTGCACATCTACTCGCTGCTGTGCGAGCAGCTGCTGGGGCGGCGGCCCCGCATCGTGCAGCTCCTCTACCTCAAGGCGCCGCTGGCCATCACCACCCGGCCCACCGACCGGTCGACCCGGGGCACCCGGCGCACGCTCGGTGCCGTCTGGCAGGCCGTCGAGCGGGCCTGCGAGCGCGAGGACTTCCGCCCCCAGCCCTCGCACCTGTGCAACTACTGCGCCTTCCAGGCCTACTGTCCGTCGTTCGGGGGCGACCCCGACGAGGCCCGCCGGCTGGGCGAAGTGCTCGCCGCCGGCGCCGCCGACGAGCCGTCCCCGTCGCTCGCCCTGGCGGCCACCCGGGCTCCGTGACCCGCCCGCTGCACCGCGTCACGCGGGCCATCGGCCGCCTCGACGCCGCCATCGACCTCCGGGTCGACCGGCGGCGCGGGCACCCCCTCGTCGACCAGGTCATGTACACCGCGTCCGAGCTGGGCGACTTCAGCCTCGTCTGGCACCTCATCGGCACCAGCCGGGCGCTGGCGCCCGACCGCCGCCCCATCCATGCGGTGCGCGTCGCCGCCATCCTCGGCGTCGAGTCCGCGCTGGTGAACGGCCCGGTCAAGAGCCTCTTCCGCCGGCACCGCCCGGCGTGGGAGCAGGAGCGGCCGCTGCGGCTGCGTCGCCCCCGCACCACCAGCTTCCCGTCGGGCCACGCGTCCGCGGCGATGACCGCCGCCGGGGTGCTGTCCGAGAACGACCCGGTGTGGCCCCTCTACTACGCCGTCGGTGCCGTCGTGGCGAGCAGCCGCGTCTACGTCAAGATCCACCACCCGTCCGACGTGCTGGCCGGGGCCCTGGTGGGCGTCGTGCTCGCCCGGGTCGCCCGCCGGATCTGGCCGTTCCCCGAGGTGTGACCCCCGGCACGGGAATGGCAGCGCCCGGCGCAGGGTTCGATCACGTGATGACCGCCTTCACCGTCACCTGGGACTACCGTTGCCCGTTCGCCCGCAATGCCCACGAGCACGTCATCGAGGGGCTGCGCGACGGGGCCGACTGGGACGTGCGGTTCGTCCCCTTCTCGCTGGGACAGGTCCACGTGCCCGAGGGCGAGCCCGACGTCTGGGTCCGCCCCGGGTCGGACAGCGGCCTGCTCGCGCTCCAGGCCGGCATCGTCGTGCGTGACCGCTTCCCCGACCGCTTCCTCGACGTGCACCGGGCGCTGTTCGCGCTGCGCCACGACGAGGGCCGCCACATCAGGGACGAGGCCGAGGTGCGCCGCGTGCTGGGCGCCCAGGGCGTCGACGAGGACGCGGTCTTCGCCGAGATCGCCACCGGGGGCCCGCTCGCCACCGTGCGTGACGAGCACACGGCGGCCGCCGACGATCACGACGTCTGGGGCGTACCCACCTTCGTCGTGGGCGACAGGGCGGTGTTCGTGCGGCTGATGGAGCGCCCGCGGGGCGACGCCGCGGTCGCGCGCCGCACGATCGACCGGGTGCTCGACCTGCTGACCGGGTTCCCCGAACTGAACGAGTTCAAGCACACCTCGCTGAAGCGCTGACGCCCGGCAGACGAGAGGTGCGCGGCGGCGGGCTCGCCGGCTCGGGGCCGGCGGGCCGACCGCGGGTCAGCCGGCGACGACGACGTCGTCGCGGCGGTCGGTGGGGGCGGGGTTGGCCAGCAGGGTTCGAACGTCGAGCAACAGGTCGGCCACCTCGTTGGACGACACCAGCTCTCGGTGCCCCAGGTCGCCGAGGCCCTTGTCGATGACGGCCAACGCCTCGCTGATCACCTCGTCGAGCGCACGGGTCTCGGTCACGTCGCCCACCATACCGGTCCGTGGCCGAGGGGCGACGACATGACGCGCCACTCACGCTCCGAACGTCCGCCACCACAGCCGGCGACCACGGCGCGGGCGCGCGCCCGTCCGGGTCGTGCGATGGCCGTACCCTGACCGACCGGTGAGCGAGCGCAGCTACGACCTGATCGCCCGGCTCGGGCGCGGCGGCATGGGTGTCGTCGACCTCGCGCGCGACGCCGATGGCAACAAGGTCGCGCTCAAGCGGCTCACCCTCCACGGGTCGGCCAGCGAGATCGCCCGCTCGCGGCAGCGGTTGCTGCGCGAGGCCACCGTCCTGCGCAAGCTGCACCACCCCAACGTGGTGCGCCTGCTCGACGTCGTCGACGAGGGCGACGAGATCGTGCTGGTCATGCCGTACATGGCCGGCGGCAGCCTGGCCGAGCGGGTCGCCCAGCACGGCCCGGCGCCCGCCGCCGAGGTCGAGCGGCAGGCCCGCCGGCTCGCCGGCGCGCTCGCCTCGGCCCACCGGGCGGGTGTCGTGCACCGCGACATCAAGCCGGCCAACGTGCTCTTCGACGACCGGGGCGAGCCCTGCCTCGCCGACTTCGGCGTCGCCCTCAGCCGCGACCAGAGCCACGGCCTCACCGTGGCGGGCATGGTGGTGGGCACACCGGCGTTCATGGCCCCCGAGCAGGCCCGCGGCGAGGCGGTGTCGCCCGCGACCGACGTGTTCTCCCTCGGCGCCACGCTGCTGTTCGCCGCCACGGGCGGCGGGCCCCACGGGCAGGGCGACCCGGGCCTGCTCATGGTGCGCGCCGCCAGCGGCCGGGTCGATCGTGTCCCCAAGTCACTGCCGCACTCGCTGCGGTCGCTGCTGCGGGCGATGCTCGAGCCGCGCCCCGAGCGGCGCCCGTCGGCGGCCGAGCTGGCCGGCGCCGACGGCGGGGCCGGTGCCCCCGTGCCGGCCGCCCGCGCCCCCGGTGGCCGCCGGGCGGCGGCTGCCCTGGGGGTGGTCGTCGCCACCACCGCGGTCGCCGTCGCCGGCGTCGCCGTGTCGCTCGGCGGAGGCGGCGGGACGGCCGGCGACGCCGGGGCCGACGGCGGCGCCGCCACGGCCGGTGCCGGCGACTGCGTCGACCTGCCGTACCAGCCGTGCGGCGAGCCTCCCGCCCCCCACACCGACGGCGCGAGCTGCCGCGACGACCACGACGACTACGACGGACTCGCCGCCAACGGGTGCGAGGCGGCGCCCGACGACCGCGGCGGCGAGCGGCTCGACGAGCGGGTCGAGGCCAACATCGTGCCCCGCGACGACGTCGACACCTACGTGCTCGCGCTCGCCGACGAGATCCAGCGCCAGTGCGACGGCACGGTGGAGGTCCGCCTCGAGGCGCCGCCGGGCATGGTGCTCGAGCTCGAGCTGCGCGACCACCTCGGCATCGTCGACCGAGCCACCAGCGTCGACGGCATCCCCGCCGCCGTCCGCCTGAGCGAGCAGCGCTGCGGCGCCGACGACCGGACCGCCTACGACGTCGTGGTGCGCGCCACCGGCGACGCCCGGGTCGCGGAGGACTACGTGCTCACCCGCCAGGGCGGTTTCTGAGCATTCGCGTCCGGCGTGCGGGCGGCCCCGGACCGCGCACCGCCGCACCGGTCAACGCAGCGCCCCCAGCTCGGCCTCGATGCGGCCCAGCCGGCGCTCGACGTCGCCCAGGCGCGCCGCGAGGTCGCCGAGGTCGGGCGCCGCACCCGCACCGCCCCGGCTGTCGCGGCGGCCGGCCTGGTGCCGGCGCTCGTCGCCGCCGGCGCCGAGCCGCGCCGCCGCGGCCGGCCTCACCTCGACGGGGGGCGGGGGCGGCGGGAACGCAGGGGCGCGCCGGTCGCCCGCCGGGCGATCGGTGCGGTCGGGCCGCCCGGCGCGCTCGAGCGCGGCGGCCAGGCGCTGCTCGAGGTCGGCCACGCGGGCCACGAGCTCGGCGTACGACGGCGAGGCCACCTGGACGGGCACCCGGTCGGGCACCGCCTGGACGGGCACCCGGTCGGGCACCGCCTGGCCGGGACGGGCGTCGCCACCGGCGGGCGGCGCGTCGTCGTCCGGCGGCGCCGGAGCGGGACCGGTCAGCACCTGCGCCCAGCGCGTCTCGTGGTCGCCGGGGCGACGCCGGAGGCGGGCGGCGAAGGGCCGGGGCGTGCGCGCCGCCAGGGCGTCGAGCACGGCGTCGACCTCGGCCGGGTCGGCCGGCGGATGCAGCCGCTGCACCTGCGCCCGCACCTCGCCGACCGTCTGCACCCCGCGCAGCAGCAGCACGGCGAGGACGGCCAGCTCGACCGGCCCCATGCGCCACCGGTCGTCGGCCCGGTGCCGGTAGCGGTGAGTGCGCACCTCGCCGCTGGGCGGCACGGAGCGGGCGAGGCCCCGCGACTTGAGCGACAGCAGCGTGTCCTCGACCGTGCGGTCGTCGTAGGCGACCACCGGGTCGCGCCCCGACGTCTGGTTGCACGCCAGTCGCAGGGTGTTGAGGGTGAGCGGCACGGCGTCGGGCCCGAGCGCCTCCAGCTCGATCAGGCAACCGAGCACGCGACCTTCCGCCGCCGTGAGCTCCATGTCGGCGATGCTAAGGCGCCGCGTGACCGGATGCCGCCACCCCCGGCCGCCGCCGCTAGAAAGGCGGGCCATGGGCATCGAGCGCGCCGGCGTCACGTTCGCATCGCTGATGGCACTCGGCCCCGACCTGGCGGTGACGACCGCCCGGACGGCGGCCGACCTCGGCTACACGAGCTTCTGGACCGCGGAGACCACGGGGCCCGAGGCGTTCACGATCCTGGCCGCGGCCGGCGCCGCCGCCCCCGGGCTCGACCTCGGCACCGGCGTGCTCGCGCTGCAGCTCCGCACGCCGATGGTCGTCGCCATGGCCGGCGCCACGCTGCAGGCGCTGCACCCCGACCGCGACATCCTGCTCGGCGTCGGCATCTCGTCGCCGGTCGTGACCGAGCGCTGGCACGGCGTGCCGTACGGCGATCGCCCGCTCGCCCGGGTGCGCGAGTACGTAACGCTGCTGCGGGCCTGCCTGTCCGGCGAGAAGGTCGACGTCGACGGCGACTTCTACCGGGTCAAGGGATTCAGGCTCGGGGTGCGGCTGGGCGAGCGGCGGCCCCGCATCGTCGTGGGCGCGCTCAACCCCGGCATGCTGGCCCTGGCCGGCGAGCTGGCCGACGGCGTGCTGCTCAACTACCTGCCCGCCTCCCACGTGCCCTGGTCGGTCGCCCAGGTGCGCAAGGGCGGGGACGCCACCGTCTACGCCTATGTGCACGCCGGCGTGTGCGAGCGCGACGAGGGCGTCGAGCTTGCCCGGCGCGACCTGTACTCGTACGCGGTGGTCGACAGCTACGCCCGCAACTTCGAGCGGGCCGGCTTCGGCGACGAGGTCGCGGAGATCCGGGCGCGCTTCGCGGCGGGCGACCGCGCCGGGGCCGTGGGTGCCGTCAGCGACCGGATGGTCGACGCCATCGACGTGATGGGCGACGCCGAGACCGTGCACGCCACCATGCGGGCCTACGCGGACGCCGGCGTCGACGTCCCCGTGCTCATGCCGCTGCCGTGGGGCAGCGACCGGCGGGCGTCGGCCGAGGCGACCGTGCGCGCCGCCATCGGGGCCGGCTGACCGGCGCCGGCTGACCGGGGCCGATGGCGCCACCCGCGCGCGGCCCGCGCGGGATGCGGGGCGGCCCCCCTACGATGCGCGTCCATGGAGCTTCGTGATCGCATCTGCGTGGTGACCGGCGGGGCCAGCGGCATCGGGCGTGCCTTGTGTCGCCGGTTCGCCGCCGAGGGTGCGCGTGCGGTCGTGGTGGTCGACCGCGACGCCGACGGCGCGCTCGCCACCGCCGGCTCGATCGGCGAGCGGGCCACGGCGCTCACCGCCGACGTGACGGTCGAGGCCGACATCGAGGCGGTGGTCGACCGCACCGAGGACGACATCGGCCCCGTCGACCTGTTCGCCTCCAACGCCGGCATCCTCGGCTACGGCGGCATCGAGGCGACCGACGAGACGTGGTCGCTCGTGTGGTCGGTCAACGTGATGGCCCACCTGTACGCGGCGCGGGCCGTCGTGCCCCGCATGCTCGAGCGGGGCGGCGGCTACCTGCTGTCGACCGCCTCGGCGGCCGGCCTGCTGTCCCAGCCCGGCGACGCCCCCTACTCGGTGACCAAGCACGCGGCGGTCGCGCTGGCCGAGTGGCTGGCAATCACCTACGGCGACCGCGGCATCGGCGTGTCGTGCCTGTGCCCGATGGCGGTCGACACGCCCCTGTTGGGCGGCACGGACGAGGCGGGCGACGCCGGGGACGAGGCCGGGCCGGCGGTGGCGGCCGGCGCGGGCGCCGCCGCTGTGCGGGGCATCCTCTCGCCCGAGCGCGTGGCCGAGGTGACGGTCGAGGGGTTGCGCGACGAGCGGTTCCTCATCCTCCCCCACCCCGAGGTCGCCACGTTCGAGCAGCGACGGGCCGCGGACCGCGACCGCTGGCTGGCCGGCATGCGCCGCCTCAGCGCCGCGCTCGCCGCGGGCGACGGCCCGGCGACGGACGCCTGATCCCGCCCGTGACGGGCGCATCCGACCCAGGCGCCCCACCGGACCTGCGCGCCATCGGCCTCGTCGCCGGCGACCGGGTGCGCTGGCGCGACCGGTCGGGGGCGCGCTGGCGCGAGGGGCAGGTCGAGCGCCGCGAGCGCGACGGCAGCGTGGGCGTCCGCGACGGCCGGGGCGCCAGCCGGGCACTGCGCCCCGAGCGCCTCGAGGTCCGCGCCCGCGGGCCCCGCGGCGGCAGGGTGTGGGAGCCGGTGCCCGAGCGCGCCGCCCGCACCGAGCAGCTCGGCCTGTGGGACCGCGGGCCGGTCGGCGACCCGCCGGCGCGCCGCTGATCCGCACCCGGCGGGGCCTACGACGGCCACCTGCCACCCCGCAGCCGGCCGTCCGCCACGAGGAACCTCGTTGCATGTGACCGGTGTCACCGGTACCGTCCAGCGTGCGTTTGCTCGGTTCACGGGGCGGGCTCCAGGGGGGACAGATGCGCACGTTCGCAGCGCGACGGGCTCCGCGGCAGAGCGGCGGCGCCGCACGTCGGCGGCTGGCCGCGGTCACGGGCCTGGTGGTCCTGACCACGTCGCTGGTGGGCACGGGCACGGCCGGAGGCTCGGCCGGCGCCCCGGATGGCCACGGCGACGACCAGCGGGGCAACCGGCTGGCGATCGAGGTGCTGTCGAGCGCGCCCGAGCACGTGACGGGCGGCGACGCGCTCGTGCAGGTCACCGTGCCCCGCGGCGCGGCCATCGGCGACGTGCGCATCTCGCTGGACGGCAGCGACGTCACCGGCGCCTTCGCCGAGGGCGACGGCGACCGAGCCCTGGTGGGCCTCGTCGACGGGCTGGTCGAAGGCGACAACACCTTGCGCGCCACGGTCGAGCGCGGGCGGGGCCGGCCGGCGACCGCCGAGGTCACCCTGGTGAACCACCCGTCCTCGGGCCCGATCTTCTCCGGGCCCCAGCAGCAGCCGTTCGTGTGCACCACCGCCCGGGCCCGGTTCGACGGCCGGCCCGTCCTCGGCCAGCCGCTCGTCGACAACCACGACCAGGTCGGCATCCCCGTCGCCGCCGAGGCCGCCGACGGCAGCTACCCGCAGGACGGGCGGGGGTACCCGACCGCCGAGGCCGAGATCGTCGGATGGAGCAAGGACTGCGCCGCCGAGACCCGGTACGGCTACCTGTACCGGTCGACGACCGATGGCGCCTTGCATTGGCTCGACGACCCGGCCGCACCGCCGGCCGACGTGGCCACGACCACCACGATGGACGGCCAGACCGTGCCGTTCGTGGTCCGCTGGGAGCGGGGCACCGTCAACCGCTTCATCTACAGCGTGGCCATGCTGGCGCCCGTCGGCGAGGCCGACGCCACCGAGCCCGACGACTCGCTGTGGAACCGCCGTCTGGTGTTCAGCTTCCAGGGCGGCGTGGGCATCGGCCACTTCCAGGGCACGACCAGCACGGGCGCGATGCTGCCCGCCGACCTGCTGGGCCTGGGCTACGGCGTCATGTGGTCGAGCGGCACCCGCACCAGCACCCACTACAACCTGCAGGTGGGCGGCGAGACCGCGCTGATGCTCAAGGAGCGCACGGTCGAGGCCCACGGCGTGCCCGACTACACGGTGGCGGTCGGGGGATCCGGCGGCGCCATCCAGCAGTACGTGTACGCCCAGAACCACCCCGGCCTCATCGACGCCGCCATCGCCCAGTACTCGTACTCCGACATGGTCACCCAGACGATCCACGTCGGCGACTGCGAGCTGCTCGAGCACTACTTCGACGCCACCGACCGCGACAACCCGCGCTGGAAGGACCCCGAGGTCCGCCAGGCGGTCATCGGCCTCAACGCCTCCGACCACCCGAAGAACCTGTCACCGGGCGAGATCACCCAGTGGAACCAGCTCTACGCGCTGTACGCCGCGTTCGGCTTCCAGGTGATGGATCGCGACCCCGCCTCGCCAGCGCCCGCGCTGACCGAGTGCCGGCCCGGATGGTTCGGGCTCACGCCGCTCGCCCTGAACCCGACGTTCACCGACGTCGACGACATCGACAAGCTGGCCCAGGGCACCGATGGCGTCGAGTGGACCCACTGGGGCGACACGCGCAACATCTACGGCACCGGCGACGACGGGTTCGTCCGGGTGCCGTGGGACAACGTGGGCGTGCAGTACGGGCTCGCGGCGCTCACCTCCGGGGTCGTCACCCCCGCCGAGTTCCTCGACCTCAACGCCCAGGTGGGCAGTTGGAAGGACACGGCCGACATGGTGCCCGAGGGCTTCCCCTTCCAGGGCGGGCTGACGCCCGAGAACTTCGACCCGTGGAGCTCGCGCAACATGCAGCTGAGCCCCGACGGCGGCGTCACGCCGGCGCCCCGCCGGACGGGCGACGCCGATGCCATGAACGCGGCCTACACCTCCGGCATGCAGTTCCAGGGCGACATCGACATCCCGGTCATCGACTGGCGGCACTACCTCGAGGACGAGCTGGACATGCACCACAGCCACCAGTCCTTCGCCACCCGCCAGCGCATGCTCAACGCCGACGGGGACGCGTCCAACCAGGTGATCTGGTTCACCGACGCCCGCCCGGCCGTCGCCTTCGACCAGACCCCGATGGCGTTCGAGGTCATCGACGAGTGGATGGCGAACATCGCCGCCCACCCGCACCGGGGCGTGGCTCGCAACAAGCCCGACCGCGCCGTCGACTCGTGCTTCGCCACCGATGGCAGCCTGATCGCCTCGGGCAGGCAGGTGTGGGACGGCATCCTCGACGACCGCGCCCCCGGGGTGTGCACGCAGACCTTCCCGATCTACTCGTCGTCGCGGCGGGTGGCCGGCGGCCCCTACGAGGGCGGCGTGTGGAAGTGCGAGCTGCAGTCGGTGGGCCGGGCGATCCGCCGGGGCGTCTACGGCGACTGGCAGCCCACGGCCGACGAACGGGCCCGGCTCGAGCAGATCTTCCCCGACGGGGTGTGCGACTACTCGAAGCCCGACGTGGGGCTGCCCGCCCCCTGACCGGCGCCCTCGCCCGGCGCCCGCGCGCGGCGCGCCGCCGCCCGCAGGATCTCGATCAGCCGGGCGGCGGCGGCCAGGTCGCCCCCGGCCGCCGGCCGGGCGGCGAACACCCGCCGGCGCACCATCTCGTCGCGCAGAGGGCGCAGCACCAGGTCGGGGCGCATGGCGGGCGCGGCCAGGGCCGGCACCAGCGTGACGCCCAGCCCGGCGGCCACGAACCCCTGCTTGGCCGTCCAGCCGGGAACGGTGATGTCGGTGCGGGGCACGAACCCGGCCCGGGCGGCGGCCGCCGCCAGCACGGTGGCGTCGCCACGGCCGCCGGCCTCGATCCACGACTCGCCCGCCAGCTCCGCCAGGTCGACCGCCGGCTCCCCCGCCAACCGGTGCCCCCGAGGCAGGGCCACCAGCAGCGGGTCGTCGCACAGGTGCGCGAGGTCGACATCCTCGGACGGGATCACGCCGGTCGGGTAGTCGCTCACCACCGCACTACCTCGCGGAATACCTGCAGGTCCTCGACCTCGAAGGCATGCCTGGGAGTCATGGCTGCCATTCAAGCTCGTCGCTGGTCGCATGCCAGAGCGGCCCGTACCGTGACAAGCCCGCCC
>Ga0299913_10002926_pt1 | contig 13725 bp, 10 predicted proteins | sample RVTome_9_FD_201360 | JGI IMG/M metagenome (GOLD analysis project Ga0299913, IMG submission 201360) | Soil microbial communities from uranium-contaminated site in the Upper Colorado River Basin, Wyoming, United States - RVT155D38 (version 2) ... | reverse complement strand
TGAGATCGAGGAGCTTCTGAACGGTGTCAGCGCCAAGATAACCACCGAGAACATCACCGCGCTCAACGCAAAGGTGGAGCTGGAGCAGGACGATCCGGGGGCGGTGGCTCGAGAGTTCCTCGAGGAGCAGGAACTAATCTAGGGAACCGGGTTCCAGGGGCTCCCGGCCGCCGGGCCGCGGCTGGGGGCGCTTTAGAGCCCCCGATTTTGGGGCGTGATCCTAGGCCGGCTTCGAGAAGTCCATAAGCGTCTCGGGGTCCACGATCCAGCCGCGATTGCGCACGTTACGGATGAATTCGTGACCCAGCTCCTTGCGGAGCGAGCAGAGCACCACGTCCACCGATCGCCCCCGGCGGAGGCCCACCGCTTTCGACAGCTCCTCACGGGAGGTGACGCGTCCGTGATTGGCCACCAGGATGGCGAGCATCTCCAGCTGCGAGGGTGAAAGGTCGAGCGGTTTGGCGGAAAGGGTGGCCCGGTAGCTCTCCAGATCGATCTCCAACGGCCCCAGCTCGATCGATCGGAGCGGACTGTGGGCGATGTCACCGTTCATCGCCACAGGCTAGGGGCGAAACGTTACCTTCAAGTCTCGCCCATGTTTCGTGAGGGTTAAAAACCGAGCCCGCTCGACCCCTACCTCGGGCTCAACCTTAGACTTACATTGATCGAGCACGACTTTTCGCTCCAGGAGCAGAGAATGGCCTTCGGGTACCCGGTGATGTTGGAGCTGCAGGGCCGCCGCTGCGTGGTGATCGGCGGGGGCGCCGTTGGAGAAGGCAAGGCACGCAGCCTCCTGGAGGCCCGGGCAGCGGTCACCGTGATAGCTCCCGAGCTCACCGCCGGCCTGGAGGATCTGGCCCGGGAAGGAGCCGTCACCGCCGTTCGGCGGCCGTATGCTCCCGGCGATCTCGAGGGCGCTTTTCTGGCGATCGCCGCCACCGACGACTACGCTACCAACACCCGGATCTTCGACGAAGCGAACGAGCGGGGGGTTCTGCTCAACGCGGTCGACGACATCGACCACTGTCACTTCGCCGCACCTTCGGTGATAAGGCAGGGAGATCTCATCGTGGCGCTCTCCACCGGGGGAAAGGCTCCTGCGCTCGCCAAGCAGCTGAGGCGCAAGCTCGCCTCTGAGTTCTCGGACGAGTACTCGACTCTTGTCGACCTGCTGGGAGAGGTGAGGCAGAAGGCTCTTGCCGTGCGGAAGGTCGACTTCGGCGAGTGGGCCCGGCGGTGGGAGCGGGCGATGGACAGGGACCTGCTGAAGATGGTCAAAGAGGGCCGCATCCAGGAGGCGAAGGACCTGCTGTGGGCAGACCTGAACCTGCCGGAGCCGGAGGGCCGGCCGCGCGGTTTTGTCTGGATAGTGGGGGCGGGGCCGGGAGATCCGGACCTCATTACGGTCAAGGCCAGGAATGTTCTCGCCGGGGCCGACGTCGTGGTCTACGACCGGCTGGTCAGCCCCGAGCTGATCGAAGGAAAAGAAGCCATCTACGCAGGAAAGGCTCCCGGGTCACACTCGGCGCCCCAGGAGGAGATCAACGAGCTTCTCATCCTCTTGGCGAGGGAGGGGAAAAGGGTCGTCAGGTTGAAGGGCGGCGATCCGTTCGTGTTCGGGCGGGGGGGCGAAGAAGCCGAGGCGCTCGCCGCCGCGGGCGTCGAATATTCGGTGGTGCCCGCTCCCTCGTCTGCCACCGCAGCCCTGGCTGTCGCGGGCATTCCGGTAACCGACCGCAGGTACGCATCGTCCGTGACGATTGTGACCGGGCACTGCGGCGGCCCCCAGAGTGTCGACTGGACGGCGATCGCCGGGGGGGCGGAGACCATCGTGATCCTGATGGGGATGAATAACATCAAGGAGATAGCCGAGCAGCTGATCGAGGGAGGCATGAGCCCGCAGACACCCGCGGCGATAGTCGAGAACGGTACTCTGCCGTCCCAGCGGGTACTCGTCTCCGAGCTGGGGAAGTTGTCGGACGAAGCTGCGGCGCAGGGTTTGGGATCCCCGGGGGTCATCGTCGTAGGCGAGGTCGTGCGGCTGCGCGAGCGATTGATCTCAGTGCGCCGGACAGAGATTCCATGAGCCATCGTATGGGCGGCAAGGAGGCCACTGGGATGAAGGACAAGAGCATGTTGCAGGAGTTCAAGACCTTCGCGCTGAGGGGAAACGTCGTCGACCTGGCGGTCGGGGTCGTGATGGGAGCGGCATTCGGGGCGGTGGTCACCTCGCTGGTTCAGGACGTTCTGACGCCGCTGCTGGGAGTCTTCGGCACACCCGACTTCAAGGACGAGCTGGTCTTCACAGTAGGCGAAGGCGAGTTCAGGCTGGGGCTGTTCCTGAATGCGATCATCTCGCTTCTGTTGATTGCGGTAGCGGTGTTCTTCTTCGTCATCAAGCCGATAAACAGGCTCTCCGAGGGGCGCAAGCCGCAGGCTCCGGTGGAGATCCCGGTCAGGGACTGCCCTTACTGCCTCAGCTCGATCCCGAAGAAGGCCAGCAGGTGCCCGGCCTGCACGTCGGAGGTTGAGCAGTTGGTGGAGCTGACCCAGAGTCCTGAGTGACTCAATCCGTGCTTGGTGCAGCAATCGAAAAACTCCGCTCCGCTCCTACAGATAGCCTCCAGCCTGCATCTCCTCGAGGATCATGAAGGCGGACTCGTCGGGGGTCCTGCCCACGGTGTTGATCTCCACCTCCGGGTCCAGCGGCGGCTCATAGGGATCGTCCACCCCGGTGAAGTCCTTGATCTCTCCCGACCTCGCCTTCTTGTAGAGGCCCTTCACGTCGCGGGTCTCGCACTCCTCCAGGGGAGTGGAGATGTACACCTCGATGAAGTCACCCACCATGGCCCGTACCTGATCCCGGACGCTCCGGTAGGGGGAGATGGCTGCACAGATCACCTTCACTCCGTTTCGGGCGAGGAGATGGGCGACAAAACCGATGCGCATTATGTTGATGTCGCGATCCTCCTTGGAGAAGCTGAGCCCCTTCGACAGGTTTTCCCGCACGACGTCCCCGTCCAGGACCTCCACCCGGTGGCCCAACCGGAGCAGCTCCGTTTTCAGGACCTCGGCGATGGTCGACTTGCCCGCCCCCGATAGTCCCGTAAACCAGATCACACATCCCCGCTCGATCATCCGCCGCCGGATCTAAACGATCGGCGCAGCACCTCGACGATTCGCGGACGGGCAAACTCCGGCGGTATCGCCTCACCGCTTGCCAGCCGGCGTCTGACCTCGGTGGCGGACAGCGCCACCCGCTCCTCGGGCGGGTGCGGGCAGGTCTTGGCCGTGGCCATCTGATCGCACAACCGGCACCAGAAGGCGTGGTCCACGAATATCGGGGTGATGCCGACCTCTGCGGGTGTGAACTCGCCGAAGATCTCGTGGGCTTCGAATGAGCCGTAGTAGTTGCCCACCCCGGCGTGATCCCGGCCGACGATGAAGTGCGTACATCCGTAGTTCTTCCGGCAGAGGGCGTGGAACACCGCCTCGCGGGGGCCTGCGTACCTTGCCAGACCGGGAAAAACGGAGAGGATAACCCGGCTGGGCGGATAGAAGTTTTCCACGAGATCCTGGTACGAGGCCATGCGGGCGTCCGAGGTGATCTCCTCGCCCTTGCCGTCGCCGACGCTCGGATGAAGAAGCAGGCCGTCCACCAGCTCCAGGGCGCACTTGGTCAGGTACTCGTGTGCTCTGTGAATGGCGTTGCGGGCGTGGAAGCCGCATACGGTCGTCCACCCCTTGGCGGAAATCAGCCCGCGCACCTCTGCTGCGGTCAGCCGGTCCTTTTCGAAGGGGCGCCCCGGGGGGAGATCCAGCACCGTGACCCTGCCTCCAACCAGATGATCGCCCTGAGCGCTCAGGATTGCGACCCCCGGGTGGTTGGCGTCCTCGGTCCGGAACACGTGCCGGGCTTCCACCTGGCGGTCGTAGGCGTAGATGTCGTCGATGTCGAGTATGGCCAGCGGCATAGAGTCGCCGGAGAGCAGGACCACCTCGTCCGAGCCCCGAATGGCCTCTAGCTGAGCGTCATCAATCGAAAGGGTGACCGGCAGGGGCCACGGTGCACCCGACTCCAGGTGCATGTGTTTGAGAACCGATTCGTAATCTCCTTTGCTCATGAACCCCTCGAGGGGACTGAAGGCCCCTACGCCCAGACACTCGAGATCTGCTGCGGCTCGATTGTTCAAACGGATGCTTTTGAGGGTGGGCGCCTTACCCAGCCACTCCAGGCGCGCCTCTGGGTCGGCCGATCGATGCGCGGCCGGTGCTGAGCGCGTGCCGGATTTTGTCAAGGCCGGCGAGCCGGCTGAGGATTCCTTAGCGTGCATCGTCAGTCTCCGCGATCTGCCTGAAGCGGCAACCGTGGGTATTGGTGACCCCAGACGGAACAACGGGCGTCCGATCCCAGGCCCTACTTTACCCCTAGTACCGGCGGGGAGCGATCGAACAGGTTCTCGACCTTCCCGGCCCGCGATAGGATCGGAATTCATGGCCAACCGGTATCCGCCTCCCTATAGGGATCCTTACAGGCAACAGCCCCCGGCCCCCGCGCCCGGGGGTGAGCCTTTTGGCGGCGATCGGAAGGATTTCCTCGCCGGGATGATGATGCCCAAGACGGTAGTTCAGCTCTCGATTTGGATCCTGATGTTTGGTCTGGGAGCCGGTTTGGCGGGTTTGCTGCTCTTCGTCGTCTATCAGAGCCAGGTGAACGCGATGGAGGGGCGGATCATCGAGTCCCAGACCGAGCTGGAGAATAAGCTCGAAGAAAGGCTGGACGAGCTCGAGAAGCGGGAACCCCAGGCAAGCGCCACGCTCAACGTCTCGGCAGCCTCCGACAGCTCGGAGAGGACTCGAAGCGAGCTTATCCGAAACGTGGCGCCCGGAATAGTCGGGATCCGGGGGACCGACTCGGCGGGGAAGGCAACCAACGGCACGGGATTCATTGTCAACACCACCGACCAGGGGTCCTGGGTTCTGACCAACTATCAGCTGGTAGCCGGTAGCAGGCCGGACTCGAGTGCCGTTCAGGTTCGCATGGGCCCTGCCGAAATCGCTGCCGAGGTTTTTGAGGTCGATCCCGGTGCGGACCTTGCCCTGGTGGTCTTGAACGTCTCGGGTAAGAAGACCCTGCGCTTCACACGGGGCGAGCTGAAGGAGGGGGACCCGGTGTGGGTTTTCAGCACGGCCCGGGGCAACCCCGGCGCCACGGCTCAGGAGGCGCATCTCGTCGCCTACGGCCCGAATCGAGTGGTCGTCGACATCGATCCCCCCGCCCAGTTCAACGGGGGTCCGGTCATCGATTCCCAGGGGCGGGTGGTGGGCGTGCTTTCTTCGAAGGCGCCGACAACCAGCACGAGCAAGAGCACGGGCACGTCCGCTCCCCCCAGCCCGGCCACCGCCAGCCGTGGGGCGACGCCGATCAAGTACGCCTGCAACCTCGTTCTTCAGTGCCCGGGCACCCGGCCGAAGGCGGAGCCCTCAGCAACCCCGGCGCCGGCTCAGGGGGCCCAGGCCAGCCCGCAACCGACCCAACCCGCCACCCAGCCGGCCGGCCCAACCCCGGCCCCGGCCGCCACCTGATCCTCCCTCACCACCTGAGCTCCCTCGCTACCTGAGCTCCCTCGTTACCTGAGCTCCCTCGCTACTGTTCCTCCTAGGGGGGATAGTAGGGTGGGATCGCGTTCGGATCCACCGGGACGGTCGTCGTGGGAGGCGGCGGCGGGGGAGGGGGCGCCGGCCGCGGCCTGATCCCCAACAGGTCCAGCAACCCTCCGCCCAACGACGGAGGTGCCGTGGCGGGGGGCGGAGCGGGACTTGGCTTCGGCTCCGGTGAGGCCGACGGGGTGGCCTCGGGCGAAGGCTCCACTGTTGCGAAGGGATCGGGTTTGTAGGGCAGCGCGAGCGGTTCGAGACGCTCCGCCTCCGCAAAGGAGGTGGGTTGCACGCCCTCGAGGGCCGGTCCCATGAAGGACTTCCAGATCAGGGCCGGAATGGTGCCTCCGGTGACCCGGGAAACTCCGCGGATGTTGAGGAGCGGCTTGTTGGCCTCCTTGTAGCCGATCCATACGGCCGTGGAAAGGTCCGGCGTGTAGCCCACGAACCAGGCGTTCTGGAAGTCCTGTGCCGTTCCGGTCTTGCCCGCCGCCGGCCTGCCGATGTTGGCTCGCGTCCCGGTTCCGCCGGAGATCACTCCCTGCATGATCTGGTTGACGTTGTCTGCTATCCCCTGATCCAGGGCCTGGTCCGGCTCAGCAGGCCCGCTCTCGATGATCGTCCCCTCTGCATCGGTGATCTTCGAGACCACCTTGGGCTCCCGGTGCTCCCCCCTTGCCGCCAGGGTCCCGAAAGCGGAAGCCATTTCCAGTGGAGTCACCTCCTCCGAACCCAGCGCCAGGGCGGGCAGAGGGTCGATATCGGTGCGGCAGGAGTCCAGCTCGGTCTTCTTGCAGCCCGAGCGAGGAGGCAGCCAGGTGGGGCCGGGAATCCCCATGCGTTCGGCCGTATCGACAACCTCTTTCGCCCCCACCTTGAGGATGATCTGGGCAAAAACGGTGTTCACCGAGTTCTGGGTTGCCTTCTCGATCGTGATGGTCCCGAACCCGGCTCCGTCGTAGTTGCTTACCTCGCAATCGGGTCTCCACCCCGGAAGGCAGATGGTCCGCGGACCGTTGAAGGTCTGACTGGGAAGCATCCCCGCCTCGAGCGCGGTCACCAGAACGAACGGCTTGAACGAGGACCCGGGTTGCCGGCGGCCCTGTATCCCGATATTGAACTTCTCGGCCTCGTAGTCACGCCCACCAACGATTGCCTTCACATAGCCGGTGGCCGGCTCGATGGACACCAGCGAGGTGTAGGGGTCGGCAGGGGAGGGCAGAGCCTCCTTGACCGCTTTTTCGGCGAGATCCTGAAGGCGGGGATCCAGGGTGGTGGTGATTTCCAACCCGCCGTTGTAGAGCCTGTCCGAGCCGTACTTGTCCTGCACGTAACGCTTCACGGCGTCCACGAACCACGGGTACTTGAAAATCTCCTCGGTGGGCCTGGCTTCCTGCAGCTTCGGGGTGTCGAACCTCGCCGCCTGGGCTGCGGAACGGCTGAGCTTTCCGTTTTCCTCCATCAGCCGGATAACCTCAAGACGCCGGCGCTCCGCCTCGGCCGGCCTGAGGTAGGGAGAGTACCGGCCGGGTGCCGGGATGAGGCCGACCAGCATCGCCGACTCGGAGACCGTGAGCTCGGATGCCGGCTTCGCGAAGTAGGTGTTGGCGGCGGCCTCGACCCCGTATGCCCCGGCACCGAAATAAACAGTGTTGAGGTAACGCTCGAGGATCTTCTCCTTGGTCACCTCCTTCTCCAGTTGCGTGGCCACCTGGGCCTCACGAATCTTTCGGGCCAGGGTTCTCTCCTTCCCCACAAAAACGGTGCCTACGTACTGCTGGGTGATCGTGGAGGCCCCTCGCAGTTGTTGGCCCGCGGACCTGCTCTCGGTGAGAGCTCGGACGATGGCCTGGAAGTCAACGCCTCGATGTTCGAAAAAGCGTGAATCCTCACTTGACACCGCGGCATCCCGGAAATGCAGGGGCATGTCCTCGTAATCGATCGGAACACGGTAGTTGGCGCCGCGAAGCGTAGCGAGCGGGGTCCCGTCCGCCGCGTAGATGTGGCTGGTCCGAGAGACGCTCACCCCCTTGGGCTCAGGGATCGCCACCGGCGGCGAGAGGGCCGAGAAGTAAAGATAGGCGGCAAAAGCTACCGACCCGGCAAGCAAAACCGGGAGGCCGATGACGACAACAACCGTCGCGATCGCGATATCCAGCGGGGTGTGCCGGATTTGTCGTGCGTGGTCGACAAAAGACATGGGTAATAGGATATTCGCCTTCAGGACCATTGCCACCCGGATCAACGCGTCGCGTTAACGAGCTGCGTTGTTCGGCTTGACCAGAACTTTTCGGGAGATATTTGGACAGCCCCGCCGGTGTGATCCGCAGCTATCTGAGCTCGGGAAAGACGGTCAACATGCCCGGCGTCTACGACGCGCTGACCACCCGCCTGGCAAGCCGAGCGGGCTTTGAGGTCCTGTTTGTCTCCGGATACTCGGTCTCGGCGACCCGGTTGGGCACTCCCGACTACGGCTACCTGACTCAGTCCGAGATCACCGACACGGCTCGATACATATGCTCCAACACCGACCTGCCGGTGATCGTGGATGCGGACACCGGCTATGGAAACCCGCTGAGCGCGATTCGCACCGCCGAGCTGCTCCACGGCGCCGGGGCTGCCGGGATCTTTCTGGAGGACCAGGTATGGCCCAAGAAGTGCGGCCATTTCGCCGGAAAGAAGGTCGTCGAGCGCCGGGAGTGGCTTTCCAAGCTGCAGGCAGTGATCGATCAGCGCTCCCGCGGCATCGATCTGTTCCTGGTAGCCCGCACCGATGCACTCAGCACTCTGGGGCTTGATGAGGCGATTGCGAGGGCGAAAGCGGCCAGGGATCTGGGGGCGGATGCAATTTTTGTGGAGGCTCCTCGGAGCATCGAGGACCTGGAGCGGGTGGCTCGTGAGGTGGAGGGGGTGCACAGAGTCGCGAACATGATCGAGGGAGGGTTGACCCCCCTGCTCAGCGATTCGGAGCTGCACGACCTGGGCTTCGATCTGATAGTGACCCCGCTTGCGGCGCTGTTCGCTTCGGCCCACGCGGTGATCCAGGCCCTGGGCCTTCTCCGCCGCGAGGGAACTCTTAGGGATAACCGAAACCTACTGGTGTCTTTTCAGGATTTCGAGCCGCTCGTGAACATGGACTACCACCGGAGCCTGGAGCGGCGCTACGGCGATTAGCCCCGCGCCTCAGCGCCATATAAGTGTCGAACAGTTAGGATTGGTAATAACCGAATCACATAGATTTCACGGTGAAAGGAGTGCCCATGGCTGCAATGGACGACGCGGAGAACGCCCGGGCGGCGTTGCGCGCGCTTTGGAGCATGTCCGGTCAAATGGATTCGGCGGATAGCCTCGGGAAGGAGCAGGATCTCTCCCACGTGAACGTCCCTACCGATCCACCAGCTGGGACCAGCGACGGCAAGGGAGGCGAGGGCGGCGGCTTCGGCAGCGACCGGCATGGGCAGCTGGGCTTTTCTGCCTTCCAGGAGGGAACCAACGAGCCTACGTTCGACCGCGGGGAGGCTGCCACGAAGTTCCGTGAGGCTTGGAAGTCGCAGCTTGCGATGGACGGTAAGCTCGGCGGCAAGCCGTTGAGCGAGTCTGCCGCGAAGGTGGGCGACTCTGCCGCGAAGGCGGGCGACTCTGCCGCGAAGGCTCCCAACGATAATTGAGCGCATTCAATCTCCAAGAAGCTGTAGATTAGACAAACTAAAAGTTTCAACCTTGGTTTTCCCTAACGGGTCAGAAGGTTAGAAGGAGGAAGAGATGGCAGTATTGAAGCGCCCGAAGCTCAAGAAGCGTGAGCCGGATGTTCAGACGTGGACCCCACCTGGACCGGCGGGTGCCCCGTCGGCACCGGCTAATGTCTACGTCCCGTCGCCGAACGCCCCGGCCGCGGGCGGTCGCATTACCGTCGGCGAGCTAAATGCAGCTCTCGGCCTGGGCGGAGCCGCTCCGGCAGTTTCCAGCGCCCCAAAGAGCAGCGGCATCAACGTGGCGGATCTGGGCTTTGCGCTCACCGGCGGCGGAGACGCCTCAGGCAACCGCTCCACCGAGTCCACCCGGCACACCTCCTACCCGCAGGGTAAGGGTGACCTCTCCGGCCTTGCGGTCAGAGCCGGCACCCGCAGGGGTCCCCGGACCACCTCCTACCGGATTCCGCTGCAGCGGAACGCGCAGGCCAACGTATACGACACGCTCGGCGGGATCTCTTAACCCAGCTTCAGAAAAAGGCGCAGGTGATGCCTGCGCCTTTTTCGTGCCGTAGTGCCGTGACCACCAACCTATGGGCAGTTTGGCGGCGTGAGGCGGCTCCATGCTTCGTTCTCGGTCGCCCCCGTAGGGTTGCGGCTATGGGGGCTCCCTGCGGCCTCGCCTGGACACCACCTCACGCGCCCCAAACACGCAGACGTTAGTGATCACGGCACTATCCGTTATAGGCCGTGCCCGATTACCCTGGATTAATGAGCTCCGACGGCACCCTTCCCGCCAACCGCCTTGCCGACGAGAACAGCGCCTATCTCCGGCGCCACGCCTACCAGCCGGTCGATTGGTATCCCTGGGGGGAGGAGGCGCTGAAACGCGCCGTCAAGGACGACAAGCCGATTCTGCTCTCCATCGGCTACGCCTCCAACCACTGGTGCGGCAAAATGGAGAGCGAGTCCTTCGAGGACGAGCGGATTGCTGCGTTCATGAACGCCCGCTTCGTGTGCGTCAAGGTGGACCGCGAGGAGCGCCCCGACGTAGACGCCCACTACATGGAGGCGCTCCAGGCCATCACCGGCGAGGCCGGCTATCCGGTGACCCTTTTCCTGACGCCGGAAGGCAAGCCCTTCTACGGGGGCTCCTACTACCCTCCCGAGGCCCGCGACGGGCTCCCGGCCTTCGGGAGCGTCCTCAACGAGGTGGCGGTTCTGTGGCAGAAAAAGCGTGAGGAGACCATGCGCAAGAGCAAGGAGATCGAACAGGACATTGGGCGCAGGCTCGATGCCACTCCCGATCCCGAGCCGCTCAGCCCCGCCCTGCTCCAACAGGCGGTCTTCACGGTCCAGTCCGCATTCGACGAGGAGCACGGCGGATTCGGCGAGCCCCCGAAGTTTCCTCAGGCGCCGGCGCTCGAATTCATGCTCCGCGCTTCGTCGAGGGGGGTAGCACGGGCCACCAGGGTGGCCGAGCTGACTCTGAAGAAGATGGCCCTGGGTGGGATCTTCGACCAGGTGGGCGGCGGCTTCCACCGTTTCTCCGTCGACCGCTCCTGGCAGGTGCCGCACTTCGAGAAGATGCTCTACGACAACGCTCAGCTCGCCCGGGTCTACACCCACGCCTGGCAGCTGTTCCACAGCCCCCTGTACCGGCGGGTCGCCCTCGACACCCTCGAGTATCTGCTGCGGGACATGGCCGATCCCGAGGGAGCCTTCTACTCCAGCGAGTCCTCGGACTCGGCGGGCCGGGAAGGGGGCTATTACACCTGGGCGTACGATGAGCTCGAAGCAGTCGCTCCTGCGGCGATCGAGTACTACGGCGTGACCCGCAGTGGGAACTTCGAGGGTCGCAACGTCCTCTCGGCAGCTTCCGATGACCCTCCCGGCGCGGCAAGGGCCGCCCTGCTCAAGCAGCGTGGGGAGCGCCGCAGACCGGTGCGGGACGAGAAGATCCTCACCTCCTGGAACGGTCTTGCGATCGGTGCGCTGGCCGAAGCCGGGGCGACTTTTGACAGGGTCGATCTGGTCGAGGCCGCCCGGCGGGCTGCGGGCTTCCTCCTGCAACGGCATCGCGACGCTTACAGCGGCCGCCTCTACCACTCCTACCGGGATGACGGGCACAAGGTGCTCGGGATGCTCGAGGACTATGCCTACCTTGCCGAGGGACTGTTCACCCTGTGGGAGGTCACCTTCGAGCCCGAGTGGATCGACGCCTGCGACCGCCTGTGCCGCCAGATGCTCGAGGAGTTCTGGGATGACGAGGAGGGCGGGCTCTTCACGACGGGGAGCGATCACGAGCAGCTCATCCCCAGGCGCAAGGACTACCTGGACCCCGCCATGCCCTCGGCCGCGGCGGTGGCCTCGACCGTGCTGAGGAAGCTGGCCGTGCTGGCCGGCGACGAGGAGCTTGCCGGCAGGAGCCGCTCGATACTCGATCAGGCCCAACCCAATATCCAGGGACTCTTCCTGGATGCCTGTGCGATGGTTGCCGCGATCGAGCTGCAGCTGGCCAAGCTGACCGAGATCGCGATCATCGGCCGAGGTGGGGACAGCAGGACCCGGGCGCTCAGGCAGCAGATCTGGGATCGATTCCTCCCCAACAAGGTGTGCGCCGGCTCACCCCCGGGGATCGAATCCCCGCTGCTCAAGGGCAAGACCCCGGTGAACGATGCTCCCGCCGCCTACGTGACCCAGGGGGAGATCATGAAGCCGCCGATCACCGACCCCCAGGAGTTCGCCAATCTCGTTAAGTTCTGGGCGCCCCCCTCCACCTCTCAGGTCGGCAAGGTCACCGGGCTCATCTCGAACGCCCTCCAGCGGCGTCACTTTTTCGACAGCCTCAAGAATCCGGCGTGGATCCAGCCCCTGAAGGAGGCCGGCCTCTTCAAGACGCCGCCCGACCCCATCTACGATTATGCAGAGGAGACGGTGGGCTCGCCGCCGTGGCCGCAGTCCAGATACCTAGCCCGCATGGCGCCGTTCAGCCCCAAGGAGGTTCAGGAGGTCTCCCTGGAGGTGGCGCACGCCGATAACGTTCAGGTCCACGAGGACCTTGCCGACGTTGCCCTGGCCGTTCCCGCCGAGCTTGCCGGCTCCTTTGTCGCCAAGGCCAAGCAGTGGCTCCAGTCCCCCTACCAGCTGCACCTTCCCGAGAAGCTGGGCAAGCTCGTGCGGCGTCTGGCCGAGGGCGGGCGCATCGACGAGGCTCTCGAGCTCACCGCGGCCCTCCTCGAGGTCAGGGTGGAGGAAAACCCCCAGGCGCCTCACGCCTTTCGCACGGGACCTGAGCCGAGGGCAAGGTTTCGCAAGTACGACTACGAGCAGATCCTGGAGAAGGATTTCCCTGCGCTTGTGACCGCGGCGCCCCTGCCGGCGCTGGAATCCGTATGCGATCTGCTGGAGTCGGCCATCGGGCTTTCCTTCACGCCGGGGGAGGGGCCGGCCCCAATCGACTACTCGTATCTGTGGCGGCCGGCGATCCACCCCACCGAGCAGAACGCCGACAAGACCCTGAGGGACTCGCTGGTGGCGGTGCTGGTGGAATCCGCCGAGCAGATCGCCCGGGAGCAGCCCTCCCTGGTGCCCCGGATGGTGGAGCTGCTCGAAAAACGAGGCCGGCACATCTTCACCAGGACCGCGCTTCACCTGTTGCGGGTGTGGCCGGAGGTCGCCCCGGAGATGATCCCCAGCCGGCTGATGGATCGCCGGTTGTTCGAGGATCCCCACTTCCATCATGAGTACCTGCTCCTCGCGCGGGACCATTTCGAGCAGCTGGGGCCCGAGCAGCAGCGAACGATCTTTCGGTGGATCGCAGAGGGTCCCGATCTTCAGCTCTGGCTGCACGATCCGGACTCGCCCCTGCCCGACGACGAATCACCCGACGGCGCCGAGCGGTACCACCAAAGGTGGCGGCTCAAGCGGCTCTCGGTGCTCGAGGAGTACCTTCCCGAGGCGGAGAAGGCAGCCTACGAGAGCCTTGCGGAGAAACACGGCGCCGACGAGCATGCGGATTTCGTCATACACCACGCAGGGAACCGCCCCGACCCAACCACGCCGATCCAGGCGGAGGACCTCCATTTCAACCGGATCGAGGAGGTCCTCGAGTTTCTCGCGAGCTGGAAGCCCACCCCAGGCTTGGGCAACCCGACCATCGAGGGCCTGGCTCTCAAGCTCGCCCAGGTCGTGGCCACCGAGCCTGCCCAGTTCGGCAGGGCGGCCCGGCGGTTCAAGGGCCTGAACCCCCTCTACATCTGGGCGGTTCTGCAGGGGTTGCGGGAGGGCTCCGAGGCGTTCACGTTCGATTGGCCCCCCGTGCTGGACCTGTGCGCCTGGGCCGTGAAGCAGCCCATCGACGAAAGGGACGGCTGGC
>Ga0299913_10002925_pt1 | contig 13726 bp, 11 predicted proteins | sample RVTome_9_FD_201360 | JGI IMG/M metagenome (GOLD analysis project Ga0299913, IMG submission 201360) | Soil microbial communities from uranium-contaminated site in the Upper Colorado River Basin, Wyoming, United States - RVT155D38 (version 2) ... | reverse complement strand
GATCGGCGTGCCCTGCGGTCCGATCTACAATGTGAAACAGGTATTCGACGACCCGCAGGTCAAGCATCTGGGTATCGCCACGCCGATGGAAAGCGCCAAGCTGGGAACCATCAACGTCGTGGGCCAGCCGATCATCATGGAGCGGACATCGCAGCCGAAGAAAATGCGGCTTGCGACGCCGGAGCTCGGCGAACACACGGATGCGGTTCTTGCCGAATTGGGATACAGCAAGGACGAGATCGCAGCGTTTCACGAAAAGAATGTCGTTTAATCCGGCATCGCGGCCGGCCCTGAGACAAGCGTAGAGGACGTCATGAAACTCGCTACCGACAAGATGATCGCCGAGAAGAAGAACGGCGTCGGCTGGATGACCTTCAACAACCCGGAGCGCCGCAACGCGACCTCGCTCGAGATGTGGCAGGCGATCGGCGTAATCATGGAGGAATTCTCCCGCGACCCGGACGTGAAATGCTGTGTGATGAAAGGGGCGGGCGACAAGGCCTTCGTCTCCGGCGCGGACATCTCGCAGTTCAAGGAGAAGCGGAACGACGCCGATGCGGCGGCCGAGTATGACCGCATCTCGAACGACGCGCGGCAAAAGCTGGCGCAGTTTCAGAAGCCGCTGATTGCGATGATCCGGGGCTATTGCCTCGGTGGCGGACTCGGCGTCGCAATGAACGCCGATTTCCGCATCGCCAGCGAGGACTCGCAGTTCGGCATTCCGGCCGCGCGGCTCGGCATCGCCTACACCTTCGACAACATCAAGCGGCTGGTCGATCTCGTCGGACCGTCCTACGCCAAGGAAATCCTGGTCACGGCCCGGCGGCTCGATGCGGCGGAAGCTTATCAGATCGGCCTTGTCAACCGGGTCGTTCCCGCGAACGACCTGGAAAAGGCGGTGGCCGATTTCACCGATGCCATCACCGTCAACGCGCCCCTGTCCATGAAGGCGTCCAAGCTGATCATTGCCGAAATTCTCAAGGACAAGGATGCGCGCGATTACGACATGATCGAGGACCTGAAGCGCGAGTGCTTCGACAGCAATGATTACGAGGAAGGCCGCGAAGCCTTCATGGAGAAGCGCAAGCCGGTCTTTACCGGCACCTGAGACGGCCGGCCCGGCTCCATCGATGGTTGGCGCGGCGGCGCGGCGCAGATGCTGAACGACCGGTGGATACGGCTGCTATTGGCGATCGCCGTCGGCGTGGCCTTCAACGCGGCGGTCACCCTGCAGAATGCCTGGCCGACGCTCTGGGCGATACCCGGAACGGCGATTTCGGTCGAGCTGCTCGTGCTGCTTGCCGTCCTCGTCCTGTCTATGGAGCGCCGGAGCGCCGTCAGCGGTACCGTCGTCTGGGCCGTGTCGGCCGTGCTGTTCCTGCTGATTGTCGGCCGCTATGCCGCGGTCACCTCGCATTCGCTGTTCGGGCGGCCAATCAATCTCTTTTTCGACCTGCCGCATGCGCCGGAGGTCATGGCCATGACGGCAGGCGCCCGCTCGCCGATCGAGATCGCCGTCTTGGCGGCAGCCAGCGTGGCGCTTCTGACGGCCGCATTGATTGTGGTGCGCTGGGGCATCGGGATCGTGGCGCAGGCATTGTCGAACCGAGCAATTCGCCTTGCGGCAGGCGTTGCCGCTACGGCCGGTATTCTTCTTTTTTTCGCCTCGTCCCTGCCGCCGTTGCAGCGGCTCGGGCCGGTATTCGCGCACCCGGTTTCCCCGGTTTACGCGAGGCAAGCCGGTTTCCTGGTCGAGGCGGTTGGCGACACGGGCAACGCGGCATTCGCGTCCCAGCCTGCGGTGACGGCCGAGATCGGAGCGCTGAACGGCGCCGACGTCTTCGTCTTCTTTCTGGAATCCTACGGCGAGGCGGCATACCGCCTGCCGGAGGTGGCGGGCGACATTCGTGCGCGCGCCGGCGATGCCGAGCGCGTCCTGCGAGGCAAGGGCTGGCATATGGCATCGGGCTTTTTCCGGTCGCCGACCTTTGGCGGCGGCTCCTGGCTCGCGCATGCCAGCTTCCTTGCCGGCGTGACGGTAACGGAAAATCGCGAATATGAGCTACTCCTGAGCGGAAGCCGCGCCACGCTGGTGCGGGATTTCGCTGACGCCGGCTATCGCACCGTCGCATTGATGCCCGGCCTGAAGCTCGCCTGGCCGGAGGGCGGCTACTACGGCTTTGACGCGATCTACGATGCCGCAACGCTGGACTATGGCGGCCCGGCCTTCGGATGGTGGATGATTCCGGATCAGTTCACGCTGGGACGGCTGGATGAGCGGGAGCTTCGCGCGCCCGGCCGCAAGCCGCTGTTCGTGGTCTGCCCCACGATCATGAGCCATATGCCGTTTTTGCCGCTGCCGGCATATCTTCCGGACTGGTCGAAGGCGCTCGATCCGGCCGCCTACGTGCAGACGGCCGGCCGGCCGGCGGCGCTCGGCGATTGGACGGAAGCGCGCAAATCCTACCGTTCCGCCATGATATACAATCTCGACATGATCGAGGGCTTTCTCGCGGAAAAGGTGCCGGCGAGCGCGCTGGTCGTTGCGCTCGGCGATCATCAGCCTCCCGGCCTCGTCAGCGGCGCCGGAGCAAGCTGGCTGGTCCCGGTTCACGTCTTTTCGCGCGACGAGAGCCGCGTCGCGGCGTTTCGCGAGGCGGGCTTCAAGGACGGGTTGGTGCCTTCAGGCGCTGATCTCGGCGATTTCGCCGCGCTGCATCACAAATTTGCCAAGGCACTTAAATAGTTGCCGGAAGAGCATAAATTAGACGGACTGAAACGGTTTGATCGGCTGCCGTCGAACCCGTAGTTTAGCGGTTTCCTGCCGGCACGGCCGGTGGATAGCGCCCCAGCCGCGAGGGACCATTTGTGAAGAAGCTGCTGATTGGCCTCGGCGCCGTCGGGGTTCTGTTGATAGCCGCGATCCTGATTGCGCCCAGCTTCGTTGACTGGAACGCTCACAAGCAGAAGATCACTGCGATGGTCCGCGACGCCACGGGGCGCGAGTTGATCATTCGCGGCAATATCGACGTGACGATCCTGCCGAGCCCGGCCCTGCGTGTCGAAGACGTCCGATTGTCGAACATCGCCGGGGCGGTCTCCCCCGAAATGGTCCGGTTGCCCGAAGCGCGCATCAGCGTCGCCGTCGGCCCATTGCTCGAAGGGCGTATCGCAACGGTCGTGACGCTGGTGCGTCCCACGGTCCATTTGGAGATGCTGCAGGACGGGCGCGTCAATTGGGATTTCGGTTCCGGCCAGGACAAGCCCGCGGCTGAGCAAGGCGACACCGGAAGGTCCAGCAGCGGCGTACCGCTCGACGTAAAGTTGGACAGCTTCCGCATCGTAAACGGCACGATCAGCTATTACGATGCGACCACGGCGCTGCTACAGCGTGTGGAAAATCTCAATTCCGAAGTATCCTTTGATTCGCTCAACGGGCCGTTCCGGATCAATGGCAAGGCGACAGTGCGCGGCGTTCCGCTCGCCTTGCAGGCATCGACCGGAACCGTAAAGCCCGGTGCGCCGCTGTTCGTAACGGCGGAGGTGTCCACGTCCGACGGCGGCTCGACTGCCCGGCTCAATGGCTCGGTCTCAGAGCGCGATGGCGGCCCGGCGATCGACGGCGAGCTCGAAGTAAACTCGAAGAGCGTGGCCGCCTTGCTGGACTCGACCCTTCGCATGGCCGCACCCGGCGTGTTCGCTCAGCCCCTGACGTTGCGCGGCAGCGTCGCAGGGTCGGGAAAGTCCCTGTCCCTCAACGCGGCCGAGATCGAGTTCGGCGAAGCCCGGGCGACGGGCGATTTTGCCGTCACGCTCGGTGATGTGCCGCAGCTGACCGGTGCGATCCGCACCGGAAACCTGAACCTCGACGCGTTTCTCGACGGCGACCGGAGTGCCGGCGAATCCGTTGCCGACACCACGGCGGCAAGAACCAGCGCCGCTGTGCCGAAATCGGCGACCGACCCGCAGGCGAAGGACACCGCGGAGCCGGAGTTCGTCCTTCCGGCCGACCTCGATGCCTCGCTTACCGTCGACGCGGACATCATTCAATACAATGGCGCCCTGGTGCGGGACATGGCGCTCAAGGCGACCCTTAAGGGAGGGCGCGGCACGATTGAAGGGTTCAGCGCAATTCTTCCCGGAAATTCGTCCTTCGATCTCAGGGGTGATCTGAAAGCTGTCGACGGAAAGACCGACCTGAACCTTCAGCTTTCCAGCCGATCCGACAACCTGCGCGAAATGCTCGAGTGGCTCGGCGTGGACATTTCCTCGGTGCCGGCCGACCGTCTGCGGCGGTTTTCGATGTCGGCCGCCGTGACCGGCTCGCCCCGGAATATCGTGGCCAAGGACATCAGCGTGCAGCTCGACGCGAGCAAGCTTTCCGGCGGGCTTGCGCTGGTTCTCCGGGAACGTCCGGCTTTCGGCCTGCGCCTGGTCGTCGATCGTGTCAACGTCGACGCCTACATGCCGCACAAGGACGGACCGATTCAATCGGCGCCCGCGGCATCGCCGGCCGCAACGGGTCCGCAAGACGCGACGCCGGCCAGCCCGCTGGCCGGGTTCGCGGATGCATTGCGCATCCTCGAAAGCTTCGATGCGAACATCGACGCCACGATCAAGAGCATGACCGTCGCCCGCATGCCGGCAACGAATATCCGGGCCGATGTCACGGTCCTGAACGGGGGCCTTGAGGTAAAGCATGCCGAGCTCGGCGATTTCGCCGGCTTGCGCGGCTCGATCAAAGGCAAGCTCGACCGATCGAAGGAGCTGCCGTCGGTCGATGCGGAATACACGGTCGAGGTTGCCGACCAGGCGCGGTTCGCACGCTTTCTCGACAATCCGACTTTGATGCAGCATCAGGGCAAGGGCCGGTTGGCGTCCAGCGGGAAGCTGGCCGGCAATCAGGATCGGCTGGTCGTCACGTCTCGCATCGAAGGTCTGGGGGTGACGGCGGAGATTGACGGCGCTTTGACGGCGCTGCTCAACGCTCCGGCCTTCAAGCTGGCGGCGTCAGTGCGTGCGCCCGAGCTCGTGCAGCTGGTGAGATTGGCGGCGGAGAGCTATTCGCCTGCTGCCGGCAAGCTGGGGCCGGTAGATCTTTCGATTCAATTGGAAGGATCGCAAACCCAGATCACGGCCGACTCGATCAGCGGCCACGCCGGGCCGGTCACGGTGCGTGGGTCGGCGGCGCTGCAGCTCGATGAGCCGAGGCCCAAGCTGCGCGCGGCGCTCAGCACCAGCGAAGTGTCGCTGGACCTCTTCCTGCCGCTCGAAGATCGGCGCCGGTCCGACGGCGCCGGAACGTACCGCATCCTGCCGGCCGCTGCGGCGGCGACCTCTGTTGCCTCGTCGCCGCGCTGGTCGGCCGATCCGATCGATTTATCGGCTCTCGACGCCTTCGATGCGGAAGTCGACGTCGACGTGGCCGTTCTGGCCAAGGACCCTTATCGGCTGAAGGAGTCGAAGCTTCGGCTTCGGGTGGATGAGGGAAAGCTTTCGCTCGAGCGGTTTCACGCTAATTTCTCGACCGGAACGGTGACGGTCACCGGGGCACTGGCCGCCGAGCAGCGCAAGGTCGCGGGATCGCTCAATGCGAATCTGGACGGTGTCGACATATCCGACCTCGTGGAGGCGTTGCGCAGTTACCAAGTTCGATTGGGACCGGTCCGGTTCGGCACCAAGATGCGCGGTCCCGTCACCATGACGGCAGCGTTGAGCACGCTTGGCGGCAGCGAGCGCGAGCTCGTGTCCGGACTAACGGGCTCGGGCCGGATTACCGGGCAGTTGCGGGCCGACATGTCGAGCGACACGAGACAAATCAGCGCCGTTGCCGGTCTGGCGGGCTCACTACTGGGCAACAAGGTCAAGGAAATCCGGGGCGTGACCGAGGCGGTCCAGGGGACCGATCTTCTCATATCCGCCTTCGACGGTCCGGCGACGCTGAATGGCGATGTTTCAGTCGAGCGCGGGGTCGTGACGACGCGCAACCTCGTTCTCGTAGGGCGGGGCGGCCGCGCGCTGACAGCCGGAACCGCGAATTTGCCGGGTTGGACGCTCGACAGCGTCACCGACGTCACGCTCGGCCAGGATACCGACCCCTACCTGACCCTGCAGGCGGCGGGCGCGCTGGACGATCCTTATGTCCGGAAGCTGAGCGGCACATTGCTGCGCGGGACGCCGGTTTCCACGCAGCCGCCGCCGTCCGACGGGCTGGTCGCACCGAAAGGCGCCGCGCCGCAGGAGCCGTCCCGGTCGACGCCTCCTGACCAGAAGCCGAAGCCCGAAGACGTGCTCAAGGGTCTACTGAAGGGGCTCAGCCGTTGAGCTGCGATCCGTCTTGCGCGCGTTCGCCAGGTCGGCCTGCAACATCGTCAGGACATAGACGCGAATCGCGCTCGACAGATTGCCATCGCGCTGCTTGTCGATCTCCGTCACGAGCTGATTGACGGTGAAATGCCGCTTGCCGGCGATTTCCTTGAGCGCGTCCCAAAACGCGTTCTCGAGCGAAACGGACGTGCGGTGTCCGGTAATCACGACCGAGCGCTTCTTCATTGCGCCGAGCGGTCCGCCGTCCATATTGCCAGACGACTCGTTGCCGAGTTGTTTTTGGAATTCTTCCCGATTCGAAGATGAGGGCATTTGCGAGAAATCTAAGTTTCCAATGAACGTACAAATATACCGCACTACCGTGACTTCAACGGTGCGCGTTTGCAATATGCATTCACGTATTATTGATACGATATATCCAGATTATCGCCACACGGCATGCGCGAACCCTGCGATCCGGTCCATCGCTTCATTCCAGTTGTCTTGGGCCGTTCGGCCCGATGCGCGGCGCGGCTCGAGGCTATGGTTGCCGTCCGTGAGCCATTGCACGGCGATCGTCGACGGCAATCCGTAGTTGTTAACCTCCTCCAGCGAACCGAATGGATCGCGGGTACCTTGGCCGATGAGCGCGGGCGTCCGCAAAGTCAATAGGTGGGCCGTGCGGAGGCGATCCGGCCGACCTGGGGGATGAAAGGGGTATCCCAGGCAAACGAGGCCCGAAACACCGCTTTCGTCTGCCACCATGCTTGCGATCCTGCCGCCGAGCGATTTTCCCCCGATGACGAGCGGACGCCCGCGGAGACGCCCGACCACTTCCACCCAGCACTGCCGGAGGACAGGTTCGCGATCCGGGGGCCGGCGTCGCCCTGAAGCCGTCATCTCCTGCATATAGGGAAATTCGAAGCGATAGACGGTGATGCCGCGTTCGGCCAGTCCTTCGGCGAAAGCGGCCATGAACGAGGGCGATGGCACCGGGGCCGGATTCCGGGCCTGTTCTAACCAGCTCGATCATCGATCCGAGCCCGCTATGGTTTCCCAATGGTTAACGGCGGCAGGTCCAAAATTGCGGGCAGTACGATGCGCTGTAAAGGAGACGTTAAAGAAATTGGCCTAGAAACCATGCTTCTATCGCGCGAATCCGTTTTTCATGTAGGCCGGTGATATGAGCGAACTAGCACTTGTGGAAGAGCGAGCGGCCGTATTAGCCCGTAACGAAGAGCAGCTTGTGACGATGACCGTCGACGGGCAGCTTTTCGGGCTCCCGATCCTCAGCGTCCAGGATATCGTCGAGACGCACAAGATAACGCAGGTGCCGCGGACTCCGTCCGCCATTTCCGGAATCATGAACCTGCGCGGCCGGATCGTCACGGTGATCAATCTCCGCCGCATTCTGGGCCGCAGCGACGACTCGAACAGCCGTATGGGCGTGACCGTCGAATTCAAGGGCGATCTCTATACGATCCTGGTCGATCAGATCGGCGAGGTGCGCCTGCTGGACCGGTCCGACTTCGAAGCGGCTCCCGCGACGCTCGACACGAAGCTCAAGCAGCTCTGCACCGGCATCTACCGGCTCGACGGCGAGCTTCTGGCCGTGCTCGACGTCAATCAGATCCTGGCGCCGGAGACGATCGCGCAGACGCCGCCGATCCAGTTCTTCGCACGCCGCCCGAAGGAAGCCGCCGATGCGCACGCCGCCGCGCAGAAGGCCCTTCCGGCGCCGGCGAATGAAGAATCCGAGGACAGCGAAGCCGCGGAGCCTGTCGCGCAGACCGCGAAGCAAGGCAAGAATATCTTCCGCAAGCTGAAATCCGCCGCGAATGGGGCGGGTGCGTCGTCCGATCCGGCCCCGGCTGCCGGCGTCGACGAGAAAGCTTCCAAAGGATCGGCGAGCGTCAAGAAAGCGACGCCGCCGCCTTCGAAGGGAACGAGTGAAAAAAGCTCGGCTCCCGCGAAGAAGCCGGAAAGCTCCAGCCCGAAACCTGCAGCCGCCGCAAAGCCGGCGACCAAGACGGGGACCGCAGAACCCGAAAGCGCTGCGCCGAAGGCCAAACCGGCTCCGGCGAGCGCGCCGAAGTATGCCGCGCAGTCGAACGACTTGCTCGAGCTGATCGGCGGCGAGCTGGCGCTGGCGTCCGTGGTGCACGGATTCTACGAGAAGGTGACCGGGGACAAGCGGCTCGCGAGCTATTTCGAAGGCGCCGACATGCAGCGCCAAGGGAAGGCAATGCAGGCCTTCCTCGCCACCGCGCTCAAGAGCAGCAAGTCCGTTGCTGCGCCGGGCCACCAGTGGCTGTCGCCGAAGAAGGGCCTGAACGACGACGCCTTCAACGCCTGCCTCAGCCACTTCGAGGCTGCGCTGCATTCGCGGTCGGTGCCGGAGGGAACGATTTTCCGCGTACTCGCCGTGTTCGAGCGCTATCGCGAGAGCGTGGTCGACTAGGCCGGCCCATCGCTCATCGGCCGCCGGCGCGGGCGCTTTCGGGCCGGCTTCGCCTTTTTGGCGGACAGGGCCGCCGCGAAGGCCTTTTCCGCCCAGCCGCTCATTTCGTCCGGATCTTCGAGCACGCCGGCAGGGACTTCGTAGTATCCCAGCGAGATCGGTTTCGACTTGCCGCGGTAGGTGAACGGCCGCATGCCGTGGCGCTCGAAATCGTCCCGGTTCGCATCGCCCGCCTTGAAGTAGAGCGTGTCGCTTGCGATCAGGCCGAACATCACGTCGTCGCGAAAGATACCCGCCCCGCCGAACATCGGCCGGATCGCCACAGGGCCGAACGGCGCCAGCTGATCCCGCAGAAAGGCCACGAATTCGGCATTGATCGCCATGACGCGGAGCCTGCCCGGACGCTTAAAGGTCTCGGAAGAAATCGTTGCCCTTATCGTCGGTGACGATGAAGGCCGGGAAATCCTCGACCTCGATACGCCAGATTGCCTCCATGCCGAGGTCCTCGTATTCGATGCACTCGACTTTCTTGATGCAGTCGAGTGCGAGGCGCGCGGCCGGCCCGCCGACGGAGCCCAGGTAAAAGCCGCCGTGTTTCTGGCAGGCCTGGCGGACCTGATCCGACCGGTTGCCCTTTGCCAGCATCACCATCGATCCGCCGGCCGACTGGAAGCGGTCGACGAAGGAATCCATGCGCCCGGCCGTGGTCGGGCCGAAAGAGCCCGAGGCATATCCCTTCGGCGTCTTGGCCGGTCCGGCGTAGTAGACGGGGTGGTCCTTGAAATACTGCGGCAGGTCGCCGCCCTCGTCGAGCCGCGCCTGCAGGCGCGCATGCGCCAGATCGCGCGCGACGACGATCGGGCCGTTGAGCGCGAGCCGCGTCTTGACGGGATATTTCGTCAGTGTGGCCAGGATCTCGCGCATCGGACGATTGAGGTCGATGGCGACGACATCGCCTCCCAGGTCTTCTTCCCCGATATCGGGCAGATACTTCGCCGGGTCGGCCTCAAGCTGCTCGAGGAAGATGCCGTCCTTGGTGATCTTGCCGAGAATCTGACGGTCGGCGGAGCAGGACACGCCGAGGCCGATGGGCATGCTGGCTCCGTGGCGCGGCAACCGGATGACGCGGACATCGTGGCAGAAATACTTGCCGCCGAATTGTGCGCCGATGCCCATCTTCTGCGTCAGCCCGAGGATCTGCTGCTCGAGGCCGGTATCGCGGAACGCCTGTCCCTTGTCGCCGCCTTCGGTCGGCAGCGTGTCGTAATACCGGCAGCTCGCGAGCTTGACCGTCTTGAGCGTCATCTCCGCGGATGTGCCGCCAATGACCACCGCGAGGTGATAGGGCGGGCAGGCGGCCGTGCCCAAGGTCCGGATCTTCTCGTCCAGGAAGGCGATGAGCTTCTCCGGATGCAGTGTCGCCGGGGTCGCCTGGAACAGAAAGCTCTTGTTGGCGGAGCCGCCGCCCTTGGCGATGAACAGGAACTTATAGGCGTCGCCGTCGTCGGCATAGATATCGATCTGCGCCGGCAGGTTGCTCCGGGTGTTGGTCTCCAGGAACATGGAAACCGGAGAGACTTGGCTGTAGCGCAGGTTCGTCTCGGTGTAGGTCCGGAACACGCCGGCGGACAGCGCCGCCTCGTCGCCGCCGCCCGTCCACACCCGCTGGCCTTTCTTGCCCATGATGATCGCCGTGCCGGTATCCTGACACATCGGCAGGATACCGCCGGCCGCAATGTTGGCGTTCTTCAGCAAGTCGTAGGCGACGAAGCGGTCGTTCTCGGACGCTTCCGGATCGTCCAGGATCTTGGCGAGCTGCTTGAGGTGGCCCGGGCGCAGCAGATGGCTGACGTCCTTGAAGGCCTCGGCGGCGAGCAGGGACAATGCTTCGGGCTCGACGGTCAGCATGTCCGTTCCGTCGAACTTGGCCGTGCGGACGTGCTTGTCCGTCAGCTTGCGGTAGGGCGTCGCATCCGGGCCCAACGGGAACATGGGGTGGAACTCGAATCTGGGCTCGCTCATGGTCGCCTTTCCTTTCCCGATCGGAACCGGCGGCTAGAGCAAACTGCGTCCAGTCGGACGCAGATAAGTTGCTCTAACTTATTAAGATAGATCAATTTCTCTGCAATCAGGTGAATTCACCCGATTGCAGATTGATCTAGAAACGACGATTTCCGCCGGTCGTCAAGGCCGGCCGCCGCCCACGCGGAGATTGGCTGCCGAGGTGTAGGAAGCCTTCTCGGACAGGAGCCAGCAGATCGCTTCCGCGATCTCTTCCGGCCGGCCGGCGCGGCCCATCGGCAGGCGCGGCGCAAGCTCCGCCACCTTCTCTTCGGGCGGCATGCCGGGAGCGGTGAGACCCGGGCTGACGGTATTTACCCGGATACCATCCTTGGCAACCTCCTGGGCGAGGCCGATCGTCAGGCTGTTCACCGCGCCCTTGGAAGCCGCATAGAGGATGCCCTCGTTGGGCGAACCATTGTTGGCGGAGCCGGACGAAACATTGACGATCGCACCGCCCTTGCCGCCGCGCCGCGTCGACATGCGCTTGACCGCCTCGCGGGCGCAGAGAAAGTACCCGGCCACGTTGACCCGGAGCACGGCCTCGATGTCGGCCGCGGCTAGCATCTCCAGCCGCCCGCGTGGCCCGTGCATGCCGGCATTGTTGACCAGCCCGGTCAGCGGACCGAGGGCGCGGTCCACAGTATCGAACAGCCGAACCACGTCCGCCTCGATCCCGGTATCCGCCTGCACGGCGATGGCCTTGCCGCCGGCGGCTTCGATCGTCGCGACGACCGCCTTCGCCTTGGCCTCCTCCGACCGGTAGGCGACGCAGACCAGATGGCCGTAACCTGCGCAGAGGCGAGCGGTCGCTGCGCCGATGCCGCGGCTCCCGCCGGTCACGATGGTTATGGGCTGCATGTGGAGTTCCTTCCTGTGGTCGCGCTCGCCATCCGCCCGCCCGTCGCTGCGCCGGAAGGACGTCGGCTATTTCTTGCGGAAGGTATCGAGCGGAATGATGTTGTCGTCCTTCGGCGCCGGCTCGCCGGCATCTTCGCCGTCGGGGGCTGCGGCTTCGGCGGGTTGCGCATTGTCCTGGTTTTGTGCGGCCGCTTCGGCCGGCTGGAACTGCAGGGCGAAGTTCACCGACGGATCGGCGAAGGCGTTCACCGCCGCGAACGGGATGATCAGTTTCTGCCGCCGGTCGTTGAAGCTGAGCGTGACCTGGAAACCTTCGTCGCCGACGAGCAGGTCCCAGAACTGGTATTGCAGGACGACGGTCATCTCGACTGGATATTTCGCCCGCAGCTCCTCGGGGATCGTCACTCCGGGGTGGTCGGTGCGGAACGTGAGGTAAAGGTGGTGCGCTCCCGGCAGGCCGTGCGCCGCGACATGCATCAGCGCCTCGCGGACGACGTTCTTGAGCGCCCGCTCGACAAGCTTATCGTATTGCAAGAAATCTTCAGTCATTGCGCTAGCGGGTGTTCTAGCACAACGGAGCGGGCGGTAAAACCAATACCCGGGTCACGAGAGAGGGTGAGAAAGTGGGGGGCTTCTGTTGCCCGGTGCCCCCCGGACCGCGCTTACCTAGGTTTTAATTAGGCAGCGAGGCGGGCTTCGCCCGCAAAGTTATCGTTCGCAATTAGCGAATTGGTCCGATAACGGTGGTACCATGCCGGGCACAAACTAGGTCTTTACCACGCGCGTCGATCCTGTTTCGCCCCCATGAAGCCGGTGCCGTCGAAGGGCCGCCGGCCTTGAATTTGGTGGAGGCGCCGGGTACTGCCCCCGGGTCCGCTGCGCTTATTTCACCAGGCCATTTAGCACCATAGTCGGTTTCCCGACAGAATGAATATAGGGGGCCGCGGACCGATATTAAAGCGCTGATTGGGGCCCATCGCGGCGAATCAGTCGCGGCAGGGCGCTCGACGCTGCGGCGGGGCTGTGCGACTAAGCCCATGATTAACAATAATTAACGAATTTGGCTGGCCCGCGGGCGGGCGGCATACTAAGTCAATGCAGGATGCAGTGCCGGTGACGTGACGCCATGAAGCAATATCTCGACCTGATGCGCCACATCCGCCAAAACGGGGTGCGCAAGACCGACCGGACCGGCACCGGGACGCTCAGCGTCTTCGGCTATCAGAACCGCTATGACCTTGCCGACGGCTTCCCCCTGGTCACCACCAAGAAGCTGCATCTCAAGTCGATCGTCCACGAGCTGCTGTGGTTCCTCAAGGGCGACACCAACATTCGCTACCTGAACGAGCACGGGGTATCGATCTGGGACGAGTGGGCGGACGAGACGGGCGACCTCGGCCCAGTCTACGGCAAGCAGTGGCGCTCCTGGCCGACGCCGGACGGCGGCTCGATCGACCAGATCGACGCGCTGATCAAGCAGATCCGCAGCAACCCGGACTCTCGCCGGCTCATCGTCAGCGCCTGGAACGTCGCCGACGTCGACACCATGGCGCTCCCGCCTTGCCACTGCCTGTTCCAGTTCTACGTCGCGGAGGGGCGGCTCTCCTGCCAGCTCTATCAGCGCAGCGCCGATACCTTCCTCGGCGTGCCGTTCAACATCGCGTCCTATGCCCTGCTGACGTTGATGGTGGCGCATGTCTGCGGGCTGGAGCCGGGCGACTTCGTGCACAGTTTCGGCGACGCGCATCTCTACCTGAACCATCTCGAGCAGGCCGAGCTGCAGCTCCAGCGCGCACCGTACCCGTTGCCGCGGATGGCGCTCAACCCCGATGTGAAGGACATCTTCTCCTTCCGCTACGAAGACTTCGAGCTCACCGGCTACCGCTTTCATCCGCACATCCCTGCGAAGGTCGCGGTTTGACGACACGGCCCGTGCGCATCGCGCTGATCGTCGCGATGGCCGACAACCGGGTTATCGGCGCCGGCGGCGGCCTGCCCTGGCGCATCCCGGCCGACCTCAGGCATTTCAAGGCGCTG
>Ga0299913_10002924_pt1 | contig 13726 bp, 12 predicted proteins | sample RVTome_9_FD_201360 | JGI IMG/M metagenome (GOLD analysis project Ga0299913, IMG submission 201360) | Soil microbial communities from uranium-contaminated site in the Upper Colorado River Basin, Wyoming, United States - RVT155D38 (version 2) ... | reverse complement strand
GCGCCCGGACCTTCTCGACGTCGGTGTCGACGCCGATCACCTCGAAGCCGAGCTCGGCCATGCCGGCGGCGTGGGTGGCACCCAGGTATCCGGTGCCGATGACGGAGATTCGAAGGGACATCGCAGGTTCCTCTCGTCGGGCCTCAGGAGGCGGCGCGCAGGCGCCGGTCGGGGTCGCCGCTGCGCTGGTCGCTGCGCCGGTCGGTCGTGCGGGCACGGTGGCCGACGACGTCTCGGTAGTGCTGGACCAGGGCGTCGAGCACCGCCCGCCAGGAGCGACCCTCGACGCTGCGACGGGCCGCGCGGGCGGTCTGCGCGTGCAGCAGGTCGTCGTGCACGAGCGCGTCGACGAAGGCCGCCATCGCGGCGCCCTCCCCCGGCTCGTAGAGGAAGCCGGCACCGGGGTCGACGACGTCGACGGGGCCACCGGCGTTCGGCGCGACCACGGGGACGCCGGAGGCGAGCGCCTCCTGCGCGGCCTGGCAGTAGGTCTCGTGACGCCCGGTGTGCACGAACACGTCGAGGCTGGCGTACGCCGCGGCCAGCTCCTCGCCGTGGAGGACGCCCAGGAACGCGGCACCGGGCAACAGCCGGCGCAGCTCCGGCGCGGACGGGCCCCCGCCGACGACCACCAGGCGCGTGCCGGGCACGTCCGCGACGTGCGTGAGCAGCTCGAGCTCCTTCTCGGGCGCGAGGCGGCCGACGTACCCGACCAGCTTCTCCCGGTCCGGTGCGAGGCGTGCGCGCAGCGCCTCGTCGCGGCGGTCGGGGCGGAAGAGCTCGAGGTCGACGCCGCGCGGCCACCGCACGAGCCCGGGGACGCCGAGCTCGTCGAGCTGGCGGAGGCTGGCCGTCGAGGGCGCGAGCGTGCGGTCCACGAGGCCGTGGATGCGGCGGGTGAGGGCCGCTGCCGCGCGGGCGCCGCCGGGGACGTCGTACCGCTCGGCGAAGCCCACGAGGTCGGTCTGGTAGACGGCCACCGCGGGGATGTCGAGCTCTCGCGCGGCCCTGGCGGCCTGGTGGCCGAGCGTCGCGGGCGAGGCGATGTGGACGACGTCGGGCCGGAACTCCGCCATCGTCCGCCGGAGGCGGCGCCGGGTCTCCAGGCCGATGCGGAAGTCCGGGTAGAACGGCAGGCTGGTGCCGCGGGCATGGCGCACCGGGAACCCGGCGTACGTCGACGGGCCGGTGGGGGCGACGAGCAGGGCCTCGTGGCCCTCGGCAGCGAGGTGCTCGAGCACCCGGCGCACCGAGTTGGTGACGCCGTTGACCTGGGGCAGGAACGACTCGGTCACGACGAGTACGCGCATCTGCGATTCCTTCCGTCGGGCCCGGCAGGCACCGGGCTCACGTCTCGCAAGGTAGGAAGCCGCCCGCAACGAATCGCGAGTTCGACATGGACGCCGCGTGAATGCGGCCTGACCTCTTGACTTGGTTAGTGACCACTCACAAACTAGGTCCGTGACCCGCCAGCGGTTGAGCGCCGACGAACGACGCGAGCAGGTGCTCGACGCCGCGATGCACGAGTTCGGGCTGGGCGGCTACGACAGCGTCTCGGTCTCGGCGATCGCGGAGCGTGCCGGCGTGTCGCAGCCCTACGTCTTCCGGCTCTTCGGCACGAAGAAGGACCTCTACGTCGCCTGCATCCGGGAGCGGACCCGGGTGATCCGCGAGGCCTTCCGGACCGCGGCGGAGGCGTCCCCCGAGGATCCGCTCGACGCGATGGCTGCCGCCTACCTGGCCCTGCTGGCCGACGACCCGGTCGCCCTGCGCGCCCAGCTCCAGGCGTGGTCGTCGGCGTCCGACCCGGTGATCGGCGAGGCCGCGCGGTCGTCGTACCTCTCGATCTGGCGTGACGTCCACGACCTCACCGGCATCGGCCCGGACCAGGTGCGCGACTTCATGGCGCAGGGCATGCTCCTCACCGTCCTCGCCGTGCTCGACCTCCCCGACCTGTACGCCGACCCGGAGCTGCCGCTGCGCGGCGAACACCCCCAGGAGTGACCCGTGTTCGAGCGCATCGCCTCCCTGACCACCACCCGGCCCTGGCGCGTCCTGGGCCTGACGGTCGTCGGGCTCCTGGTCTCCGTGGTGCTCGGCGCGCCCGTCGCCGGGCTGCTCAACAGCGACAGCGACTCGTTCTCCGACACCTCCTCGGAGAGCGCCCGTGCGACTGAGCTGCTCGAGGACGCCGCCGGCGTGGCGCCCACCCCCGGCATGGTCGTGCTGCTCGACAACGACGTGGACGGGGTCGAGCGGCAGGCCCGTGCGGTGCTCGAGGAGCACCCCGCGGTCGGCCGCGTCGACGGCGGTGCGACGCCCGCCACGACGTCGACCGACGGCTCGCGGTCGTTCCTGGCGGTCACCTTCGCGGCCGACGCCGATGCCGACACGGCGGCCGAGCACCTGAAGGACGAGGTCTCCCGGATCGACGGCGTCGCCGTCGGCGGCGAGATCCCCGCCTACCAGGAGGTCAACGAGAACGTCGAGAGCGACCTGGTGACCGCGGAGCTGATCGCGTTCCCGCTGCTCTTCCTGGTCGCGCTGTGGGTCTTCCGGTCCGCGGTCGCCGCCCTGCTGCCGCTGCTGGTGGGTGGCCTGACGATCGTCTCGTCGCTGCTGGTGCTGCGCGGCGTCAACGAGGGCATCGAGATCTCGATCTTCGCGCTCAACCTGGTCACCGGGCTCGGCCTGGGCCTCGCGATCGACTACTCGCTCTTCCTGGTCTCCCGCTTCCGCGAGGAGATGGCCCGGGTCGGGCCCGGCGCCGAGGCGATCCGCACCACCGTGCTCACCGCCGGCCGCACGGTCCTCTACTCCGCGGTGACCGTCGCGGGCGCGGGCGTCGCGCTGATGGTCTTCCCGCTACGGTTCCTCTACTCCATGGGCATCGGCGTCGTGATCGTCTCCCTGCTCGCGGCGCTGGTGTCGCTGCTCGTGCTGCCGGCGCTCTTCGCCGTGCTGGGCACCCGGATCGACGCCCTGTCGCTCGGTCGCTGGCGGCGCTCCCTGGAGCGCGAGGCCTCCGCCGAGCACGCCGGCTTCTGGTACCGCTGGAGCCGCTTCGTCATGCACCGTCGCTTCGCCACCGCGCTGGTCGGCGCGGTGGTGCTGCTCGCCCTCGGCATCCCGTTCCTGGGCGTCAAGTTCACCGGAGTCGACGCGACCGTCCTGCCCGACGGCAGTGAGGCGAAGGCGGTCGACACGGTCCTCCGCGAGGAGTTCCCGGGCGGTGACGCCTCCCCCGCCTACGTCGCGGTCGAGGCTCCCGAGTCCGCCGGCACCGCCGTGTCGTCGTACGCCGGGGAGGTGCGGGGGCTCGAGCACGTGACCTCGGTGACCCCGCCGGCGTACCTGGGCGACGGTGTCTGGCGGGTCGACGTGCACGCCGACGACCGCCCGCTGGCCGAGTCGACGCTCGACCTCGTGCGCGACCTGCGCGCGCTGGACGGTCCCGACGCATACGTCGGCGGGCAGGCGGCCGACCATCTCGACCAGCTGGCCGCGATCGGCGACTCACTGCTGCCCGGACTCGTGATCCTGGCAGCGCTGACGATGGTGACCCTGTTCCTGCTGACCGGCTCGGTGGTGCTGCCGGTCAAGGCGCTGCTGATGAACCTGCTGACGGTGGCGGCGACGTTCGGGATCCTGGTGCTGGTCTTCCAGCATGGCCGCCTGGAGGGCGCGCTCGACTACACGAGCCAGGGGGCGCTGGAGTCGACGCAGCCGGTGTTCCTCTTCGCGATCGTCTTCGGGTTGTCGACCGACTACGCGGTGTTCCTGCTGACCCGCATCAAGGAGGCACGCGACGCCGGGGTCGGCGAGACCGAGTCGGTCGCACTGGGGCTCCAGCGCACCGGGCGCATCGTGACCGCGGCGGCGCTGCTCTTCGCGATCGCGCTGGGGGCCTTCGCCACCTCGCAGATCGTCTTCATCAAGGAGCTCGGCATCGGGACGGCCCTCGCGGTGCTGATCGACGCGACGCTCGTGCGGGCGCTGCTGGTGCCGTCGCTGATGGCGATGCTCGGACGCTGGAACTGGTGGGCCCCCGGACCGCTGCGCCGGCTGCACGCGCGCATCGGGCTGTCCCACGGCTAGGGGATGGTGACGCCCTCGGGGCCGTCGGTCGACGACGTCGACCCGTCGGGGTCGGTGACCGGAGGCGGGTTCGTCCCCTGCCACTCCAGCGTGAACACGACCGACCCGGACGTCAGGGTGAGCGGGTCCTCGCCGACCGTCAGGGGGGAGGCGAGCACGTCGACCAGCCAGTCGTCCTGCGCCATCAACGGCTTCGGGCAGCCCATCTCGGTGCCACCGAGCCGGCTGAGGGTGAGCCGGTCGCCCTCGAGCCGGTAGTCGCCGAACAGGTGGTTGCAGCCGGCGTTCACGGTCAGGGTCCCGTCCTGGAGCCGGATCCGGATCGTGCTGCCCTCGACGAGCGGTCGCGGTGTGCCGCCGTCGGTGACCTCGGAGACGACGTACCGCCCCTCCGGCAGCGCTGTCCCGTCGTCCGGGCCGGTGCCGGGGTCGCTGCCACCTGTCCCGGGCCCGGTCTCGTCGCCGCAGCCGCCCAGGGTCAGCGGCAGGGCCAGTGCGCCGGCGGCCAGGAGCAGGGGCAGTCGAGTCATGGTGCTTCGACGGTACGCCGCCCGCCTCGGTTCCGGCCGAAGCAGCACACCTGTGTCACCAAGACCGGTCCCTGACGGACCCACCTCCACCCGGGAAGCACACACGTGTGCTGGTCCGGCGCAGGGCTGGTCGTGCGAAAGAGGCTTCTTGGCGGCACAGTTGTGCGGCCAAGGAGGCGAGCGGGCTCAGTCGCCGGTGGCGGCGAGCTGGCCGCAGGCTCCGTCGATGTCGCTGCCGCGAGTGTCGCGCACCGTGGTGGAGATGCCGTGGGCCTCGAGCCGGCGGACGAACTCGCGCTCGTCGGCCGGGTCGGAGGCGGTCCACTTCGACCCCGGCGTGGGGTTGAGCGGGATCAGGTTGACGTGCACCCAGCCACGACCCCGTGCGTTGAGAACGTCGGCCAGCAGGTCCGCGCGCCAGGCCTGGTCGTTGATGCCGCGCATCATCGCGTACTCGATCGAGACCCGGCGGCCGGTCTGCTCGAAGTAGTGGTGGGCCGCGTCGACGGTCTCGTCGACGGAGGACCGGGAGTTGATCGGCACCAGCTCGTTGCGCAGCTCGTCGTCGGGAGCGTGCAGGCTCAGCGCCAGGGTGACCGGGACGCCCTCGGTGGCGAGCTGCCGGATCCGCGGCACCAGGCCCACGGTGGAGACGGTGACGTGACGGGCGCTGAGGCCGAGCCCGGACGGCGCCGGCTCGGTGAGCCGGCGGACCGCGCCGATCACGGCCTTGTAGTTGGCGAGCGGCTCGCCCATGCCCATGAAGACCACGTTGGAGAGCCGGCCGGGGCCGCCCGCGACCTCGCCCTGGGCCATCGACCGGGCACCGACCACGACCTGGTGGACGATCTCGGCGGTGGACATGTTGCGCTGCAGGCCGCCCTGGCCGGTGGCGCAGAACGGACAGGCCATGCCGCACCCGGCCTGCGAGGAGATGCAGATGGTCGCGCGGTCGGCGTACCGCATCAGCACCGACTCGACCAGGGCGCCGTCGAAGAGCTTCCAGAGCGTCTTCAGCGTGGTGCCCTTGTCGGCCTCCATGGTGCGGAGCGGCGTCATCAGGTCGGGCAGCAGCGCCCGGACCAGGTCCTCGCGCTGCGCGGAGGGCAGGTCGGTCATCTCGGCAGGGTCGTGCACCAGCCGGCCGAAGTAGTGGGTCGAGAGCTGCCGCGCCCGGAAGCCGGGCAGGCCCATCTCGGCGAGCAGCTCCTTGCGGCCCGCCTCGTCGAGGTCGGCGAGGTGGCGCGGCGGCTTCTTGCGCCCGCGCGGGGCCTCCATCACCAGGGGCAGGGTCTTCGTCGGCTCGCTCATGACCGGTCCAGTGTCCCACTCCCCCGGGCGGTACGCCGAAATCCCGGCGTCGGTCCGACCACCGTGGACGTGCTAGCCGCCGCGGACGTACGGCCCCGCGAACGGACGCAGGAGGTTGTCGTGCTCGCTCGGCCCCGGAGACCAGGTGGCGATCCACGGACCGGTCCCTTCGGAGGGGTCGAGGACGCCCTGCTCGAGCCAGGTGAAGTCACCGTCGAGCACCCGCCCGGCCACCGTGCGGTCGGTGTCGTCGGCGTTGGACCACAGGCGACCGAAGAGCTCCTCGGTGCGCAGCCGGGACTGCTCGCAGAACGCCGCCGCCAGGTCGAATGCGGCACGGCCCTGCTCCGGGTCCCGGTCACGCAGCATGGCGGCGCGCGAGCACGCCGCGGACATCGCGAAGAGCTCCGCCCCGATGTCGACGATGCGGCCGAGGAAGAGCTGCCGGTACTCCAGCTTCGCCTGCCAGCGCGACATCCCCAGGAAGGTCTGCCGGGCCAGCTTCCGCGAGGACCGTTCGACGTACCTCAGGTGGCGGGCCAGCGGGCCGAACTCCGAGTACGACGTCGGGACGCTGCCCTGTCCCACGACCAGCGTGGGAAGCCAGGTCGCGTAGAAGCCGCTCGCGTGCACCGCGGCCCGGGCCTTCTCCCGCGGGGTGGCGTCGCGCCGGGCCAGGTCCCCCGCCGCGGAGAGGTGGGCGTCGACCGCCTCGCGCGCGACCAGCAGATGCATGATCTCGCTCGACCCCTCGAAGATCCGGTTGATGCGCATGTCGCGCAGGATCTGCTCCGCGGGGACCGCGCGCTCCCCGCGGGCCGCCTTGGACTCGGCGGTCTCGTAGCCGCGGCCGCCCAGGATCTGGACCAGCTCGTCGGCGATCAGCCACGCCATCTCGCTGGACCAGAGCTTGGCCAGCGCGGCCTCGATCCGGATGTCGTTGCGACCGGCGTCGGCCAGCTCGCAGGAGAGGTCCAGCACCGCCTCGAGCGCGAACGTGGTGGCGGCGATGAAGGAGATCTTCCCGGCCACGGCCTCGTGCCTGCCGACGGGACGGCCCCACTGCACCCGCTCGCCGGACCACTCACGGGCGATCTTGAGGGACCACTTGCCGCAGGCGGCGCACAGGGCCGGGAGCGACAGGCGCCCGGTGTTGAGGGTGGTCAACGCGATCTTGAGGCCCTCGCCCTCACGGCCCAGCCGGTCGGCGACCGGCACACGCACCTGGTGGAACCTGGTGACGCCGTTCTCGATGCCCTTGAGCCCCATGAACTGGTTGCGCTGCTCCACCGTCACGCCGTCCGCGGTCATGTCCACGACGAACGCGCTGACGCCTCCCTTCTGGTCGCCGTGGGGCGGCACCTTCGCCATCACCACGGCGAGCTCGGCGACCACGCCGTTGGTCGTCCACAGCTTGACGCCGTCGAGCAGGTACGCCGTCCCGTCGTCGGTCGGGACCGCCGTGCTCGACAGCCGCGCCGGGTCGGAGCCGACGTCTGGCTCGGTGAGCAGGAAGGCGGTGATCGCTCCGGCCGCGCAGCGCGGCAGGTAGCGCTGCTTCTGCTCCTCGGTGCCGAACATCTTGACCGGCTGCGGTACGCCGATGGACTGGTGCGCCGACAGCAGCGCACCGATGCTGGGGTGCACCGACCCCGCGAGCATGAGCGCGCGCCCGTAGTAGACGGTGCTGAGCCCGACGCCGCCGTACTCGACCGGGACCTTCATCCCGAACGCGCCCACCTCGGCGAGCGCGGCGACCGCCTCGTCGGGGATCCGCGCCTCGCGCTCGATCCGGGCCCCGTCGATGCCCTCGCACACCTCGCGCATCCGGGCGAGGAACCCCTCACCGCGCGAGACGTCCTCCGTGCTGCCCTGGGGATGGGGATGGATCAGGCTGAGGTCGAACCGTCCTAGATAGACACCCTTGGCGAAGCTCGGCGCCGTCCAGCGCTCCTCGCGGGCGCTCTCGGCCAGCTCGCGGGCCTCGGTCTCCGTGGCCATGGCGACATCCCTCCGTGGCAGGTGCAGGTTACCGGCCAGTAAACTCCTCCGCCGCCCGGAGGGAAAGACCCCCGGCGGAAATCGAGCGCGGAGAGCCGGGCAGGGTGGGTCAGAAGACCAGGTAGTGCAGCAGCAGCCAGATCGGGGCGATGGTCGCCAGCAGCGAGTCCAGGCGGTCCATCAGGCCGCCGTGGCCGGGCACGATCTGGCTCATGTCCTTGATGCCGAGGTCGCGCTTGATGACCGACTCGACCAGGTCGCCGAGGGTGGCCATCACGACCGCGATCACGCCGAGCAGCACGCCGACCCACCAGTCGCCCTCGAGCAGCCAGACCACGATCGCGGTGCCGGCCGCCACGCAGGAGACCAGCGAGCCGACGAAGCCCTCCCACGACTTCTTCGGCGAGATCACCGGCGCCATCGGGTGCCTGCCGAAGAGCACGCCGGCGGCGTACCCGCCGATGTCGGAGGCGATGGTGACCAGGATGAAGGTGAGGATGCCGAGCACGCCGAAGTCGACCCGGTCGGTCCAGCCGGGGTGGCCCTCCTCGGCGAGCATCAGCGCGACGAACGAGCCGAGGAAGGGCAGGTAGACGAGCGCGAAGACCGAGGCGGTGGCGTTCTGCACGTAGCCGTCGACGCCGCGGCGCAGCAGCCACAGCATGATCACGAGCGCGGTCACGGCGGTCGCGGTGACCAGGGCCTCGGCGCCGGAGAAGTAGGCGACGGCCACCATCACGACGCCGCCCACCATCAGTGGCTGCTCCGGCACGTCGATGCCCTTGGCGAGCAGCCCCTTGCGCAGCTCCCACACCGCGACCACGACGGCTGCGGCGACGATGCCGATGAACGCCGTCTTCCAGAAGGCCAGCGACGCGAAGACCGCGACCAGCAGCACGACGGCGGACAGCACGGCCGCCTTGAGGTCACGGCCGGCGCGGCCGTGGTCCTTCCTGGTCGAGGGCTGTGGAGTCTGGGCGCTCTGGCTGCTCATGCGACGGCTCGGCTCAGACCTCGAGCAGCTCGGCTTCCTTGTGCTTGAGGAGCTCGTCGATCTTGTCGGTGTGCTGCTTGGTGGCGGCGTCGAGCTTCTTCTCAGCACCGGTGACGTCGTCCTTGCCGACCTCGCCGTCCTTCTCGAGCTTCTCGAGCGACTGCTTGGCCTTCTGGCGGACCATGCGCACCGAGACGCGGCCCTCCTCGGCCTTGGTCCTGGCGAGCTTGATGTACTCCTTGCGGCGCTCCTCGGTGAGCTCCGGAAGCACGCAGCGGATGACCTTGCCGTCGTTGGCCGGGTTGATGCCGAGGTCGGAGTCGCGGATCGCCTTCTCGATGTTGGCGAGCGCCCCCTGGTCGAAGGGCTGCACGAGGATGGTGCGCGCGTCCTGCGAGGTGAACGAGGCCAGCTGCTGGATCGGGGTCGGCGTGCCGTAGTACTCCGCGGTCAGCTTGTTGAACATCGACGGGTTGGCCCGACCGGCGCGGATCGTCGCGAACTCCTCGCGGGTCGCCTCGACCGACTTGTCCATCTTGCTGTCGGCCTCGTTCAGGACCTTGGTGATCACGGTGTCTCCTCGACTCGTCTACGTCTTGCTCGTCATCCCGGGCGCAGTGCGGTCCACCGCGGGCCCGTCGGCGTACGGGTCAGGCGGTGACCAGCGTGCCAATCCTCTCACCCTGGACGACCCGCAGGATGTTGCCCTCGGGCTCCATCCCGAAGACGACCATGGGCAGCTTGTTCTCGCCGCAGAGCGCGAAAGCGGTCTGGTCCATGATCCGCAGGCCGCGCTGGATCGCGTCGCCGTACGTCACCTCGTCGAGCTTGGTGGCGCTGGAGTCCCGCTTCGGGTCGGCGGTGTAGACCCCGTCGACGCCGGACTTCGCGACCAGGACGGCGTCGCACCTGCTCTCCAGCGCGCGCTGGACGGCGACCGTGTCGGTGGAGAAGAACGGCATGCCCATGCCCGCGCCGAAGATCACGACGCGACCCTTCTCCATGTGCCGGATCGCGCGGCGCGGCACGTAGGGCTCGGCGACCTGGCCCATCGTGATCGCGGTCTGCACGCGGGTCTCGACGCCCATCTTCTCGAGGAAGTCCTGGAGCGCGAGGCAGTTCATGACGATGCCGAGCATGCCCATGTAGTCGGCACGGACCCGGTCCATGCCCTTCTCCTGGAGCTCGGCGCCGCGGAAGAAGTTGCCGCCGCCGGTCACGACCGCGATCTGCACGCCGGCCTCGACGACGGCGGCGATCTCCTTGGCGAGCTTCTGGACCACGTCGGGGTCCACGCCCACCTTGCCACCGCCGAACACCTCACCCGACAGCTTGAGCAGGACGCGGTTGTACGCCGGCAAGGCGTGCTCCCTTCGACGGAGGCGGGGTCTGGGTATGCGCAACCTACCGCACCGACCGGTCCCGGATCAGCGCGCCTCGGCCGCGATGCGCGCCACGATGTCGTCGTACCACCGCACGTAGTCGCGCCAGGCCGGGCCGCGGGTGGCGTCGATCGCGAGCAGCACCTCGGCGCGACGCAGCGACGGGAGCCCGAAGTTGTCGCTGCCGGTGAGCACCGTCCGGCGACGGGTGCCGTCGCGGCCGGTCCACGCGGCGAGCGTGAGCTTGGCGTGCACGTCGTCGCCGTTGTCGAGCGTGCCGCGGAGCACGCGGACGCCGGCCCGCTCGAGGATGCGACGCGACCGCGGGCCGAGCGTCGTGGCGACCACCGTGACCGTGGCCCCGCGCCGCGCCTTGCCGGCGACGACGCGGGCGATGCGGTCGCCGCGGCGGCCGTACCAGGCGTACATCGCGAAGCGCAGCCGCAGGCCGTCGGCAGGCAGGGCCGCGAGCCGGCGCACCACCGGGTCGGTGCCGAGCCTCCAGCCCGGGAAGAACCAGGCCTCGTCACGGCCCAGGCGGACGTGCAGGCGGCGGGTGGCGTCGCGGTCGACGCCGGCACGGTCGCGGAAGACGCGGTCCATGGTGCGCCAGACCTCGGCGCGGTCGACGAAGGTGTACATGTCGCTGTACTGCTGGAGCGAGCGGTAGGAGATGTTGGCCGAGCCGACCATGACGACCCGCCGGGCGTCGCCGGTGCGGCTGAAGGTCCAGATCTTCTGGTGGGCGGTGGGGCGCCAGCGCGGCGAGAGGTGCAGCCAGGAGCGCTTGCGGCGGTCGGTGCCGATCACCGGCAGCATCCGCTGGACCGCCTTGAACTGTCGCGAGGCCCTGCCGTTGGCGACGACCTGCACATGCACGCCGCGCCGGTGGGCGTCGAGCAGGGCACCGGCGACGGCCTGCACCGAGAACGAGCGGGCGAGGATCCGGATCCGCGCGCCGCGTGGCGTGTGCCGGATGTTGTCGACGAGCCGGCCGATCACCGGGTGGGTCCGCGGGCGGTCGCGGTCGCGCACGGGGACGCCGAGGACGACGCCCTCGCGGACGGCGTACCGCTGGCGCGTCGGCGTACTGCTGGGGCTGGGGGCGCCGGTGCGGCTCGGGGCGGGGCCCGTGGTGCCGCTCGGGGTGCGGCTCGCGGTGGGCGCGGACCGCTCGGGCGCGGCCTCGTCGCCCTCGTCGGGGAGCAGCGAGCAGCCGCTGAGGAGCAGGAGTACGACGACGAGCGCGGCAGGGACCCGCCGGGATGCGCGAACGGCCTCCCCCGCCGAGGAGGCGGAGGAGGCCGTCAGGGTCGTGCTGGCGCTCAGGCGCCGACCTCGAAGCGGACGAAGCGCTTCACGGTGGTGCCGGAGGCGTCCAGGACCTGCTTCACGGTCTTCTTGGACTCGGTGACCGACTCCTGCTCGAGCAGGGTGATCTCCTTGAAGAAGCCGCCGAGGCGGCCCTCGACGATCTTCTGGACGGCAGCCTCGGGCTTGCCCTCCTCGAGCGTCTTCTTCTCGAGCACGTCACGCTCGGCGGCGACGACGTCGGCGGGGACGTCGTCACGGGAGAGGTACTGCGCCTTGAGCGCGGCGACCTGCATCGCGGCGGCGCGGGCGGCGGCCTCGTCGCCCTCGTACTCGACGAGGACGCCGACGGCCGGCGGGAGGTCCGCGGCGCGCTTGTGCAGGTAGACGGCGGTCTGGCCGTCGAAGTACGCGGCCTGGCCGAGCTCGATCTTCTCGCCGATGGTGATCGCGAGCTCCTCGACGACCTCGCCGACGGTCTTGTCGCCGAGCTTGACGGCCTTGAGGGCCTCGGTGTCGGTCGCCTGGGCGGCGTCGGCGGCCTCGGCGATCTGCTGCGCGGAGGCGATGAAGTCGTCGTTCTTGGCGACGAAGTCGGTCTCCGACTTCAGCTCGACCAGCGCGCCACCGGCGTGGGCGACGAGGCCGGCGGAGGTCTCGCGCTCGGCGCCGCGGGCGGCTGCCTTGGCGGCACCCTTGACGCGCAGCAGCTCGACGGCCTTGTCGAAGTCGCCACCGGCCTCGGTGAGCGCCTTCTTGCAGTCCATCATGCCGGCGCCGGTCTGCTCACGGAGCTTCTTGACGTCGGCAGCGGAGAAGTCAGCCATGGTTTGTCTTCCTCGAAGAGTTGGGTTGGGTGCCCGGTCCCCGGGCCAGTGCTGGGCTGATGAGGGGCCGGGTACGTCGTACCCGGCCCCTCACCCGCTGATCAGGACTCGGTGGTCGCCTCGGCGGCCTCGGTCGACTCCGCAGCCTCGGTCGACTCCGCAGCCTCGGTCGCCTCGGCGGCCTTGGGCTCCTCAGCCTTGGGCGCCTCAACCTCGGGCGCCTCGGTCTTGGGCGCCTCAGCGGCCTCGGTGCCCTCGCTCGAGGCACCGGTGGCCTCGGCGGCGGGGGTCTCCGCAGCGGCGTCGCCGGTCGCCTCGGCGGCGGTCTTGGCGGCGTCGCCCTGGAGGAGCTCGCGCTCCCACTCGGCCAGCGGCTCCTCGGCGCCGACGGCCTCGCCGCCGGTCGCCTTCGCGCCGGAGCGGGCGATGAGGCCCTCGGCGACGGCGTCAGCCACGACGCGGGTGAGCAGGCCGACCGCGCGGATGGCGTCGTCGTTGCCCGGGATCGGGTAGTCGACCTCGTCGGGGTCGCAGTTGGTGTCGAGGATGCCGATCACGGGGATCTTGAGCTTGCGGGCCTCCTCGACGGCGAGGTGCTCCTTCTTGGTGTCCACGATCCACACCGCGGCGGGCGTGCGGGACATCTCGCGGATGCCGCCCAGGGTCTTGTCGAGCTTGTCGCGCTCCCGCTTCATGTGCAGGAGCTCCTTCTTGGTGCGGCCCGAGCCGGCGACGTCGTCGAAGTTGACCTCGTCGAGCTCCTTGAGGCGGTTGATCCGCTGGTGCACCGTCTGGAAGTTGGTGAGCATGCCGCCGAGCCAGCGCTGGTTGACGTAGGGCATGCCGACGCGGGTGGCCTGCTCGGCGATGGCCTCCTGGGCCTGCTTCTTGGTGCCGACGAACATGATCGTCCCGCCCTTGGCCACGGTCTCCTTGATGAAGGCGTAGCTGCGGTCGATGTAGGCCAGCGACTGCTGCAGGTCGATGATGTAGATGCCGTTGCGCTCGGTCATGATGAAGCGCTTCATCTTCGGGTTCCAGCGACGCGTCTGGTGTCCGAAGTGGACGCCGCTCTCGAGGAGCTGGCGCATGGTCACGACTGCCATGGTGTCTCTTCCTGTTGTGGCCGGCTCCCCGCTGGCGGCCGCCTTGGCCCGGCGTACGACATGTGTCGCGCGCGGGAGGCGACCCGGGTGGCCGGGCCGTGTGGTTTTCAGTTGCTGCCCCGGCTGGTGCCGGCGGCCCTGACGCCCGCGCGCGACCCGATCCACC
>Ga0299913_10002923_pt1 | contig 13726 bp, 12 predicted proteins | sample RVTome_9_FD_201360 | JGI IMG/M metagenome (GOLD analysis project Ga0299913, IMG submission 201360) | Soil microbial communities from uranium-contaminated site in the Upper Colorado River Basin, Wyoming, United States - RVT155D38 (version 2) ... | reverse complement strand
GCGTGGCGATCAACGACAAGCACTGCGAGGTCATCGTGCGCCAGATGATGCGCTCGGTGAAGATCGACGAGGTCGGCGACACCGAGTTCCTCGTCGACGAGCAGGTCGACCGCTTCCGCTTCCACGGGGAGAACGAGCGGGTGATCGCCGCCGGCGGCCAGCCCGCGGTGGGCCGGCCGCTGCTCTTGGGCATCACCAAGGCGTCGCTGTCGACCGACTCGTTCATCTCGGCGGCCTCCTTCCAGGAGACGACGCGGGTCCTGACCGAGGCCTCGATCAACGGCGCGGTCGACTACCTGCGGGGCTTGAAGGAGAACGTCATCGTCGGCCGCCTGATCCCGGCCGGCACCGGCATGGACTACTACCACGACTTCCACCTCGCCGAAGCCGAGCTCCCCTCCGCGCTGGAGGAGGAGGACGAGCTCTTCTTCGACTTCGGCGACGAGGACATCCGTACCCTGCCGCAGGAGGTCGAGAGCGAGTGACCGCGGGCGCACCGGTGGAATCGCCTCCCGCCGCCCGTCTGTTCTCTTCTTCAGCCACGGATTCCCGGACCCCTCCCATGCGCCTCCGCTTCGCCGCCTCCGCCCTCCTCGCCCTCGTCGCCGCGGCCCCTGGAGCCTGCACCGCGGCACCGGCCGACGGCGGCCGCGACGGCGTTCCCGCCGGCGAGCCGTCTCCCGTGGACGGGGGTGAGGCGGTTCCCGCGCCCGGCGGGGAGGACACCCCCCCGCCGCCCGCCGGACCCACCGACGTCGCCGAGGCCCGACCGATGAACGACCCGACCGTTCTCCTCGTCGCCACCGCCCGCGGCCCGGTGCCGATCGGCGGTCCGCGGACGCTGGTCGCGCTCGAGGCCGCGGCCGGCGCCGAGCGTGCGGCCGCCGACCTCGCCGCCGGCCGACCGCCGGACGGCGAGCCGGCGCTCCTCGTCCACGACCTGCGGGCCGAGGCGCCGCCGGGCGTGCTGTTCGACCTCTACCTCGTCGGCGGCGAGGGCGAGCCCCCCGGCCACGGGGACCCCCGTCATCTCGGCTCGATCAACTTCTACGGGGCGGACCCGGTGCGCCCCGGCTTCCAGCGCTTCGAGCTCGCCGCCGCGCTGGCCGAGCTGCGCCGCCGCGGCGAGCTCTCCGGCGACGGCCTCCCGTCGCTCCTCCTCGTCCCCCAGGGCGGCGTCGAGACCGGCTCCGCCCCCGCCCTCGGCCGGGTCGAGCTGGTCGTTGATCGGTAGGTCCCCGGGCGGTCCGCCGCCGGGCGGCGCACTCGTCCCGCCGTCCGGCGGTAACGAATCGGCCGCTCGCGGCACCTTAGAGTCAAGGGTGTACGTGTTTCCGGTCGCGTGGTGCGGCCCGGGCTTCCCCGTTCCCGGAACGGGAGGAGGAGAGATATGTCCAAGCTGACTCGACGTTCGTTCGTCGCCGGCGCCACGGCGATCCCGTTCGCGGTGTGGCTGGCCAACTGCGGGGGCTACGGCAACGGGGACGGCGGTGACGGCGACGGTGGCAACGGCGACGGTGGCAACGGCGACACGCCCCAGCCGCAGGGCAAGGTGCGCTACGACGCGCGGAGCCCCCAGGGCCAGGCGATGCTCGCGGTCTACGCCCAGGCTGTCGGGCAGATGCAGACCGCGATCGCCGAGGGCTCGCCGACGAGCTGGGTCTTCCAGTGGTACACCCACAACGTGCGGGGCGACCGGACGAAGGCGGGCGAGCTGAACCGCATCTACCCGAGCCCGAGCCCCGACCGCGACCTCGCGAACGAGATGTGGAACACCTGCGAGGCCCACGGCAAGCCCGTCGAGGACTACTTCCTGCCCTGGCACCGGATGTACGTCTACTTCTTCGAGACGATCATCCGCCAGGTGAGCGGCAACGCCGACTTCACCCTGCCGTACTGGAACTACTCGACCCAGGACATGGCGGTCCGCGGCGTCATCCCGCCGGAGTTCGGGCAGAGCGGCTCGGCGCTGTTCGTCGGCAAGCGCAACGCCGGCGTCAACGCCGGCGATCCGATCCAGGGCTCGAACCAGGGCATCCTCTCGCTGTCATCGCTCGCCGAGTGCACCTACAGCCCGGCCGGGGCGGCCGCCGGCTTCAACCAGGCGCTCGACTTCGGCCTCCACGGCAACATCCACGTCCGGACCGGCAACCCGCAGAACATGGGCTCGGTGCCGTGGGCGGCGGGCGACCCGGTCTTCTGGGCCCACCACTGCCAGATCGACCGCCTGTGGGCGAGCTGGAGCGCCGCCGGCCGGGCCAACCCGACCGCCCCGAGCTGGCTCGACAAGACCTTCGTCTTCGCCGACGCCAACGGCCAGCGGGTGGAGGCCAAGATCAGCGACTTCGTCGACATCGCGACCCTCGGCTACTCCTACGACGCCCTCGAGCCGGTGCCGCCCTGCCCCGAGGCCGACGCCTTCGCCGAGCCCCAGCCGCAGGTGCGCGCCGCGGCCGACGACGTCCAGCTCGGCACCCGGCCGGTCCGCCTCCCGCTGCGCGACGGCGGCGGCGCGGCCGCGTTTGCCGAAGAGGTCCCGGAAGGGCTGCGGACCTACGTCAAGATCGACGACCTCGCCGCTCAGGCCCAGCCGGGCGTGGTCTACAACGTCTACCTCGGCCTGCCCGAGGGCGCCGACCCGGCCGAGAGCGACCGCCACCTGGTCGGCACGATCAACTTCTTTGGCGCGGTGCCGCACGGCGACGAAGGCCACGGCGCCCACGCCGAGGCGATGGCCGAGCGCTTCGTCAGCTTCGACGTCACCGAGGTCGCCCGCCAGCTCGGCGACGACGCCGCGCCCAGCGTCACCATCGCCCCGGTCGGCCAGCCCGCCGCCGAGGCGAGGCCGGTCCTCGGCCGGGTGTCGCTGGTCGACCAGTAGAGGCTCGACGCGCCGCCGCCGCCGGGAGGCCGGGCGGCGGTGGCCTCGGACCGAGCGACGGGGGCGGCCGCCCTTCGTCCGTCTTCCCGGTCAGGCCTCGCAGACCTCGCCGAGGGCCACCCGCGCAGCGCCTACGGGCAGGCGACGGTCACGATCGAGTCGCTGCCCTCGACCGGGTCGCCGCCGAAGGTCTCGGCGGTGAGGCTGGCCGACGTGTCGCCGCACTGGATGCCGGTCGCCCGGGTGCGGAAGTGGAGCAGCAGGTCGAGGTCGCCGTCGTCATCCACGTCCTCGACGTGGCCCGTCGCGTGGGCGATCGGCGCCGCGGCCGGGCCGAAGCGGGCGGTCGCCGGGTCGATCGTCGTGGCGTCGAAGGTGTCGGTGGTCAGCACGGCGACCGGGATGACGCCCCGGCTCGCCGGGTTCACCGGGTTCGGGACGCCGTCCGGCTTGACGTCGACCACGACCTCGATCACCGGCGGCGGGGGTGGCGTCGGGTCGAACTCGAGGAAGTTGTAGTTCTTCCCGGCCGGCAGCAGCGGATCGGCGACGAGCGATCCGTCGGCCAGCGCCAGGGTGAACACCCGGTTCACGTCCGTCTCGGCCTGGTAGTGGCCGACGAAGTGGAACGAGTCGCCGGGGTCGACCGCCGAGACCCCGCTCCCGACCAGGCAGCAGCCCGCGATGCCGGTGCCGACCGGGGTCAACGCGCCGGTCGCGGTGTCGATCTCGACGAGCCGCTCGGTCGTCGTCGCGTGCTCGAAGACCACCGCGTAGAGGGTGGCCGAGACCGAGTCGTAGCCGAGGAAGTTGTGGTTGAAGCCGGCGGGCAGGACCGGGTCGGCGAGGACGGCGCCGGTCGCCAGGTCGAGCGAGAAGATTCGGGAGCCGAGCGCGTCGGACATCCGGGAGCCGATGAAGTGGAAGGCGCCGCCCGGGGACAGCGACGAGACGCCGCCCGGCACGCCGCAGCAGTCGGCGATCGGCGCGCCCACCGGGGTCAGCGCGCCGGTCGCCGGGTCGAGGGTGGCGAGCAGCTCGCTCCCGGCGGCGGTGTCGTGCACCACCGTGTAGAGCGTGCCCGAGGCCGGGTCGTGGGCGAGGAAGTTGTAGTTGAACCCGGCGGGCAGGATCGGGCTCGAGACCAGCGTGCCGGTCCCGAGATCGAAGGCGTACAGGTGGTTCACGGTCGACGGCTCGGCGATCGTCCGGCCGACGAAGTAGAAGACGTCGCCCGCCGCATCGAGCGCCGAGACCCCGCTCGACACGAAGCAGCAGTCGGCGATGCCGGACCCGAGCGGGGTCAGGGCGCCGGTGAGCGGGTCCACCTCGAACAGCGATTCGACGTCGGTCGCGTGGTCGAAGGCCACGCCGTACAACGTGTCGTCCGCGGCCCGTACCGTCCCGGCCGCCAGCACCACCGCTGCCACCAGCACCACCACCGTCCAGACTTGCCGTCGCATGGGGATCTCCTCCGGCGAGAGCCGGTGAATCTCGGCGCATCCTATATCCGGAATTACCATGCCGGGAGGCGGCGTGCGCGCCGGTGACCGCCGAAGGTGACGTGGACACAAATTCTGTCCAGTGGTACCCTGGGGTCGATGAAGACCGTGGGCGCCACCGAGTTCAAGCAGAAGTGCCTCTCGATCCTCGACCGGGTGGGTCCGGAGGGCGTGGTGATCACCAAGCACGGCCGGCCGGTCGCGAAGCTCGTGCCCGTCGAGGCCGAATCGGCGGCGCTGATCGGGAGCCTGGCGGGGAAGATCCGCATCCACGGCGACCTGCTGTCGACCGGCCTGGAGTGGGATGCTGAATCTTGACACCCACGTCCTGGTCCACGCCCTCGATGGCAAGCTGACGGCGCGCGAGCGCGAGATCCTGTCCGCGGACACCTGGAGCATCTCCGGCATCGTCCTCTGGGAGATCTCCAAGCTCGTCCAGCTCGGGAAGCTCGAGATGGACCTCGACGACCCGGACGTCGTCCGCACCCTCTCGAAGGTCCACACCTGGCCCCTGACCCTCGAGGTGTGCCGCGCGATCCACGACCTCGACTTCCGCAGCGACCCGGCCGACGAGCTGATCGCCGCGACGAGCGTCGTCCACCGAGTGCCGCTGGTCACCCGCGACCGGACGATCCGAGGCTCGAAGCTCGTGCCTTTGGCCGGTTAGGTCCTCCCACGACGGCCGCGCCGGGTCAGCCCGGATCGGGCGGGGTCTCCTGCGGCCAGCGCACGGCGTCGAGCTCGAAGGCGACCGGGCCGACGTCCATCGACAGATGGAGCCCGTCCGGAGTGCGTTCGACCGGGGCGAAGACGATCCCGAGCGGCGTGACGACGACGAGGCCGCCGCCTCCGCCGGCGTGCTGCCACCCGAGGACGGGCAGGGTGAGGGTGAGCGGGTAGCTCTGGGCGAGCAGTCTCTCGACGACGGGCGGCGGCACCGACATCGCGCCGCGTAGCGACCGCCGGTCCTCGATGAGCGAGAGCCAGCCGTCGACGTCGAGCGTCTCGCCCTGCGTCGTGGCGCGGCCGCGCCAGGCGTAGGCGCTCGCTCCGGGCGGCTCGGGCCCGCTCTCCGCGGCTGCGAGGAACGGCTCCGCGACCAGCTGCAGCGTGGATTCGACGAGAGGAGGAGCGCCGCTCATGTTCGTGACGATCGCCGCCACCAGGCCCTCCTCGGGGTAGAGGACGATCGACGACCGCGCACCGCTCATCGAGCCGGAATGGTGATAGATCGGCCGTCCCCGCCAGTCCCGGCCGATCCGCCAGCCGACGCCCACCCCGGTGCCCACCCCGGCACCGTCCGACTGCGGCACGAAGATCTGGGCCAGAGTCGCCTCCGAGAGATATCCGGGGCGGAGGTGCGCGAGGCCGAACCGGACCAGATCCTCGGCCGACGTGAGCAACCCGCCGCCGGGCCACTTGTAGCTCGGGTCGTCCGGGGAAGGGCGCGCGGCCTCCCCGCGGTCGACCTGCTGGTAGAGCGCCGCACGGTGAGGGACCACCCGCTCGACGACGTCGCCGCCCGAGTCCGTCATCCCGAGCGGGCCGAACACCCGGTCTTCCATGATGGTAAGGAAGTCCTTGCCCGTCACGCGCTCCATGACCGCACCCAGCAGCGTGTAGCCGAAGGTCGAGTAGCGGTACTCGGTTCCCGGCTCGGCGATCAGCGGATCGTCGACGAAGATCTCGAGTGCGTCGGCGAGCGACTCGAAGCTGCGCCGGTCGATCCCGTCCGGGCCGAAGTCCTTTCGCTCGTAGTGGCGGATCCCTCCGAGGTGTCCGGCCAGCTGGCGGAGGGTGATCCGCCCGACGGCGGCGGGAAGCTCTGGCAGCCAGCGCGCGACCGGGGCGTCGAGGTCGAGCACCCCGTCGTCGACCAGCCGTGCCAGCGCCGCCACCGTCAGGACCTTCGACACGCTCGCCGCCCGGAACCGCGTGTCCGTCGTCACCGGGGCGCGGGTCTCCAGATCCGCCAGACCGAAGCCTTCCGACCAGATCGTCCGCCCGTCCCGGCCGACGGCCACCGCGAGCCCGGGGATCTCCGCGGTCCGCCGCAAGGCCTCGACCCGGGCGCGGGCCGACTCGCGGGAGCTCTCGAGGGCCGGCGTGCCCGCCGCGGTGCGGCCGCCGCCGACGACGGCGACGAAGATCAGGCTGGACAGGATGAAGCTCAGGGCGCGTCGCGCTCTCATCTCGGCTCTCCTCGCGGCGGTGTCGGTGAATCTCCTCGAGCGGCGGCTGCCGGGGCCGCCGGGACGGCCCTCGCCTGCTACTTACGTAACAGGAACGCGCGGAGTTCTCGAGCTGCGTTGGGTTCGTCGGCGGATGCGCCCGGCCTCAGCCGCGTCTGCCGTACCGGTTTCGTGGACCGGGTGCCGCCGGTCACCCGATCTCGGCCGCGCTGGGGGCGGTGGACGGCGGGTGCGCTTGATACGCTCGGCGGGACCGGTCGAGTCGACCGGCCGCCGTCAGCGATGAACCGCGAGACCGCCACATCCGCCGCCTGGGGCGCCGGCACGACGCTCGGCCTCGGGCTGCTCATCGTCGCCGGCTCGCGGAACCTCGCGCACTTCGACGCGGCGCTCGTCGCCTACACCTTCTCGGTGCTGTTCGCCACCTTCGGCCTGACGTACCGGTACGCGATGTGGCTCCAGCGCCCGCCGACGGCACTCTACTGGCGGCGCGGCTGGCAGGCCTTCACCCGGCGCGGGTGGAGGTGGCGCAACGCCGGCGCCTGGGTGCGGCGGTTCGGTTCGGAGGTGCTCGCCAACCGGTTCATCCTGCGCCGCGGGCGGCTTCGCGGTGTGGCCCACCTGCTGATCATGTGGGGCTGCGTGATCGCGGTCGCGATCACCTTCCCGCTGGTCTTCGGCTGGCTGTACTTCCGGCCGGTGCCGGAGGACCTGGCCCTGTACGAGGCCGTGGTCTTCGGCTTCCCGGCCTTCCGCTTCCCGCACGCCTCGGCGCTCGGCTTCTTCCTGTTCCACGGGCTCGTCGGGTCGTCGCTGCTGGTGATCGCCGGAGTGATGCTCGCGATGCGGCGCCGGATGCGGGAGCAGGGCGCGGCTGCGGTGCAGCGGTTCGTCGAGGACTTCATGCCGCTGATCCTCCTCTTCGCGGTGAGCCTGACCGGGCTGATGCTGACGGCGAGCTACACCTGGATGAAGGGGTACGCCTACACCTTCATCGCGATCCTGCACGCGATCACGGTGATCGGCACCTTCCTCTGGCTGCCGTTCGGCAAGCTCTTCCACGTCTTCCAGCGGCCGGCGCAGCTCGGCGTCGGCTTCTACAAGGACGTCGGCCGGGCCGAGGAGCCGGCCCTCTGCCGCCGCTGCGGGCACCCGTTCTCTTCCCGGATGCACGTCGAGGACCTGATCGAGGTCGAGCGGCGGCTCGGCTACCGCTACGAGGTGGACGACCCAGCGGTCGAGCACTACCAGTGGATCTGCCCGCCCTGCCGCCGTGCCTCGTTCGTGGCGGCCCAGGGCGCCCTGTGGCGGCCGCGGCGGGGCGGCGGCGAGCCCCTCCCCGCGGGGGCCGGCCGCCTCCCGATGCCCGTCTACGCCAACCGCGGCGAGGGCGAGGGTCCCTTGGGGCCCGAGGACGCGGAGAACTTCCACCCGTAGAGTCGGACGAACCGGGAACGACAGATGGCCGATACGCAGACCCCCCCCTCCCTGGACCTCGAAGCGATCCGCCGCTTCGGCCCCTACCGCGCCTACGCGGACGAGGTCCGGGTCGACACCGGCGTCCAGCCCGAGCGCCTGGTCAAGACCCACTGCTGCTTCTGCGGTCAGCAGTGCGGGATGCAGCTCAAGGTGAGGGGGAACGCGATCACCGGCATCGAGCCGTGGTACGAGTTCCCCTTCAACGCCGGGATGATGTGCCCGAAGGGGGTCAAGCGCTACCTCCAGCAGGGCCACCCCGACCGGCTGCTCCACGCCTACCGGAAGGACCCGGCGGCCTCCGGCGGCTTCCGCGAGCTGCCGTACGGCGAGGCGATCCGGCGGGTGGCCGACGAGATCTCCCGCATCCAGGAGGCCCACGGCAACGACGCCTTCGCGGTGCTCTCGGGGGCGAGCCTGACCACCGAGAAGACCTACCTGATGGGCAAGTTCGCGCACATGTGCCTGCGGACCTCGAACATCGACTACAACGGCCGGCTGTGCATGGTCAGCGCGGCCGCCGGGAACAAGCAGGCGTTCGGGATCGACCGGGCGGCGAACCCGTGGTCCGACATCCTGGGGGCGGAGGTGGTATGGATCAGCGGGGCGAACGTCGCCGAGTGCGCCCCGATCACCACGAACTACGTCTGGCAGGCGCGGGAGCACGGCGCGAAGGTGATCGTGGTCGATCCGCGGATCACCCCGCTGGCGCGCACCTGCGACCTGTTCCTCCCGGTGAAGCCCGGCCGCGACGCCGCGCTCTTCAACGGCGTCCTCCACCTGATGATCGAGAACGGCTGGGTCGACCGCGAGTTCGTCGAGCGCCACACGGTCGGCTTCGATGCGGCGGCCGAGGAGGCGAGCGCCTGGACGCCGCGCCGGACCGCCGAGGTGACCGGGATCGCCGAGGCGAGGATCCGGCAGGCCGCCGAGTGGTGGGGGACGGCGAAGTCGAGCTTCCTGCTCCACGCGCGAGGGCTCGAGCACCACAGCAGCGGCGTCCTCAACGTGCTCTCCGCGATCAACGTCGTCCTCGCCTCGGGCCGCATCGGCCGCGAGGCGTGCGGGTACGCGACGATCACCGGCCAGGGCAACGGCCAGGGGGGGCGCGAGCACGGCCAGAAGGCCGACCAGCTCCCCGGCGCCCGCGACCTCGGGAACCCGGAGCACCGGGCCTACGTCGCCGGCGTCTGGGGTATCGAGCCGGAGGAGCTGCCGCAGCCCGGGGTCGACGCCTACGAGATCGTCCGCAAGATCGACCGCGGGGAGATCAAGGGCCTGCTCTCGATCTGCTTCAACCCGGTCGTCTCGCTCCCCGACAACAACTTCGTCCGCCGGGCGCTCGAGAAGCTCGAGTTCTTCGTCGCCATCGACTTCTTCCTCAGCGAGACCGCCCGCTACGCCCACGTCGTGCTGCCGGGCTCGCTCCACGAGGAGGACGAGGGAACGGTCACCCAGGTCGAGGGGCGCATCGTCAAGGTCAACCGCGCCGTCGACCCCCCGGGCGAGGCGCGGCAGGACTGGCGGATCGTCCAGGACGTCGCCCGCGCCCTCGGGCGGGAGCGCGGCCTGACCTTCGCCGGGCCGCGGGAGATCTTCGAGGAGCTGCGCGTCGCCTCGAAGGGGCACGTCGCCGACTACTCCGGGGTGACCTGGGAGCGGGTCGAACAGAGCCACGGGGTCTTCTGGCCCTGTCCGGAGGAGACACCCGAGGGCGTGCCCGCACCCGGCCCCCAGGGGACGCCGCGCCTCTTCGAGCCCGGATCGTGGAACCCGATCGCGCGGGGCGCCGGTCCGTTCTACTTCCCCGACGGAAGGGCCCGCTTCCACCCGACCCCGTACCGAGGACCCGCCGAGGACGTCGACGGGGAGTACCCGGTGATCCTGACGACGGGCCGCGTGGTCAGCCAGTTCCTCTCCGGCAACCAGACCCGGCGGATCGGCCCGCTGGTCGACCAGTACCCGGAGCCGCGGCTCGAGATCCACCCGCGCCTCGCCGCGCGCCTCGGCGTCGCGGACGGCGACTGGGTCACCGCGGAGAGCCGGCGCGGCGACTGCACCCTGCGGGCCTCGGTGGTGACGACGATCCGCCCCGACACGGTGTTCATCCCCTACCACTGGGGCGGGCGCAAGAGCGCCAACCAGCTGACGATCTCGGCGCAGGACCCGACGTCGAAGATTCCCGAGTACAAGGTGTGCGCGGTGCGCGTCCGCAAGGCGGCCGGGCCGCCGGAGTACGCCGACGCGCTCGAGCCGCAACAGTAGGGAGACGCCGTGACCGCCGCGCCCCAGCGAGAGTTCTTCATCGACCCGGGCCGTTGCATCGGCTGTCAGGCGTGCGTCCAGGCGTGCACCGAGTGCGACACCCACCGGGGCGTGTCGATGATCCAGCTCGACTTCGTCGACCGGGGGCGCTCGACCCAGACCGCGCCGGTCGTCTGCATGCACTGCGACTCGCCGACCTGCGCCGAGGTCTGTCCGGCGGACGCGATCAAGCGCACCGAGGACGGCGTGGTCCAGACCGCGCGGAAGCCGAGGTGCATCGCGTGCAACAACTGCGTCCTCGCCTGCCCGTTCGGGGTGCCCAAGATGCACACCGAGATGCACCTGATGATGAAGTGCGACATGTGCTACGACCGCACGTCGGTCGGCCTCAAGCCGATGTGCGCTTCGGTCTGCCCGAGCCAGGCGCTGGCGTTCACCACCCGGGAGGAGATGGCGCTGCTCCGGCCGAGCGCCCGGCCGGTGAACACCTTCCGGTTCGGGCACCAGACGATCCGCACCAAGGTCGCCACCCTGGTCCCGAGGGAGGTACCCGAGGAGATCGTCGACGTGACCGCGGCGACGTTCGACCCGACGATCGGGCACGAGATGCTCGACGACGTCTTCCTCGATGGCGACGAGGCGGGGGTGTCGTCGTGAGCCGGCCCGCAGCGCCGGGCGACGCCGACGCCGGCCCGACGGTCGCCCCCGACGGTCGCGTGCTCGCCGAGCAGCCCAAGTGGCGGCGGGACTTTCCGATCGACTGGCCGCGCGACGAGTACGTCTCGCGGCGGGACCTCGTGAAGTTCATCGTCCTGACCAGCGGCGCCTTCGCGGCGGGCCAGCTCTGGATCGTGCTCAAGTCGCTCGTCCGGCGCCGGCCCGGGGCGAGCCCTGCCGTCCCGATCGCCCGGCTCGACGAGCTCCCCGTGGGAGGGGCGCGGAGCTTCACCTACCCCGAGGGAGGCACTCCACGCCTGCTGGTCCGCCTCGGAGAGCGGAGGTTCGTCGCGTACGACCAGCAGTGCACGCACCTGCTCTGCCCGGTGGTCCCGGTCGTCGAGGCGGGTCGCCTCCACTGCCCGTGCCACGACGGCTGGTTCGACCTCGAGACGGGCGGCGTGATCTCGGGGCCGCCGCAGCGCCCGCTTCCCAGGGTGCTGCTCGAGGTGCGGGGCGGGACCGTCTGGGCCACCGGGGTCGAGGCGGAGGCCGCGTCGTGAGCCGGCCGCCGCGCTTCGCCGGGGGGCAGCGGATGACGATCGTCAACGGCATCCTGGTCTTCGTCGTCCTGATCGTCGTCCTCCAGCTCTGGCTGCTGACCGCGACGATGAACGCCTTCCTCGGTGGCGACGCGGCGGTCGCCGTCCCGGCCGCCCTGGTCAGCCTCGGTTGCCTGGGCCTCAACCTCGGGCTGCTCCGGTACCTGTACCGGCTCGAGTGACCGCGCCCGGCCGCCCCGTCCACCCTCCGTCGTCTCCTCAGGGAGGATCCATGACCTCGCCCAAGGGCACGCCGAACCGGGCCCTGTTCGCCGCCACCCTCGGCTTCTTCGTCGGCTTCGCGTCGGTCGCCCTCTTCGGCCCGACGGCGGTCCGCTTCCGGGAGGCGATGGGGCTCTCCCCGGTCGCGGTCGCTTTCCTCGTCGCCATGCCCGCGCTGTCGGGGTCGCTGCTCCGCATCCCGTTCGCGGCGTGGGTCGACGTCACCGGGGGCCGCAAGCCGTTCCTCGTCCTGCTCGGGGCCGCCCTCGCCGGCATGGCCGGCCTGACCGCCGTCGTCGCGTTCCTCTACCCGGAGCGCCTGGTCGCCGGAACCTATTCGCTGCTCCTGGTGCTCGCGCTGCTCTGCGGGTGCGGCATCGCGACGTTCTCGGTCGGCGTCGGGCAGGTCTCCTACTGGTTTCCGCAGGCGCGGCAGGGATCGGCGCTGGCGATCTTCGCCGGGTTCGGCAACCTGGCGCCCGGCATCTTCTCGTTCCTGATCCCGCTGGCCCTCGGAGCGATCGGGCTGTCCGGCTCCTACGTCGCGTGGCTCGTCTTTCTCGCGGTCGGCACGGCGCTCTATGCCGCGCTGGGCCGAAACGCCTGGTGGTTCCAGCTCCGCGCCCGCGGCGTCGACGCGGCGACCGCTCGGCGGGACGCCGCGGCGCAGGGGCAGGAGCTCTTCCCGGCGGCCAGCCTCGTCGAGAGCCTGCGGACCTCGATCCGGGTGTGGCGGACCTGGGCGCTCGTCGTCGTCTACTTCACCACCTTCGGCGGGTTCATCGCCCTGACGGCCTGGCTGCCGACGTACTGGACGGAGTTCCACGGCGTGTCGCTGCTGCTCGCCGGCGGCCTGACCGCCCTGTACTCGCTCCTCTCGTCGCTGGTCCGGGTGGTCGGCGGGATGCTCTCCGACTTCCTCCAGGAGGGCGGCGAGAACACGGCGATCCTCTTCCTCTTCGTGAGCCTGTCCGGCGCGTTGGTGATGACGGTGGCGAGCGACTTCGAGCTCGCGGTCCCGGGCATCGTCCTGCTCGCCGTCGGCATGGGCTTCACCAACGCCGCGGTGTTCAAGATCGTGCCCCAGGCGGTGCCGCGGGCGGTCGGCGGGGCGGCCGGCTGGGTGGGCGGGCTCGGCGCCTTCGGCGGCTTCGTCATCCCGCCGGTCCTCGGCTTCGCGGTCCGCGACCTCGGCGATCCGGGCTACGCGATCGGCTTCATCACCTTCGTCTTCCTCACCCTGCTCTCGCTCGTCATGGTCTGGATCCTCAAGTACGCCCCACCGAGCGAGCCGGTCCGGTAGCGCGGTCCGCGGCGGGGCCGGCCTCAGGCCGGGACGGCCGCGGCCTGCGTTTCCCGGTGCGCCCGCAGGAAGGTCTCGGGCCGGCTGAAGACCTTGGCCATGTTCATCCCCTTGCGTACCGCCCCCAGGCTCACCTTGCCGGTGGCCAGCGCGGCGCCGAGCTGGAGGTAGGTCTTGACCTTGCCGCGCTCGCGGTAGCGGACGTCGAGGACGTGGCGCCAGAGCTTCGAGTACTCCTCGTAGAACTCCTCGAGCGGGAGCTTGGTGGGGAGGACGGCGTGGATGATGTCGAACATCTCCCAGTCGTCGGTGGTGACCTGGCGGGAGGCCTCGTCCCACAGGTCGGTGCCGGGGAGCGGGGTGAGCACGGTGAAGCCGCTGTTGTAGGCGCCCATCCGCTCGATCCAGTCGCGCAGGCGGGCGAAGTCGTCGCGGTCCCAGGCCGGGTCGACGATGAAGTTCGGGGTGAAGCCGACGCCGAGGTCTTTCAAGATCCCGAGGGCGCGCTCGTTGTTCGCCGCCGTGTTCTTCTTGTTCACCCGGTCGAGGCCCTCGTCGGTGACCGCCTCGACGCCGAGGAAGATCGCCAGGTCGCCGCACTCCTTCCACTTCTCGATGAGGTGGGG
>Ga0299913_10002922_pt1:5000-13731 | contig 13731 bp, 8 predicted proteins | sample RVTome_9_FD_201360 | JGI IMG/M metagenome (GOLD analysis project Ga0299913, IMG submission 201360) | Soil microbial communities from uranium-contaminated site in the Upper Colorado River Basin, Wyoming, United States - RVT155D38 (version 2) ... | reverse complement strand
ATCAGCGAACTGGCCAGGCGTCATCAAGTCAGCCGCCAGTTCGTGGATCAGCAAGCGGCCCAGGGCGCCCAGGCCTTGGAACAGGCGGTTGCCTCGCCGACGAAAGACACCGAGGTGTTATTTTACCGGCCGGTCACTAAGGCCTGGCGGCGGCCGGTCGTGCTGGGGCTGATTCTGCTGTGTCACAGCTCATTTCGGGGCGTGATCGCCTTTTTTCAGGATCTGCTCGATGGTCCGCTGTCGCTGGGCACGGTCCCTCCTATTGTCGAGGAAGCGGTGACGCTCGCCCAGCAGGTGAATGCTGCCCATGACCTCGGCGGGGTGCGGGCCGCCGGCCACGATGAACTGTTTCAGGCCGGCCAGCCGGTATGGGTGGGCATCGACCTGGATTCCCCCTACTGTTACCGGCTGGCGCCGGTTGAACACCGCGACGCCGAGACCTGGGGGATTCACCGGTTGGAGTTGGCCGAGCAGGGTCTGCAGCCGGACTATACCGTTGCCGACGGCGGGCGCGGCTGGCGGGCCGGTCCAGCGCTGGCCTGGCCTGATGTGCCCTGCAATGGGGAGGTGTTTCATGGGCTGCGGGAACTGACCCGCCTGAGGGCGACCTTGGAACGGCGCGCCTACGCCGCCATCGCCCGGCGCGAGGCGCGCGAGCGGCAGATGGACAAGGCCAAGCAGCGCCGCCGGGGTCGTAACCTCTCCACGCGGCTGGCTCGCGCCCGTGTCCAGGAGGTGGACGCCATCCGCCTGACCGATCAGCTGCACACCCTCACCGCATGGATGCCGCACGACATCCTCGACCTAGTCGGTCCCGACACCTCCACGCGACAGGCTCTCTACGACTTTGTGATGGAGTGCCTCCAGTGCCGGGAAGTACTCGATGCCAACCGCCTTCGACCGGTCCGCCAGACCTTGGTCAATCAGCGCGACGCCCTGTTGGCCTTCGCCACCCGCCTGGATCAGGACCTCCTGAGCCTGGCCCGGCGCTTGGCCGTGCCCGTGGCCCGGCGGCGTGAACTCCTGGTCCTGCAGACCCTCCCCACCACCCCCCCCGCCTACGGGCAGCGGGCCGGCGAACGGCATCGTGCGCTTCAGGGCCAGTTCCATCCCCTCCAACAGGCCCTGCTTGAGCGGCGAGGGCGCCTGCACCGGGCCAGCTCCCGGGTGGAGAACTGCAACAGTCGGCGGCGCAACTACTGCTTCCTGCGCCGCCAGATCGGTCCCCGGTATCTGGATTTGCTGCGCTTTTTCCTCAACCATCACCCCTTCAAACGCCGTCAGCAGCCCCACCGGGTCGGTAAAACGCCCGCCGAACTCTTGACCGGCCAAGCACATCCCCACTGGCTCGACATGCTCGGCTTCACGCGCTTCCAGCGCGCCTCCCAAATCGCCTAGCTTTCTCGGCTAACAACCCAGATTTCTTCATGCCTCGCCTTCCGTCGAGGCCAGTGTATACCTATGTCTGTGTTACCCTAAAATCACCCTTTTTGAACCATGCCAAACTTTTCATTAAGAGCTGCTTGGACCTGAGGATGCACAAAGGCAGAGATATCTCCGCCCAGCTTGGCCACCTCGCGTACCAGACTAGAGGAAATAAAGGCATATTGCTCGGCGGGGGCCAAAAAGATAGTCTCGATTTCTGCACGCAGCCGGCGGTTCATACTGGCCAATTGGAACTCATATTCAAAATCGGAGACCGCCCGCAGGCCTCGAACGATGACATGGGCGCCCGCGCTTTGGGCAAAGTTCACCAGCAGGGAATCAAAACCGCGAATCTCGATATGCTCAACATGAGCAAGCACTGAACGTGCGAGCGCGACGCGCTCCTCTAAACAGAACAAGGGTTGTTTGGCTGGATTGGCGGCCACCGCAATGATCAATCTGTCGAACATGCGCGCGCCGCGCTCCACCAGGTCGACATGCCCATTGGTGATGGGGTCGAAGGTCCCAGGATAGATGGCAACTACTTTCATTGGATTCCACCCCGCTCGGCCTGGATATTGAGAGCCGATTATGCTGCAAAGCGACAAAACAAATCAAGGACATCGCCATCAGGACCGCCGTACGGCTAATCGATAAGCGACTTGGCCAGCAGTCTTTTCTCGGCTAATTTCCCAGGCCTCGGGCAGTTCAAGGGTAGCTAGTTCCCGCTCCGCCTCTAAATAGATACGCGCCTCAGGGCCTAGCCAGCTACCTCCTTCCAAGGCCTTGCAGACCGGGACCAGCAGACCCTGGCCAAAGGGTGGATCTAACAGGATGATATCAAAAGGTCGTGCCTGACCCTTTAACCAGACCAAGGCATCGGTTTGCGCTATCTGCGGCCCATCCACCCCTAGCAGGATCAGATTTTCCCGCAATCGCTGCGCAACGCCCGGGTGGCGCTCCACGAACACCACCTCCGCTGCGCCCCGGGATAAGGCCTCGATGCCCAGCGCTCCGCTGCCTGCAAACAGATCCAGACAGCGGGCCCCGGGAATCCAGGGCGCCAGCCAGTTGAATACGGTCTCTCTGACCCGATCCGGCGTCGGCCGCAGCCCCTGGACAGGGGGAAACTCTAACCGGCGACCGCGCCAACGGCCGCCGATGATCCGTAATTGATTACCGCGGCCCGCTCGCACGCCCGTGCAATCAGTCGCCACCGACGATTATGGTAATCAATCGATCCGGCTGGATCCGCTGCCGGAAGGCCGCGGTTACCTGCTCCAAGGACACGGCCTCAATCCGGGTTGTAAAGGTTTGCAGATAATCCAGGGGCAAGCGGTAAAAGCCGATCATGGCCACATACTGAATAATCTTGCTGTTACTGTCGATCGATAAGGCAAAGCCACCGGTGATATTCTGCCGTGCTGCCTCCAGTTCTTCCTTCTCGGGACCCTGTTGTACAAAATCTCTTAAGACCGCCTCTACCACCTTGATTGCCTCATCGACCTGATCACGGCGGGTCTGCAAACCCACCCGGAAGGGGCCAGCCACCTGCATGGGCGAGAAATAACTATAGACACTGTATGAAAGCCCGCGTTTTTCCCGTACTTCCTCGGTAAGCCTGGATACCAGACCGCCACCGCCCAGGACATGATTGCCCAAATAGAGACTGTAGTAGTCCGGCTCCCCCCGGCTTATGCCCAGCTCGCCCATATTGATATGGCTTTGGCTGGAGGGATGCGGAACGTGGATAACGGGTCCGTTCTTGACGGGCGCCACGGTTGGCAGGGGCGGGGCGGTCTCGCCGATAGGCAAATGCCCGACCAGGTCATCGGCGAGTCGTTCGGCGCCAGCGCGATCCAAATCACCGACGATAGCAACCACGGCATTGGCCGCCGTGTAATAACGGCGATGGAAGGCCTGTACGTCCTCGCGAGTGATGGCGTTTAGGCTGGGCTCTGTACCTTCCGGTGGCGAGGCATAGGGATGCTTGTCATACAAGGTCTGATAAAAGACCTGTTCGGCAATCGCGCTAGGCGATTGGGCGCGTTCCTGCAATGCCGCCAGCATACGATTGCGCTCCCGCTCCAGGGACTCCAGCGCAAAGGTCGGTTCCCGCAATAACCGGGCCACGGTATCGACGGCCGGCACGCGATAATGAGGATCGGCAAGGCTGCGCAGGTCCAACCAAGCCATATCCCGCAACGCACCGCTGCTCAACCGGGCCCCCACCGCATCCAGACGTTCGGCCACCGCATCGGCGGATAACGCCGCCGTACCGGCATTCAAAAGGACATTGGTCAGTCGGGCAAGACCGGCCTTGGCGCCGTCCCGGGCCGAGCCGGCATCGAATACCACCCGCACGTCTACGATAGGCAGCTCTGGAGCCGGTACGAAGTAGACCCGGGCACCGTTAGCGGTGGTCCAGTGCTGAATCGTGGGGGCGGCGAGGACTAGCCCCGGTAACAGATTTAAAAAGACGACTGTGCCGCCGAATACCAAGGTCCTCAATATATTCATGCTCGATCCTGTTGCTTAAGATAATGGTTCGATTAGCGAGTAATATGTTCCATGACCGCCCCGGCAGGGGCAGGCCGCCGGCTAGCCGCCTCCAAGGGCAAGGGCTCTAAGATGGCCACGGTAAGCTGATCGTCGAGCAGATATTTACGAGCCACTTCCCGAACCTGTTCGGGGGTTACGGCCTGGATACGCGCTACGTAGTTATTTAGGGCATCCCAGCCCAAACCCACGGTCTCGAGGGTACCTAGTCGCATGGCCTGATAGAACATGGAATCGAGTTGATAAATATCCTCCGCAATGACCTGCGCAACTACCCGTGCCAATTCCTCGGGGCTCACCCGTTCTTCGCGCAGCTGTTGAATCTCGGCTCGCAAGGCCTGTTCCAACTCGCTGATAGCGTGACCGGGAGCCGGATTGGCCGCTAGCGTAAACAGTTCATCCAATCGCGAAGTCATGTTATAGCCGGCTCTCGCCGAGGCCGCGATCTGGCTGCCCCGAATCAAATTACGGCTTAGGCGTGCGCTACCACCAGCATCCAGGATACCGGCCAATACCTCCAAGGCATAGGGCTCCCAATCCTGTTCGGCAGTCATCAACACCGGTACCTTGTATCCTAAGAGAATATAGGGCAACTCTGCAGAAGCCTTGACAATAGTCCGGCGCTCGCCCCGCTGAGAGACTTCATAAGCAGGCCGGGGGGCAGACAGCTCGCTCGGTTGCAAGGGCCCAAAATGACGCTTGGCCAATGCCAACACCTGCTGAGGATCGACATCCCCGACCACCACCAAAGTAGCATTATTGGGGGCATACCACTGTTGGTACCAGTACTGTAAATCCTCGAGCTCCATGGACTCGATATCCTGCATCCAGCCTATGATGGGGTTGCGGTAGGGACTAGTGATATAAGCGGTGGCGTTGAACTGTTCATAAGTCAGGCTATCAGGGACGTCCTCGGTGCGCAGCCGACGCTCCTCGGCAACTACCCGGATCTCCTGGGCAAACTCCTCCTCGCTCAGGAGCAGATTAGCCATACGCTCGGCCTCCAGGCGAAAACTGACCTCCAGCCGATCCTTTTCCAGGCTCTGAAAGTAGGCGGTGAAGTCACGGCCGGTGAAGGCATTTTGAGTGCCACCTTCGGCGGCAATGATGCGCGAGAACTCGCCTGGTTCAAGATTCTTGGTTCCCTTGAACATCATATGCTCCAGGACATGGGATATGCCAGTCAACCCGATAGGCTCATAGCTGGAACCCACCTTGTACCAGACCTGGGAAACCACTACCGGTGCCCGGTGGTCCTCTCGAACCAATAGCTTGAGACCGTTGTCGAGTGTGAATTCATGAACATTCGGTAGCGCTAGGGCCATCGAGGTCGTACCCAGCAGCATGACAAACAGCAATTTCTTCAACATAAGCCGTAATCTGTCTCCGTTCGCCTACTTAAAAGTGGGTAGGAATGATACGATAGTTCCAATCCAAGCCTATCCAATCAAGCCCGGTAGATTCCCTATGTTCGATTTTAGGAAAGACAAGTCGTCCAAGAAACAATCTCCAGAATCCGTAGACAGTAAAACCCCCGGCCTGTTCAGCCCATTAAAAAAACCGACAGATCCCCAGGCCAACGACACCAAATACAAATCATCCAACAGCCAGATGGTGGAGTCCGAAGACGGCAAGAAATCTGCTTTGCTTACCCGTCTTAAGAATCGCCTGAGCCGAACCCGTCATGGGTTATTTGATGGCCTGGCGGAGGTCTTTCTTGGCAAGAAGGCTATCGATGACGAGATTCTGGAAGAACTGGAGACCCGCCTGCTGATGGCGGATGTAGGCGTCGAAGCCACCTCGCTGATAATCGGCAGACTGACCGAGCGCGTATCGCGCAAGCAACTGACTGATGTCAAGGCCCTGCTAGAGGCCTTGCGCGAAGAGATGCTCGACCTTCTCACTCCTTGCAGTCAACCGCTCCGTATTTCCCAAGAGCACCGACCCTTTGTGCTCTTGATGGTGGGTGTCAATGGTGTTGGCAAGACTACGACTATCGGTAAGTTGGCCAAACGCCTAAAGACTGAGGGCAAGTCAGTGCTGCTTGCCGCAGGAGATACCTTCCGGGCCGCCGCCGTGGAGCAATTGCAGGCTTGGGGCGAGCGTAACCATATTCCGGTGATTGCCCAGAAAACCGGTGCAGATTCGGCCTCGGTGATCTATGATACCGTTCAGGCCGCGCATTCCCGGAAAATCGATGTAGTGATCGCCGATACGGCTGGGCGGTTGCATACTCAATCCAACCTTATGGAGGAGTTAAAGAAGATCAAGCGGGTCATCGGCAAGATAGATACCACAGCGCCCCATGAGGTGATGTTGGTCGTAGACGCTAGTACTGGTCAAAATGCCCTGACTCAGGCGATACAGTTTCATGAGGCCGTCCCTCTATCGGGCCTGACTTTGACCAAGCTGGACGGCACTGCCAAAGGCGGTATTATCTTTGCCATTGCCCAGCGTTTGGGCATACCTATTCGCTTTATCGGGGTGGGAGAAGGCAGCGAAGATTTACGAGAATTCGATGCCGAAGAGTTCGTTACTGCGCTGCTTAGCAAGGGTAATCTTGATACTGAATAGTTTTGCTCTCTCTCTTCTCCATCTACCATCCGGGAAGTTGGCAATAGCGCTTGCAACGCACCATCCATTCGGGAATTTTCAGTTTTGCTTGACACCTATTAAAGAATAGCATTTGGAACTTTACCCAGCTTTAGCACTCTTACAGCAAGAGTGCTAAATTAGTGTATTTTTATTAATTATCAAGAGGATGTTACATGGATACCGCGCTGATTCCTAAATCCATGAATCTGCCAACGCCAGTGGACAGCCTGGAAAGCTATCTTCAAGTGGTTAACGGGATACCCATGTTAAGCGCTGAAGAAGAACAGACGCTTGCCTTAAGGCTGTGCCAGCGTAATGATTTGGAGGCAGCACGCCAGCTTATTATGGCGCATCTTCGCTTCGTAGTGCACATTGCCCGGGGCTATACCGGTTATGGCCTCCCCTTGGGGGATCTTATTCAAGAAGGCAATATTGGCCTAATGAAGGCCGTCAAGCGTTTCGACCCGGATCATGGCGTGCGCTTGGTTTCCTTTGCCGTACATTGGATTCGGGCGGAGATCCACGAATTTATCCTTCGCAACTGGCGTATTGTCAAGATCGCCACTACGAAGGCGCAGCGTAAGCTGTTTTTTAACCTGCGCAGCTCTAAAAAGCGTCTAGGGTGGTTCAGCAGAGAAGAGGTGGATGCCGTCGCCAAGGATCTCGGGGTCAGTACCGAAACGGTCCTGGAGATGGAATCTCGCCTCAGCGGTCATGATATATCCTTTGATCCCGGTCCCGAGGCTGATCGCCATGATGACCAGGACAGTACCGCCCCTGTCGCTTATCTCTACGATTCCCATGCCGATCCTGCCGAATTATGGGAACGTCAGGACTGGGAAGAACAGGCCAATAACCGTTTGGCCGAGGCCTTGGAGAACCTGGATTCCCGCAGTCGCGATATCGTGCAGCGTCGTTGGCTGAGTGAAGACAAACCTACCCTGCATGAATTGGCCGCGGAATATAGTATTTCTGCTGAGCGGATCCGGCAGCTTGAAAACAACGCTATCAAAAAATTAAAAGCTTGCCTGCCGACTGACTAATGCCCTCCTGACAGGAGGCCCCAAACCCCCCGGCGGGGGTGGGTTCCGCGGGGGTGGGGGTGGAGGGGATAGGTAAGGACCTGGCGGTGACCGACGTTCGCATGGGGAAGCCCCACACTAGGATGGGCGCTGAGTCGTTTCACGGCCGAGTTCGGGAAGGGGTCGGGTGGGACCAACTCGCTATAGCCGCCAGGCAAAAAGGGGTGGGAAGTGCAGGGTGCTCAGGGATGTTGCTCGGAAGGCTTGGGTGTTATATGGTCAAGCCGCACGGTCCATTAGTACGGGTTAGCTGCACCCATTACTGGGCGTCCACATCCCGCCTATCCACGTTGTGGTCTACAACGGACCTTCAGGAGTCGCACGGACTCGGGAGATCTCATCTTGGGGTAGGCTTCCCGCTTAGATGCTTTCAGCGGTTATCCCGTCCGTACCTAGCTACCCGGCGATGCCCTTGGCAGGACAACCGGCACACCAGCGGTACGTCCACTCCGGTCCTCTCGTACTAGGAGCAGCCCCCCGCAAATCTCCAACGCCCACGGCAGATAGGGACCGAACTGTCTCACGACGTTCTAAACCCAGCTCGCGTACCACTTTAAATGGCGAACAGCCATACCCTTGGGACCTGCTACAGCCCCAGGATGTGATGAGCCGACATCGAGGTGCCAAACACTGCCGTCGATATGGACTCTTGGGCAGTATCAGCCTGTTATCCCCGGAGTACCTTTTATCCGTTGAGCGATGGCCCTTCCATCCAGAACCACCGGATCACTAAGACCGGCTTTCGCCCCTGTTCGACCTGTCCGTCTCACAGTCAAGCACCCTTTTGCCTTTGCACGCACTGCGCGATTTCCGACCGCGCTGAGGGTACCTTCGCACTCCTCCGTTACCTTTTGGGAGGAGACCGCCCCAGTCAAACTACCCACCAGACACTGTCCCGGATCCGGCTTACGGACCACGGTTAGAACCTCGCGCATGCCAGGGTGGTATTTCAAGGTCGGCTCCACCGGAACTGGCGTCCCGGTTTCCAAGCCTCCCACCTATCCTACACAAGCATACACCAAGTCCAGTGCCAAGCTATAGTAAAGGTTCACGGGGTCTTTCCGTCTTGC
>Ga0299913_10002921_pt1 | contig 13738 bp, 9 predicted proteins | sample RVTome_9_FD_201360 | JGI IMG/M metagenome (GOLD analysis project Ga0299913, IMG submission 201360) | Soil microbial communities from uranium-contaminated site in the Upper Colorado River Basin, Wyoming, United States - RVT155D38 (version 2) ... | reverse complement strand
CTGGACGGAGAGCCTGGAACGCAGCAATACCGAGATCGCCCGCCTGGTGGGCTACGCGGGCGTCGTCGTCGTCGCACTGCTTGGCCTGTCCCGGCACACGTGGCGGCCGGCCGCCGGTGGACTGCTTTCTGCGCTCCTCTTGATCCCCCTCGCTTCCCTTGCATCGCGGCTCGCGCCAGAGGTCTTCGCCGATGCGGCGGTGAGCGTCGGCGAGGAGCGGCTGTCGTATCCGATCGGGTACTGGAACGGTCTCGCCTGCTGGTGCGCGATGGCGCTCGCCGCCGGCCTTGCTTGGAGTGCTCACGTGCGGTCCTGGCAGCGGCCGGCGTCGCTGGCGCTCGCCGCCGTTGCCGGCACGACCTTGTTCCTCACATACTCCCGCGGCGGTCTCGTTGCTGCTCTCATCGGCGTCGCGCTCGTCCTTGCCCTCTCCGCTCGTCGACGCACCGCGGCAATTCACGGGTCGGCGCTCGTGGCTGCCGTGGGCGCGATGGCTGTCGTGATCGACCTCCAACCCGAGATTGCGGACGGAACCGGCACCTCCGGCGCCGCGGTCGTGGCGGTCTTCATGCTCGGCGTCGCATCGGTTTGTGCCTTCATCACCCAGCTGACTCTGCGGCGAGACCTGAAGACGGCACCGGATGCGGGGCGGGCATCCCTGGCCTGGGTGGCGGGCACCCTCGCCGTCCTCGTTGCGACCGCTGCGCTTGTCGCGGGAAGCGTCTCAGGGCAGCCCGGCGCAGTTGGCTCGGCGGTGGAGCGGGGGAGTCCGGCCACGCGCCTCAGCGACCTCGAGGGTCCGCGTCCCGACCTCTGGCGCTCGGCCCTAGCCGCCTTTCAGGAGCGGCCGGCCACCGGGATCGGCCCAGGCTCCTTCGAGTTCTGGTGGATCCGGGACGTCCCCGGCGGGGAGCGTGTCCGAGACGCGCATTCGCTCTACCTCGAGACCCTGGGCGAGCTCGGGCTCGTAGGCCTGTTGCTCATCGCGGGGTTCGTGGCGGCGTTGGTGATGGCGCTCCTGAGAGCTCGCCGCACCCTGTCCCGTTCGGCCGATGTCGGCGCTGCGGTTGCCATGCTGGCGGCGGGAGCGGTGTTCGCAGCACATGCCGGAGTCGATTGGATGTGGGAGGTCCCCGCCGTTTCCATCGTGGGCCTCGGTGCCCTCGCGATCGGGGCGGCGGCGGCGTCGCGTAACCGCGCGGGCCGCGCGCGTCTGCGCCCGGGAAGCTTGGCGCTGGTGGTTGCGGCCGTTCTCGCCGGTCTGATGCAGCTGCCAAGCGCCGTTGCCGAGCACCGGGTGAGGACGAGCGAGGCGTACTTGCTGATCGGGGTGGAGGACAGGGCGGCGGAGCTCGCCGACGACGCCCAGCGGGCCCAGCCCTGGGCGGCCTCCCCCTATGCGCAGGGAGCGTTCGTTGCGCTGGCGGATGAGCGTTACCGCGATGCGCGCGCCGACGTCGAGCTCGCGATCGATCGCGAGCCGACGAACTGGAGGCATCGATACCTGCAGTTGTGGATCGCGTTTCAAACGCGATCCGCCGATCGCGCGAAGGCCGCGCTGGAGGAACTCCTGACGCTGGCGCCGGCGCTCGAGGACCAGCGCGCGGAGTTCGAGGCGGCAATCACCGAGATGCGGGACCCCTAAGCTGAGGCGCCCGCCGTGGCGAGCGCCGCTGCGTGCGTACAATGCGCCCGCGCTCGAGCGCATGTAGCGCTCTGCTTGGTGGCGCGCCCAGACGGACAGGCCGCGCCCGGAGATGACCTAACGAGATGGAGCAACCGCAAGACAACGGAGCGCCCGCCGGGAATCCGCCGGTCGAGTCGCAACCCGGGCGCTACAGCTCGCTCGCCGATTACCTCCGCGTCCTGCGCCGCCGTAAGTGGCTGATTCTCGCCTCGACGGTCGCCCTCGGCGTCCTTGCAGCGGGCATGTCGATCAATCAGGAGAAGGTCTACGAGGCGACCACGCAGCTCACCTTCCGGGATCCGCTCGCGGACCTCGACCTGCTACCCGGTGTAGATCGGGTCGCGCAGGAGTCCCCCGTCGTGAAGACGGCCGCGGAGGCCGAGCTCATCACGCGCCCGGAGGTCACTCGGATCGTGCGCCGGAAGCTGGATGGCGAGCTCAACGCGGACGAACTGCAGGTGGGCATCGACACCCAGATCGGGGTGCAGACGAACATCGTGAACCTGACCGCCAGCTTCGGCGACCCTGAGATCGCCGCGCGCGTTGCCAACGCTTATGCAGAGGCGGTCCAGAGAGTTGAGCTGCGCGAGTCGAGGCAGCGTCTCAAGCCCCTCGAGGAATCGCTCGAGGACCAGATCGACGCCGTGCGCGACCGGGATCTCGAGCCCGGGCTCGAAGCGCTGGAGCTGTTGCCCCTCCAGCAGGCTCTACGACAGGTCCAGACCGCCGACGTAATCGCGGAGCCGGTAACGATCGCCCAGCGCGCGGTCGCGCCCGACGGCGCGGCATCCCCCGCGACCCGCCGCAACACGGCGCTCGGGTTGCTCCTGGGCCTGGTCCTCGGAATCGGTGCTGCGTTCGTGCGCGACACCCTCGACCGCCGACTGCACAGCGTGCACCAGGTGCACGAGACCACGGGGGCGCCGATCCTCAGCCGCGTGCCGGTGAGCGCCTTCGGTTATGCGGGGCTGGCGCGGAGCTCGAATCTCGTCATGCTGGATTCGGACTTCGAGGCGTTCCGCGGATTACGTATGAACCTCGCCGCCCTGTCCGGTTCGCCGCCGCGGTCCGTGCTCGTGACGAGCGCGGTCGAGGAGGAGGGCAAGTCCACGGTCAGCATGGGCCTCGCGAGCGCCGCCGCCCTGGCCGAGCAGCGCGTCCTGTTGGTGGAGTGCGACCTGCGCAGGCCCGTGTTCGCTCGGCGACTTGGTTTGCAGGACTCGCCCGGTCTCACCGACTATCTATCCGGCCGGGCCGGGCCGGCCGACATCCTCCAGACGGTCCCGCTCCGCAACCCGGCCACGCTCAACGACCGGTCCGATGACGCCGTGGCGAGCCTGGTCGCGATCGCCGCCGGTACTTCGGTTCCGAACCCGGCCGAGCTGCTGGTAGGCGCGCGCTTCCGGAGCTTCCTCGAGAAGGTCTCGCGGGCGTACGACCTGGTCGTCCTCGACTCGCCCCCCGCCCTGGCGGTCGTCGACCCGGTGGAGCTGGCCTCGGTGGTAGACGGGATCATCGTGTGCGTGCGGCTGCGGCGGACCACGACCGACCAGCTTCAGGCGGTCCGCAGTGCGGTGGGACAGTTCGATCGACCGATGGGTGCCGTAGTCACCGGGATCAAGCGCAGCGATCCCGATTCATACGACTATTACTACGGCTAACCGGGGTTCCGCGTGCACCCGCGCGTCACCATCGCCCACGACAACCTGTACTGGTACGGCGGGGCCGAGCGGATCATCGCAACCGCCGCGACAGCCTTTCCCGACGCGCCGTTTTGGACCATCATCGGCAAGCGCGAGGTAGCCGAGCGCATGGGCGTCGCTGACCGCTACCACTCCCTGCTGCCCGAGTGGCGGCCGCTCCTTTCGAGCTACCGCAAGCTCGCGCCGATCTACCCGTCGCTCCTGCGCGCCCGACCGCTGCCCCCGACCGATCTGCTCCTCACCTCGAGCTTCGCTTTCGCGCATCGCTTCCGTACGGAGAACGACGCGCCGCAGCTTTGCTACTGCTACAGCCCCCTGCGCTTCGCCTGGTCGATGACCGAGCAGTACCGCATGGAGCTCGGCCCCGCTGCGCGGCTCGCCGGCGGGTTGGCCGCCCTGATGCGCCGTAGCGACCGCCGCGCAGCCCAGCGCGTCACGCGCTATATCGCAGAGTCACGCTTCATCGCTGACCAGATCAAGCGCTTCTACGGCCGCGACTCCGAGGTGATCTACCCGCCGGTGGACTGCGAAAAGTTCCATCCGGCCGAGGGTTCGCACGACGGCTATTACCTGTTCTGCGGGCGCCTCGTGGAGGCGTACAAGCGGCCTTCGCTCGTCGTCTCGGCGTTTCGCGACCTTCCCGACGAGCGCCTGGTGGTCGCCGGCGATGGCCCGGCGATGCCGGAGCTGAAGCGACGAGCCGGCCCGAACGTGGAGTTCCTCGGTCACGTCGGCGACGCGGAGCTCATCCCGCTCATGCAGCGGTGCGCGGCGGTGGTCTTCCCGAGCTGTGATGACTTCGGGCTGATCCCGGTCGAGGCGATGGCCTGCGGCCGCCCGGCGCTCGCGTACGCGGCCGGGGGCGCGCTGGAGACGGTGGTGGCCGGCAGGACCGGAGAGTTCTTCGCCGAGCAGACGGCCGTGGCCGTACGCGACGCCGTGCGGGCGTTTGACCCGGACGCCTACGACCCTGTCGCGATCCGCGCCCATGCCGAGGCCTGGCGCTCCGAGCGCTTCGTGAGCGAGATCGTCGCCGCGGTCGAGGGTCTGCGCTAGGAAGCCTCGCCGGCCGCGTACAGGGTGAAACGCGCGCTGCTGGCGAGCACCGGGAGATCCATGTCCCGGAGCCACTTCGACTCGGGGGCCGGGGCGTTGCCGGCGATGATGAGGTCGAAGCCGCCCTCCCGCACGGCGCGTTCGAGCTCCTCCGCGCTCGAGTAACGACGCAGCTGCGAGTCGACGACCGGCCCCAGGTAGGAAACCTCGTTCTGCATCTTCGGCCCCAGCATCGCGAGCGTCGGCGGCGGGCCGTCGGGCTCCCAAAGGCCCGCGGTCGCGATCGTGCTCCCCGGTGGCGCCCGCTGGATCACGGCGGCGAACGTCGGATCCTGAGCGAGGCGGTTCTCCGCGTAACGTTGCTGGCCACGGTACCCGCCGACGAGCGCGACGATCGCGAGGAGGGCAAGAGCGCCCGCGAGTGCCGGCGCGCGGTGCCCGTGGAACGCCCGCACCGCCCGGTCTCTCGCGACGTAGACGATCCCGGCGACCCCGGCCACGACGATCGCGGCGATGGCGACTCGGCCCAATGTGACGGAGGCGGACCTGCTCAGGGCGTCGAGGAGCACAACGAGGGCCACGGACTCGATCACCCACCGCGCCCGGGCGCTCCAGCCGGCCGCAGCGGCGCACGCCGCGGCGGCGAGGAGCAAGCCCGGCAAGGCGTAGCGGGCGTTGATGGACGCGAGCGTCGTGGATCCCTCGGGTCCAGCCGTATACGGCGTGACGACGTAGGCGGCAAGGACTGCGAGGGCGGCCACGGCGACGGCCGCGGTTGCCCCGTCCCGCCAGCTCGCCGCCCGAGCGCGCCGGCGCAGGAGAACCCAGCCGGCGACGACGGCCGCGCCGATCGCCAGTGCGAGCCCCACGAACCCGAGCGAGTCGCGGAGTACCGGCAGCAGATGCGAGGCGAACATGCCGGGGTCGCCGAGCGCGCCCACGAGGCTCTCGCCGGCTCGCTCTCGCACCGGGTCGGGCGGCGCGGCCCACAGCTCGATCCCAAGCGGCGAGACATCGAGCGGATAGAGCGGATTGCCGTACTCGACCCAGTTGCGGACCAGCCAGATCCCGCCGAAGGCCACGATCAGGCCGACCAGGGCCGCCGCTTGGCGCGCGACCGCGGCCACCGCACGCCCCGCCACGAGCGATGCGATCGCCCACACCACGAGCACCACGGCCACGTCGCTGACCCCGTACCACTTGGCGCCGAAGGCGAGCCCGAGGCCGACGCCGGCGAGAACCAGATCTGCAGTGGCGCCGGTGCGGTGGTGGCGCACGAGGAAGAACACGGCGCCGAGAAAGGACGGGAACAGCACGACGTCAGGCATCGTCAGCTGGACGGTCGCGAAGCCCAGAACGGGGACGGCGGTGCCCGCGACGCCCAGGGTGGCGGCCGTGGCGCGCGGCGCCCCGAGCTCGCGCGCGAGCGCAAACGCGGTGAACGCCGTGAGCGGCAGCAGGGCGTAGCCGAGGAGGCGGACCGCGAAGTCCGAGTCCCAAGGCAGCACGAGCGCGAGGAACGCGACGACACTGTTGTGCGGGTACGAGCCGTGGGTCACGAGCGGGGAGAACTCGTTGACGTTCCAGAACGAGCCCGTGTCGATCCAGTTCGCGATCAGCGGCAGGTTCTGGGTCGCGACATCGGTCCCATCGACCGGGTTGAGCACGCGTCCGGACGCGGCCGCGGCCAGCCAGACGAGGAACGCACCGACCGCGAGGCCTGCGATGACCCACGAGGCCGTCGTATCCCGTGTCGGTGGTTCGGGCTCCGCTCGGGGCATCCGCGGAGCCGGCGAGACGAGGAGTGCCGCGCCCAGGCAAATGCCGGCGGCGATCAGGACCGCCGGGCGCGAGAGCACGCCCACGGCCGCGGGCACGACGTGGACGACCACCAGCACGGCGAACCCGATGATCCATCCGGCGCAAACGGCCGCGCGGGGGGGGAGGCCGGCGCAGCGCCGGCGCAGCAGTACCGCGGTGATGGCCGTGACGAGCCCGAGGGTGAGCGCCAGCCACGCGAGACCGATCGCGAACTCGCCGAATCCAAGCGCCGTGTCGTTCATCAAGGGGCCCCCTCTCGTGGTTTCTGGCGGTCCGATCGCACGAACACCGTGAAGTTCGCGATGCCGAGCCCGATGACGATCCAGGCGGGCGTCCCCACGGAAGGCGACTCGATGTAGTTGCTGCCGTAGTAGAGGACGATCAGTGCCGTCAGGGTGCCGGCGGCGCCGATGCCCATGGCCGCGGCCGCGGGGTTGCGCGTGCGGACGCTGCGGACGATCAGTCCGAGCAGCAGCGCAAGCGCCCCGGCGACGTAAAGAAGCATGACCACCAGGCCCTGCTCGATCCCGATCTTCAGATAGGAGCTATCGAGGTTGGGTGGCCCGACGACGAGAAGGTCGTCGCGCGCCGCGACGCTTCCGGTGCGTCCCAAGCCGTGTCCGAACGGCTCATTCGTCACGTCTTCCCACGCGGCTTCCCAGCGGTCCTGTCGCACCTGGAAGTTCGGATCGCTGCCGGGGTCGAGGAGGCCCGCGAAGCGCTCTTGGGTGTCCGGCGAGTCCGCGACCACCACGAGGTAGCCGCCACCGCCGACGACGACCGCGGCAAGGAGGGCTACGAAGCCCGTCCCGATGCGCCGGCCGGACGGGAACGCCCGGCTGGCGAAGAATACGACGGCGCTCAGCACGATTCCCGCCGCCGCGGCGGCGACACCGGTGCGCACGTCCGATGCCAGCAACGCAATCGCGCAAAGGCCCGCCATCGCGGCCCCGGCGAAACGCCAGAACCCGTTCCATGCCATCGCGACCGCGGTGGCGAACGGAAGCATCGCTGCGCTCCAGCCGGCCAGGTCCTGGGCCGTCAAGAATGTGCCGAAGAATCGCAACTCCTCCGACCGCGGGAGGGAAGGCTGCGCAGCACGTGCCGTTGCGATCTCGTCGCCGGAGGGCCCGACGATGTAGCGAAACACGCAGTAGCCGGCGACGACGACCCCCACCGCGACGATCCCCTGCGCCATCCGCCGCCGCGTCGCCGCGTCCCAGGGCGCGAAGGCGACGATGTAGCCCGCGAGCACGTAGAGCGCGGCGAGCTTAAACGACTCGAACGCAAGCCCCACGTCGTCGCCGAAGAGCATGGCGCCGATGGTCATCAGCAGGTAGACGAAGAGCAGGCTCAGAGCCGGCCACGGGCGAATCTCGGCCTTGTCCGTGCCGGTCGCGTAGCGCCACACGACGCTCAGGAACAGGCAGGCGATGAGGACGTCGGCAAGTCCCTTCGGCGGCACGATGGACAGGTAGGTCGTGATCGTGCCCGTCAGCGGCGGGGTCAGGCAGACGACGACGATCGCCGCCGTGGGGAACCGCAGGCAAAACAGCGCTCCGAGGCCGGCGAGGGGAATCGCCATCGCCAGCAGCGGGCTTGCGAAGATCAGCGCGAGGAGCGCGCCGCCGCCGGCGAGCAGCGCGAAAGCTGCCGCCGCGGCGCCAGAGTTCGCAGGGAGAGGACCGCCGGCAAGCGCCGGCAAGCGCCGTGACGTGATCGCGCGCAAACCGGCGGTGGAGGTTACCTATGATCACGCCTCCTTTCGCCACACCGATGAGCGCGTCCGAGGCCAAGAACAACGACCCCAAGAGGGGGGCGCCGGGCGCCCGTCCACCGGTGAGCGTGATCGTGCCATTCGCGGGGACCGAGGCCGAGGCAAGCGCCATGCTGGAGCGCCTCGCGACGGTCCGCCTCGCGCCGGGCGACGAGATCGTCGTGGTCGACAACCAGCCGGGCGGAGCGGTGTCCGGCGCGGCGGGCTCGGTCCGGGTCATCGCCGACGACGCCCAATCCTCGTCCTACTACGCGCGCAACCGCGGCGTGGAGGAGAGCGCGGGGGAGTGGTTGCATTTCATCGACTCCGACTGCGCGCCGGCGCGGGACCTGATCGATGCGTACTTCTCACGGCCGCTGCCCGCCAGCTGCGGTGTGGTCGCGGGCGGGGTCGTCTCCGCACCAGGCCAGCCCGAGCTCGCCGCTCGCTACGCGCGCAGCCGTGGCCAGGTGAGTGAGGGCGTGCACGTGAGCGACGTGCGGCCGGCGGGCCCTACCGCCAACCTGCTCGTCCGGCGCGAGGCGTGGGAGCAGCTGGGTGGCTTTTGCGAGGGCGTGCGCTCCGGCGCCGACCTCGAGTTCTGCTGGCGCGCCCAGGACCTAGGCTGGGGATTTGAGCATCGCCCGGAGGCCAGCGTCCAGCACGTGCATCCGACCGAGCTGCGCGTGCTGCTGCGCAAGGCTCGCCGCTACGGCGCAGGCAGGCGGTGGGTCAACCGCCGCTATCCGGGGATGGCGGCGCGGCAGCCCCTGATCCGCCCGCTCGCGCGCTGCGCTGTGGGCGTAGTGGCATGGACCTTCGCGCTCCAGCCCCAACGCGCGCTCTTCAAGCTCATCGACGCGCGGTGGTTCCTCGCGATGTGGCGGGGGCACGTGCTGGGCGATAACCGCTCTCCGCATCGAACCATTCCGCAGCCGGCGGCCGGCTCGACTATCGCCGGCGTTTACCCCGAGCGCGGCGGCCTCCGCGCGGAGAGCCCGGTCGAGGCCGCCGCTCGGCCCGCGCATCTGGATCTCGATGCGGCGCGGGCGGTGCCGGTCGCCTACCGCGAGGACGACCCACCCCCGGCACGCGCCCGTGCCTTCCTCGCGCTGGCGAGTCGTCACCCGCTGCGGCTCCTGCGAGCGCTCACAGAGCGCACGGGCGTCTGGGCGCTTGCGCCGGCTGCCCGCCGGGTTGCCGTGCGGGGCGGGCGGCTCGAATCGTTGCCCGCCGCCGAGGAAACTGCGGCGCGGGTGGCGCGGCTCGCGGGCATCCCCTTCGACCGTTGAGCACCCCGCGCTCCTGCCGGCGCGGCCCGCATGCCGTCGCCACGGCGCCGGCTGCGTCTGGTCAGGCCATCGGCGTCCGCTCGCGCGCGGCGCCCCTCACGATGGCCGCCGTCTCGATCAGATCGAAGGCGATGTAGTAGGGGGCGAGCCCGGGGTTGCCGGCGAGCTTTGCGCGCGCCCACAGGGAGCGCACGTATGGCAGCGCAAGCCACGCGGCGAGGGGCCACAGCCGGCGGGGAAGCACAGCCGCCAGGAGCGCGCGCGCCAGCCACATGTGCGTCGGCTTCCAGAACACGCCGTGCACGAGGCGATCGTGGCGCAGGCGCGGATGCCGGGCGAAGGCGCGCACGGCGGGCGTCCAGCGCGCCGCGATCCGCAGCATCCCGACGGGTCCGAGGTCCTCGACCGCGTGGAAGGCGAGCGCGGTTGGCTCGAAGCGTGGCTGGGCGCCCACCTCGATCGCTCGCCAGGCCAGGTCGGTGTCCTCGCCGGCGGTGCGGCGATCGCCGAACGCCTCCGTGTCGAAGCCGTCGATCCGCTCGAGCACGGCGCGGGGATAGACCATGTTGCAGGTGTTGAAGGTCGTCGTGAGCTCGCCGATGTCGATCGTCCGAGCGAACGGCCCGAGCCGGCCGAGCTCGGCCGGGTTCGGCGCCGTGCGACCCTGGAGGAAGGCCCAGTCATCGGGCTGGATCTCGGTGACGATCGACTCCAGCCAGCCTGGATCTGCATGGCAGTCGTCGTCGATGAACGCGATCAGGGCTGCCCGCGAAGAGCGCCACCCCCGCTCGCGCGCGGCGGCGGGCCCGCCGCCGCGCTTGATGCGCAGCGAGCGGACCGGCAACCCCTGACGTGTGGCTTCGCCGAGGGCGAGCTGGGTGTCGTCGGTGGAGGCATCGTCGACCACCACCACCTCGTAGCGATCCCGCGCGAGGCTCTGGGCCGCGAGCGAGGCCAGCAGCAGCCGCAGGCGCGCGGAGCGGTTGTAGGTCGCGACGACGACGGCGACCTCGGGGGCTGGTTCCGCGGGTTCCGGCATGCGCGCAGCGTAGATGCGTACCGCTTGCCTCGACGTGATCCCGTTCGGATGGGAAGAATGCACCCGGTGCCGGCCCCGCGCGCAAGCGTCATCGTTCCCGCCCTGAACGCCGAGGCGACCCTCGGCGCGACGCTGGCAGGCCTCGCCGCACAGGATCTGGCCGAGGATTTCGAGGTGATCGTCGTGGACAACGGCTCGACCGACGGCACCGCGGCTCTCGCGGAGGGGGCGTCGCTGCCCGTACGGATCCTACGCAAGGACCCCGGGCCGGCCGGCTCGGCACGGAACCTCGGCGCCGCGAACGCCGTGGGGGAGATCCTGGCGTTCACCGATGCGGACTGCCGGCCCACCCCGGGCTGGCTGCGCGAGGGTCTCGCGGCGATGGGGGCGGCCGACCTGGTGCAAGGCGCCGTCAGGCCGTTTCACGAGGTCGCACCGCAGCCGTTCGATCGCACGCTTTGGGTAACCGACGACCACGGGCTGTTCGAGACCGCGAGCTTGTTCGTTCACCGCGGGGTCTTCGAGCGGGTAGGCGGCTTCGAGGACTGGTCGACCGGCACGGACATGGCGGTTCCGTTCGGTGAGGACACCTGGTTCGGCTGGCGTGCGAAGCGCGCCGGCGCGAGCGTGAGGTTTGCCGAGCGCGCGGTCGTCGAGCACGCCGTGTTTCGCCGGAGCGCCGCGGACTACATCCGTGAGCGCCGTCGTGCCGCGGCGTTCCCGGCGCTGGTCGAGCGCATGCCCGAGCTGCGCAAGCGGTTCCTGCATCGCCGCTGGTTTCTCTCCGAGCGGTCCTTGCGCTTCGATCTCGCGGCGGTCGCTCTCGCGGCTGCGCTTGCGTGGCGCGCGCCCTGGCCGCTGCTGGGTGCCGTCCCCTACCTGCTCGCGATCGCGCGGAGCGCGAGTCGCTGGGGCCGCGGCGGGCCCCGCGCCGCGCTCGGTGAAGCGGCGGCCGACGCGCAAACGCTCGCGTCGCTTGCGAGCGGATCGCTCCGACACCGCACGCCCGTGCTGTAGGGATCGGGTCGTGCGAATCCTGACCGTAGGGAGCATGTACCCGCCGCATCACCTCGGCGGGTATGAGCTCATGTGGGAGTCGTGGGTGCGCCATGCCCGCGACGCGGGCCACTCCGTCTCAGTGCTCGCCAGCGACTTTGAGGCCGCCCTGCCCGACGGATCGGTGACCGCGGAGCGGGTGGCGCGTGAATTGCGCTGGTACTGGCGCGATCACCGGTTCCCCCGGATGGGACCGGCGCAGCGCTTGCGGCTCGAGCGCCACAACCTCGGCGTGCTCGCGCGCGAGCTCGATCGGTTCGAACCGGACGTGGTCTCCTGGTGGGCGATGGGCGGCATGTCGATGTCGCTGCTCGAAGCGGTGCGCCGCTCGCCGACCCCCGCCGTCGGCGTGATCGTCGATGACTGGCTCGCGTATGGCCCGCAGGTCGACGGGTGGCAGCGGCTCGCGGGTCGTCCCATCCTTCGGGGGCTCGGCGAACGGCTCGGGATCCCCACCCGCCTCGATCTGGATCGCGCCGCCCGATGGGTCTTCGTCAGCGACACGACGCGCGGGCGGGCTCGGGCGGCGGGCCGCGACGTGACCGGCCACGTCGCCCACGGTGGCATCGATCCGTCGTTGTTCCCCGCTGCAGAGGATCGCGAATGGAGCTGGCGGTTGCTCTACGTCGGTCGCATCGATCGGCGCAAGGGGGTGGCCACCGCGATCCGGGCGACGGCGAGCCTTGCGCAAGCCCGTCTCACCGTGGTGGGCGGGGGTGACGACGCTCATCGGCACGAGCTCGAGGCCCTGATCCGCGACCTCGGGGTTGCGGATCGCGTGTCGTTCGAATCGCATCCGCGCGACGAGCTCGCGCGGGTCTACGCGGACGCGGACGTCGCCCTTTTCCCCGTCCTCTGGGAGGAGCCCTGGGGCCTGGTCCCGCTGGAGGCGATGTCCGTGGGACGGCCGGTGATCGCAACCGGAACCGGCGGGTCGGGGGAGTATCTGCGCGATGGCGAGAACTGCCTCATCTTCGCCCCGCGCGAGGATCCGGAGGCCCTCGCGCGAGCAGTCGAGCAACTCGCTCGAGACGCATCGCTGCGCAAACGGTTGCGCGAGGGCGGCTTCGAAACGGCGGCAGCGCACACCGAGGAGGCGTTCAACTCCGCGGTGCTCGACGAACACAGCGCCGCGGCGGCGGCGCGGTGAGCGCCCGGGTCGCAATCGCGGTCGTGACGGTGGGCCCCAAGGAGGTGTTGGCGGCGGCACTGGATTCGATGAGGACCGACGTCGATGCGGGGCTTGCGGAGGTCTGGGTGGTCGACAACGGATCGACCGATGGCAGCGGGACGCTCGTCGCCGAGCGCTATCCCTGGGCCCGCCTCCTCGTCCCCGATGAGAACCTCGGCTACGGCCGGGCGGTCAACCTCGTGGCCGAGCGCAGCGAGGCGCCCTGGATCGCTGCTTCGAACGACGATGTGGAGCTACGCCGTGGCGCGCTAGAGCGGTTGCTCGCGGCGGGCGAGCGCCACCCGCGGGTCGGCGCCCTGGCGCCGCGCCTGGAGCTGCCCGACGGCTCAACCCAGCACTCCGTCCACCCGTTCCCCACGCTCGGGTTCACGCTCGCCTTCAACCTCGGCCTCTACGCGCTCAGTCGCCGCGCGGCGGATCGGCGCTGCCTCGAGGGGGCGTGGAACCCGACGGTCGCCCGTGAGGTCCCGTGGGCGATGGCGGCGTTTCTGCCGGTCCGCCGCGAGGCGTTCGCGGCGCTCGGTGGGTTCAGCAGCGAGCAATTCATGCACGCCGAGGACCTCGACCTCGGCTGGCGACTCGCCCGGGCGGGCTGGAGCACGTGGTACGAACCCGCCGCGACCGTCCTGCACCGGGGCAGCGTCTCCACCTCCATCGCCTACGGCGAACGTCTCCGGCAGCACTGGGTCGACGCCACGTACGCATGGCTGGGGCGGACGCGGGGGCCGGCGGTCGCCCGCACGACGGCGGCGATCAACCTCGCGGGGGCGGCCGTGCGGGCGGCCGCGTTGGCCCCGCTCGCGAAGGCGCGGCCGGAGCGTTGGGGAGGCCGCTTCGCCGAGTCGCGCTCCTGGCTCGTCGCGCATCGCGCGGGACTGCGGCGGCGGGATGAGCTGTTGCGACGGCGCTAGCCTGCGCGCGCAGCTACTCTGCGCTCGATGGCAGCGGCGGAACACGAACGGGAGCGGACCGGCGACTCCCCCAATCATGGGCTCGTGCGCCGCGTGATCCCGGACACGGTCCTTTGGTGGTGGCATCGGGTCTTCTATGGCTGGGGCCCGCGGTTCGCCTCGCGGGTGCGCAAGCGCTGGATCCTGGTCAAGCACCCGTTCGCCGACATCCGCTTGGAGGAGCCG